>Ga0307990_1000227_pt1 | contig 53824 bp, 41 predicted proteins | sample EllFjometagen129_FD_203168 | JGI IMG/M metagenome (GOLD analysis project Ga0307990, IMG submission 203168) | Marine microbial communities from Ellis Fjord, Antarctic Ocean - #129 | ecosystem: Environmental > Aquatic > Marine > Unclassified | place: Southern Ocean | collected 2014-10-08
AACTCCCTTGCAAACAAGATCGCCCATGAGTAAATTTATCATTGCAGACAATTATCTCTTCATAACGAATGGAGATCACGGAATCTTAAGCATTGACATCAGCAATGCTGCGGAACCTAAGCTTGTCGACTCATTAGATCTTGGGGGGTTTTGTAACAACATAGTTGCGCAGGAAGACATTGCTTGCGTTACTACCAATTTCAACAAAATTAAGATTGTAAATATAAGCAACCCCAAGCACCTTAAAAGGCTCTGTGAAATACCGGCTACGAGATCAGTGGCGTTTATGCAGGATAAATTACTTCAACTAACCGATCAGGGGATTGCCGTTATTCCTCTGCCACAACAATTACCAATAATCACCCGACACAGCAATAAAACGATATTCCATTTACCGACAGCTCAGGCTGGTAACTATGATCTGCACATCGCAACCAAGAACAAGCTGTTACACAGCAGTGATTTATTAACCGTTAATTCATCTGGGCATTGGGAAATGACGCGACCATTTTCACTGCCTATTACCGAATAATTGAGCTTGCACCATTTAAAACTGATAATCCATCCCGACCCATAGTTGGCGACCCATCTCGTATTCGTTTTCAGTTCCGGTATATAATTTACGATTAAATACGTTGGTGACATCGGCAGTAATGGTCATTGTCTGTGTAGTGGTAACAGGGCATTCCCAAGCCAGTTTCCAATCGAAGGTTGTCGAGCTGGAGTAAGAGACGTCAGAATAAACATCTATTTCAGTACCATCAGGTAACTCATAACCATTTCTATCAGTCATTTCTTTAGCACTATAACCACTGCGGTAGCAGGTGATATTGGTAAAAGAGAATCCATAATAGAGTTTTACGCTATAAACCAGATTAGCGCTCCACTCACGATTATAATCTGAACGGGGCAAGTCAAGGATTGAAATTATTTTTTCGTCATAGCAGATTTGCTCATCTAAATCTTCCGGATCCAACCTATCTGAATAATATTCATTACTAGATTTGCTATCTTGCCATGTCATATCAACAAGCAAGTAATGGTTTTGCCACCGTCGTTCCCACGAAGAAGTTAACTCTTTATGCCGCCTTTCACCATTGTTATTTAGTACATACAGCCACTCATCATCAGTAACAACTTTTGACTTCGCTAATTCATTTTTTGCATTGCGGTCAATATAGGTAATAATTGCATGTCCGCCAAGAGCATCTTGCTCTAATGCGACAGACCATTCATCCACCAAAGGTGTTTTCAACGAAGAAAAACGACTCCGTTGCAAGTACGTTGTCGGGTCCTCCCAATCCTGTGGCAAAGTACGTTTTTCAAGAGTATGACCTTGTTTTTTGTCATCTAAGGCAGACGTTAAAAACGTCTTACCGTAGTATCGGTTAACTCCAGCACTCACAACTGTTGAACCATCGGCAAACACATCGTATGAAACTACGCTCCTCGCTGCGTAATCCGTATTTTTCATTAGGTCATTATAGCCAACATGTAAGCCAGGTCTAAAAGTTATATTTCCCAACTTTACACTATCCTGCAAATAGACATTACTAAATGTGATTTCTGCATCCACGTCCTCACTTGGGTAGATCCAGCGTTTTCTTGCATACTGCTCATCAGGTATACATAAATCAGCGCCATTGCAGTCAAAATTTGTTGTCGCAACGGTCCATTGACTTACCACAGTATCAGCATAGCGTTTATAACTTGCCTCACTACGCTCATAACTAAAACCACCTGAAAAAGCATGTTGTAATCCATATAAGTTGAATACATTAAAATCAAAATGAGACGACATACTCAATGTGTTCTGTGTAGAATCTATATCACCATTGCCCCCCTCTTGACTGTACTTAGTATAACCTTCCCCCCAACTCGTGGACTCAACATCTTTATCCCACGAAAAAAAACCATTCGGAGATCTCCTGCTATTTTCACTGTCACTCCACCCTAAAATAGTTTCAACTTTTACAAAATCAAATACTCTTTTAAGGCTAGCATTAATACTCAAGCCACCCCTTTCGACCGTAAAGCTACTGTTCCGGGTATTTTTGATAAAATATTGCTCTTCCTCTGGTGCGCAAATTACTGACAACTTAAAATCTGTTTTATCATTAGGTTGAAAACGATATTTGACAAATAAGTTCTCTGCTTTTCTATATTGATTTTCCTCAGCCCCAAGAAGCATTAAAGGGATTTTCACATATTCTTGTGAATATGCTAGTAACACACCCATTTTATCATTAATGGGGATATCCAATATCAAATTGCTATGATGTTTTCGAAACAAGGGTTGGTTCTCTGCTGTCTCAGAATACTCAAAATCTTCTCGATCTTCATGTTCTACATGAAATGATGTCCACTCAGAACGGGTCGTTCTGTAGCCTATCTGCCCCCCAAACTCCTTCGCAGGGTTACGCGTTTCCATATCTATCACTCCACCAGTAAAACCATCATAGCGTGCTGAAATATTGCTACGTTGAACCACAACAGTCTCAAGCAAAGAACTATCGAGAAAAAGCTCCTGAGAGTGCCCAGGCACAGCTGTAATACTGTAGGGATTGCTTGACAATGGATCGAGCAAACTATTATTACCCAGCCCATCAATCATAAAATTATTATCGTAAACTCGCCCACCAGAGATGGATATCTCCGCCGGTAATATCTCACCCCCAGTTAGCGAAGAATTGCTGGTTTCACCAAACTGGATTCCCGGCAAGATTTTTAATAGGTCAGTTATAGAACCATCGCCCTGCGGCAAAATAGCTATAGTCTCTCGATCCAGCACCGACTTACCAGCAGTGGTAACCTCAGGAGAATCTATAACGGTTATTTCCGGTAGAGTATCAGTAGTTAAGGGTGGTTCAGCTGCCCATGAACTAGCAATAAACAATTGGGATAAAATAATTAGCAAACAAACAATACAACAATACATAACACCCCCACCCAGACATTATTTAATTAATGAGGGAGCTTACTTGCAAAATATTCTAAAAATCAAGCACTTTCAAAATCCTACATTGGTCACCAGTTAAACAACTTGCAAAAAAAACCATTTCAAGGCATTGTTATGAACTGATTTTAAGCTTTAGTTAAACTAAAAAATAAAGACAATATGGTTTTATAACCTTCTAATGACTCCGAGGAGAAATGCTTTAATGCCCTCAGCCGTTGACCGTAAACAGCCGCAAAAAACCACCATTAATAGCGCAGAAATTATTCGCAACATCATCATTGGTCTTACCGTTAGCTTCGTAGCTCTGAGTCTCGGTGCCGCATTAGGGATTTTATCTGGTCGTGGCGCCTTTGCCGGGATGATCTCATCAGGACTGATTGCCCTGATAACCTCACTGTTTGGTGGCACCCGCATTCAATGCTCTGGTCCTACGGCTCCTATGAGTGCCGTGAGTGCCGTCGTTGTAGCCAGCGCCTACGAACACATTGTATCCAGCGTCAGTGGGGTCAACGCTGATCAATTCATCAATAGTGTATTTCTGTTGTGCGGCGTCTTAATGCTGTTGATAGCAGCACTGCGCCTTGGTCGTTTTATCTCTTTCGTTCCCAACGTTGTCATCTCCGGTTTTATGAGCGGCATAGCTTTACTAATCTGGATTGGACAGATCAATAGCATCTTCGGTCTGCAAGACCACAAGATTCTTCAAGGCTCGGTGTGGCAAAATCTGGCTATTGCCACGGCAACCGTAACACTAATTTTCACCCTAGGACCGCTGCTAAAAAAGAACATCGGCAAACTGGCGCATTATTTACCCCCGACGTTGCTGGCAATAGTTACCATGACGTGCATCAGCCATGCTTTCAATCTGCAGGTCGAAATGGTTCAGCTAACAGGATCACTCAGCAACTGGGGTGACGTAACGGCTCTATTCCACAACCAACTACCTCGTGAATTTTCACTTCCATTATTTACTACTGCGTTTCCATATGCATTACAGCTTGCCATGCTATGCTATCTCGACACCCTGTTAACATCATTAGTTGTCGATCGAATGAGCGGTGAAAAAACCAGGCAGGACAAGGAATTGGCGGCACAAGGTATAGCTAACAGCTTCATAGCTTTCATCGGCGGCATCCCAGGTGCCCAGGCCACCATTCGTTCTGTTTTGATGTTGAAAGAGCATGCAACATTACGGATAGCTGGAATTATGGTGGGAGTCTTTGTCTTGGTGGAGATAGTGCTATTTCAGCACCTTATCAATCAAATACCCAAGGCTGTCTTTGTTGGCGTGTTGCTCAAGGTTGGTTATGATGTCTTTGATTTCAAACCACTACAAATATATTTTGCTGAAGTGATGCGGCTACGCAGCGACCTGTTGCACGATTTCTTTAATCGCCACGAAGAGGAACAAGTATTTGTCACCAATCGCGAGGTTTTAATGATAGCAGGGACTGCGGCAATAACCGTATTTATCAATTTAAATATTGCCGTTGCCATGTTCACTATTTTATTTTACCTACACAACAAAATACTATTTCGACACAACCCCATGCGCGATCTGCTACCAGAGCAAGAAACTGAGGCGTTCGACGTCCATCATTAACAACCAACTTCCTGAGTAGAACTAATTTTCCGCTCTGGTTTTGTTCCCCGTATTCGTCATCCTCGCGAATGCGGGGATCCAGAGGTTTTGCATAGATTTCTAGACTCCCGCCTGCGCGAGAGTGACGACCTTTGTGGCAATAGCAGAAGATTGGTATTAATCAGGACTAACTTTGTTGAGCAGGCACCACCTTTATCCACTGAACTGCCGTCAGCGAAATCACACTCAACACCGCGCCAGCAATAAAAGGGATACGGTAATCTATCATCCACAGCGCCCCGCCAATGACCGGCATAACCACTGCTACAATGTGGTTAATGGTAAACGCTACTGCCATGCTGGGAGCGATATCCTGCGGATCGGCAACTTTTTGAAAGTAAGTGCGGATAGCAATGGCAAAATTAAAAAAGATGTGATCCAGAATATACAGACCCATAACCAGCGGCAGTGATTTTGCGTAAGCATAACCAAGGAAAACTGCAATTAAGCTGGCATATTCTAAAGATAGCACCCGCCTCTCGCCAAAACGCACTATAGCGCGTCCAATTAACGGGCTAAGAAAGTAATTAATTAAATTGTTAACGACAAACAGTGCGGCAATTTGAGTAACACTACAGTGGAATTCCTTCACCAGTAAGAACACCGCGAAAGCAATAAATATCTGTCTGCGTGCGCCAGCCATGCAGGTTAAAAAATAAAACAAACTGTATTTACGCCGCAATACCAGATGACGCCGTTGCGGTACCACATCAGCGCTGGTTGGATTTTGGCATAGTCCCCAGGCTCCCAATGAGACCACTAACAAACCAATAATAATAAAAATTATTTTATACTCGAAGAAATACCCAAGACATAACACCAACGCACCAACTGCAATATTTACCGCGGCAGCCAAGCTTTTCAAGCGCCCAAAAACCAATGGAGCATGCGCCAGAGAAAAATACTGCAAGGTCAACGATTGATTGGTAGTTTCATAATAGTGAAAACCAAAACTGATAATTAGGGTAGAAACAATAAGACCTGAGTAGCTGGGCAAAAATCCGGTAATAATACTTCCTAGCCCAACAATAATTATCGACAATGCCGCCAAGCGGTGCTCACGCAACACCAGCAACACATAGACAACCAGCAAGGCAAGCAAACCCGGAATTTCCCGTACTGAACCAATAACTCCGATCTGTTGACCGTTTAATCCTGCTACTTCTACAGAAAAATTATTAAACAGAATCATCCATGCCTGCAGACCTGTGCCTGAAGCAATGGTCATAACGACAAGGAAACGCAACATGCGCGGTTGGCCGAAGCTGGTACTCATCGGAAAAAGAGCAGAGCAATAAAACTTATATAAGAGCCAAATAAAAGAGCGCCCTTTAAACGACTTATTTCCAATCTATGCCAGCAGATAGGAATCAAAGCGCAGCTAAATAACAACACTACGGGCAATTCAAAGCGCAGGATAGCAGGGTCTACAACGATAGGTTGAAACAAGGGGCACAGCCCCAAGACAAACAGAATATTAAAAATATTACTGCCAATAACATTACCAATACCAATCTCCATCTCGCCTTTGGCTGCACTCATCAGTGACGCCGCCAGCTCAGGTAGACTCGTGCCAATTGCCACAATTGTCATACCAATAAATAGTTCTGATAGACCAATAGCGCGCGCTATCGTCACCGCTGAGCTAACCATCCAATTAGCTCCAACACCTAAACCGATAATACCGCCGATGATATACAGCACATCTTTACTACGCCGAGGGATTTCCTGATCAATATCAACTGACAGTTCCGGAAAGGGTTCACCGCTTGAACGAGCAAAACGTAAGCAATAACCCAGAAACAAAACCAAAAGGGCTAATAACACAAAAGCATTGCCTACCCCTAAAACACCATCCAGGCACTGCACAAACAACGTAGCTGTAACAGCTATCATAAATGGCAGCTCCCAGCGCAACAACCCACGCGGCACCTTCAACGGCACCACTAGTGCGGACACACCGAGGATCAGACCAATGTTGGCAACATTGGAACCGACAATATTACCAACAGCAATATCTGATGCCCCCTTACTCACCGCCATCAATGACACCATTAGTTCTGGCATACTGGTAGCAAAAGAGACGATTGTCATCCCAATAATAAGCGGACGCACACCAAAAGATAAGGCTAGCCGCGAACTGCCATCGACTAAAAAATCGGCACCATAATACAAAAACGCTAAACCAACAAAAAAAATGATCACCGACCAAAGCATAGAAACTCCTCAAAACCACCAACATAAGCCATAACGCTACACATTATTGTTGTAATAGCTGTACAATGAAAGTAAAACGATACTCACAACCACCTGAAAAAGCAAGAGATATTGGAATTTATAGCTTGACGCCACATAGGTGTTAATCTATATTCATATATTCAATTAATAGTAGCAAAATCATCCACAGTTTCAACCGCCTAAAGGACACGACAATGCAGCCGGAAATGTTCAATAAAAATAACAGTTATGCTCGTGAGGCAGAGATTTTAAAAGTACTAGGTCATCCCATCCGTTTGAAGATCGTTGCTGGTCTGATATCGCAGGTATGCAATGTTAAAAAAATATGGGAATGCTTGGAACTTCCTCAAGCCACCGTATCACAACATTTAGCCTTACTAAAAAATAAAGGGATCATTGAAGGAGAAAGAGACGGCGTTGAAGTCTATTATAGCGTGGTGTCTGAACAGGCGCGAAATATAGTTGAAGCGATGTTCACTCTTGGCGGTTGCAATCACAAATAAAAGTAGCAACCACAGACTTGCAGGTTTATTGTAGATTCCATTAAGCACATTTTTTTCGACCAAAACCCATTTTTCAGCAGGTAAGTGGCAGGGGAGAAATCCTCAAAGCGCCAGTCGTTTGGTGTCTTTCCACCTGAACACTAACGCCGAATGCTGTGGCAATGTTCTCTGCTGTCAAAACATGCGTTGGGGTACCTAAAGAGATCATCTCCCCGTGTGCGTTCAACAACAGGATACGCTGCGAAAGCTCTGCTGACAGCTCCATATCATGCGACACTTGGACAATAGTTTTACCTTCATCACGAGATAGGCGATACAGTAACTGAGCTACAGTGCGCGTATGACATAAATCCAGCTGACTGGTAGCCTCATCCAAAAGCAAAACCGGCGTTTGTTGTGTCAGCGCTCGGGCTAGCAAAACCCGCTGCAATTCACCCCCACTCAACTCACACACTCTTTGTTTAGCAAGGTGGGTCACATCAGTCTGGCGTAACATATCCGCTACAACTGTTTTTTGTTTATCACCGATTCCCCACAGATTTCTATCGCGGGCGAAACAACCCATCTCCACCATTTCCCGTACCGAGAACGAAAACGGCTGACTGCTTAGCTGGGGTAAAACAGCCACCAGTGTGGCCATCTTGGCACGAGACAACTGATGCGCCAAACCATCCTGCCAGCGGATATTACCAACATCAGGATGCAACCGTCCGCGCAGCAAACGCAACAAAGTAGACTTGCCCGCACCGTTTGGTCCCAGAATTGTCAGTATCTCTCCCTGGTTAACACCAAATTCTACCTGTTGTAAAATAGCTTTAGCACCGTAGGAAAAACTCAGGTTCTCGACACTGATCATCACTCACCTCGCAGGCGCAGCAGATAGAGAAAAAACGGTGCGCCGATTAAAGCGGTCACCACCCCTACCGGCAATTCTGCCGGGGCTAAAACTACCCGTGACAGAGCATCAGCCAAAACTAAAAATGCGGCTCCGGCCAATGCCGCGGCAGGCAACAACCGTGCATGCCCCGGTCCCCATAACAAACGTACCACATGCGGAATCACCAAACCGACAAAGCCAACCAAACCAGCCATAGAAACAGCCATAGCCACCAGGACTCCTGCCACCGTGAACACCAGCAAACGCGCTTTGGGAACATCCAGCCCCAAATCTGCAGCGCAATCTTCTCCTTGGGTAAACAGATCAAGCACCCGCGACTGCCGCCACAGCACAAGAAAAGCCATCACCGCCACCAGATAACCCCATGGCAACCAGTCAGAACGAACATGGGATAAATTACCGGCCAACCAAAAAACCGCATTGCGCACAGAATCTGCTGGTGCCAACCATAGAAGAAACAACAGCAATGCTGAGGCCAAGCTACCCACCATAACCCCTGCCAAAATAAGAATATGGTTATCCCCTTGACTGGAGCGCGCAACCAAATAAACCACTAACAACGCCAGCAAGGCACCGCAAAATGCAGACACCGGCAACATAAAGACCGAATAACCACCCAAAGTAAGTGCCAACACCGACCCTAAAGCAGCCCCGCCTGAGACACCGAGTATATATGGATCAGCTAGTGGATTACGCAGCACCGCTTGAAATGCGGCACCAGATACCGACAATGCAGCCCCGACCAATGCCGCAAACAACACCCGAGGAAGTCTTATTTTCATGATAATAACTTCGTTTAGCGAGCTACCACCATCACCGAAAATAATGGCAGTAATCTCCCGCCATGGAATCGTAATGGTTCCACAACTAATACCAACATAGAAAGAGAGCAACAACGCACAAGTCAGCCATAACAACCAATTAGAAAAAAATGCCCGGATATTTATCAATGTGTTGCTTCCTGTTTAATAGCGCAATTTCCATTTTCAAGTACAGATTTGACCGTTGAGAGTCTGTTATAGCACTGCCGCAGCATTATTAAACCAGCAACCAGACGCGGACCGGGGCGCTGCAACAAATCAGCTTGGACATTAATTACCTGCTTATGCCTAACTGCCTTTAGCTGTGGCCAATTGGAAAAAAAATCGGCAGGTGCTGGCGTCCCTGGATGTGGAGAGACAATAATAATATCCGGGTCATATAGCAGTACTGTTTCCATGCTCAGGGTCGGATAGCGCGGTAGCTCTGCTGCCACATTGATACCTCCGGCCAAGTTAATTAGATCATCAGCCAGAGTTCCAGCTCCAGCAACAACAAGTGGCTCAATCATGACACATACAAGAGTGCGTAACGGTTTTTCACTCCACATCTTCACGACTTCAGCAATCTGATCGTTTAAGTTATTGAGCAAATCCATGGCTACTTCTTGGTGACCAGTTACTCCCCCCAGAGCCACAATTGTCTCCAGAGTAGCAGTCAACGACTTAGGTGCTACCAGATAAACCGGCACTGCAAGTTGTTCAAACTGGTACAACAACGCCGTGCTAGAGCTGGCGACGTCCATTATTATCAAATCAGGAGCCAGACTGGCAACAGTTTCCAGACCGGGATCACTATATGCACCAATACTAATTTTCTGCTGCGCTTGCGGTGGGTAATTACAAAAATCGGTAACACCTACCAATTGATTCTCGGCATGAATTGCATAGAGTATCTCGGTAACACTGGGCACCAGAGAAACAATACGCTGCGGTGGAGCGGGTAAATGGACAACACGCCCCACCGCATCGGTGTAATCTAGCGCATTAACATTATTGCTTTGCAGATTAATCAGCAGTACCAACAACACAAAAGTAATTTGCCGCAAGCAGCAATAAAGCACCCGCATAATAAAGCCTTTAGAAAGTTAACTTTAAAGATACCTTATACTCACGACCAGGCATCAAATAACCGGTAACGTAAGCATAGCTCTTATCCAGAATATTCGCCACACCAGCACAAATCGTCATATCCATACCTTCGCGCCAAGGCAACAATACCTTCTGAGAAAGCATTACATTCCACAGGGTAAAACCACCCATCTCCTCTATTCTCGTAGGGTAGACATCCCAATTTTGGAAATCCTGCGGGCCATGGTAAATCCCCAGCAATTGCGCCATAAATCCACCTGCGGAGGTTGTTTTGACACCGAAACGTGCCTGTGTCTCACTTACATAAAGCAGATCTTCATTAGTTGCATCATCTTCAAACTCAAACAGATATGTCACAGAGGCAAACGGCTCAACCGACCAAGGAGAGTTAAACAGTGGTGCCAAATCACAACCGGTCTCCCATTCCATTCCATTGATAGTAGCGCCAGCAAGGTTTTTATAACTACTGACATTCTCACCTGCAACAGCATCATAATAGCTGTAAGATTCTATCTTATCATCGTAATCAGTATAGAACAGGCTGCCGTTCAGATACCAGTTCTGCCGGGTATAATCGAAACCAACTTCATAGGTCCACGACTGTTCCATATCCAAATCACTATTACCCAAAATATGAGTATTAGAAAACCAACCACTATTAATAAAATCACCAACCAACTCATTGGCTGTAGGCAGCACAAAGCCTCTGCCAACGGAAGCTTTAATACGCAGATTTTCGCTGGCAACAACTACCAAGCCTGCGCGTGGGCACCACTCCGATACTTCTTTATCATTAGTTGTCAGGGTTGCATAACCTTGAGTGTCTTGAGTTTCCACTTTATATTGATCATAACGCAACCCCAGGTTCAGCAATAAACGCTCATTGAATAGCGAGAATTTTTCTGCAACAAATACCCCGCGCCGTTCATAATCTGCATTCACACTAAAAGGCTTTCCCGTTGGCTTCTGAGAATTACGTGATTCCTGCTCATCCCAATCCACCCCCATGGTCAGACGACTAATACCAGATTGCCAGGTTAACTGGAGCTGAGCACCACGAGTATCCGTATCATAACTATAAGCCGTGTCAGAACTATGAGTAGGACCAGGGAAATAAGCAATATCGGTATCTTCAACCTGATAGTAACGCACCAGCCATTCCAATCCAGCTGCAGCATAACCACCCGTATAATTGATATCAAACGAGCGTAAATCCTTACTGGAATAATTATCCAGACTTGACCAAGACGAGCTTCCGGGGCTACCTACATTCCAATTATCCACTTCCAGCACCGTCGCGCCCAAGCGATGTTCACCCACAGTATAGCCGACATTAACAAAGTTCTCTCGTGCTCTAGACTGAGTGTTTTTATAGACATTTCCGTCACCATCTTCATAATCGGCACGCTGATCCTTGCGACCGACTACTCCGTAGAAATCTACCCCGCTCAGTTCTCCTTGTGCCTCAGCGGCCAAGCGCATGCGCGATGCTGAACCACCCTCAACCAGCACCGACGCAGACATGCCACCTTTCCCCCGTTTGGTGATAATATTGACCACCCCGCCCATAGCTTCGGCGCCATAAACCGCTGACGAAGCACCCTTTATTACCTCCACGCGCTCCACCATATCAACAGGCAACTTCGCTAAATTACTCGTTCCTGCACGACGCCCATCCATGAGAAACAAAATAGAGTTGGAAAAACCGGCACTTTCACCACTAGAGCGAAAACCACGCATAGTTACCTGAGTGAGCGCCCCTGGATACGCTTGCATATGACCAATATTTTGTTCCATCAACAATTGATCAATGGTAGTAGCGGTCGACAAGAGTATATCCTCCTGATCAATGATTACCATTTTCAACGCTACTTCATTCACCGGCTCTGTCACCCGACTTGCCGTAACTACCACATCATCTAACTGCTCTGCTGCCCACACATTGCTGCTACAGCACAACAGCAATAAACCTACCCATAACAACCTTCTCATCCCTGCACTCCCTAGATTGTTCGGGGCACAAAAAAACCCCAAACCGATAATAAATCGATTCGAGGTTGTCCCATACTTCGCCACGAAACGCTGCACCCTTTCGCCGAGAAAGAATGACAAACGATGTTTCAGGCAGGTCTTCTGGCTTCCAGATCATCCGCGCAACGCGCCTTCCCGACATGAGTCAGTGGCTAAAAAATGCGTTTAACGTCCCTGGTTACAGCGGCGGGCCCACTCCCGATTTACACGGGATTCCCTATTACACCCGTAAACGGGCACCTGAAACTTTTAACTAAAGAGGAAGATAGAAACTAACAGCCTCCATGTCAATCAAAAACAATCACCACTGCCGATAGCTTTTGTAGCCGCAGAGCTAAATAGCGCCCAGCACCCTACTCAAATGAGGAATAAGTTGTTTTTTACGCGACAACACGCCACGCAGCTCAAACAGGTTGTCATCTAACTGCGGATAACCCAAAACATACGCTAACTGCTTGTCGCCAGAGATCAACAACTCACTGTTACCGGCAACTATATCTGTTACCAGCAAACCAACCATGGTTAAATCACGCTGTGATTTTATTTTATCCAGCTCACTAGCCAGAACATCCTTCAGCGAGTGAAATTCATGGAAATTGACCACTTCGACCTGACCAATACCAAATTGGCAACTGCCAGTGGTAAACACCTTAAAATCGGTAGTTATCACCTTTTCCAGAGAATCATAAGCGCTGATAGAACTACTCGAAGCAAAAATCCTCCTCCCATATTCATGCGGGTCAAAACCTGACAGCTGCCCTAACCACTCGGCTATTTCCCGATCGACATCGGTGGTAGTAGGTGATTTCAACACCACGGTATCTGATAGCAAACCGGACAGCATCAAGCCAGCAGTCACCGCATCAGGAACAATTCCAGCGTTTTGATACAGAGTGGCAACCAAGGTACAGGTACTACCTAATGGCTGATTGATAAATCTGATAGGGTTTTCCGTTTGCAGACTTCCTAAACGATGATGGTCAACAACTTCGAGAATCTCCACCTTATCGGCACCAGGAACAGCCTGAGTAAGTTCATTGTGATCGACCAGAATCAGTTTGGTATTGGATGGTATCAACAGATGGCTCTTAGTCGCCACCGCCTCGACCTTGCCGGCACCATTGACTATCATCACCCCGGGCACGTCACTGCGCAGTAAACTGAGACGGAGCTCGTCTATTCTATCTTTACCACTTAAAGTAATGTAATTTTTTTCCGCCACGGAAACTACCGGCGTAGCCAGACGAGTCAACCAAGCACTGGTAGCGGTATCAAACATAGTAGAAAGAATAGTTACATCATTCTTCTTACCCAATTCCAATATTTCTGGTGGAATCTCCAGCCCGGCGACAACAACCAGAACACGCACCCCCATGCTTACCGCAGCGCGTAAAATTTCCACCCTGTCCCCAGCAATTAGCACCATCTTACGAGCATCCTGATCCGCCAGTTTAGCCAAAAACGTTGCTTCGGCCATGGCGGCAACATACAGATTCAGTTCCTCCTGGACATCAGCATCAACTTCATGCAGAGCATTGGCTTTAAGGCACTGACAAATAGAACGAGGAGAAGCCGATACCCGCCGCAATTCGCGCTCCTGACTTGGCACTAAAAAACGCTCAGACACACGTTTAAGATAAAGCATCCCCTGCGGTTTGAGTTCATCATCCACTACAGGAATAATGCGCACATTATGCAGATGAAACAGCTCCAACGCCCGAGATAAGGGAGCAGAAGCATGGATAGTAACCAAATCCTGACCATCGACAACATCGCGCAGACGCGGTGTTACATCCATAAGCAATTGCGGACGGGCGACTGCCAGCTCATCAAGGACAAATTCAGTCTGGCGATTAATATTTCCCGCCCGCGCCGGCTGCACACCGACCAGCCCCTGCTGCTCACGCAAACGGGCATAAGCAATAGCACTGCACACCGAATCGGTATCGGGATTCATGTGACCTATTACATATATTTTTTGCTGTAGCATATAATTCCTCCTGCCCTGCTTTTTTATAAATTCAAAAATCTAACTGGCTGCGCACTCTCAGTCCTAGCTTATTTAACACATGAGTATAGATCATAGTCGTTGAAACATCGGCATGTCCCAACAGCTCCTGCACTGTGCAAATACCATAACCTGCTTCCAAATTATAGGTCGCATAAAAATAGCGTAACGCATGACTGTATACCCGACTGACAATACCAGCCTGTTGCGCACAACGCTTTATATTTTTTCTGATTAGTATCAATCTTCCGCACTGGCTTTGCACCTTGTTCCCGTCATGATCGCGAAGGCAGGTATTCTAAAGGTTCTCCACGGGCGTCTGGACTCTCCCTTCGCGAAAGAAACGATCCTTTGGGCTAAAACGAAAAGATTAGGGTAATCAGGTATTTATTTTGTAAACCTTTTTTATGCAGATGATGTCGGCACAATTCCCCACTAAGTGGATCAGGAGACAAACGTGAACTGGGGAAAACTTTTCGTTGACGTTGGTGCTATAGCATGTACCCATTTAAACTCTTATTTGCTTTCCATTAAATTAAATGATATTGTTAAAAAAGACACACGATCAATTTTTCTAGTCATTAACGATAGTTACACGAAAGCTGCCGATGTTTAAAGGTACCGCTTATCTATTCTTCACAATTTTCTTTATCTCCATCTTTTATCCACAATCACTCATGGCAACCAATGGAATGAATATGATCGGCTATGGTGCAATCTCCAGTGGAATGGGGGGCGCTGATTTAGCTCTTGTCGACAATGTAACCGCCATGAATATTAATCCAGCAGGTCTCGCGAGTTGCTGTGGACCCCAAATCAGTGTGGGCGACAGCATCATGCAACCTCGCAACCACCATCAAGACCACCACGGCAACAATCTTAACGCCGACAGTGAGACATTTCATCTGCCATTGTTGGCGTGGGCACAACCCCTTGAGGATCATCCTATTATTCTCGGTTTTGGTTTTTTTGGCCAAGGCGGTATGGGAGTCCACTACGACAATCTCAGAATGCCCTTCGCCGACATGATGGACCTTGCCGACGAAACCGACGAACTTTCAAGCGCTATTAGTTACGCAAAAATCACTCCGACTATCGCTTGGCACAGTTCAGATCACCGTTTAAAACTAGGAGCGAGTCTCAACCTCGGCTATGCTGAAGCAGAAATGGCTCTCTTTCCCAATACCAGCATCTTTGCCGACAATAATCACGATGGCATCATTTCCGAGCAAGGTGAAGTCGCTTTTTTCGGCATGAAAATGACCGACTGTAGAGCTTATTCATCATCTTTGCGCCTTGGCTTTCAGTACCAATTTGGAAAATTAACCATTGGTAGTGCATACCTCACAGCAACAGATTTAAACTTTAGGCACGGAAAGACCAAAATCAATTACTCCGCGCTAGGACTTGGAACAGTCGAATACAAAACGGAAATGGATGGTTTCAATTGGCCTCAGCAAGCAGGCGTTGGTGCCAGCTACCAAGTCAATCAACGACTCAAATTCGTTTTTGACATCGACTGGATTGATTGGTCCTCTGCTATTAAAGAAGTTAAGTTCAACCTCAGTAGTCCGGACAACCCTAACGTTGCACAACAACTTGCAGTCACTTACCCCATGGAGTGGGAAGATCAATGGGTTTTCGCTATCGGCAGCGAGTACAGCATTAACGATAACTGGTTACTCCGCCTCGGATATAACCACGGTAACAACCCAGTTCCAGACGACAACCTCCTCCCCTATTTTCCTGCGATCTCCGAAGATCACATCACCATTGGCACAGGGATCATCTGTGCAGCATGGAAAATAGATATAGCTCTAGAATGGGCATTAAAAAACAGTGTAGATAGTTCTAACTCTCTCTACTGTAATCAAGGTTTTGAAGAGGAGCTTTCCCAGTTTACTACCCACCTGATGATCAGTTATTCACTTTAATCCCTGGGCTAATAGTCTTTCCGTACCGCTAGAAGTTTTTCAAAAAAGGCGGTAATCCCTTTTAGTTGATCCTCTGTCGCAAAACACAAACAATAAAAGATCAACTACATAACGGATCGTCTTCTCTAAATCATTTGAAGGGTTATTATTGCCTTAATGGGTTCCTTGATATATAACGTAGTGGTTTTGAACTATATAAAGTTATCCAAAAATCATTGCGGTCACCCATAATATTCCTATAAATATAGATCTATTTCTGAGATAACTTCCTTATGATGATTCTTCTTGCCATACCTTTGTGCATGCTCTTCAGCACTCTTGCCTACCTCTGTTATCGGAAAAACTTTTACCCACAAGCTTGTGCTTTTGGTGCAGTTGCTTTTTTTCTACTACTGATTTCTGTTGTATTTCTCGGATTCAGCTACTATGCATGGATAGAGCTTAAAGTGTAGATCCCATCGTCAAAGACATCTTAACCTCTTTTCAATTTATGTAATTGCACTTATTGTATGAATTCGAGAGGTTACCCACAGCCGTTAGCCCGCACAAGGAGATGTGATATGATCTCTCTCTTAATAAGCATCGCAACAGCAGGACTGATCGTATTTTTCCCCCTTGTTCATACGCAGGTCCATGCAGCAACTATCGAATATAATCTTGTAATCTCCCGCCAAGAGATCAATATTACGGGAAATCCTGTGTGGAGCATGACCGTCAACGGCAGTGTTCCAGGTCCGACCCTGCGTTTCAAAGAGGGGGACCTCGCCCGCATCCACGTTCATAACAAAATGAGTACAGAAACCTCCATCCACTGGCACGGTCTGCTCGTGCCTCCAAACATGGATGGCGTGCCCAACATCAGCTTCCCGCCTATCAGCCCCGGTTCGACATTCACCTATGAATTTCCCATTCGCCAGAGCGGAATCTACTGGTATCACTCCCATACCAGTCTGCAGGAACAAAGCGGGATTTACGGTTCCATCGCCATCGAACCCAGTCAGGCAGTTCAAAAAGCAGATCATGACCATGTTGTCCTGCTTTCAGACTGGACCGATCAAGACCCGCACGAGGTAAATCGAACACTCAAACGTGGCAGTGAGTGGTTCGCTCTCGAAAAAGGCAGCGCCCAGAGCATTTTCGGCGCCGCCCGGCTCGGCATGCTCGACGACTACTTCAAACGGGAGCTCCAGCGCATGCCAGCCATGGACATTGCAGACGTGGCCTATGATCGTTTTCTCGCCAACGGCAAGTCCGAATCCACTTTCCCAGCGAAGCCGCATGAGACTGTGCGTTTACGAATTATTGACGGATCCGCCACCACCTATTTCCACCTGGAATTCGCCGGTGGGTCGATGACCATCATCGCCGCGGACGGTCAGGATGTGGAGCCGGTCACAGAAAAACGTTTTCTTATTGCCGTAGCGGAAACCTATGACGTTCTCATTCAGGTGCCTACCGCCGGAGCATATGAATTCCGCGCTACAGCGCACGACGGTTCGGGCTACGCCTCGATCTGGATAGGTTCTGGCGAACGCCACCCGGCCGGCAATATTCCCAGGCCGAATATCTATCACTCCATAGGGGGTATGAACCTTAAAGGAATCTTTGCCCTCACCCCCGCTGGAACCATGGGAATGCCCGCTCATGCGATAGAATCCGGCACATTCGATCATCCGGGGATGATGTCCATGGATTCAATGAAAATGGGCAACATGGATCAAACACCTTCCCCGTCTGGAGCCATGACGATGCCCGGTAACACACCGCCAACCGGCTCACCAAAGCATTCGGGCATGAAGATTATGAGTTCAATGGAGATGAGCAGTGCTCAACCCATTGGAAGCATGAATAACGCTAACGACTCCATGCCGAGACCAGCCAACCCCTCGCGGTCTGGCAAGAGATACAGCACAGATTTCCGTTTTTTCGCGGCTGACGTTTCGGAATCCGGTAGCCTAGCCGTTGACGGCATGAAAACAAGCCGCCCCTGGTCCCCGTACGCTCAACTGCGAGCCACCAAACCCACAAGCCTCCCAGCCGACAGACCCGTGCGCGAAATCCGCCTCACCCTTGACGGCGACATGGAGCGTTATGTCTGGTTTCTCAACAATGCAGCGCTTGCACACAGCGATTCAATTCGCATTCGTAAAGATGAGGTGGTGCGCTTTATCATGATCAACCGAACCATGATGCACCATCCCATGCATCTTCACGGTCATTTCTTCCGGTTAATCAACGGTCAGAACGAATTTTCTCCTCTCAAACACACCGTTGACGTGGCGCCCATGTCAACAACCGTCTTCGAATTTGAGGCAAACGAACCGGGCGACTGGTTTTTTCACTGTCATCTGCTATATCACATGAAGGCAGGCATGGCCCGCGTCGTACACTACGATGAATTTACCCTTGACCAGGAACTCGCCGCTCTTCGCCCCAACCTCTATAAGGATCCCTGGTATGCCTGGGGTCAGGCGAACCTGCTCAACAATATGACCGAGGTTTCTCTGACTCTGGCCAACACCCGTAATATTTTCACCGTGGACTGGGAAACGGGATGGAGAAACGTCGAAGAAACGGAGTCGGAAGGCATTTTCACCTATGATCGCTATATCAATAGGTTTTTCTCTGTTTTTATGGGAATCGATCTGCTGCTAGCCGAAAGTGACGATGTCCAAAATACCCGGGGAATTTTCGGTTTTCGCTACCTTTTACCACTCAATCTGGAATTTCGCGTGTGGGGCGATACGGACCGGAACGCACGATTCAGCCTAGGAAAATCCTTTGAATTAATGCCCCGCCTAACATTATTCGGCGCTGCGCAATACGATACCCATACCCTATGGGAAGGCAAGGCGGGGCTGTCCTACATGATTTCCAATTCCTTTTCTCTCGTCGGGCAATGGCACTCGGATTTCGGAATTGGCGCAGGTCTGCAAGTTCGGTTTTGAGTGAAAGAAGAATCAGGAGTCATCCATTAGACAAACATTAGCATCAACTAAACATTGTTTAATAACTTATAGTTATGTAATTGATAAAAAAACTTAACTAGACACTAGTGATGTAACATATATAAACATTAACCAATGTGATCTTTTATAGTAGCTGGAATGATTGTCAATGGGGGAGTATGCCCAGCACGTCAACCTAGCTCTCTAGTTTTAGCGAAAGTGAGGGTATCTTTTGTCCATTATTATTGCGAAACAGTTGGTTAAAACCTATATCAGCGGGGATATCAAGGTTGAAGCGATCCGCGGAGTCGATTTTTCCATTGAGCCGGCCTCATTTGTTTCATTTATAGGTCCTTCGGGTAGCGGTAAATCAACGTTGCTGAACATGATTGGTTGCCTTGATCCGCCCACGGCAGGGCAACTGCAGGTTGCCGGACAGGAAATCACCAATTTGAGCCGCCAGGATGCTGCCCGTTTTCGTGGTGAGCATATCGGCTTTGTGTTCCAGGATTTCAACCTGATTCCGGTATTGACGGTCTATGAAAATGTTGAATATCCATTACAAATGGTGCAAAACTGGCCAAGCGGCGAACGCAGAAAGCGGGTTAACAAGATGCTGGATGCGGTTGGGATGGGGGATCAGGGTCATAAGTATCCCAGTCAGATCTCCGGCGGACAGAAACAGCGGGTGGCCGTGGCCAGAGCTCTGGTGACAAATGCCAAATTGGTGTTGGCTGACGAACCGACCGCTAACCTGGATCGAGAAACCGCTGGCCGCATTATTGATCTGATGAAGCATATGCGTGACGAGTTTGCAACCACGTTCGTCTTTTCCACCCACGATCCCCGCATTGTCGATAACGTTGAAGTCATTTTTGCGCTGGAAGATGGAATCTTGCGCAAACACGAGCAGCTTGGTGGAGGTGCCCATGTATAACATCTTCAGGTTTGCCGCGCGAAACTTGTTGCGCTACAAACGGCGCACCCTGCTAACCTCGATGTTAATAACCCTGGGCGTGGTCGCCGTGCTGCTGTTTATCTCCGTCTCCGGATCCTTCAAGGCGTTGATGGTCGGGCAGATCACCGACTCGATGCTCGGACATATCCAAATTCACAAAAAAGGCTACCTAGCTTCAGTGGACAGTATGCCCCTGAATCGTAATCTGACCGGCAAACAGATTGCCCAGGTGAAGCAGTTTCTTGCGCAGGAGGATGCCGTAGAAGCCTATTCCATGCGCATCAGGCTGGGGGCGATGTTCAGTAATTTCACCGAAACCACAAATATCCGCTTGAATTCCGCAACTCCGCAGGATGAGATCAACACTGCGCCCCTGCTGACAGAACGAATTCTGCAAGGTGACAAAGAGGGTCTAATCAAGCAGGGTGAAATCCTTATTCCAGAACTGATTGCCAAAGGGATGAAGGTCAAGGTTGGTGACGGGATTGTTCTGGTGGCCAACAACAGAGATGGATCGGTTAACGGGCAGAACTTTATCGTACGCGGTATTTTGGAAGGTATCTCTGGGCCGGGCGGCCGCGATGGGATGATCCATATTGACGATGCCAAGGCACTGCTGAGGATCGGTGCCGCCGAGGTCAGTGAAATTGCCATCCGCCTAAAGGATATCAACCAGTTGCCCGCAGTCTTCACCAGATTGCAGGCACAACTAGGATCGATAAAAAACCAGCAGGGGAAGCCAGTTTTCGAAGTACACACCTGGGAAAGTATTTCCCCCTTCTTCAATATTGCCAAGATGATAGATCTGATGACCCTTTTTATCAAGATCATGCTGGTGGCAATCGTGTTGGTCAGTATCATGAACGTAATGATAATGGCTGTCTACGAACGGATCAACGAGATAGGTACCATTTCAGCCATGGGGACTTCGCCAAATAAAATCCTCGGACTTTTTGTCGTCGAAGGTTTTCTCATGGGGGTATTGGGAACCGTTGTCGGTACCGTCATTAGCTTGATCAGTATCGCAGCTATGAATATGACGCAGATCAGTTTCGATTTCGGGCGTCAGAAGGGACTATTACTTGCACCGACAATCAACACCGTTGATGTCATCGTTGTTGCTTTAATCGTCATAGCCATAGCCGTTGTCGCCAGTTTGCAACCGGCATGGAAGGCGGCCAGAATGGATCCGATTACCGCTTTGAAACATGTTTGAAAAAATCAAAACTCATGTAACTATTCAGCACAGTACAAAAGACTGTCATTCCGGCAGGATTTTAGCCTGAATCCAGATTTTAGAAGACAGAAAGGCTGGCTCCCCGATAACAACACTTGGGGATAACAGCCGTTATTGCTCCTGATCGGATAATGCTAAATAATTACCAACTAATAAGCAGGAGGGTTGATATGTTTGGTAAAAAGATAAGAATATGTTTATTCGTGATTTTTTCCGTCCTATTAATGGCTGTCAGCGCAAACTCAGCGGAAAATAAATCCTTTCTCGCCGTCGCCTCCGATGGACCAGAACCGCAGACGATCTGTGAAACGGCTGGGAGGGCAGCCTATTTTCTTCTTTTTGACGGCAGTGGAAAGTTTCTGAGTGCAGAGAAAAACCCCTTTGCCGGTATCCATGGTGGAGCAGGTCCAAAGGTAGCAGCTTTTCTCTCTGGCAAGGGGGTTACATTGGTGTTGGCCGGAGACTTCGGAGCCAAGATGGAGCAAGCCTTGATTTCATACAACATGAAATACATTAAGCAAGCAGGAGTTGCCAATGAGGTTGTTCAAACAGTTATTAAAGAAAAATAAAGTTCTTGTTGTTCTGGTAGCGGTTTTGCTGTGCACTGCCACGGCAGTTCAGGCTATTGACGGCGCGGCTATCCTGCAGCAGGTGGATAACAATCTTAATCCAGAATCCTACGAGATGTACCGTAAGTTGATCAACATCGAGCCGGACGGCAGTAGAAAGGAATTCATCATCTATTCGGTGAAAAAAGAAAAAGATAAAATGGTGGCGCTATTCCTCTCCCCGGCCAGCGAAAAGGGGCGATCTACCCTGCGTCTTAATGACAACATGTGGCTGTATATTCCTAATGTCGGCAAGCCGATCCGTATTACTAGTCTACAGTCGGTGGTCGGCGGGGTATTCAATAATTCCGATATCCTGCGCCTTGATTACAGTGTTGAATATGACGTGACAAGCATAACCGAAGAGGGTGATCTTTACCTGCTCGAACTCAAGGCAAAATCCAATGCCATAGCCTATGATCGGCTGAAAATGTTCGTCGATAAAAAAGCCCTGGTTCCCTCCGTCATTGAGTGTTATGCCTCCAGCGGCATGCTGATCAAAACCCTCTATTACAGGGAGCCGAAGGATTTCGGCAATGGTGTAGTTCGCCCATCAATCTTGGAAACTGACAGCCCACTGTACAAAGGCTATAAGTCAGCAATGATTTACGCCAAAATCAATAAGAAGGAACTTGCCGATGAAGTCTTCTCTATTAACTACCTATCGCGAGTCAATGAGCTACGGTAGTTTTCATCCGGAAACAGTCCTTTTCCGCAATCTCTGCGTCAATCAGCGGACTTGCTTGTGCGACGTACCATGTACGTCTCCGCGCAATACCTTGATTTTCTTGATCTTGCAAAAAAAAATTGCACGCTTCCTATATGAAAACTGCACTAGTCAATTGTTGCTGCACTCGCAAATATTCCTAAGATGGCATAAATGATTCTACTGAAAAAAATATGTGCATCGGCGTGTTTCTGTAGCCTTTTGACCGCTAGCTTGTCTACCCCGTGCATAAGCCTGGCAGAGGACTACAGCTTTAACGTGGAAGAATTTGAAAAAAGGAGTTTTGAATTAGGTGGCTATGCTGAACTGAAGTGGGATCACAACCGGATTAACCGCGATGGCACCTTTGGATTGCTGGGGTTCTACGATAACCCGCGTTCCGCTTTAGATCGTTTAACAGCAACCTTGCAGCTTGATGGAAACTATAATAAAGGGATAGTGGATTTCAACTGGCGACTGCAGGCTTCTGGTCGCAAAGATCAGCTTGATTCCGAGGAGGAGCTGGATGTCTTTTCTGCCTATGCCAGTATCAAACCTTCTCCATCGCTCACCTTTGAACTGGGGAAAAAAACGTTCAAATGGGGCAAAGGATATGCCTGGAATCCGGTAGCCTTTATCGATCGCCCCAAAGACCCCAACAATCCCGATGATGCCCTTGAGGGTTATATCGGCGCAGGCGTCGACGTAATCAAAAGTTTTTCCGGAGCGCTTCAGACGCTGGCATTGACAGGGGTAATTATTCCGGTCTGGGACGATTTCAATAATGACTTTGGCGAAAAGAACAATGTCAACTTTGCTGCCAAGTTATATCTTCTCTACCGGAATACCGATATAGATTTCATCCTCTTCTCTGGCAACAGCCGCTCGACTCGGTATGGATTCGATTTTTCAAAAAACCTGTCCAGCAATTTTGAAATTCATGGCGAAGTGACCCACATTCCCGAGCAGAAAGTTCAGATTCTGAGCAGTTCTGAAATACTGGAAAGTCATAAAAGGTCAGTCACCAGTTATCTGCTGGGGCTGCGTTATTTGACTAAAAACGAGCTTACTACCATCCTTGAGTTTTACCATAACGATGCGGGGTACTCCGAAGCTGAAATGGAGCGTTTTTATCAGCTTGTCAGTGATGCCTCCGCGCAATACACCAACACCAGTGCTGACAACCTTTTTGACCCAGCAACCCTTATCAGCGCTAGCGGTTACGCAAAACCCCAGATTCGGCGAAATTACCTCTATATAAGAATGGCTCAGAAAGAACCGTTCCAAGTGCTCTATTTTACTCCAGGGATAACAGCAATTATCAACCTTGATGATAAAAGTTATTCCCTGAGCCCCGAAGCGGTTTACAGCGGGTTCACCAACTGGGAGCTGCGGCTGCGTTATTCACATATTGCTGGCGAAAAATTTACCGAGTATGGAGAAAAACTCAACGAAAGTAAGCTGGAGCTGAGAGTCCGTTATTATTTTTGAACCCCGTCCCAAAGAAAAAAGCAGAAAAAACGGAAAAAACGGGACATTACCCATATAAATACCAATGGGGTCTACCATCGGATTATGTAGATGACAAAATCCCCCGATGAAGCTGGGGCAATACAACTGCGGGTCATGTTTTGCAAATAACTAGACTGGTTTCACTGCCTTACCATGGCGCAAAAAAATAACTAATGCGCCCTCACCACCGTACTGGCGCGGCGCCCTGCCCCACTCGGCTACCCACGCGCTGGCACATGTACTCAGATACTTTTCTACGTCACTACGCAAAACTGCTTCACCGTTGGGTGAACGCTTCCCCTGACCGGTAACAATCAACACTGTGTTGTAACCATCAGCGTAGCGATGTTGCAGGAAATGACGCACCTTCTTAAGCGCTTCTTCGCGGTAGCAACCGTGCAAATCCAAAGTATCTTGCGGTTTCAACTTACCTTGGCGCAATTGTTTCATGCGACGCGCTTCCGCCCCCGGGCTCTGTACCTCATCGTCTGCGCAATAGTTATCGCTAAACACACTATCCAGCTGCCCTAAACTTGCCAAAAACAACGCTTCATCCGAATCATCATGTAAAGCGGACTTTTCTTGATCCTGCCCGTCAATTTCGCTACCTGCGTCGGTAGTAAAGGTGGAGATGCTTTCATTGTCAGTAGCAATAACTTCAACACCGAGTTGTGCCATGGCTTGACTAAAATCAACCTCACTATCTTCATCACCAGTACGCGGTAATCGTGGTGTAGGAACTTTGGGGGGTAGTTGTTTTTCTACTTGCTGCGGTAAAGCAGAAAACCCCTTCACTGTTTTGAAGGGGTCATTTTTAAAGCTTATGCTATCTTTTTTGTGGTTTTTTTTACTCATGGCAAATTAGACGCGTGGCATTTTGCGCCGCCCTTGAGCAGCCTTGGTTTGTTTTTTGATAATAGTCCCTGTTTTTTCCAAATGAAATTGATACCAGATATCGCCATAGCTATCCATTTTCATCCGTTTGCCATTCTGCACAGCCTCTAAAGAAGCCTCCAAGCCATCACTGCCTTTGAGCTTCTTGATCCCCTTTTTCAAGGTCGCAATGGCTTTGTCATGCTGACCAATCTTTTCTTGGCAGTAAGCGTATAAGTTCCAGATAAAAGCCTCTTTGCGCGATGCTGCAATGGCCTTTTCAAAGGTCAACTCCATCTTGGTTGGATTATTGCGCTTCATGTAACATACTGCCAACATGCACATTGCCACCCAATGACGAACTATACTTTTCTCCAGATATGGCATCGCTTTGGCGAAATCTTTTTTAAGATATAGCAAAGTACCTAACTGAGCGTTTACCTGGCCTTTAACATAAAATTGCCATTTCGAATATTTAAAGCCTTCCTGCAGTGTTTCCAGAGCACGCTCTGCACGGTTAGCCTGCATATCGTGTTGTGAGCTTTTGACAATCTCCATCACTTTATTCATCGTACGCCGTGATAATAGGAAATAGATCACACCAAATATTACTACGGAAATCATGCCACAATAGAGCAGTTGCACCTGGTAAAAAACATTTAGGGGCACTGGCGCAACGGTGCCAATAACAAAAGCAATCAAAAAATTAAGCATTTACTTTTATACCTTTCGTTGTTACAAAATAGCACTTCAAAGTGCGAGCGCGAGTCTAACAATAGGCAACGCAAAAGTCAAAGTTCTTCCAGCACACCCAACAGTAAATCTACGAATAAAATTAGGTGTTCCGCTCAAGGTTAAACAATGCGCCAGTTATGTACGTTTATCCTCAGCTACCAGCAAGGTCAACTTATCCCCTGGTTGCAATATATGTTGCTCTGACAAACCATTCCAGCGGCGTATTTGTTGGGTATGTACCGCAAAACGCCGTCCAATACCCCATAGCGTGTCGCCAGAACAAACTTTATAAACCACCTTCTGCTGCGGTGCTGAGTGTGGCGTACGACCCCGCGGAGCAGACACCAGCAACACCTTACCCGGCTGAATGACATTTGACCACCCCAGACGATTCCACACGCGCACCTGTTTTTCGGTAACGTCGCATTTATGGGCAATACTCCAGATGCTGTCACCTGAACGCACCTTGTAATTGCGTCTATGGGAGCGCTGGTAATCATCGGCCAGTTCAGTGACTGGCAGGGTGCTGAAATCCCTATTCAGCGGCAAAATCATATTCTGTCCAATGCGCAAGGCGCGCGGATTGGAGATTTTATTCAAGGCCACGATATCATCGACTCTTATGCCATAGCGCTTGGCAATATGTTGCAAGGTATCACCGGATTTAATTTGATGGCGTTTATAGCGGGCGCGCTCGCGACTGGGAACAGCCGCATATTTATCGCTAAAATTTGTCGCACTGCCGACTGGCAAACGTAACTTATAGTTTTTTACGTGGGGAGGAGTACACCAACGCTTAAGCTCGGGATTAAGTTCCTTAAGCTGGGCATAGCTGGCATTGGTTAATTCAGCTATCAATTCCAGATCTGTTGCCTCAGGTAAGATAACAGTATCAAACTCAAGAGGTTCCTCATATTGCAGATCACAAAAACCATATTTGCGCGGTTGCTTACTTATCAATAGGGCTGCCAACAACTTGGGCACATAATTTTTGGTCTCTGCACGCAGGTAGCTGCCTTTGCTCAATTCCCAAAAATCTCGAGTATGGTATTTTTTTATTGCCCGCGAAATCTTACCCGGACCGGCATTGTATGATGCTACAGCCAAGTACCAGTTACCATCAAAGCGCTGATGTAAACTCTTCAAATATTGTGCAGCCGCTAAAGTAGACTTCTCAACATCGCGGCGTTCATCGTACCACCAGTCGTTGTCTAAATCATACATGTTGCCAGTTGATTCGATAAACTGCCAAGGACCAACAGCATTAGCCCAACTATGCGCGTTACTGTTAAACCCAGACTCCACCATGGCCAGGATGACCAAGTCTTGTGGAAGACCTTCACGAGCAAAAATCTCGCGCATTAAAGGCAGGTATTTAGTTGAGCGTTGCAGCCAACGTGCAAAAGAGGGACGCCCGTTTCCAGTGTAGCGCTTAATCAAAAAGCGCACCTGATCATTCTCCACCACCGGAAAATCAAACAACGGCTCAGGCGCTACCATTACTCCTGCATCAGCTGGCAGCATTACATCTTCAGTTAGCAACTTGGTATCAGCAACAGTATCGTCTATCTGCTCAGCGACAATAACTACGCATTCAGACGACTCCGAAGTAATTTCTGAACCACTTAGTGAAGAAATATCGATTAAGGCTTCTGAACTTGTCTCCACCTGAGAACCAACTGGCAGGTCACTCTGGGTAGTCAAAGTGGTTAATGTTGAACAACCACTAAGCGCGGCAAAAAAACAAATTGAACAAAAAAACACCAAGCAAGGTGAACGCATCATGTGCAACACAACTCCGTAACCTCAAAAATCACGCGGTTATAACTACATAGGCAAGTTAAGAATCTATTTAACCCCAGCAAAATATCGCCCAAGGCTATAGAAAAAGAGTGTCGCTGTCAACTATACCGCTTCAGCAGTCAGCGTCAGCATTGGGAGCATTTTCACAACCGGCTTCCGCTTCAGCATCTTGTGGCCAAAATTTCTGTTGCAGCTGCTCCAGCAGGGGCGCGAAACTACTCCGATCACGCGCACAGACACCAATGGCCTGATATCGACGACACAGCTCCGAACTCTCATCGGTATCCACTTGGTCTATTTTATTAAACACCAACAATCGGGGGATGTGACCAAGCTCAAGATCTACCAATATTTTATCTACCGCGGTTATCTGCTCGGCAAAACGCGGATTTGACAAATCAACCACATGCAGGAGCAAATCGGCATCAGCCAGTTCCTCTAAAGTCGATTTAAAAGCGCCCAGCAAGCTCACAGGCAACTGGCGAATAAAACCTACAGTATCGGTAATAATAACTTCTCGCTCCAGCGGAAAACGCAAACGACGAGTAGCGGTATCAAGTGTGGCAAACAACAGATTTTCGGTAAAAACCTGGCTACTGGTCAGCGAATTAAGCAGCGTCGATTTACCCGCGTTGGTATAGCCGACAATTGAAATAATCGGCACCTCAGCTCGAATTCTCTTGCTGCGTCGTTGTAAGCGACTGCGCGCCATAGCCTTGAGGCGTTTTTCCAGCCGACTGATGCGCTCCCGAATCCGCCGCCGATCAATTTCCAGCTTGGTCTCGCCGGGACCACGCCCGCCGATACCGCCCATCAAACGCGACAGCGCGGTCCCCTTGCCGGACAAACGCGGCAGGATATATTTCAACTGAGCTAACTCCACCTGAACTTTACCGTCTAGGGTATGTGCGCGCCGGGCAAATATATCCAAGATTATCTGTGAGCGATCAACAACTTTAAGATCGGTTAAAGCAGCAATAGAGCGTACCTGAGTAGAGCTCAGATCCTGATCAAACACCAACATAGTGGCACGCTGCTGTAAAGCACGGATCACAACCTCCTTAATCTTGCCCTCGCCCATCAAATACTTAGGGTTCAGGCGCTGAGGTCGCTGCATAACCTGATCAATCACCAGCACATCGGCAGTGCGCGCTAATTCGTGCAATTCACACAGCGAATCCTCCACCTCCTGCAAACGACGCTGGCTGACCGAAACTAAAATAGCCCGTTCTCTGGGATCGGCAAGATCAACCTGACCAGAATCTACTGTGCGTTCTAATTCATTTTCTAAGGAGCGCAAAAAAGGTTTTAGTTCCAGCTGTAATTGACTCAGGTTGGAGGCAAAGAGCTGTTCAACCTGTTTCTGCTGCGGATTCTCCGGCAGCAGATGAGCATAATAAACAGCTGCTGGCAAACCCACAGGGCTGACGCCGATGGCCACCATCATATCTAGGCGCAGTAAGGCCAAATCGGTCAAATCATCTTGCGAAAGAGTTTCATTTTTCAGGTGAGTGTGCACACAGCGCAGCCCGCGCAACCCACTGCGACCTAGAGCATAATCACTCAGATCTGGGAGTAATATTTCACGATCATCACCAACCATGACATATTTGATTACTCCGGAGCGATCAATAAGCACACCGATCTGGCGCCGTATTTCATGCGACAAACCACAGAGAAAACGCGCCAGTTCAGCAGAGATTATCTCGTTCGGAGTAACGCGACGGTTATAAATACGCTGCAACGCATTCAGTTGTGCTGATTTCAATCCAGAAGTTTGACCTAAAACATCCACGATTTATCCTGACTACTGATTCCGGCAATAAACAAAAAGGACCCGCAACGGGCCCTTTTTAGAGTACAACATATCTGAAAAAAAATAAAATTATGCAGTAACCACAACATTGAAACCAGCATCGACAAGGTGCACTTCACCGGTAACGCCGCTGCCTAAATCGGACAGTAAATAAACAGCTGAATTGCCGACTTCATTGGTAGTGACGGTACGCCGTAGTGGAGCATAATCGTCCATCAATTTAATTTTCGCTCTAAAGTTAGCGATCCCAGAAGCAGCCAGAGTACGAATTGGACCAGCAGAAATCGCATTAACGCGAATCCCCTTTTCGCCCAACTCAGCAGCCAAGTACCGTACTGACGACTCCAGAGCTGCTTTAGCAACCCCCATCACGTTGTAATTAGGTACAGCGCGGGTAGCACCAAGATATGTTAGAGTAACAATGCTGCCGCCCTCTTTCATCAATGGCACTGCACAACGGGTCATCGCCACCAGCGAATAGGCGCTGATATCCACAGCTAAAGAGAAACCACTACGACTGGTCTGGCTAAACGGTTTCTTCAGGTCTTCACGATCAGCAAAAGCTACGGCGTGGACAACAAAATCGAGTTCCCCCCACTGCTGCTCTAATTGCTGAAAAACGGCCTCAATCTCACTGTCATCAGCCACGTCGCAGGGGAGAATCAACTCGGCACCCAGACTTTCAGCCAGCGGGCGTACACGCTTTTCCAGTGCATCATTGAGGTAAGTAAAAGCCAAAGTTGCACCATGTTCATGCAGCTGCTGGGCAATGCCCCAAGCAATACTCATATCATTGGCAACACCAAAAATAACGCCCCGTTTTCCCGTCATTAATCCCATTAAGTTTAAATCTCCACGAGCAAGGTAAAGTTTATAATTTTGAGAAGTCTTTTTATCAGATTGACAAGGATAAATCAAGTTTGTCAATACGGCGATTCCTACATCAATACAGTTAGAACTTTACCGCACAAAATCACTTATCAAGAGGCATATACTCTTTCAGCACTTTAAGTAAGTCGGCGGCGTTACGCCCACCGGGTAAAACTTTCCCATCAGGCAGCACTAGCGTAGGGGTCGAGCGAATATTCCAGCGCTTAGCAAACGCAGCGCTTTCATCCACTGCTGGACAATCCAGATCAGGTGCTGTCGGTATTTTCCCGACCATGGCATCATCCAATACCTTATTTGATCCTGAGCAGACAATTTTATTAACGGTTTGTTTATCCGACATCAGAGGCAGCAATTTCACATAAAATGCTATCTGCGGGTTCTGCTCAACAACCTGATACAACTCGGGGTGCATCTTCTGACAAAAATGACATTTCACATCGGTAAACACAAAAATCTTTACCGCGGCCTGGGCATCCCCGATCAGAAAAGCGCCCTCACTACTGAGCTCGGCAACGTCCACACTCCGGCTGAGATCAACCCCGTCACGCAAACGCAGTATTCTACCGGCAATAAGATATTTTTTGGAGAAATCGATATAGGCGGTAAACATCTGCCCCTTAGCACGCCCTTTAACCTCCCACAATCCGCCAACTTCGGCAAGCTGCACACTGGTAATTTGTTCAGCACCAGGAGGCAAGAGTTTCATAGCTTCATCAGTTGTCAAACTGTGGCAATCGACACATGCACCTGAACCGCAACCCGCACCACCAAAAGACCATGCTGTCATTGGAGCAAGACACAACAAAACCAGAACAAAAAAACGCAACATATACAACTCCATAGATATAAACAGTTTTGGACTATTTATCAGAAAACCTGAGACACTAGATAATAGCCGCGCAATAGTGTATTTTATCAACAGTTAAAGTCAGCGGAATATTACACTGCGTTCAAAGTTATTTCAACAGTTACCCCTTGCCAATTTTTTTAAGATTTATTGCCTACTAAAGGACAGCCTATACATGACTGACAAAACAGCTATTTCGTCTTTGCCACCACAGTTTACTTTGACCGCTACCACTGAATTATCCGAGATAAATGCGACATTATTCCAACTGACACACACCGCAACTGGTGCCCGTTTTGTACATATAGCCAGCGATGATGACAATAACCTTCTTGCTATTGCTTTTAAAACACCGCCGGCAGATTCAAGTGGCATAGCACATATTTTGGAGCACACATCGCTGTGCGGATCGCGCAACTATCCGGTACGCGACCCGTTTTTCACCATGCTCAAACGCAGTCTCAACACCTTTATGAATGCCTTTACCGCCAGCGACTGGACCTGTTATCCCTTTGCCAGTCAAAACCACACAGATTTTCACAACTTGCTGGATATCTATTTGGATGCTGCATTTTTCCCATTGTTAAGGGAACAGGATTTTCGTCAAGAGGGGCACCGGTTGGAATTCACTCAACCTGATGATCCTACCTCACCACTGTGCTTTAAAGGGGTAGTTTTTAATGAGATGAAGGGCGCCATGGCTGATCCGTCATCGTTATTATCCCGCCGCACCACGCGCCATCTTTACCCAACAACATGTTATCACCACAACTCTGGTGGAGAGCCGGAAAACATTCCCGACTTAACTTGGCAACAGTTGCGTGACTTTCACGCCGAATATTATCATCCAAGCAATGCCTGTTTTTTCAGTTATGGCAATTTCCCACTGGGCGAGCATCTACAGGTAATTGAAGATCAAGTATTAAGCCAGTTCACTACTAGACAGGTAAATAGTGAAGTAGCCCCGGAGCAACGCTTGCGCGCTCCAATAAAAATTAAAGAACCGTTCCCCCTTGACGCCAATGAAGAGACAGCGAACAAAAGCATGGTGCACTTAAGTTGGCTGACTACGGATATATCTGACAGCTTTCACAATCTGACCCTGACATTATTATCACAACTGCTGTTAGGCAACCCGGCAGCCCCGCTATATAAGGCGCTGCTAGATTCTGGGCTGGGCAGTAACCTGACCCCAGGCTGTGGGTTCCAAGATGATTACCGCACCACCTGCTTCAGCGTTGGCCTGCAGGGAACTGATCCACAGCATACCGATGCCATCGAAACTCTCGTTCTTTCCAGCTTGAAAGATATTGCCGACACAGGTTTTGCCCAGGAGCGCATTGAAGCGGTCATTCATCGCCTGGAGCTAGCTAATCGCGAGGTTAATGGTGACAGCTACCCTTATGCCATATCACTAATGTTCCGCATCCTCGGTCCATGGCTGCATTGCGACGACCCTGTTTCTGCCTTACAGTTGGATACTAACCTGCTACTGCTGCGACAAAAGTTAGCCGAGGGTAATTTTTTTGAGGATTTAATTCGCACTTGGCTAATCGACAACACCCATCGCATAACCCTGTGTTTATACCCTGATCAACAACTGCAAGCACAGATGGATCAGCAGGAGCAACAGCGTCTAGCACAAATAACTGCGACACTGAGCTCCAGCGACAAACAACAAATCATTGCCCAGGCACAACAACTCAAGCAATCGCAGGAAGATAGCGAAGATCTGAGCTGCCTGCCAACCTTACAATTGAGCGATATCAATGTAGAAGAACCACAGATTGCCAGCACAACTGTAACTTTAGCTAACAAAACAGTTACCTTGTTCGCCCAACCAACTAACGGCATTGGTTATTTTGAGCTGTATTTTAATTGTGACCACATAAATGCAGAATTACGCACGTATTTGCCCCTATTCTGTGGATTGCTCACCCAGGTCGGCGCTGGCAGTGATGATTACCTGCAAATGGCACAACGGACAGAAGCTCACACCGGCGGCATCAATGCCAGCATAGCGATACTCGACGATATTGACAATCTGGATAGCTATCAACCATTGCTACGCCTGCGCGGTAAAGCATTACTGCGCAATACAGACAAGCTCGCCGACATTGTTGCCGACATCTGTTCAGGCGCAAATTTTAATGACTTAGAACGTTTGGCAACTGTTATAGGCCAGATTAAGAGCTCATGGGAAAATGCTATCCCCAACTCAGGGCACAGTTATGCTGCCCGCGCTGCTGCCAGCTCTTTGACCCCGGCCGGAAAACAACGTGAGCAATGGTCAGGATTCAGCCAACTCACGTTAGTAAAACAGCTGGCTCAGCTTGAAGCGAAGCAGCTGAAAGATTTTGCTCACACCATGCACCAACTGGCGACCATCGTTCTTGACAGCAATCGTGTCCACGCGGCCATTACAGCGGAAGAAAATCAGTTACCGCAAGCACAAAAGGCGCTGGCAACGCTGTTACAGCGGCTACCAGCACAACAGACAGTTTCTGAATTACAACCTATTGAAAAAGTAACACCGCAAGCTGTACAACTCGGCTGGGCAACGTCAATACCGGTTTCATATGTCACCCGACTATTCCGCACCGTTCCATTTAATCATCCGGACAGTGCTCCATTAAAAATTTTGGCGGCACTCCTAAAAGCAAATTTTTTACATAGGGAAATTCGTGAAAAAGGTGGTGCCTATGGTGGCATGGCTAACAGCAGCAGCGAAGCAGGACTATTTTCGCTGTTATCTTATCGCGATCCACAATTGTTGCGCACCATCGATGTCTATAGCCAGGCATTAGATTGGGTACAGCTGGGAGATTTCGACGCAGAAAAAATAAAAGAAGCAGTTTTATCGGTATTTAGTGCTCATGATCGCCCCCTCTCACCCAGCGGTCGCGGCAGCAATGAGTTCGCTAACCAACTACAGGGGTTAAACCACGGTTTGCGCCAGCAGTTCCGCGAACGCCTGCTATCAGTAACCAAGGAACAATTGCTGGATGTAGCCAAGCGCTATCTCAGCACTCAACTTGATCATAGCCCAATCTCTATTTTATCCAATGAAGAGAGTCTGAGTGCTGCACAACAAACACTGACACAGCTGGAAATAAAGCGTTTGTAACTACAACTTAAATTAAAAAATTGCGCTGCCATTATCCTACACACACGAGGATTATGGCAGCGCAATTAAACAAACTCGATCAGAACACCAGGGTTTCCTTAAAACGCTTAACCATCAATCATAAATTTCTAGGTACTCTTCGACCTAACCCTAGTAAATTAACGGTCATGGCTACCATGCGCAGGACATGCTTTCCACGCTGCATACATACAAACAAAGTAACTATTCAGCATGATAAGTACTCAATCCCCACAACAAGGGACACATAAACCCATCCATGGGGAATGCGTACCAACCTGAAGAGGTACTGAATAATTACCAAACAAACAACATATCTTTGTTGGAAAATACCGCCTCCAGTAAAGCTTGAATACACTAATTGTTTTTTCAATTTTTCATTTAGCCATCAGTCAACCAAGATTGAAATCGTCTAGATTGAACCACCCAGCAAAATACTTGCTTCAATAAACAGCTGGTAAAATGTTTAAGCTATCATTTTTATTAGTATAAAGATTAAACCACTTCTGGTATAGTCAAACTAGTTCTAGCACATTAAAACGGTGTAATATTTGTTCAATACGACATTGACGGCATAGAGTTCTTGCCGACAGTGAACCGCTTTTAACAGCGCTAACTAAGAATAAAGGTTTTTGATTCTACTTACTCCACCAGACAGCAATTAAGCAGTCAAACTGGTAACTGGTCATATTGATACATAGCTGAAGGATCATATTCATTCCTGCTACAGGTTCACTAAAGCGGATTGAATCTCTGGACTAACATCGTTATTTAACGACAGCTATGTATTGCCCATAGTGCCTAGTATCCGGGACTAAGTAGAGTCATATATGCACTGGGCAGCAACGCTCCACAGCGTTACTAGCCATTACAATTAATCAGCGTACGAATGAAGATTCTTTCGTAGCGCCGCCAGCGTCGATAATGATGCTAGCGTTTTAAAAGGTTTCACATGAGCAAAAAAATGTTGATCAACGCCACCCTTCCTGAGGAGGACCGGGTAGCTATAGTTGATGATGGTGTTTTAACCGAGCTAGACATTGAGATAGCGGAACGCCAACAGACTAAAAGCAATATCTACCTCGGAGAAGTTATTCGCGTAGAACAAGGTCTACAAGCAGCCTTTGTAGATTATGGAGCGTCACGCCCTGGTTTTCTCCAAATTGGCGAAATCCACCCCTCTCTCTATCCACTGCAAGACGATGGCAGCCCAACAACCAAGCGGGTTCCTATCAATCAAATCCTTAAAAGGGGTCAGCAAATACTGGTTCAAGTCGTTAAAGAAGAACGCGGCAATAAGGGCGCAGCTATAACTACTGAAATTTCATTGCCCGGGCGCTACATGGTACTTATGCCTGAGAGCAACTCACGCGGTATTTCACGCAAAATTGAAAATGAGAGCGTGCGCAAAGGGATCAAACAGGCAATTGCCGGACTAGAGTTGCCTGACAACATGGGTTACATAATCCGCACGGCCGCTATTGATCAACCACCCGAAGAGCTTAAACGTGATTTTGATTATCTACTGAGTACCTACAACAGCATCATTAGTCACAGCAAAACAGCAAAAGCTCCAACTTTAATATATCAGGAATCCAATCTGGTAATCCGCTCAATCCGCGACTATTTTTCACCAGAGATTGATGAAGTGCTTATTGATGATCGCAAGGTTTTTCAGGAAGCCCGTGATTTCTTTAAAGCGGTAATGCCAGAGTACGTTTCCTTGGTAAAACTCCACCAGGAACGACGGCCGATATTCGCCCGTTACCAGGTAGAAGAGCAGATAGCTCAACTCTCCAGCAACACGGTAAATCTGCCATCCGGTGGATCTATTGTTTTGGATCAAACCGAGGCACTAGTGGCTATTGATGTAAACTCCGGCAAAATGGCAAGCGAACAGGACGTTGAGGCCACTGCCTCTCGTGTAAACATTGAAGCGGCCACAGAGATAGCACGACAATTACGCTTACGCGACATGGGCGGACTAATCGTGATAGATTTTATCGATATGCGCCAACGTAAAAATGCCCGCGAGGTAGAAAAAACATTAAAAACTGGTCTCAAGATCGACAAAGCGCGCGTCACAGTCGGTCGCATCAGCCACCAATTCGGGTTGTTGGAAATGAGCCGTCAACGCATAAAAGGCAATCTCGGTGAAGGGGCTTATCATCAGTGCCCCCATTGTCAGGGAACTGGTCGCATTAAAGGTGCTGAATCACGTTCTGTAGCATTACTGCGACAGATACAAGCCGGCACTGCCAAGGGAAATATTGACCTAGTTAGCTGCACTGCAGCTGTAGACGTGACCAATTACATCCTTAACAACAAACGGATCGAGCTAATTGACCTTGAACAGCGCCACAACCTAAAAATACGTATCAATGCTGACCCAAGCTACCTCCCGGAACAAACTGACTTGGAGTTCATCAAGCAAAGCAAAGAGCTCCACAACGGTGCTAGCGCTCAAACTGCGTTAGTAGACATTGATGTGTCAGAACGCGGACAAACCAACGATGTAGATAGTGACAATGACCTTGAAGTTAGCGAAAACGCCAGTGCTAAGGTTATTGAATCTGACACAGACATCCAAAGTGAGGAAACAGCCTCGGCAAATGACAAAAAAAGACCGCGCCGCCGCCGGAGACCAAACCGTCGCCGTACCGAGAACAACTCTACTGACGAGCAACGCACAACAGAAACCCTTGGCGCTGAGCCAGCACTGGCTCAACAACCACTGGATACTGTATCGGACGTTGTAAGCAGTGTTGAAACACAGATTACAACAACAGCAGACCAACCACTGGCGGCAGTAAGTGCCCCAGCTGAAAACATTGAAGCAGCGCCGGAAGCTAAAAAACCTGCTAAACGCCGCCGCACAACAAACAAAAGAACAACCACAACTGCAACAAACACCCCAACACAGACTGAAACAACAGAACCGACGATGCAACCTGCGCCGCAAACAAACTCAGCAGGCAAGCCGGAAAACACTCCGGTTGACAATAAAGCACCTGAAGTGACGACAATCAGCAATATAAATATACCAGCACTACCTACGGAGCAACAAGGTAGTCCGGTTGACGCCACCGAACAGAGCAACGAAGTTAAAAAACCGGTTCGCCGCCGCAGAAGCAGCAAAAAAACCGACTCAACAGCAGATCCAACAGCGAACTTATCACCAACACCTGCAGTTGAGGACGTATCACAGGCAGAAGAAAAAGCACCAACAAACACAACTGTGCGCAAAAAAACAACCACCAGTACTACGCTACAAAAAACCAGCGATACCACCGATGCAATGGTTGAAGGTTCCACACCAATTATAGAGAAAAAACCGGTTCGGAGACGCAGGGTTGTTAAGATAAAAGCTCCTGAAACAACTGACGAAGCTGTAATCGCTGACACAGTTCCAACTAATAGCACTGATAAGAAACCAGCAAAACCCAAGACCCGCACCGCTACTCGCAAGAGTACTCCAACAAAAGCATTAGATGCTGATTCTGCCAATGAGACTCAAACGGCAGCCAACATGGATGAACAACAAAGTACTGAAAAAAAACCGGTTCGGCGACGGCGCACCACTAAAAAACCAGTACAAGATGCCGTAACTGAGGATAAATAGCAGCACCTATCTTCAATCAGACCAAAAAGACATAAGCAAATATTAACCAATTATAAATAGAAAAGCCCCGTCCAGACAACACTGGATGGGGCTTTTCTATTTATACGCAGCAATGAACTATCACGTACTGATTAGTATTTTTAAGGACGCATTTGTCTGGAGATGATAGCTAAGGGTAATAAACGTCTATGCATCGCTAACAGAGCTAAAAGATCAGTGCCATCATTGATAATCATGTCGTCCGGTCCAAATTCAGTTTTAGCTATATAATTTTTACCATCACAAAGATAAATAGAAATAGGATAACTGCGCTCGGCAAATTCGAAATAACTTTTATGAACTAATTCTTCTTGAGACATAAAATCAAGCTCTTTCTTGTTGAAGAAAATATCATAGCAATTGAGTACTGCAGATACTATTCCAAAAACATCTGCTTACACATTAGATATATCCACAACAAGACAAACCGACAAAAGGTCATACACAAGTTACTAACTACTTGATTTTACATTTAATTAATCAAGATAACCACATAACTCTGTAGCCAGGGCTGGAGAGTTAAAATAGCAAAGCCCCTGTTTAATTAAAAACAGAGGCATTTCACTAAACTAGCATGGTTATTTTGCGTAATTTATTTACTGCGGCTCACCGCATAATCGGCCAAAACATGCATGGCACGCCGCGCTTCACTCTCTGGAAATATTGCTAAACATTCTTTGGCGCGCGCCACTAACTCCTTAGCTCTGTTCCGCGTATAATCGATACCATTGTAACGATGAATTAAAGCAGTAACGCTGGCCAGATCATCATCACTCAACTGCTCCTTTTCAACAACTTCATCGACAAGGTTACGCTCTTGTTCATTACAGTGACGCAATGCTTCAATCAGTGGCAAAGTCATCTTACCCTCTTCAAGGTCATGACCACAAACTTTGCCAAACTCTGCTTGGTCTGCCACGTAATCCAGAGCATCGTCCATAAATTGAAACGCTATTCCCAAGTGCATACCAAAGTCATTCAGCGCCTGTTCCTGTTCAGCATCCACACCACTCAACACTCCGCCGCACCTGCATGCAGCAGCTATCAGCACCGCAGTTTTATCGCGCACCACCTGAATATAGCGTTCTTCGCTTAAATCTAGATCACAGGTGCTAATCAATTGCAGCACTTCACCTTCTGCCATCATGGTAGTTGCATCAGAAAGTGCTTGTAAAATAGCTAAACTGCCAGTGCGCACCATTAAGGAAAATGACTTGGAAAACAGAAAGTCGCCCACCAAAACCGATGCCTCATTGCCCCACACCAAGTTGGCTGAAGCCTCACCCCGCCGCAGATCTGCACTATCGACAACATCATCATGCAACAGGGTCGCTGTATGAATAAATTCGACTACGCTTGCAACACCGATATGCTGATGGCCCTGATAACCAGTCATGCGTGCCGCCAACAAAACCAACATCGGGCGCATGCGTTTACCACCACTAGCAAAGACGTATTCTCCTACTTTGCGAATCAACAAAACATCTGAATCAAGGTCACGCTTAAACTGTTGCTCGACCAGCGACATGTCATTGTCCAGCATTTTTAGTACTTGTTCCATGATTATGCTCACCTAATAAATAACAACTGGCAAATTGATTGATAAAGCTACACCCGTGTAACCACGGGAGTATAAAACAAACCATAGCGCTTGGCACTCGAAAAGATTTAATAAATTCAATTGACCACCACGCACTAATTACCAATCGCGTGCTTATCCATTAATCCGTATCTATTTTATTGGGAATGAAAGTATTCTCCTGAACAGACCAGTGGTATTGCTCTTCAATCCATAGTTCTTCTACACTGTCCAGATCGAGGGGAAGATCGAGCATATTTTCACTGAGCGAAGCAGCTTCGAGCATCTCGTCGTCATCAATTACCCCGTCACCATTCAAATCGGCCCAATGAATGTGTGCGATGACCAATCGGTTAACACCGATCAACTCCTCGCGCGCACTATCAGCCGTATTGCGAATAACTACACCACCATCAAAGCTTGGCATGGAATCCAATACACCATCCGCTGCAACTTTGACCAGATAGTAAATATTTACCGGGCTATCGGCTATCTGCACAATCCAGCGCAACAACCCCTTATCTTTGTCGACACTGGATGGAACTGGCATTGCGCTGACGAATTCCCATCCAGCAGGGAGCGTCTCGCGTACCACACCACGAACCCCAGCGCCGTGTAAGCTTATCTGCACCGGAATAATCATTCCCGGGCTGGCGTAACTAGGCAGCAACCGTTCAGCAACAATATGTATTGGGTGCGCCCGCCACAGCCACATTCCACAGACAGCAGCGACTACAGCAATTGCTACGACACTGATCCATACCTTGATGTTGCGTGTCTTTTTACCCTTATCAAGTTGCTCCATTTGCGCATCAACAGCTCGCAAAATCTGTTCAAGATCAACCTCCAGCGCCTCAGCTAATTTCTGGGCATTAACCCGTTTAATTGTTGGATAGCGATTATTTTCCCAGCGCGAGATAGTGTCAGTAGTAACACCAACAACTTTTGCCACATATAATTGTGTCAGAGATTGCTGCTCACGAATCCGCTTGATAGCCAAACCATCAACATTAACCGTGACATCGTTTTTTGTTATCTCACTAAGCTTCATAATGACCGACACTAACAGAATTATCTATAAAGAGCAACGACACACCCATCAATTACCCACCCGCAACACCTATACAACATACTGTAAATACATAACCTTTACTCGACATCTATCTACATTCGGCTAGATATCTAATGTAAAGAGAAAGAATATTAGTAACAATAGCCACAAGTTGTTAGCAACCATTTCCCCCTAACTCACATGGAGGCACAAAATGAAAATGACAAAAACAGCAAAGACAAAAAGGCAAACAATCTTTCTAGCACTGGCACTGGTGAGCTTAAGTTTATTATTGAGCACTACAGCTTTTGCGGCCGAAACCTATCTGTACACCGGCAAAGGTACCGTAACATTTACCCACGACAAACATGGCACCGAACTGGGATGCTCCAGCTGCCACACCGAAGAAACACCAGCAAAAATCAGTATGGAAAACAAGAAGCAGGGGCACGATTTGTGTCTGCCCTGCCACAAAAAAGAAGCAAAACAGGGCAACAAGAATGCCCCGACAAGATGTAATAAATGCCACATAAAATAACCAGTTTTCTTCGCATAAATTCTTTTCTTAACCACTATCCAGGGAGTATACACAATGATGAACAAAAAAAGTTTTGCCATAATCGCACTGAGCGCATTTGTTTTCTGCACCGGTAATCTGGCCATGGCAAAAAGCTTTAAAGGCAAAGTTACCAATATCTCGGACACATCTATCACTATCCAACTTTCCAAGAACGATGTTAAGAAAATCGCAGTTGGTGACAACGCTAAACTTTCAATTAAGAAAACCGTCAAACCAACATCTGGCGCCAGTGCCTTAACTGGATGTTAAACTAACGTAATCAAGTGGATGCTATAGCCATGGGCATAGCATCCACCATTGCCTCCACCAGCACATGTATATCCTCCACTTCCTGCTAACTTATTTTTTCAGCACCGTCTTCCATTACTTCCATATTGCAGCAAACATATTTCACTTCCTAGAGTTTCATGGCATAATCATTGATTACAATTTTAGGAACTTACAACCTCAAGTTAAATAGGAGTTGCGCGAGGTGTCAGAAGGATCAATTCGTTTTCCAGCAGAGTGGGAGCTACAGGATGCAATCTTACTTGCTTGGCCAACAGCGACCAGTGACTGGGGCGAAACCATTGAAGATATAGAAGCTGTTTTTGTCGAGTTATCGGCGACTATAAGCCGCTTTGAAAAAGTAGTGATTGTCTGCAGCGACGCAAAACATATCCATGCCAAACTGGCTAAATCTACAGCCAAACTTGACAATATCAGCTGCCACTTCATTGCCACCAATGACACTTGGGCGCGTGATTTTGGGCCGCTATGTGTGTACAAAAACAGTGAACCGTTATTATATGATTTCGGCTTTAATGGTTGGGGACTAAAATTCCCCGCTGATCAGGACAATCAGATCAATCGTCGTCTGTACGACAATCATGCCTTTAGTTGTCCGCTGCTGTTTCAAGGACTGATCCTCGAAGGGGGCAGTATTGAATCCGATGGTGAGGGAACGCTGTTAACCACCAGTCAATGTTTGCTCAGCCCGAACCGCAATCCACAGCTGAATAAAGAGCAGCTGGAGAAAATCTTTGCCACACAGTTTGGCATTAAACAGGTGCTGTGGCTAGATCATGGCTACCTCGCTGGCGATGACACCGACTCCCACATCGATACTTTGGCGCGGCTGTGCCCCGCTAACACAATTTTATATACCGCTTGTGCTGATAAAAATGACGAGCATTTTTCGGCTCTACATAAGATGGAACAACAACTAGCCACATTTAAGACTTTAGCTGGGCAACCATTCACCTTGCGCGCCCTTCCATGGCCACAGGCACAATTTGACGCTGACGGACAGCGCTTGCCAGCCACTTACGCAAATTTCCTCATCATAAATGACGCAGTATTAGTGCCGATCTATAATGACCCAGCCGACAGTGCAGCTCTGGCAACCATAAAATTGGCTTTCCCGAACCATGAAATCATTGGCATCAACTGTAATCCAGTCATTGTCCAACACGGTTCCCTCCACTGTTTAACCATGCAACTGCCACAAGGAACATTATCATGACCGATACCCATACTCCATGTTCACAGCTGCCAGTGGCTTTATTGCAGCAGCACTATGGCGTGAATCAACAAGACAACATCGACACCAACATTGCCACCATTCGCCAAGCGGCTAGAAATGGCGCCAAGTTGGTTGTGCTGCCAGAACTACACACCAGTATCTATTTTTGCCAAGGGCAACACTATGAAACCTTTGACCTGGCAGTCACCATTCCTGGACTATTATGCGATCTTTTTTCCACAGTTGCTAAAGAGGAACAAATCGTCTTGGTCACCTCGCTGTTCGAGCGCCGGACAGCTGGGATTTACCACAACACCGCTGTGGTATTTGATACAGATGGATCAATAGCCGGAATTTATCGCAAAATGCACATCCCCGATGACCCAGGCTACAACGAAAAATTTTACTTTACTCCGGGTGATCTCGGTTTCAAACCGATACCAACAAGTATTGGCAAATTGGGAGTGCTGATCTGCTGGGATCAGTGGTATCCAGAGGCGGCGCGCCTGATGACCTTAGCCGGAGCCGACATGTTGATCTACCCCACTGCTATTGGCTGGGATCCAGCCGACAATGCTGCTGAACAACAACGCCAACTAGATGCATGGCTAACCATTCAGCGCAGCCACGCCGTCGCCAATGGCATTCCTGTACTGTCAGCAAATCGTGTGGGGTTTGAAGAAGATGCCAGCGGACGTACCGCCGGAGCCCAATTTTGGGGCAACAGTTTTGTTGCCGGAGCACAAGGGGAATTTATCGCCCAAGGCAACGCTAGTGATAACACCATAGTGAATGCCGTTGTGGATTTATCCAACAGTGAAAAAGTGCGGCGCATCTGGCCATTTTTGCGGGATCGACGCATCGACGCCTATGCTGGTCTAACCTCACGTTGGATTGATTAACGATTAATTAATAAGGCGCTATTGCTCTAAGCAGCTCAAAGTTCGAGAAGAGACAAAATGGTGCTGGCAACCACTGAGCGGATCGGTAAAACGCAACTCCTTGGCGAGCAACTGCAATGGGCAGGCATAATCATCGTCCTGCTCTTCCAGCAGGTGGGGATAACAGCGGTCATTTACCAGAGGAAAACCTAAATTACTCATGTGAATGCGCAGTTGGTGGGTTTTACCGGTATGCGGTTGCAGCACAAAATTAGCGTAGTGCCCGACACGCTGGCGTAAGATTATGCTGGAGTGCGCATTAACTTTCCCCGGAACTACCTTGCGCAAAAACCACGGTTCACCCTGATCTATACGGTTTTTAACTTCCCAGCTACGTGGTTGCGTTGCACTATTTCCCGCATCACTAGTGTCCAATTGATAATGAGCTAGAGCCTCATAGTGCTTCTCGATGCGCCCCTGACTGAACAGCTCATTATAACAACTACGCGTGTGAGGATTTATCGAAAACAACACCAATCCGGCTGTATGGCGGTCCAGTCGATGGACAGGGACTAGCTGATCAATGCCAGTCTGCTCACGCAAACGATATACCAAGCACTCCTTGACAAAACGCCCTCCGGGAATAACCGGCAGAAAATGGGGTTTGCAAGCCAGCAGAATTTCATCATCCTGATAGACAATCTCAGCACTAAAAGGGATATGTGCCTCAGCAGCTACCTCACGAAAATAATATATCGCCTGCTGGGGGACAAAAAGACTCTCCAGGGTAAGCGCCTGCTGCTGCGCATCCAGCACCTTGCCCGCTATAAAACGCTGCTGCCAAACTTGGGCAGGAATTTGATTAAAGCGTTGACACAAGTAATCAAACAAAGGTGGATGTGGTGGTGGTAGTTGCGGTAAAGTCAAACGCGAAGGATAAGCAGCGATACTCGTTTGCGCAACAGAAGCATCATTATGCGTGTAAGTGTAACCCATTATGGCTAAAAGCTCCCAAGTCCCCGCTTCTTTTTGCGCGAAAATTTACCTGCAACCCAGCCGAAGAACAGCACACCGGCACCGGCTAAAAACCATTTGATCATAGCAGTTTTTAGCATCGCATTATTATCCTGACGCAGTGACTCCACCTCAGTGGTGGCCGCACTCAACTCAGTTTTTAAGCGCTGGCGTTCCTGATCGATCAACACCACATTTTCCGCTTTCATCTGTAAATCACTCAGTTCGCTTTGAGTATTGTTCAGCAATTCTTCGTTGATAGTTAGCGCATTCTTTGCTTCAGTCAATTGCTGACGCAATACCACTAACTCTGACTGAGTTTGCTCAGCCAGCTGTGTTTGTTTGGCCTTGGTATTCTGCAAGACTTCTACGTCTCCAGATAATTGCTTAATTCGCAAGCTATTGGGTGTTTTTTTAACTATATATTGTTTCAGCACATAACCTTTTGTGCCATCGGCAAGTTGCACATACAGATAGTTATCCTGCTCTGACAGCACCTCAATAGCAGTATCTGTTTTCAGTGCCCGAATGACCCGATACTGATTACTCATCCCTTCACGCAGAGTAATCACCAGCTGATCGGAGACATAGCGCGTATCAGCACTTGCTACCCCGGCACTCAACACAGTTACACAAACACAAGCTATAATAATCCGGCGTAACGACATGCTATCCCCCTCAATAGAAAGTTTACTGACTAATTGGCCAATCGTGTTCAAAATCATCTGGATAAAAATTATCTTTAGTGCGGTTAAAGTAGCCGTATTGAATTTTCGGCACCCGTTGTTTAACCTGAACCAACATATTTTTCATTCCAATGGCATCCTCTCCAGTAGGCATGGCATTATAGTACATCACGGGATCAAGACACAAATTGCGCAGCTGGATTAAATCTACCTGACCATCATCAATTACCTTCACCAGCGCATCGATCTCCCGCTGTTGATCAGTAATACCGGGGAAAACTAAATAATTCAGCATGACAAACAAACCACAATCTTTAGCGCGGCGAATCGATTCAAGTACATCGGCAAATTTATAGCCACGCGGACGATAATAAGCACTATAAAAAGGTTCACGCAGCGAATTCAGCGATACGCGGATAGAATCGAGCCCCGCTTGAGCCAATTTATCCACTTCGTTTGGCAAGGAACAGTTGGAGTTAAAATTTATGGTGCCACGCGCTGTCTGCCGGCGCATTTCTGCTATAGCAGGGATAATGGTATCGGTTTGTAATATTGGCTCGCCTTCACAGCCCTGGCCAAAAGAGACAATAGCATTTTCCGCCTGTTGCAAATGCGGCACTGCGGTCTCACATAGTTCCTGAACTGTAGGCACAAAAGTAATACGCTCTTGACTGGATGGACAACATTCATTCTCTGCGCTTTGATACGATAAACAACCGAGGCAACGAGCATTACACACCGGGGAAGTTGGTAAAGGTCCTTCCCAGCGCCCCAAAAATAAGTTCTTGGCCGCAAAACAGTGATAATCCAAGGCGCAACGCGACAACTGCTGTAACAAACGATTGTCAGGATATTGTTTCAGATAGCGTTCCACCCCTGGCGCAACTTCACGGTCATCAAAACGATGTGGTTGCCACTGCACGTTACGGTCTACCTGTTGCGCGGCTACATAAAAGCGTTCCTCTTCCATACACCAACCAACAGCAGTGTAGGCCCACAGAGGTAAAGTCTCCCGCTCTTTCTTGTACTGCGCCGCAGGTAGCAACGTCCGAGTGAAAGCTGGCGACATAAAGGCGCAAACAGCCTCAACCTTGTCCCCACCCCAACTGCGCGGCAAGCGCTCAGCGGTAGTAAACTCACCTTTTTGTGGGTCAAAGCCAATTGGTGGCGTATTGGGGAGGGTAAATAGCCGACTACCTTCAGGTAATGGAATAAGCTCATCACGCTGTGGTTGGCAAACAGTCATGCCATTCATCCCGGCCATCAGCAGTTGCGGATGTTCAAGCACTTCGCCATTAGCCGTAGCTACTACCGTATAAATTGTCTTTTGTGCCGCCATAAAATAATCCTTTCTCGATTTACCTTTCACACTGGCGCGCCTATGCTACCGCAAAACGGCGAGAATCAACATGATTTATTCTATATTATCAATCGTTTTAAGAATTTTGTTTCCCCCATAACTCACTCTCAGCTAGACTAGCCTACATGAAAACTATTCTGACCACACTACACAGCAAATATATTCATCCCAGTTTAGCCTTGCCATACCTGGCGGCATATTGTGAAGCAGAAGCATGCGGAAGCATTATGGTTCGTGAATTCACCATTCATGAACCACGGGAAAACATTCTGGCCGCGTTACTAGATGAAAATCCCGATGTCATCGCCTTTTCAGTATATCTATGGAACCGTGGCGCTACCTTGGAACTAGTGGATGCGCTGCATACCATCAATCCACAATTACGCATCGTCCTAGGTGGTCCTGAGGTAAGCTTTGAAGATACTACCATCTGGGAGCAGCATTGCGGCATAACAGCCGTGGTGCGCGGCGAAGGGGAGCAGCCGTTTCGGGAACTGTTACATAAGTGGTATTGCGCCACCACCAAAACAGACCAAGAAATGGACAGCAAAACAATTGCCCGTGTAACCCAACGCATAGGGGATAAAATTATTGTTGGTAGCGCCAGTGAACCACTGGAAAATTTAGACGATATACCCTCACCTTTTCCCAGTGGTCTTATGAATTGCCAGCGTGGCTTTGTCTATTATGAGACCAGCCGCGGCTGCCCATATAGCTGCGCCTTCTGTATGAGCGCCTTGGACACCAAGGTTCGCTCATTTTCCATGATGCGAATTGAACAAGACCTGCTGTGGCTGATGCAACACAATATTCCGAAGATAAAATTGGTCGACCGCACCTTCAATTACGATGCAGCACGCGCACGCCATATCTTCAGTTTCATTCTCCAGCACAACCGCAACAGCCACTTTCACTTTGAGATTGGTGCCCATCTGTTGGATGACGCAACTTTAAAGCTATTGCAACAAGTGCCGAAGGGGATGTTCCAATTTGAAATCGGTGTCCAATCTATCCTCCCGCAAACCCTCAAACTCATCAAACGTACAGCCCCGTTAGAGATATTGGAACACAATGTGCGCCAGTTGATGCAACACAGTAATATTCATCTACATCTTGACCTCATAGCGGGACTGCCTGGAGAAAATTTTCCCCAGATGTTACTCGGCATCGACCGAATAATGGCATTACAACCTCATCACCTACAGATAGAAACAGTCAAGCTACTGCCTGGGGCACCACTTCGCCACCAAGCTGCTAAATTTAAGATATTTTTTGATCCTAATCCGCCTTATCGGGCCTTGCGCACCCCGGATATGAGTTTTAAGGATCTGGAACGCGTACGCGGCATCAGTCGCTTACTAGATATAACTTGGAACAACAATCGGGCGCGCAATTTGCTAACTGAACTAGCAAAGCATTATGGCAGTAGCGCAACAGCCATTGCGGCACTGGAAGATTTCTGGCACCGCGAGGGGCTGTTACGCTTCCCTCTGGCACAAAAAGAGATATTTGAGCATCTGGCACGTTTCATTCAGCACAACTTCGCAGCGGATAACAGTTGCCGGATGTTAGAAATACTTGCGCGGGATTATGCTTTAAGTGAGCGCATTACCCCGAACAATGCTCCCAGCTTTTTTGATACTGAGCTGAACAGCGCCGAGCAACTAGCCGTAAAGGGGCAGCTCAAGCAGCGTCTAGAACAGGTCAAGGGCCAGGGGATCAAATTGCAACATCTGGCCGTATGTTTTCAGCATTTAAGCGCGGACGAAGGTCGGCAAATCCACCTGTTTTACTATCTGACAGCAACGGGCACCAAGATGGAAATCGAAGAGCATATACTTGCGCTACAGGATTAGATAATCATGTTACGCTAACATTATAAAGCACGACCAATAAGTCCCTCCACGCAACACGGCACTGAGGAGTCTTCACATGGATCAATCTGCTTTTTTACAACAGCAACTTGAGTTTCGTAAGCAACTGATGGATCGCATTAACGAAATTCATTCAGCAAAAAACCTTGTAGAAATCATGCAGCACATTGGCCAGCGCACCCCGCAGCTTTTTCAAGCCGAACGCATAACAATATACCTCGCTGACAGCAAAAATAATCAACTGATTGCCAAAGTCATCTCCGGCAACGAGTTGAAAGATATCATTATTCCTATAGGTCACAGCACCATAACTGGTCACTGTGCTAAAACCAAACAGATCATTAATATCACTAACGCCTATGATGAACACGAATTACGCATGATTCACAGCGATCTGCAGTTTGACCAACAATGGGACAAACGCAGCGGTTTCACCACCCGGCAGGTGTTATGCGTACCCATGCAATTTCAGCAAATTTTTATTGGAGTAATCCAAATCCTCAACAAACGCGGAGCAGATAGTTTTACTGCCCAGGATGTAGAATTTGCCACAGAGTTAGCCACCACCTTGGCTATTGCCCTGTGTAACAATCAAAAAATGACCAATGCAGCGGGGCAAAATCCGCGACCGAGTCGCTACCAATATCTGCTGGAAAAAAATCTATTAACTGAAGAGCAGATCAGGCAGGCGGAAATAATCGCCCGTGATGAACGCCTCGATCAAGATTTGGTGGTTATCAAAGAGCTTAAAATAGACCGCAAAGATATGGCCAAAGCACTTGAGCACTATTTTAGCTGTGATTTCATCCGTTTTGACAATGCTACTGCCATACCGCAGCAGTTGTTGGTCAATCTTAGACCTGAGATGTTACGCCACGACAAGTGGATACCCATAAGCAATGATAATGGCATAATCCAGATCGCCATGGAAGACCCTAACGATCTGCAAAAACAGGGGATTATCTCATTCTCCTTCCCCGGGCAACGCAGACTGCGCTTTGTCGCAGCCTTCTCCGATGAAATCCTGCAATTCATTGATCTGTTTTACAATCAGGACACCCAGAGCGAATTTTCCATGCAGGACATCCTCAGCAGTATCGACAAGAATGATGAACCGGAAATTGAGCTAGAGTCAAAAAAAGTATCTGAAGAGGATAGCGCCTTAGTAAAAATGGTAAATAAGATTATCTGCGATGCTTACCGCGCTAACGCTTCAGATATTCATATCGAACCGGCAGTAGGCAAAAATGATGTTTTGGTGCGCATCCGCATAGATGGACGCTGTCAGGTATATCAACGCATTCCGTATAAGTACAAATACGCCCTGACCTCACGTATTAAAATTATGGCAGGGCTAGACATTGCCGAGCGGCGCAAACCTCAAGACGGCAAAATAACTTTTAAAAAATATGGCCCGCTGGATATAGAACTACGCGTCGCCACAGTCCCAACAGCAGGCGGAGTAGAAGATGTCGTATTGCGCGTGCTGGCGGCCGGTGATCCACTACCCTTTGAGCAGTTGGGACTGACCGCACGCAACCTTGAGGTTGTCCAAGCTGCTATCAATAAACCTTACGGTCTGATTCTGTGTGTCGGTCCTACAGGTTCGGGTAAAACCACCAGTTTACACAGTGCTGTTGCCCAGATAAACACCCCAGAAACAAAAATATGGACAGCTGAAGACCCTATCGAAATAACCCAAAAGGGACTGCGTCAAGTTCAGATGAATGTTAAGATCGGTCTTACTTTCGCCAGTGCTCTGCGCGCATTTTTACGCGCCGACCCCGATGTAATAATGGTTGGTGAAATGCGTGATAAGGAAACCGCAGCCATCGGCATAGAATCATCCCTGACCGGGCACCTGGTTTTTTCTACCCTGCACACCAACTCAGCCCCGGAAACCATTACCCGCCTACTGGATATGGGTATGGATCCGTTCAGCTTTTCCGATGCTCTATTAGTTATCATGGCACAGCGATTGGCACGGCGTGTTTGCAGCAAATGCTGTGAACAATACACCCCGACAGCAGAAGAATTAGCCAGCCTCATTGATGAATATGGTGCAGAACACTTTGCCGCTCTCAACCTAGACACCGCGGCGCTAAAATTTGTCAAAACCATTGGTTGCGAGAGCTGTGGTTCAACAGGATATAAAGGTCGTCTGGGTTTACATGAAGTGTTGGATTGCAGTGATGAAATGAAAGCGCTAATCAAGAAAAAATCAGAAGTAGCCCACATAAGAGATCTGGCCATTAGCCAAGGGATGACCACCTTGAAACAGGATGGCATCTTGAAGATGTTTCAGGGGAAAACAGATCTTCATGAAGTACGCCGGGTGTGCATTAAATAAACCTCGCAGCTGGCGCGTTTTCTTTGCTATACAGCGCGCCAGCGGCGAGGTCAACAACCATCACAAGCGAATAATCAAACCGCCAACATACTCCGGAGTAACGTCTTCCCGGTCCAGGGCACAAAACTCATGTTGCCAAATATCCAAGCAGAAATTAGCAAAGGTGCCCGAACCAACAACCTGTGAATCTAACCAGTCATGAGTTTGTTGGCGTAACTCAGTGAACTCAGCTGCGGGCAGGCTCACTTTTTCATGGAGTATCAGCAACTCTGAAACCGGTATTGGCTGCGGATAAAAATCGCGGCCTAATAAACGATTAGCCAATGCAGTGAGAAAGAATTCCGATAGGGTAACTTCAGTTGCCTGCTCAGGTATACAACCATCAAGATCTAGCTGCTGCGGCTGCGGTAGACTGAAAACACCAGCAGCACTGAATAACGTGCTCAAGTTTTCAACACAGTCAAGCTCTTGGCGTACCGTAACTACTTCTGCCCAAGTATGAAAACTACGCACATCAGCTCGTGTAGCATCGACAAGCCCCTTAAAGAACCGTGGTTTAACCTGATTCAAAGCGCCAATTAGAGCGGCATCCGGGCCATCAAGATAAGAACCAATAGTTGATGCGGCGATACTCTGCGCCCGCTGGCGCAACTGTACCGTCAGGCTAAATCCTAGCTGATACAAACTATGTAAATATACTCCACGCAATAGCCTTTCTGCTTTATCTAAATCCGCACCAGCCACATAACCTAAGGCAATGTTGAGGGTATAATAGACATCCTGAAGTACCTGCGCTATATCATCTGGCTCACCGTAATCAACATGTTCTGCACTCAGGGCACGGTTAAGCAAAAAACTGAACTCATAGGCTAAATCATGACTTAATCCAGACGAGAGAATTTCACCAAGCAAATCCTGCGGCTGGGCAAGGCTGAGCATAAAGGTTGGCGGTGCCATACTCGGGCTCCAACCATCACTAAAAGAAGGGACAAAATCTGGTTTAAGGAAATTTTCCGGGGAGAAGGTGTCAGGATTCACCCAACTGAACAAGGAGCGCGCTGCAAATGGATCAACAAACCCCAAGTCTCCCAACCTGCCCATGCGATCTATAAATACACACTCTTGCAAGGCCAGATCAAATTCATGGCGTACTGCTTCCATGATTTGCAAAAACAGCTCTTGACGTTCGCGAAATAATACATCCTGAAAGGCGCTCATGATTTTAGCGACATCGTCACTGCGATACTCACAGTCATAAACTTGATCGAAACGCTTACGCGTCGCCATCAGATCTTCGTCATAATGCAACGATTCCAGACCGCTGATAATAGTCAGTTGTTTTTTTACCATCATAACCAGCAGCTCAAAATCAAAACCATCAATCAGGCGCAGAAATGCATCCTCGTCTTGTATCAATAGCAAATGCAACCATTGAATAGACTGCTCAGTGTCCAGTTCATCACCGCGCCAACAATCCATATCAACACACAGCGTTACCTGCTCCGGAGTAGCTAACCCCAGTAGATCAGCCGAATCAATAACCCCATACTCTTTGATCAACAAAAACAACTCCTGAGGTGGCATGCTCTGTACCAACTCCAGGTTGTTCTCGGCTTCAATCAATTTCATATACTTTTTACTTGCACTCAATCCTTGCAGTTGCTGCAATTGTTTTTCAATACCAGATTGTTCTAAAAATTGTTCCGACACGGCAGATAGCCTCCTAGATGAATCCATACTTAACTGGTATGTTCATATTTTTTATTGTTGACCAATTTGGTTATATTTGCTACAAATTTATTCACGTAACTTTGCTATTTATAAATATTGCCGAACCAAAAACTAAATTAATAAATTTAAGGGGAAAAACAAATGAGCGTACTCGTAGCAAAAGAAGCACCGGATTTCTGTGCGTCAGCAGTATTGGCCGATGGATCCATTGTAGCAGATTTTAAGCTTAGCGACCTAAAAGGGAAGTATATAGCCCTTTTTTTCTGGCCACTTGATTTCACCTTTGTCTGCCCATCAGAGATCATTGCCCACAACCACCGCATAGAGCAACTGCGCGAGCGCGGCATCGAAGTAGTTGGGGTGTCTATTGATTCACAATATACCCATTTAGCCTGGCGGAATACCGCCATTAACGATGGAGGTATCGGTCCGGTAGAATTCCCCATGGTCGCGGATATCAAACATGAAATATGTCAAGCCTATGGGATTGAGCATCCTCAAGCAGGGGTTGCTCTACGAGCATCATTTCTCATCGACCGTAATGGAGTAGTCCAGCATCAGGTAGTAAACAATTTACCTTTAGGGCGCAATGTTGATGAGATGGTACGCATGATAGATGCTCTACAATTTTTTGAACAATATGGTGATGTATGTCCAGCTGGCTGGAAAAAGGGCGATAGCGGCATGCAGGCAACCACAAACGGAGTAGCAAAGTATTTAGCGGAGAATTCGGATAAATTATAGCGACTATTTATCCCCACCAGCACCACAGAAATAAATTCAAAGGGCTGTCAAACGACAGCCCTTTGAATAAAAGCTACAACATGTTAACTTGCTGTTAGCACGTTGAAATTTCACCCTTATACCAACATAAGGCAAAAAATGGAGCTGTTTGAAACCATAAAAAAAAGGCACAGTTACCGCGGTCCAATGGCTGATATAACTATCCCACGTGAAGACCTGTATACCATTGTGCGGTCAGGTATCATGGCACCTTCTGGGAAAAACGCCCAAACAACTGAATTTATGATAATTGATGATCATAAAATCATTACCCAGCTAAACAACCTGCACCCTGCTAACACAGCAATGCAACAAGCTCCAGCCATGATTGCCTGCATCATTGATAAACAACCGGAAAAAATTTACTCCGGTTATGATTTCCAATTGGAAGATTGTGCTGCAGCAGCAGAAAACATGCTCCTTGCCATAACCGCTCTGGGCTATGCCAGTGTCTGGATAGATGGCTGGCTACGCACCGATGATCGCGCGCAAACATTGGCCCAATGGCTTAAATTGCCCCAACAAAAAAAAGTTCAAATCCTGCTCCCCATCGGCAAACCTCTGGAAG
>Ga0307990_1000228_pt1 | contig 53747 bp, 47 predicted proteins | sample EllFjometagen129_FD_203168 | JGI IMG/M metagenome (GOLD analysis project Ga0307990, IMG submission 203168) | Marine microbial communities from Ellis Fjord, Antarctic Ocean - #129 | ecosystem: Environmental > Aquatic > Marine > Unclassified | place: Southern Ocean | collected 2014-10-08
ACGGTGTGACTCATATCGGTTGACCAAGAAAAGTCATCCGATGAATAGTTCTTAGGCAACTGACTACTTGCGTATGAGAACAATGCCACTTCCGGGAGTAATTCATCGGATGACTATCTTGAGCAGAAGTCACACCGTGAATTTTTTCAAGAGTAGAGCAGTTTTTCAAAATACCAGCTTCCCAGTCACACCGTGAATTATTTCCGGGAGTAAGGCCGCTTTTTTAAATAGAGCACAACTGCCAGGGCTTATTCACGGTGTGACTCATATCGGTTGACCAAGAAAAGTCATCCGATGAATAGTTCTTAGGCAACTGACTACTTGCGTATGAGAACAATGCCACTTCCGGGAGTAATTCATCGGATGACTATCTTGAGCAGAGTCACACCGTGAATTTTTTCTAAGAGTGGAGCAGTTTTTTGAACATTCATTCTGTCATTCATTCATTCATTCTGCCATTCAATCAATCATTCATTCTGTTCCCGCAAGGGCGGGATTTCCCTTCGCTCAACATTCTTCTGTTTCAATCATTCAATCATTCATTCTGTTCCCGCAAGGGCGGGATTTCCCTTCGCTCAACATTCTTCTGTTTCATTCATTCATTCATTCTGTCATTCAATCATTCATTCATTCATTCATTCATTCTGTCACTCCAATACTCCATCACTCCAATTTCTTTCCTCTCTCATTTTAATCACTTTTGCTATATTTTCACATCCAAAATCATTAAATATTTATTTACTTTGTGAAAATTAAAAATTTATAACCAACAAATTATACAATAATGAAATATCTACGTAAACTTGTTACAGCCACTATTTGCCCCGAATCTTCGGAGGATATGAATAAAATTTCATTCGTGCATCTCCCGAAAAATCGGGACAGGTTGTGGCCATTTTTTATCCGGATGAAAAAGTTATTTACACCCGGATTTCTGGTAGTTCTCGGCATACTTATTTTTACTTCTCCAATCCTTGCTCAAAATGGGGAAGTTGATCTTGCCAAAAAGAAAAAAAAGTATCACGAAGTTTACGATGATCCCTATCTCCCCAATGCTTACGGTAATAAGAAAACCTCGCCGGCATTTAAAACCCGCGATGATTTTTTCTTTACCACGCAGGTAAATGTAAATGAGGACGGTGAAAATATTATTGGCGATGCTGCCAACGAACCTTCCATTGCTGTGGATCCTACCAATCCCAATCGCATGGTTATTGGCTGGCGGCAATTCGACAATATTACAAGCAATTTCAGGCAGGCAGGCATTGGTTACACCAACGATGGTGGCGAAACCTGGACTTTTCCCGAGGTGATTGATGGCGGCATATTCCGCTCCGATCCTGTGCTTGATTCGGATAATGATGGTAATATTTATTACAACAGCCTCACCAGCAGTTTTGGCGACTATACCTGCGATGTGTATAAAATTGCCGCCGAAGGTTTTGAATGGGACGAAGGTACTGACGCACAAGGCGGCGACAAACAGTGGATGGTGATCGACAAAACTGAGGGTATTGGGAATGGAAATATTTATTCGTTCTGGACTTCTTTTTTCAGTATTTGCTATCCGGGGTTTTTTACGCGCTCCACAAACAGCAACTTAAGTTATGAAGATTGTGTTGAAGTTCCCGGCGACCCCAACTGGGGGACTATGGCGGTTGGCCCCGAAGGAGAACTTTATATCGTTGGTGAAGGTTATGGCTCCGAAATTATTGTTGCTAAGTCTTCTACCGCTATGGATACACTGTTCCCGGTAGCTTTTGATTCGTACTCCGAGGTTGACCTGGATGGTGAGCTAAGCATTTATCCCAGTGTAAATCCTTCGGGTTTGATGGGGCAGGCCGATATTGATGTGGATGTTTCGGATGGCCCCGGCCGTGGAAATGTTTATGTTCTTGCTTCGGTTTACAGGTATTCAAACGATGATCCCGGTGATGTGATGTTTGCCCGCAGCACCGATGGCGGCGATACCTGGGATGATCCAATTCGTATAAACGATGATGAGCTTGTTGGGGATCACCAATGGTTTGGAACCATGTCGGTGGCTCCCAATGGCCGGATAGACGTAGTGTGGCTGGACACCAGAAATTCTCCCGGAAACTCAGTTTGGTCCCAATTATATTATGCCTATTCGCTTGATCAGGGCTACAACTGGTCGGCAAACTTTGAGTTGTCCGAACTTTTCGATCCTCATATTGGCTGGCCGCAACAGGAAAAAATGGGCGATTACTTTGATATGAAATCTGATGATGAAAGTGCTCACCTTGCCTGGGCAGGAACTTTTAACCAGGAAGAGGACGTTTATTACGGTAGGATTTCGCCTTATGTAACTCAAATTGAAGATTTAGCTTCTTCCGAAAATCCCCTCTCACTTTCGTGCGTACCCAATCCTGTAAAAGAACAATCGGGCATCCGTTTTACTGTGCCTCATAATAGCAAGGTTAGCCTTGTGATTTATGATGTTTATGGAAAAGAGATAAGTGTGTTGCTTAAAGATTTTGCAAGTACTCCACAAAATCATATAGATTTTAATACCTCGGATTTACCCAATGGTTTTTATATCTGTAAACTTGAGGCGGGTAAATGGTCGAAAGCTATTAAAATTGCTGTGCTGAAATAGGACGGTAAGACATGACTTTTTATTTTGTTAATTTTGTTATTAATAAATTGATTTTTAAAATAAATAATTTAACATGATGAACTTGCAATATATTTCTGATAGTAACGGACAGACAACCGGCGTTTTTATTCCGATTAATGAATGGAACCAGCTAAAGGATAAATATAAAGATATCGCTGAGGGAGAGATTAACATTCCCTCATGGCATATTGATATTGTTAGGGAAAGAATGGAAGAATATGCCAAAAACCCTGATACAGCAATAAATTTTGGTGAGGCAATGGATGATATCGAAAGGGAATTATAATGTATAAATCCCTTATCTTACTCCTTGCAAAAGAAGATATTCGGAAAGCAGCCCTGTGGTATAATAATCGGCAAGCCGGACTCGGAAAAAAATTCTCGTCTGAAGTAAAGAAAACAGTGCGTTTTATTGAGCAAAACCCAAAGGCTGTTAGTATTCGATATGATAATGTAAGAACTGTTGTTTTAAATGTATTTCCTTATATGATTCATTACACAATTGATGAGGCTAAGCAAACTATAATCATTTCATCGGTATTTCATACAAGTCGAAATCCGGAAAATTGGAAAACCAGATAACATAGCAACACCCTGTTCGATAAATGCATAAGGAAGATTTCTTGTTCCGCCCCAACTTGATGTTCCAAAATGGAATATCAAGTTATCAAATTCTTCTGGCGGAATGATTTTTTTCGTGGAGATAAAAGAAGTGATCACCAGAATATTTAGCCTGTGTTGAAATACTTGAAAGTAATTTTCAACTCCTCAGCTTATCCATCACCCAATTGGTGCGCGAAGCAGTGAGTCCGGTACTAGGGCAGAGGCCATTTCCGTTAAGCTCATCAATAATAGTTTGAATTAAAGGCTGTTGAATATGTTTTGGATTGGGGAGGTCAAGCTCTCTTTTTCCTGTTACCGTTTCTACAATTACCGGGCTGTTGCCGAAGGTAGCGAAAGTGATTTTTCCTTTATCACCCACAATTTCGGTGCGATCAATATCAGCGAAAGCACTAAAGTTCCAGATACCGATTCCATGAACCCCCGATGAAAAAATGAAGTTCCCGCTAACGATGTCTTCAGCAGGGTAAAGGCCGGCCTGGTTTCCTGCATGGCCATCCGCTGAGATAATATTCCCTAAAAAAAACTGGAGAATATCGAGAACATGGCTACCGAGATCAACAAAATACCCACCTCCCGAAATTTCAGGGTTAACACGCCAATTGTCTTTTCCGGGGAGGTCAGTTTTCTCCGCCTTTTTGTGAAACAGTACATTAACAAGTCTTATGCTGCCTATTTCGCCATAGTCGATGATTGATTTAATTTTTAAAAATCTTGGTAATGCTCTTCTGTAATAAGCTACAAAAAGGGGAACATTAGCCTCACTAAAATAACGAACCATCTCCTTGCTTTCCCTGTTATTAAGTGCCATCGGTTTTTCAACATACACAGGCTTTCCGGCTTTTGCTGCCAATAATGCATACTTTAAGTGTGATGAGGGCGGTGTGGCGATATAAACAGCATCAACCTCAGGATTTTGGATTAAGGCTTCGGCATTGTCGTACCAATATTTTACTTTGTGCCGGGAGGCATAATCTTTTGCCAGTTCGCCATTACGGCGCATTACGGCAATAAGCTCCGAGTTTTTGGCCAGCCTAAATGCCGGCCCACTTTTTACTTCTGTTACTTGGCCGCACCCGATGATGCCCCAGTGGATAGTTTTCATTGTTTTGAAGAGGTTAGAGGTTGGAGGTTAGAGGTTGGAGGTTAGAGGTTAGAGGTTGGAGGTTAGAGGTTGGAGGTTAGAGGTTGGAGGTTAGAGGTTAGAGGTTAGTGATGGAGTGATGGAGTGCTTTCAAGGTTGTGATTTGTTTGGGAAAATAAAAACTTCAGGAACTTTGCCGGGGTAGAGGTATCCGCGGAACATGCCGCTTGTGTTGAAGGGCATGGTGATGTTTCCGTTTTTGTCCAATACAATTACTCCGCCACTGGCACCAATTGCTTTGAGTTTGTTGTTGACGACATCGTTGGCAGCAACTTCAGCGCTTTCGCCTTTGTATTTCATGCGGGCTGCAATGTCGAAAGCTACTACGTTTCGGATAAAAAACTCGCCATGCCCTGTGGCTGAAACTCCACAGCTATTGTTGTCGGCATAAGTGCCTGCACCAATAATAGGAGAGTCGCCCACGCGACCATATTTTTTGTTGGTCATGCCACCGGTGGAAGTACCGGCAGCAATATTTCCCTCCACATCCAAAGCCACGCAGCCCACAGTTCCATTTTTTTTAGTTTCATCTTCAAGCTTTTGTTTTTCCCTGTCTTTTGCTTTTTGCAGCGATTCCCATCTGCTATCGGTAAAAAAATATTCAGGATTCACCAAAGCAATGCCTTGTTCTTTTGCAAATTTTTCGGCTCCATCGCTGATCAGCATTACATGAGGGGATTGTTCCATAACCTTGCGTGCAGCGGAGATGGGATTTTTAATTCGTTTTACATTGGCCACTGCTCCGGCATTCAGTGTTTTGCCATCCATAATTGAAGCATCGAGTTCGTTCATCCCATCCGCATTAAATACAGCGCCTTTTCCTGCATTAAATAAGGGGGAGTCTTCGAGGATATTTATGGCAGCTTCTACAGCATCTATTGCTGTGCCTTCGTTTTTTAAAATTATAGCGCCGGCTTCAAGCGCTTCAGAGAGTTTATCCTTGTAAGTCTTTTCCTTTTCATCGGTAAAATTATCAGGATCCATATTTCCGGCTCCTCCATGCACCACAATGACCCAGGCAGGTTTTCCGGTTGATGCGATTATAGTTTTTTCTTTTTGATGTTGAGTACATCCTGTAAAGAAAAACAGGATTAAAAAGCTGAATACTAAATTTCTCATGATGTTATTGATAAAGATTGAACAATAGCTTTAATATCGATGATACCAAAAAGGTGGGCTGATGTAAGCAGTATAACCACTACAATAACCCAACGTACAAAGGCAGCACCTTTTTTTACGGCCATGCGCGAAGCAATAAATGCACCCGCTACATTCCCGATGGTCATCACCAGGCCATAGGCCCAGTTTACCTGGTCGTTCATTACAAATACCACAATGGTAAAAGGTGTGTAGAGTAACACTATCAAAACCTTAATGGCGTTGGCTTTTACCAATTCATATCCAGCCCCGAGCACGATGCCTGCCAAAAGGAAATAACCTACCCCCGCATGTATGAATCCACCATAAATGCCTATAAGGAAAAAAATAAGTATTTGCCAGAAGGTGATGTTTTTGGAAGTTAAATCAGTACGCTCCCTGATCCAGCTTTGTGGTTTATAAAGGATGAAAACCAGCATCAATATCATAACTATAGCTACAGCCTTTTCAAAAATTACTTCGTTAATATCCACTGCAATCCATGCGCCGATAACTGAACCGACTATTGCAGGAATAGCGAGGGATATTCCCTTTTTTACTTCCAAAACTTTTTGCTGTCTGAAGCTGGAAACGGCGGTAAGGGTTTGTACAGCAACGGCAATGCGGTTGGTGCCATTGGCCACGGTGGCCGGCAATCCGAGCATCATCAATACCGAAAGTGAAATAATGGAACCGCCTCCCGCAAGCGTGTTGATAAATCCCACCAAAGCACCCGATCCAATTAGGGCAATAATCTCCAATATGCTCATCGTATTTTTGTTAAAACGATCGCAAAAGTAATGATAAATGTTTCAGTTATTTCAGGGTGCAATCATTACAAGGTAATATTTCGAAGATCGATAAAATGCTTTTTCCCCGACTATAATCTCAAACTATGCTTGACGGTTCATTACATTATTTATAATATTGCAATTTTAAAATTACATCATGCATCGATATCCAAAAACTAAATAGCTATTTATTTTAAATCTAATAACCGAATAACGATTAATGCCGGGCTTTGCCCGAGCACCCTCGAAAAATTACGAAAATTAAAAATTTTCTATTTTTCGGGGCCATTAACCATTAACTTTCTATCATAAATGCAAAAACGTCTATTCAATCTTCACAACCATTCACATTACTGCGATGGCTCATCTGCCCCGGAGGAATACGTGAAAATGGCCATCAATAAAGGATTTGATACCCTCGGGTTTTCGAGCCACGCACCTGTGCCTTTCAAAAACAAATTTGCAATCAGGGATGAGGAAAAGTTGCTCGAATATGCTGCTGAAATCAGACAGCTTAAAGAAAAATACAGGAATAGCCTCAACATATTTTTGTCGCTTGAAATTGATTACATCCCCGGGATAACACAGGACTTTAAATATTTTAAAGATCTCGTAAAACTCGATTATACCATCGGGGGTGTTCATTTGGTAAAAAATGAAGGTAAACACGGGCTTTGGTTTATTGATGGTCCCCTGCAAGCGACTTATGATAAAGGATTACGCGATGTGTTTGATGATGATATTAAAAAGGGAGTAACGAATTATTGGGAACAGATTCGTGAAATGATCACCACTCAAAATCCTGACATCATTGCCCATCTTGATAAAATAAAAATGCACAATAAAAATCGTTTTTTTACTGAGGATGAACCCTGGTATGTTGATCAGATCGATCGTACTCTCGAATTAATTTCGCACACAAAGTGTATTGTAGAAGTGAATACCCGGGGGATTTACAAGGGAAGGTCGGATGAATTGTTCCCGGGGAAGGCGGCTTTAAAAAAGATTTATGAAATGGGGATTCCCATCACTTTAAATTCAGACGCCCACAAGCCCGAAGAGCTTTCCGCTTATTTTGAAGAGGCCAGACAAATATTTAAAGATATTGGATTCAGGTATTTAAAACTATACACCGCTGATGGTTGGGAAGATACGCTGATTTGTGAAGGTTAAAATCGAAAAATACCAAATAGCTTTATGTCCTTGAATCCGAATTATTTTTTGGCCACTCTATAGAAAAACACTAATTAGAGTTCGTCAATAAACTCGCCATCCACCACACACCCCTCTAACCTGCCTAGCCGGCAAGGCTGGCTTCCCTGAAGGGGAGAACCATCCAACGCACTGGTAACGAGGAATTTCCCCTTTAGGGGATTAAGGGGTTGCGCAAGCAAATTCAGAAAATAGCCGACTTTAAAGACGAACACTATTTGAACTCAGGCAACCTGATGATATCCTGGATAACAAAAGCATTGGGGTAATCTTTCAGAATTTCATGCATGTAGCCTTCGGCCTCCAGCTTTGTTCTAAAATCGCCAACCCGCACTTTGTAATAAGGTTCGGTAAACGAAATATATGCTGTATCGTTGGGAAACAATGTTTGGTATTGATTAGCTTCAGTCTCTGCTTTGTTGAGGGAGTTATTTCCGGCATCAAAAAAAATCTGGACTCTGTAGCCTTGTATTCCTTCAAGCGATTTGTTGTAGGCAATGTGCATCTTTACAATACTGTCAATTCTGCTATCGCGAACAATTTCCACATTTCCTTTTGAATTTCCAATGGTATCTGAAGGCATGCTCTTTTGCTCAATCTGCTGATATTTGTAGTTCTGAGCAATTGTACTCAGGCCAACAAAAAGAAGGAGTATTGACAGTAAGATATTCCGGAAGATCATTAGGTTTTAAATTTTATCAAACAATTTTAAAGTCTTTTTGGCATCATCCACATGAACACTCAAAACAGGAATTGGGGAGTGGTTAACCATTTGCTGTGCACATGGGCCAAGCAAACCGCTGTCTCTCCTTTCATCCTGTTCGGTCATGATCGAAATCAGGTCAGCATCAATCATCTTTGCGTGATCGATGGCTGATTTTGTTGCGTTTTGAGAATGGATGTGTTCCACGTCGTAACTAACGTTCTCATTGTCGAAGTATTTTTTTGCCTTTTCAGTATAATTTTCAACACGCTTGTTCATGGTTTTCAGGTTGGTCGAAAAAATAACAACAATATGCACCTCTGCCTTAAATAGTTTGGCAAGCATGGCTGTAAACGGGATTTTAATCAGGGTGTGTTTTGATTGGTCGATGGGAACAACAATTTTCTTCAGGGTATCTTTGATCTCAAATCCGTTTCTAACCGTAATTACCGGGCAAAAGGCATGTCCAACCACCCTGTTGGCGTTGCTGCCGATCCAGAACTTTTCGAATCCTGACACACCATGAGAACCGGAAATAATAAGATCGGCTTTTTTTGATTTTGCAGTATTTACAATTTCCGAAAATATTTTTCCTTTACGAAGTTTATAATCCAGCTTTCCTCCGGTTAGTTTTGGTTGGTATTCCTCAATGAGCTCTCTGAACCTTTTGATGACTTCCCCCCTGTAGCTTTCGACCGACGAGGAATAAATGGACTCCGGGTTCGCAGTTTTATCAACCCAAATCATAAGAATGCTTGATTTAGACATGTTTGCAATACTGATGGCATATTCAAGAGCATGAATGGATCCCGATGAAAAATCTACTGCTACAACAATTTTTTTCATACGCTATTTGTATCAAGAATAACTGCTAATATTTATTGATCATAATTATTTGGCTAAATTATAAAAATTTTAAGTCTCCTGAAATAGAATAGTTTATAATCCACCTTTTTTCTTTTTTATTATAACCTGATTAGTTCACAAATTTATCGAATTTGTGAACTAATCACCGAAGGCCGAAAATATTTAAAAGAAATACTTTCGAGGGTTAACCCTCGAATTTCCAAAGGAAATTCGGCTCAGCTATGCTGAGTGAAAAATTCAGGAATTTTTCAGGTTAAATATTCCAACAACACTATTTTGCTAATTTTGTTGAAAATTATCATGATACCAATGAATGAAAATTTAGATGCTACGGGTAAAAGTATGAGCCAGGGCGAAGTTGAGATTGAAAAGACGCTGAGGCCTTCTCATTTCGAGTTTTTTTCGGGGCAAGGGAAGGTTGTGGAGAATTTAATAGTTTTTGTGGAAGCGGCAAAACAGCGTGGTGAAGCACTCGACCACACGCTTTTGCATGGCCCTCCCGGACTTGGTAAAACCACCCTTTCGCATATTATTTCAAACGAACTGGGAGTAGGGATAAAAGTTACCTCCGGCCCGGTGATGGATAAACCCGGCGATTTGGCAGGCTTACTAACCAATCTTGAAGAAAACGATGTGCTTTTTATCGATGAAATCCACAGGTTGAGCCCGGTGGTGGAGGAATACCTCTATTCTGCAATGGAGGATTTCAAAATTGATATCATGATCGAAACCGGGCCCAATGCCCGAAGTGTTCAAATTACGCTTAATCCTTTTACGCTTATCGGGGCCACAACAAGATCGGGTTTGCTCACGGCGCCGCTGCGTTCGCGATTCGGCATTAATTCCAGATTATCATATTACGATGCAGCCACTTTGAAAAAGATTCTTATTCGCTCAGCAGGCATTTTAAATGTTGTTTTGGATATTGATGCTGCCGATGAAATTGCCAGGCGAAGTCGCGGAACGCCAAGAATTGCAAACCTTTTGCTGAGGCGTGTCAGGGATTTTGCCCAAATAAAAGGTGATGGCAAGATTGATATGAAGATTTCGCAATACGCCCTGTCGGCACTTAATGTGGATAAAAATGGCCTTGATGAAATGGATAATAAGATCCTGTCGGTGATTATTGATAAATTTGGCGGAGGCCCTGTAGGACTTACCACTATTGCAACTGCAGTGGGCGAAGATCCCGGAACCATCGAGGAGGTTTATGAACCTTTTCTAATCATGGAAGGATTTTTAATGCGAACACCACGTGGGAGGGAAGCTACCAAAATTGCTTACGAATTGTTGGGGAAAATTAAAAATCCTGAACAAGGGAAACTGTTCTAATTTCCAATAAAAAAACCCAATTTCTTTCTGGGAATTGGGTTTTCATTTAATATTCTAATTTTTCTAATCCTCCTGGTCTGCTATAAATCTCTCAGCTTCAAGCGCTGCCATGCAACCTGTTCCTGCTGCTGTTACAGCTTGCCTAAAAGTTTTATCCTGAATATCGCCGGCTGCAAAAACACCGGGAACATTGGTGGCGGTAGAATCGGGTTTGGTAATCAGGTAGCCCGTTTCATCCATGTTAAGTTTTCCTTTAAAGAGATCAGAATTTGGTTTGTGTCCGATGGCTACGAAGAAACCGTCTATATCAATTGTTCTTTCTTCACCGGTTTTTGTGTTTTTTACAATAACTCCGGTAACAGCTTTTGAGAAGCCTTCCTGCTTACCAATTATTTCTTTGGGGGCACTATCCCAAACCATTTCAATGTTTTCGGTTTTGAATACCCTTTGCTGCATTGCTTTGGAGGCTCTCAGTTCATCGCGACGATGAATGAGGTAAACTTTTTTGACAAGTTTAGCCAGGTAAGTAGCTTCTTCGGCAGCAGTATCGCCACCTCCAACTACTGCTACTACCTTGCCTTTATAAAAATATCCATCGCAGGTAGCACACGCCGAAACACCATAACCGTTGTATGCTTGCTCCGAAGGCAGGCCAAGCCACCTCGCTGATGCTCCTGTTGAAACAATTACTGTTTCTGCCAATATTTCTTTACCATCATCAGCTTTTAATTTAAATGGTCGTTGTGTTACATCAATATCAACAATTTCGCCCCAGCGTATGTCGGTGCCGAAACGTTCAACTTGTTTCTTCATGTCTTCCATCATTGCAGGTCCCGCAGTTCCATTAGGGTAGCCCGGAAAATTTTCAACTTCGGTGGTGATAGTTAACTGACCCCCGGGCTGCATTCCCTGGTACATAACAGGATGAAGTTCAGCCCTTGCAGCATATAGCGCTGCTGTGTATCCGGCTGGCCCGGAACCAATAATCAAACATTTTACTTTTTCGATATTTTCGCTCATTTTGTTTAAAGTTTATAGGAACAAGCCGAATTTATTATTTATTAATTTCCGCAGGCCGAACGAAAATTATACCAAAATCAAATCTCTTTAGTATCACTAACTAAAAGTTTGTTTACTGACAAAATTTCCTGAGAATTGTGTGGCCTTGTCAGTCAAGACCTGACATAATAGGGGATGATGTGAATTATTCGTAAATAAAATGCCTGAAGTTTTTCATAAACTGTACCCTTTCATAAGCTGCAGGATTTCCGCTCTTGGCCTGGCTCAGTTTGCCCCTGAAATCATCAAGGGTTTTATAACCTTCATGATCCATCCACCGTGTCATTTCATCGAGCATGGTTTTTATAAGTCCAACACCTTCTTTGTAAAGCACCGAAACTACCTGGACGGCATCAGCGCCGGCAAGAATTTGTTTTATCATCGATTCGCCATCATGTACGCCGGTTGAAGCTGCAAGATCGCAGTCAACACGATTTGCCATCACGGCAATCCATCTTAACGAAACCGACAAATCTGAAGGTTTACTCAGTACATTGGTCGAAATTACCTGGTATGTTTCCAGGTTGAAATCCGGGCTGAAAAAGCGGTTGAACAGTGTTAACCCTGCAATTCCTGATTTTGAAAGTTTTTGGAGCAATTGCCCCAGGTTTGAGGCATAATAGCTTACTTTGAGCAAAATTGGAATATTTACTACTTTTTTAACTTCCTCCACGATTTCAAAATACAGCTTTTCATTATCAGCAGCAGTCCTTTCAAAGTCGGTGGGAAGGATGAACAGATTCAGCTCGATGGCATCAGCGCCTGCATCAGCAATTTCCTTTGCAAAGTATATCCATTTTTGAGAAGTAACACAGTTAACACTTGCGATAACAGGAATATGCACAGCATCTTTTGATTCGCGGATTAACCTTAAATATTTTCTAATGCTGTCTTCATCATCTTCACCATCCATGTAATCAAAGGTTTCGGGGTAGATAAACTCCCTGGAAGTCATGCGGTGCATGGCTTCTTCCATCTCTGCAATAATTTCTTCCTCGAAAAGCGATTTCAGAACAACTGCTCCTGCGCCGGCTTTTTCGGCTTCTTTAATTTTTTCGACTGAATCAGTCAATCCTGAACTTCCCACAATAAGTGGATTACGAAGGGTTAAACCCAAAAATTTTGTTGTAAGGTCAGCCATACATTTTTTATTTTGATAGATTATACATTTTATTTTTTCAATGGACACGATGAGGACTTTTTACCCATCTAAAAGTGAAGTCCAAAAGTAGTACTTTTTTTTAGCAATTGCGAAATCGTTTATAGCAAGAAGCGCATACATTTTATGATTTTTATCACTATTGTCCGTGAAAAATATAAGACTAACAATAGATTCTTCGCTACACTTCCCCGAAATGTTGGGGCAGGCTGTTTCACTACCAATGACATGTTTGTGTAAAGTGCTGAAATTCCTACCATTAAACAGACCTCTCAATCCCCGAAGGGTCGGGGCAGGCTGCTACGCTCCTTCGCGGTGACTTGGATTTGGGGGATTTGGGGGTGGGTGAACGTGGGCGCTTGGCGCCCACTTTCACCCACCCCCTCCCCAACCCAAAACTCACAAAGTACTTGTCATTCTGAGTCCCGAAATTTCGGGAAAGAATCTATATTTTTTAGTCGAACAGTAGTGAATTTTAATTAAATAAAGTATGATGGGAAATGATCAATCTAAATTGGGGGTGAGTTTAAGATGATCTGGTCAGTTAGGTATTAGTGGAGCACGAATTTTAGGTATTTTATGGGAACACCTTTGTTTCTGAACATTTGCTCATAGTATGTGCGGATGGATAAAACTATTTCGCTGCCTGGATTTTTGTCAACATCGAAAGTATGGAATAGCAATTTGAGGTTTTGCTCACTAATAACCTCAAGGGTGTATTTAAACAGTAGCGTGCTATCGGTTTTAAGGTGAACAATGGCTCCGGGTTTTGCGATTTTACGATAGCGATCAAGAAATTCAGGTGATGTCAGTCTTTTTTTTGTGCTTGGTTTGTTGGAATGTGGATCAGGAAAAGTGATCCAGAATTCATCTATTTCATCCTGATCAAATATGAAATTTATATTTTGAATTTTACTCCTGACAAAGGCTACATTATCCATTTTATTTTCATAAGATGTTTTAGCTCCCCGCCACATTCGTGAACCTTTTACATCCATACCTATATAATTTTTTTCGGGGAAACGCTCTGCAAGGCCAACGGTAAATTCGCCTTTGCCACAACCTAACTCTAAAACAATGGAAGCCGGTTTTTTAAAAAAATCGCTATTCCATTTTCCATGAAAAGGAAAACCTTCGATAAGCTCGTAATAATGGGGCTGGAAAAAATGTGGGAAGGTCTTTGTCTCAGCAAAACGCTCGAGTTTTCTTTTTGCCACAACAGGGAAGTTTGGACGCTAAATAAAATTAATTTTTTAAAAGCCAGATCTTAGGATTGTAAAGGTCGCGGGCTTTGCGCAGTTCGACAAGCGCCTCACTTTTCCGCAGATAAGCGCTGATGCTTACCCTGTAATATCCGTTCTCGGCAGGGCCAATTATTTGTGGCTCATATCCTCTTTGTAGATAAAGATCGATCAATGAAAAGGCATTTTCAGTATCCTTAAACGAACCGGCAATGAGGTGATACATCTTATGATTAGGTTTTTGTTTATCATCCGGGATAACTGTTTCGATAATATTTTTATCAGAGGCAGTTGTGTTTTCAATAGCGATTTCTTTGCTGTATGAAGGTGTCGTAGCAATTGGTTCGGCTTCCATCAATTCATTATTCCCTGTTTCTTCGGCACTTGAACCAGTATTTGCAGTCTCAGTGTTATTTGATAAAGTAATGTCCTCCTCAATATTGTCAGAAGCTGTATTATCATTACTTTGTTCTGTAATAATTTCTCCGTTTAAATCATTACCGCTACTCTGATAATCGTCAGGAATGTTTGCATTATGATTATTATATTGATCGATTGGAGAGACAATACCGGTTTCGTTTATTCCGTGGGTGGAAGGGTTGAAATAATTGTATCCGGCAAAAGAAAGAATGGCTAACACGGCAACTGAAGCTGCAATTCGCAGCAAAACGGTTGCGCCTATCCTATGGTTTTCGGATTTTTGACGATCGGCAAAATTTGGCCTTATGTCTTGGGTTTTGCGATTGGAGTGACGCTGGATGGCAGGTGAAACAAACGATGACATGCCATAGGTCTCTGTCAGGAAATTTACTTTCGTCCTTTGCTCAAATTGTATATTGCCCTCATTATCGGGGAATAACTGACCTATTCCTTCCAGGCTAACAGTTTCGCCGTTGTTTAATTTTTGGAGGCATTTTGTGGTGAATGTGTTGATTTCTTCCAATGCCAAATCGTAGGAAATATGCTCATGGCTAACAATACGATTGGCAAGCAGGCCATCATTGTTCCGCAAATCCTTGTTGAAAAGAATATTTTTGACCGGTGGGGAAAAAGCGTGTTGTACCGGATGAATTTTGGCTGACTGGTAATTTGCCACAAAGCCACCAAATCCGTGAACAATAACACAATCGTGTTCAAAAAGTAACTCGCTGATATGTTGTACAATATCCATTTTTTACTAGGCTTAAAAATGACCTGCTAAAATACAAAAAGAATTAAGCAGGCCGCTAAATGTTTATAATTTTTGATAAGTCTTCAGGAGTGTCAATAGATATACTCTCTGAATTTGTATGACTTAGGTAGATCGAAAACCCATTTTCGAGCCACCGCAATTGTTCGAGCGATTCGGCTTTTTCGAGTTTTCCCTGGTCAAGTTTAACAATCTTTCGAAGGATTTCGCTGCGGTAAGCATAAATCCCGATATGCTTAAAATAATTGTGATTTTCCAAATTACTTCCCGTTTGTTCGCCACGAACATAAGGAATTGGCAAGCGGCTAAAGTATAAAGCCCTGCCATCTTTTCCGGTAACCAATTTTACAACATTGGGGTTGTCCAATTCATTTTCGTTGCTTATTAAAGATGATAGCGATGCAATTTCCACTTTTGGATTTTGGAATAAACCGGCCAATAAGTCTATTTGTTTTGGATCGATAAAAGGTTCATCGCCCTGAATATTAATTACGATGTCGATTTTATCATCTAAATTCTCAAGCACTTCAGCACATCTGTCGGTACCGCTTTTGTGGTGTATTGCTGTCATTGCTGCATGGCCACCAAAACTTTCCACTTCATCCATAATTCGTTGGTCGTCGGTAGCTACGATGGCAAGGTCGATTGTTGAAGCTTTCATTACCTGCTCGTAAACCCGCCTTATCATAGTTTTCCCATTGATAAGGGCGAGCGGTTTCCCCGGGAATCTTGTGGAGCCATAGCGTGCCGGGATGATACCTGCAATTTTCATGATTATTTGTCTTTTTGCCCCGATTCCATCAGGAATGCTTTAATAAACCCATTAATATCGCCGTCCATCACTGCCTGGGTATTCCCGGTTTCGTGTCCGGTGCGCAGGTCTTTTACCATTTTGTAGGGATGAAGCACATAGGATCGGATTTGTGAACCCCACTCAATCCTACGCTTGCTGCTTTCGATTTCATCAAAAGTTTCCTGTTTTTTACGGAGCTCAATTTCGTAGAGCTGCGATTTGAGCATGCGCAATGCTTTTTCCCTGTTTTGTGCTTGCGATCGGGTTTCCTGACATTCAACAATAATCCCGGTGGGTTCGTGCTTCAATCTTACGGCAGTTTCAACTTTGTTCACATTTTGCCCTCCCGGGCCGCTTGCTCTGAAAGTGTCCCAGGAAATATCGGCAGGGTTTATCACAATTTCGATGGTATCGTCAATCATTGGATAAGCGTAAACCGAAGCAAAGGATGTGTGCCTTTTATTGGCTGCATCAAAGGGTGATAGCCGCACCAACCTGTGAACACCATTTTCGCTTTTTAGGTATCCATAAGCAAAATCGCCCGAAAACTCCAGTGCTACAGATTTAATACCAGCCACCTCCCCCTCCTGAAAGCTGACTTGTTTTACACTGTAATTGTTTCGCTCGCCCCAGCGGATGTACATGCGCATAAGCATTTCAGCCCAATCCTGGCTCTCGGTTCCGCCGGCACCCGGGTTGATATGTACAATGGCATCGAGCTTATCTTCCTCACCACCCAGCATATTTTTAAATTCCAGGTCTTCTAAAAGGTTGAGCGATGTTTTATAGTTTTTATCCAATTCTTCCTCAGGGGCATCATCCTCCTCAAAAAAATCATAAATTACTTTTAGTTCCTCATAAGCGGTGGTTACTTTTTGGTAGGCATTTGTCCAGAGTTTCTTTTCATTTATCGACTTTAGAATGAGTTCAGCTTTTTTGGAGTCGTTCCAAAACTCCGGTTGCAGGGTCAGGGTTTCTTCTCCTTTAATGGCATCTAATTTTTTATCGATGTCAAAGATACCTCCTCAAAGCATCAACACGGTGTCCCAGCTCTTTAATATTTTCTAATGTTGTCATTTTATAGTAGCTTATGTTTGTTTAAATATTCAATGATTAATTCGGGCTCATAGCCTTTCGAATACAGAAATCGTTTTAGTTTATCCTGGTTTTTAATGTCATTTTTTCCTTTAAGTTCCCGAATTTTCCTTTCGGTGATATTGATTAAGTTATTGATAATATCGTTGGTATTTGCAGTTGAAATAGCTTCATCAATTATGCGGGCATCAAGATGCCTTTTCATAAGTTCATTCCTGATTTTTAGCCTTCCCCATTTTTTCTGATTTATTTTGCTTTTTACAAACCATGATGCAAACCTGTTTTCTGATAAAAAATTTTCTTTTTCAAGATCGGTGATGATAGTTTCATAATGTTGCTCATTTACTCCCCAATCCAAGAGTTTTTGTTTTACTTCAAACCTGCATCGTTCCTGTTGTGCGCAGTAAAACCTCGATTTTATAATGGCATCTTTAAGTTCCATTGTGCAAAAACGTTATTCAAAAATCAGGTTCACAAATTATTGATCAATTCGTCAATCAGCCTGGCTACTCCGATTGTAGCTTTCTCCCTGATGATGGTGAGATTTGGAATGGAGAGATTTTCACCGCTCTTTGGATCAACCAGGTACTTTGGAGCTTCATCGTTAACATATCGAATGAGCCCGGCAGCCGGATAGACTACCAGCGAAGTTCCGACAATAATGCAATAATCAGCCTGTTCCACCAATTGGATGGCCGGGTTTATTTTTGTAACCTGTTCGCCAAACCAAACTACGTGGGGCCTTAGCTGGCTGCCTTTTTCACATTTATCACCTGTTTTTAATTCCCATCCCTCGATATCATATACCAGGTTTTTGTCGATACTACTTTCCGATTTACGCAACTCTCCGTGTAAATGGAGGATTTTGGTGGAACCGGCTCGTTCGTGCAGGTCGTCCACATTTTGGGTAATAATTTGAACATCGAAGTATTTTTCCAGTTTTACCAATGCTTCGTGTGCTGCATTGGGTTTAACTTCCAGCAATTGTTTGCGGCGCAGATTATAAAATTCCAGAACCAGTTCAGGATCCCGATGCCAGGCTTCAGGGCTTGCAACTTCTTCAACGCGGTAATTTTTCCATAAGCCATTGTCATCCCTGAAAGTTTTAAGGCCACTTTCAGCGCTGATTCCTGCACCTGTTAAAACTACAACTTTTTTCATGTTCTGTTTAATATCAATAAGACTAATTCAAATAGTTACAAAACCCCTAAATCCCCTGAAGGGGACTTCCCCCAAACCACTGATATTTAGAACTCTCCCTTTAGGGTCAGGGATTAAAAGGACTAAAAATCAGTGGTATTGGGTTTTTTTGATTAAAATTATCATTAAAAAGGCATCCCGGATGAGTCCGGAATGCCTGCAAAATTAGTTATTTTTATGAGGATTAGTCCCCGAAAATATTCAGATCGTGAAGTATATTTACCTGACTACGCACGTGAATTGCTGACTCATGCAGCAGTTTGTATTCTCTTTCGTTGAGATTGAGTTCAATAATCTCCTCGATACCGTTTTTGCCAAGCTTCACCGGCACGCCAATGTAGAGGTCTTTAATACCATATTCGCCATTGAGCATTGCACAACATGGGAAAATACGTTTTTGGTCGTCAACAATACTCTCTACCATTTGTGCCGCAGCAGCTCCCGGAGCATACCATGCTGAAGTTCCCATAAGGTTAACAAGTTCGCCGCCACCTTTACGTGTACGTTCAACAATTTTATCAATTTCGTCTTTGCCAAGTAATTCAGTAATTGGAATTCCTTTTACTGAAGTATATCTCCTGAGTGGAACCATCGAGTCGCCATGGCCGCCAAGCAGCAAGGCATGAATATCTTTGGGCGAAACGTCAAGGGCATCGGCAAGAAAGGCTGTGTAGCGGCCTGTGTCCAAAATTCCAGCCATACCGAAAACTTTCGAGTTGGGTTTGTTTGCAGCTTTCCAGGCAGCATGTGTCATTACATCGAGGGGGTTCGAGACAATAATGATAATGGCTTCCGGTGAATACTTAATTACTTTTTCGGTAACATCAGCAATAATTTGAGCATTTGTTTTTATCAAATCATCCCTGCTCATCCCGGGTTTACGCGGAATACCTGAAGTGATCACCACGATTCCCGATCCTTTGGTGCGCAGGTAATCGTTGGTTGAACCCACAACCCTGGTGTCGAAGTTATTAATCGAAGATGTTTGCCAGATATCAAGGGCTTTCCCTTCGGCTACCCCTTCTTTAATATCAACCAACACAACTTCCTTTGCAAGGTCTTTATGCGCTATTACATTGGCACAAGTTGCACCTACATTTCCCGCTCCAATTACTGTTATTCTTTCCATGTATTTTGATGTTTTTAATTTATAATATTATCTAATTATCTGATTAACAAAACGAAATACAAAAGTAGCAAATATCGAGGTATTTGAATTCTTTGATTTTTCAACAAAAACCTTATTTATGAATAATTAACAAGCACAAAATTACTGTTTTCAATTAAACCGAAATCCGCAATGAATACTTTCCCAATTTCGATGATTATTCAACAATTTGTTGAGTAAATATTAGTTTTGTACTACTTTATGAATAAAACGATTGAAATAAAAAACAAAAAGGCCTCCTACCAGTTTTTTTTGGTTGAGGAAATTACTGCCGGGATTCAACTTACCGGAACCGAGATAAAATCGATACGTTTGGGGAAGGCCAATATCGGGGATGCTTTTTGTACCTTTAAGGGCAATGAAATGTTTGTGAAAGACATGCACATTGCTATTTACACCCAAGGAACTATTTACAATCATGAACCCAAGCGCGACAGAAAATTGTTGCTTAACCGCCGTGAATTGAAAAAATTTCTGGGCAAGGTAAACGAAAAGGGTTTCACGATTGTTCCTACCAAACTTTTTGTCAACGACAAGGGTTTGGCAAAGCTGAATATTGCACTGGCCAAAGGGAAGCATTTTTACGATAAACGCGATACCATCAAGAAAAAAGACATACAGCGTGATACAGATCGCAGCTTATTTTAACATTTCTTAGACTTTAGGTAAAATAAGCCATATTACTTTTGGGTTTCCAAATATGTTAATTATTGAATATGAAAATAATGAAAACTATATCTTTTAAATCAATAAGCGTAATCCTATTATTGTTTTTATCAACTACAATTCTTGCACAGGAAGAGGCCAAAATGAAGTGGTATTCCATCGAAGAAGCCGTGGATCTGAATAAAAAGAAGAAAAAGAAATTTTTTATCGACCTCTACACCGACTGGTGTGGCTGGTGCAAAAAAATGGATGCCAATACCTTTACCGATCCTGTGATTGCTGCATATATGAACGAATATTTCTACCCTGTAAAATTCGATGCCGAATCCTCTGAGCCTGTTACGGTAAACGGGCAGGAATATGTAAATCCAAACCCCGGAGGCAGAAGGTCGTCACATCAGTTTGCCATTGCTTTGTTAAATGGCAAAATGTCGTATCCATCGTTTGTCTTTCTTGATCAGGATGTAAAACTGATTACAGTTTTGCCGGGCTACAACCCACCTGAAAAACTGGAACCGGTACTTCATTTTATTGTTGACGAGGCCTATAAAGATGAATCATTCCAGGAATATTACGCTACATTCAAAAGTAGTTTTACCAAGTAATTTAATTTCATGGTAATACTGCGAATTTAGTGGAAAGAATTAAAGTTGCTTTTTTGTTGTTTTTTGGGATTCCGGGTTTTGGTTGTGTGTATGCCCAATACCAAAATAATTTCCCGGCAACTGACAGCATTATGCTTGCCATTCCCAATAAGCTTACTTATTCAACTCAGGATATTGCCAATTATATTGATAAACATTTTGATGAGGATATTGAGAAACTAAGCGCCATCTTTACCTGGCTTACGCACAATATTGCCTACGATCTTGGCCCACAGCAAAATTATTTACCGGCCGAAGAACTGGAATCATACATCCTTGAAACACTGAAACAGCGTAAGGGGATTTGCCAGGCTTATGCAGAAGTGTTTCACGATATTTGTCAAAAACTTTCAATTCCCTCGCAGGTGATTTCCGGTTTTGCAATTGACGAACGAAATTTAGTACCGGTATCACATGCATGGATTGCAGCTTACGAAAGCTCATCCTGGAAATTGTTCGATGCTACTTTCGGTGCTGGTTATGTGATGGAGGGAAAGTATTTTAAGGAAATTGATTCGGTTTATTTTAATATCGATCCCGATTTTCTTATTCAAAGCCATTACCCTTTCGATCCGATTTGGCAATTGAAATTGTACCCTGAAAACATGCATAGGTTTTTGGATAGTACAGGTCTTAGCCGTTTTGACAGCACTTACTTTAATTACGCTGACTCGATAAATACTTTTTTATCAATTAGCGATCCCGAAAAGTTAGTTTCGGAAAAACGGAGAATTTTAGCTTATGGTGAAGAAAACCCGATTCTGTCCACCTATCTTGACATGCTGGATCAGCAAATAGAATATTATCAAAGGATGGATACCATTACTATTTACAATCAATGCATCGAAAATTACAACCGGGCAGTAAGTTTATATAACGAGAACCTGACAAAAATAAATCCAAATAATTTGTCCGACAAAAAGCGGCAGGCTGCTTTGTCAACTGTCGAGACTTTGCAAACACTGATGCGGCAAACCAACAATAGTTTGGGCAATGTGGAAAGCGAGGATGTTGAATTTTTGATTGACATCGTTACTATGAAACAGGCCATCAGTGCTTTGCTAAAAAATGTTGGTGAAATCGAGCGCAGGCTCCGGGAATGAAGGTTTTTAGGGTGTCGGCAAAAACTATTTCTTTTTGTTTTGTTTCATGTAGTTCAATCGTGTGTTATACATCAGCAAATAGCCTCGTTTGGGGGCTTCGCTTAAAAATGAATGGCTTGTTAATGTTTCAACAAATGGTTGTTTTTCTATAAATGGATTCAACAGTTTTTCTATCCGGGTTTCAGCAACACCTATTCTTTTGGCAAATTCAATAAAATCATTTTTTGAAGGATGCCCGTTTTTTTTGTAATCTTCACTTTTAAAATTATCGGCAAATAAACCCTTGTCCAAAGCAAAATCGGTATCGTTAACATGAAATCGGGTGTTTATTAAATCATAAGCCGGACTAAGCAGGTAATCGCCTTTTGAGGACTCAAGCAAAGCGAAATTTTTCAAGTGAGCATCGCCGTTTGAGAATAAAAAATTGAAAACAACCAACGAAAAATATTTCTGTATTTCTATTCTCCATGCCGGCACAAATTTTTGTATTAAAACCCCGATTTCTTCGTAGCTGTATTCATATTTAAAATTTGCTCCCCCGTTATCTTTTGTTTTACCGGCCAGCGATGCGAAATCTTCATTTCCCCATTTGCCTCTCCCGGCATTTTCGGGATGTGCTACTTTTTTCACATCAAACCGTTTCGTGAGGTAAGCAGGTGAGCCATTTTTAAAAAATATCAAGGCATTTTCAGCGGTTTTTAAACCATAAACTTGTTTTGCAATTTGCATTGTAAGGTGCTCATTTGCTGGGGCCTGGTCAACATTTTTTAAATCTCGTGGTATGGGTTTAAGTATATAAGTTCCTTGTTCCCCTTCTTTGGTAAGGCGCAAAATATTTTTGTCGAGAATAAAACTTAACTTTTCCTGCACTCCCGAAATGGATATGCGTTTGCGGTTCTCTATAAACTGCCCGGCAACTTCTTCGCTTAATTGTGGTTGGTCATAAGTTAAAAAATGGTTTACCTTTTTATTGTTAAACATATTCCTCAGGCAACCCGGGCTATAAGTTGAATAACCTTTGGCTAATGTTCCGGGGCAGTATTTTAACCCATTTAAGTTCATTTAACTGGTATTGGTTTTACTGTAATTGCTCCAATAGTATCGTTTTGTGCTGTGGCCATTAATAGCCCAAAACTATCTTCTTCATCAATACGCCATTGTGTGCTTTGCAGTTTTCTGTTTACGCCTTCGCTGAGCATGTTAAAAAAGAATGGGAACAAAACTTCACTTTTGTGTTCCTTTTTTGTTTTAGGCAGCGTTAAACTGATGGCTGGTTTACTTGCATCATTAAAATAATTATCATCGTATTTGAATACGAATTGATGACGATTTTCTTCAGTCAGTATTCCTGCAAATATTCCTTCACGGTATATTTCAGTTGTTCTCATTTATTAAAAGTTATTTTTTTTAACTTCTATTGTCAATTCCATTCCCAAAACTTCAAGCAATTTGTTTATCACGGTTAATGAGGGATTGCTTTGCCCGCGCTCCAATTTGTACAAAGTATTGGTACTAATAGTAGCCAACTCTGCCAGGTGGGGTTGGGTTATGCCCAGTTCTTTTCTTCTTTTTCTTATCGTTTCTCCAAGTTGCTTAGCTAACATTATAATATGGTTTTACGAGCAAAAGTAATTTTAATTACCATAAAAAACAACAAAATCACAGTGTATTGTGATTTTGGTATAAATGCGTAGTAAGGTGTAAGAATAAACAAATAAAATCAGAAACGCCTTTAAAATAGCGTTCCTGAATTTTTTGCTGGTCAGTGTCTGTGATGTGTTTTTTTGAAATGGCTGCTGTGGCTGGTATTTTCGCCTGGTAATTTTGAATAACTTTTAGTAAGTCTGTCAAAATTGAAGGATTAATTTTTATTGTCTGCAAGGTGGGGTGTTAAAAATTGGTTTTTGAAAATTGTATCTTTCTGTTTATGTGGCTATTAAGATTTATAGGAAAAAATACCTTTTCGTTCCGCTTTTTGAATTTTTTCAAGGGTTTTTGCAAAGAGATTTCTCCCTTCGGTCGAAATGACAAAGTTGTAGTTTATTGGTTTGGGGGAAAGGGAAAGCGGGCGCTCTACACCCGCTTTCCCTTTCCCTCCCTGATATTCATGAGCTTTGTCATTTCGATGGAGCGCAGCAGCCTGCCCCGACCCTTCGGGGACTGAGAAATCTATCTTTATGAAAATGATAATCGAATGAAAGGAGAGTTAAATAGGAAAATAAAATAACTGGGACGTAAAAGTAAAATACAGATTTAAAACCACATCTGCAAGGTATCCCGGTCTGGATTTATTGTTTGGGTTATTTCAATGTAAAGATTACCTGATTGATGTTTAACCAGGTCGATAAGAAATGCACTTTTATCGAATTCAAGTTGGGTTGTTTCAAGTATTTCTTTCATTGCACCTGCTTTTAAATTTACAAATTGTCGTCAACCGTAATTCTTATCAGGTCTGTCAACTATGTTGGAAATCTTTAATAAGTAGCTTAGCAGAAAGATTCAAACGTGTTGTTAATTTCCGAAACATTTCAACAGTCAGTTTTCGTTGTTTATTAAGAATTTCAGAAACACGATTTTTTCCACCAAATTCATTTACCAGGTCAACCTGTCTGAGTTGCATTTCTTCCATTCTAATTTTAATGGCTTCAATAGGGTTCGGCGATTCAATAGGATAATATTTATTTTCATATTCATCAACGATTAAGCCTGGTATGTCAGCTTCATCACTTTCAGGAGTGCCACCTTGAGCATCAAAAATTTCCTCAAATCTGTTTAAAGCCATTTGATAGTCTTCTTCTGTTTTTATTGGTCTAATGTTAATGTCAATTTTTTTAGATTATGTCGGCATTAATTTTATCGTATTCTGAATGCGTTCCGATAAAACGAATAAATCCCCATGCACGAAGCCATGCACCTCAAAATTACCGACATCAACAGCAAACAGATTTATAGCGAAAAACTTAGCAATCCTGAAAGTTTCGTGGACTTATCAAACTTTAAAAAAGGAATATATATGTTTAGTTTGTTCGATCAAAACGACAAGCTCATCGAAAGTAAAAAGGTGATTAAAGAGTAACTACTTGTAGCAGAACTCTGACAGTCCGGCACGTGCGGGACTGTCAGAGTTGGAGGAAGATGCCTTTGGCAACCGGCGAAAACTGCAGCCACCTCATTATTTGTGCCATAGGCTCGCCTCGTGAAGCGGGTCAGCCTCGCCGGCAAGGCGGGGATCCCTTTTTGGACTATTCTTGTGCAGAAGAACACAGACGAACTTATTTACTCCATCCACAATGAGTATTAAGTCTTGTTCTTTTTTATCAAAGATCGCAGACTGTGTTTTTCGATAAGCAAAACAAAACTCAGGAAAACGATCAACAGGAAAGTATTAACCAGATACTTTATAATGCCTTCATCAAAGCCCAGGTTGATGCTTATAAAATATATGGCTACGGAGAACAGGAGGTAAAAAATGATTTTTGGTAATTGATATGGCACCGGGAAATACTTTCGCCCCATCACGTACGATAATACCATCATTACAAAATAGGCGACAAAGGCAGCCCACGCCGATCCGTAATATCCAAGGGTTGGAATTAATATGATGTTGAGGGCAATTGTAATACCGGCACCAATTACTGAAAACAGTGCTCCAAAAATGGTTCGATTGGTTAATTTGTACCAAAACGAAAGGTTATAAAAAATCCCGAGAAACAAATTTCCCATCAATAAAATGGGCACTACATTTCGTCCTGCACGGTAATCCATACCAATAAACCTGATTACTACGTCAAGATAAAGCGTGGTAAGCAAAAACACCATGGCAGCCACAATGGTAAAATATTTCAACACATCGGCATAAATCTGCTTTGATTCCAATTTTTTAGCTTCCGCGAAAAAGAAAGGATCGGCAGCATACCTAAAGGTTTGGATAAACAAAGTCATGATAATAGATACTTTGTAACAAGCCCCATAAATCCCAACCTGTGCCATGATTTCAGCTTCAGAGTTGCCGGGCAAAAGCATCTTCAACAAAATTTTATCTAACGAAAGATTTATCGATCCGGCTATGGCTACAATCATCAAAGGCCAGGTGTAGGCCAACATTCGTTTCCAAATTTTCAGATCAAAAGTATAATGCTTCAATTGCATTTCAGGAATCAGGAGAATAAGCGTAACAACACTGGCAACAAGCAACGAAATAAAGATGTATCCAACCAGGTCGTCCGGATTAAAAAACTTAGCAATAAGGCCTGCAAGCTCTGAATTGGGATAATTATTTAAAATGTAAGGACACAAAAGCACAAAAAACAAATTAAGTCCTATGTTAATGCCTATATTAATGAGCTTAATCGTGGCAAACTTTATGGGCCGGTTTTGCTGACGAAGCCTGGCAAACGGGATGGCCGACATCGCATCGAGGCTCAAAATAAATCCGAAATATACGATGTAGTGGGTTCGGTCGGCATAGCCAAGCCATTCGGCAATATTTCCGGTATTGCTCAATATCAGGAATAAAAAAATTGCAGAGGTTCCAAAAAGCGACAACAAGGAGGTACTGTAAACCCGTTCACCATCTTTCTCACTTTCCGAAAACCTGAAAAAGGTGGTCTCCATACCGTAGGTCAGCAATACCCAAATTATCGAAACCCAGGCAAACATCTCGGTGTAAATGCCATATTCTGAGGTAACAAGTACACGCGTGTAGAGCGGAACCAGCAGGTAATTAAGCAACCTGCCGATGATGCTGCTCAGTCCGTAAATGGCAGTTTGGCCTGCCAGTCGTTTTAGTGGGTTCAATGCTTTAAAATTTGGGGGCAAAAGTAACAGATTGTTTGCGATTAAGCAGATTTAAGGTAGTTTTGTGTGGACAATCAAATTTAAATCAACTATTAATTCAAGTAATAGTATTTTATTTTAAATATCTTGGGTATGATAACGCGAATAGAAATTAATGGGTTTAAAACGTTTAGCAATTTTATAATGGAGTTTACTCCGTTTACTGTAGTTGCAGGTACAAACGCATCAGGAAAGAGCAATCTTTTTGATGTCCTCAGATTACTATCGAACCTGGCTGAGATGGAAATCAAAACTGCCTTTAACAATGCCAATTTACGTGGAGATGCAATTGAACAGTTTTCCCAAATTGCAAATGGTGAATATGTTCATGAAATGCAATTCGCGATAGAAATGTTATTAGATCGGGATATTATTGATAATTGGGGTGAAACAGCCAGGTTAAAATATACCCGTTTAAGATATGAAATTACCATTAAAAGAGAACGTAACACAAGAGGTTTTGATGATTTGACCATAATAAGCGAAGTGCTTAAACCAATCAAACATCAAAAGGATAAATGGGTGAAAGACTATATCGCAAATGAGTTGATTGAAGAATGGCGTCCAAAAGTTTTTGGCAGAAGAGGAATCCCGTATATTACAACCGAATTAAAAGATGATAAAACTATTATCAAAATTCCGGCAGATGGAAAACCCGGCCCTGGCAAAATCAGCATTGCCCAAAATATCTCTCAAACTCTATTAAGCAGCATCAACAGTGTGGATTTCCCTCATGTTTTTGCTGCAAAGCAAGAGATGATCAACTGGAGATTTTTACAGTTAAATCCCGAAGATCTTAGCAAACCAAGCCCCCGGATTGCTTCTGATATTATAACTTCAAGCGGCAGAAATTTGGCCGCTGCACTTTACAGACTAAAAATTGAAGATAGCTCTTACCTGAATGATATTTCAAGAGAAATAAATAATTTATTGCCAGAGTTTATTGCAGTTGATGTTACCGAAGATTTGGCAGAAAATAAATTTGTAATAAAACTGATGAGTGACGATGGCCGTGAGTTTTCATCAAGAGTCCTTTCCGAAGGTACCCTTCGATTACTATTTCTAAGTGTTTTGAAATTTGACCCCAAATACAGGGGTACGCTTTGTTTTGAAGAGCCTGAAAATGGTATTCATCCTTATAGAATTAATATGATGATTGAGTTATTGAATGGATTTTCAACTGACTTGTTTAACAAAGAGCACACAGATTTCCCATTGCGACAAATGATTGTAAATACACATTCTTCCGCTTTTGTGAGAAATATCTTAAACAATCAAAATCTCTCACAAATTTTATCTGTTTGGTTTTCCATATTAGTAACAAATATTTCTAATAATAATGGTCAGAAAATCAAATTTAAATCAACAAAAATTTTGCCCGTACGGAAAGGGAACAAGCAGTTAGCTTTTGATTTTATTACAGAAAGCGAAATGGAAATGACCGAATTGGAAGTAAAAAAATACCTGGAAACCAAAGATTTTGAAAATTAATTTATGGGCAATATTATTCAGATAGCCTACACCACCGAAGGTAGCACAGACGAGAGATTTCTCGGCCATATTATTGAGCGAACGTATGAGACATTACTTTTCGAAAGTGATCAAACTATAGATATTTACCCACCAGTTCATATTTCTGAGAAAGCCTCAACATTCACTGAAACGATAGTTTCGATAGCAAAAAAATATTCATATTTTAATGTAATTTGTGTGCATTGTGATGCAGATTCTCCTTCTCCTGACATTATTATGAAACGTAAAATCATCCCGGCATTTGACTTGGTTAAAAAAAGTAATGATGCCTGCAAAAATTTAGTTGCTATTGTTCCTGTTCAAATGACCGAAGCATGGATGCTGGCAGATATTGAATTATTGTTAAAAGAAATAAATACCGGTCTATCTTGTGAAAACTTAAATTTACCATGCAAACCAAGACAGGTCGAAACTATTGCATATCCTAAAATCCGTATTGAAGACGCTTTACGGACTGCCCAATCTCATGTCGCCAAAAGAAGAACCAGGATAAAAATTTCTGACCTTTATACGCCAATGGCGCAAAAGTTAAGTATCCAAAATCTCATGGAAATCCCTTCATACAGAATATTTTTTGAAAATGCGAAACAGTCGCTCATAAATTTGAACTATTTGCATTAATAATTTCTTCACCAATGAACAAATTCAAAATATCCACCCTCCAGTTTTCGCCAGCCTTCGGAAATGCTGACGAAACTATTTCAACTTTAAGCCCATTGCTCGAAAAGGCTACTTCCAGTGATCTTGTTGTTTTGCCCGAATTATCCAACTCGGGATACAATTTTAAAGATTTTGATGAGGCATATTCGTTTTCCGAAGATCCCAAAAAAAGCGGATTTGTTGATTTTTTGACTGCACAATGCCGGAAATACAATTTTTCAGTGGTTGCAGGATTTAATGAAAGAAGCGGTGATCAAATTTTCAATTCGGCTCTACTCATTAATAAAAACGGGATTGCAGGAAAATACCGGAAGATCCAGCTTTTTTGGAACGAGAAAGATTATTTTACCCCCGGTGATAAAAAGCCGGAAATTTATGATGTTGCCGGTGCAAAAATCGGCATCCTGATTTGCTTCGACTGGGTTTTTGCAGAACTATGGAACGGGCTGGCACGCGAAGGCGCTGATATTATTTGTCACCCCTCCAACCTGGTACTTCCCGGCAAAGCCCAAAAAGCCATTCCCGTGTGGGCCATGACCAACAAAATATACATTACCACAGCCAACAGGATTGGAAGCGAAGGAAATCTGACTTTTACAGGCAACAGCATCATAGCTTCACCTTCCGGGGATATTGTGGCTTCAGCTTCTGCCGAAAAATCGGAAATTATTTCTGCTGACTGCGATCTTTCTTTGTCAAGAGATAAAATGATTACCCCGAAAAATCATGTATTTCTCGACCGAAGAACTGAATTGTATGATTTTTACCTTTAGAAGATATATTCTAAATCAAAATTGTCCGGAGAAAAGTATTATTCTGTTTGTAGATTCTTCGCTTCATCCCGAAATTTCGGGATTTCGCTCATAATGACAGGCGATTACGGTTCTTGGGAAGGCTTGGCAGGCGGCAAAGCCTTCCACTCTACCCATTCATATAAAGCACTGTCATTCTGAGAGTTCATCCAAATTTTTGGGCATAATGAGGAGATGACATTATGGAATAGATTTCTTGCCGCATGTGCGGCATCGAAAAGACAGGGCTTCACACAGGGTTGTATGGGGAGAGGAACATCGGGCGCGGAGCGCCCGATGTTCCTCTCCCCAACTACATTACAGCCCTGTCCTTTCGAAGGAGCGAAGCAGCCTGCCCCGACCCTTCGGGGACTGAGAGGTCTATTCTACGATAAAGATTGTTACCTCAATGAACTTGTCATTAGTAACCCCCAACTGGTGGTGAGGAATCTATTAAAATTAACCAGACACCATTATAAATCTTTAAATACAAAAACAGGCTTCCCTGGTTGAAAATCAAAGGAGGGTCTGTTTTTTAGTTTGTAACTTGTCTTTTATTTTACTGAATGTTTGGAACTGCCAACTCAAAATCTTTATCAATAAAAACCTTATAGGTTTTTCCGGGTATTAAATCCAAATTATAAATTCCCATGTCCGGCCAATAAACACCTGTACCGTTTTTTTCGTTCATCAATATAAAACTTCCATCAAAAAGATCGAAGAATTTTGAGGTGCTCATTTTAGTTTCGGGAAAAACAAAATCGTTCCACCCTTTAGTCAATTTTATTTGATAACCATTCCAGGTATGACAGTCGATGTATGATGAATTACAATTCATATACACAACAAAATCATAACCCATTGGAAATACAGGGTTGCCTTTAAAGGAATAATTGGTAACCCTGATGCTATCCACATCAAAGGTGTGCATGCACGACCACGAAAAGAATTTAAAGATGATTTCTTCACCGTAGGAAAACCCGTCTTTTTCGGGAGTATCAGGATCATCGCCAAACATGGCAAATACTACGCCTATGTTTTCATGCATGCACGAAAATCCGCCACATTTAGGATTGCCATTATCATCCAGGTAAAATGCGCCTATACCATCCCCTTCATTTAAAGGCTCACCATTGATAAGTATTTTCGCTGATGGTGTTATAATCACGCCGGAAACATGTAGAGTCACTAAAGGTTCGTTCCAATCGGGCGGGAACAAACAATCCCGATTAATATCCATTATTTCATTCTTATCAAAATTAGGATTTACTTCTGTTACTTGGCCTGCTACTTCATAATACATGGTGATAAATAAAACCGCCAGAAAAATGATTTGCATGTTTTTGATAAAGTTGGTTAGATGCGTTGTTTTCATTTTGGATTAATTTTTAGTTTGAGTAAAAAAATATGCTAAAAACCGGTCTTTCAAATCAAGATATTGAAAAATTGTAATTTGTCTTTTATTTTACTGAATGTTTGGAACTGCCAACTCGAAATCTTTATCAATAAACACCTTATAGGTTTTTCCGGGTATTAAATCCAAATTATAAATTTCCATTTCGGGCCAATAAACACCTGTACCGTTTTTTTCGTTCATCATTATAAAGCTTCCATCAAAAAGATCGAAGAATTTTGAGGTGCTCATTTTAGTCTCTGGAAAAACGAAATCATTCCACCCTTCGGTCAATTTAATTTGATAACCATTCCAGGTATGACAGTCGATGTATGATGAATTACAATTCATATACACAAGCTCACCATAATCCAGCGGAAACAAAGGATTGCTATTGAAGTAGTCATCAGTAAATCTGACACTATCCACATCAAAAGTGTGCATGCACGACCACGAAAAGAGTTTAAAGAGGATTTCTTCATTGGTATAAAAACCGTCCTTTTCGGGAGTAAAAGAATCATCGCCAAACAATATTAAACCAGAAGCCACGCCCATTTCCCCGGACGCACAGGAAAATCCGCCACATTTAGGGTTGCCATTGTCATCCAGATAAAAAGCGCCTATGCCATCTCCTTCGTTTAATGGCTCACCATTGATGAGTATTTTGGCTGACGATTTTATTACCAAAATGTAACTAACGGGAGTAATCACTGGCTCGTTCCAATCAGGCGGAACTATACAATCCCTGTTTATATCCATTAATTCATTCCGATCATAGTTTGGATTTAGTTCTTTTCCCTGACCCGGCGCTTCATTATAAATGGTAATAAATAAAACCGCCAGGAAAATGATTTGCATGTTTTTGATAAATCTGTTTTGATGTGTTGTTTTCATTTCGAATTAATTTATGGGTTGAGAAAAAATATACTAAAAACCGGTCTTTCAAAAGAAGATATTGAAAAATTGTAACTTGTCTTTTATTTTACTGAATGTTTGGAACTGCCAACTCAAAATCTTTATCAATAAACACCTTATAGGTTTTTCCGGGTATTAAATCCAAATTATAAATTCCCATGTCCGGCCAATAAACACCTGTACCGTTTTTTTCGTTCATCATTATAAAGCTTCCATCAAAAAGATCGAAGAATTTTGAGGTGCTCATTTTAGTCTCTGGAAAAACGAAATCATTCCACCCTTTAGTCAATTTAATTTGATAACCATTCCAGGTATGACAGTCGATGTATGATGAATTACAATTCATATACACAAGCTCACCATAATCCAGCGGAAACAAAGGATTGCTATTGAAGTAGTCATCAGTAAATCTGACACTATCCACATCAAAAGTGTGCATGCACGACCACGAAAAGAGTTTAAAGAGGATTTCTTCATTGGTATAAAAACCGTCCTTTTCGGGAGTAAAAGAATCATCGCCAAACAATATTAAACCAGAAGCCACGCCCATTTCCCCGGACGCACAGGAAAATCCGCCACATTTAGGGTTGCCATTGTCATCCAGATAAAAAGCGCCTATGCCATCTCCTTCGTTTAATGGCTCACCATTGATGAGTATTTTGGCTGACGATTTTATTACCAAAATGTAACTAACGGGAGTAATCACTGGCTCGTTCCAATCAGGCGGAACTATACAATCCCTGTTTATATCCATTAATTCATTCCGATCATAGTTTGGATTTAGTTCTTTTCCCTGACCCGGCGCTTCATTATAAATGGTAATAAATAAAACCGCCAGGAAAATGATTTGCATGTTTTTGATAAATCTGTTTTGATGTGTTGTTTTCATTTCGTATTAATTTATGGGTTGAACCAACAAATATAGTGAAAAAAATAGATACGATAAATTTTTTTTAAAGGCTTTTTAGTCATCATTCTACAAGAAACAATAAACCCAGGTTGAGTTTTAGGTATTGTAAGAATTCAGATAATAAAGGTATATTTTCATACACTACTGTCCGACTAAACAAAAAAACGATAAAAAGATTCCTCACTTCACTTCCCCGAAGTGTTGGGGCAGGCTGTTTTGTTCGGAATGACAATACGAAATAGATTTCTCCCGGCAACACATCCCCGAAGGGTCGGGGCAGGCTGCTTCGCATTGTGTTTTGGTCGAAAAGACCTAGCTATGGCTTTATATGGGGTGAAAGAAAGTGGGCGCGATGCGCCCACTTTCTTTCACCCCAACAAACCCGCCAAAACCCTGTCACCTCGAAGGAGCGTAGCGACTGAGAGGTCTATTCTATGAAAAAAATTGTTTTCTCAAAGAACTTATAATTAGTAAGCGCCAACCGACAGTAAGGAATCTGTTAAATTTACTCAAACAGTAGTGATTTTCTTAGGTAGAACTTCAGGCCGAAAACCGTTAACATCAAAGAATAGCATGAATTGAGAATCTGAAATCCTATTCGCAAGCAGGAAACCCGAGTTGTGCAGCATCCACAACTTTTATCATATAGGCCTTTCCGGGAATAAGTTCGGTAAGGGTGAAAATATTGCCGGCAGGCCAGATAATGTTTTCTCCTCCAATTTCAGAAACAATAATCAGGTTTGAACTAAGCTGATCGATTAACTCCTGGTAAGGAACAGGGCAGGAAACAGGAACAGGCAGCAAACTCCATCCGGCAGGAAGGTTTACGATGCGTGTACTTGCTGATCCGGCAAGCGGTAAAGTTGCTGCTGTATTTAAATAAACCTTGAAAGCGCCTGGATTTACAACTTCCTGGAGGGTGTTGATGCCATACTCCGGCCAATAGAACTGTAACTTATTTTGTGCATAAACCAGCTTATCGGCAATAGGAGCAATAATTTCCTCAAAGCTTAATCCCTCAGTGTTGACAAAAGTTGAAATTCCACTCCAGCCTTCAGGAATATCAATTTGCTGTTGTGTAACTATTGTTAAAATGAGATCATCAGAAGCTGAACAAGTACCTCCCAAATAAGCAGTAATGCTTAATGTTACCATCCCGTTTTCTTTGTCGGCAGTTCCGGGAGTATATGTTGGGCTCAACTGGGTTTCGTTATCAAAAGTGCCATCGCCCGAAGTTTCCCACAAAACATTGTCATAATCCGAAACCACCGGGGAGGGAGAGAATGTTTGTCCTGCAAAAATTATGTCATCATTACCGGCATCCACTTCCGGTGTAGGAGAAAAGCAAATTTGAGCATATTCTTCAATAGATCCGGTACACGGAGAAATTGGTTCTGCCATAAGCATCACAAAAATGCAACCTTGCGGGTAATCATATTCTGGATCGGGAACATAAGTCGCGTTGATGTCGTTGGCATTTTCAAAGTATCCGCCACCGGTAACGGGAAGCCATTGAATAAATGAAGTTCCGCTTGCCGTGGCATCTTCAAATGTATAGTTCTCATCATAACAGGTATAATGCGTATCTCCACCCAAATCCACTTGTGGGTTGGGGGCAAAACAAAGTTCCATAGTGTCCTCAACATAGAATTCACATGGATCAACACCCTGAACAAGAACATTGATGAGAATACAGCCTTGGGCATAATCAACAAAAGAACTAGGGAAATAGGTAGGATTTGGGATGTTTTCGTCGCTGAAGTTACCTCCACCATTGGCTGTAAACCATTGTATTGCAGAATAATTTAAAATCTCTGCATCTTCAAAAGTATATGCATCGAAATAGCAAATAGTAGCTTGATCAACATTTATGTTTGCTACCGGTGCAAGTGAGATTGAAACATCCACACGATCTGTTAACTGCTCTCCGCCTGCAAATGCTGCAAGGCACAACTCAACCTGGGTCAACATAACATCATTTTCACCTGGAAAATATTGTGCAGTCAGAATGCCGGCATCATCAAAGGTACCATCACCATTTGTTGACCAAAGAACGGACTCATAGTTTTCCGCTGTTCCATTTAAATAAATGGCGTTTTCACATGCAGCAAAGTCTGCCCCGGCATTAACGGTCAATCCGGTTTGAGCATAAGATGAATTATTAATCAGTAAAACTGAGAATAATAGCAATGTCAATGATGACAAGATGTTCATAAAATAGTTGTAAGGGTTTGGTTTCATAATTTACTTAGGTTTAAGTTTTTTAAAAAATTAATGCAGTTCTTTTTATGTACACGATATATAACAAGCATGCAAATATAGGGTTCATTTTTTTTAATCCTAATTTTAGATATCTGATTTTAACCCATATTAAAATTAATTATGAAAAAAGAGAATAAATCAGAAGCTTTCAAATACATTTTCAACAACAATCACAGCTATGCCATTCTTTGCATACTTTTACCGAATGGAAATCAGGCAGGTTGAAGATTTAATTTTTGAGCACTTCCCATTCGAAGCAACCAAAGGGCAGCGAATTTTAATTTTAGCGCTTGCCGAATTTATCCTTAATCACACCAAACAAGAAGCCTTTCTATTTAAAGGTTATGCAGGCACGGGAAAAACCACCATTCTAAGCGCCCTGGTAAAAGCCGCTCCTGCCTTGAGGATGAAAACAGTCCTGCTTGCTCCCACCGGCAGGGCGGCAAAAGTGTTGGCTTCATACTCCGGCAAACAAGCCTTTACCATCCACAAAAAAATATACATGCCAAAAGCTAAGGGCGATGGATCGGTTTATATGCAGCGCATGGACAATCTGCACACCAACACATTTTTTATTGTTGACGAAGCTTCAATGATTCCCGGGACAACTAACCGGGATGCACGCTTTTATTCAGATTCCGATCTGTTAAGCGACCTTGTAGCTTATGTTTATGCCGGAAAAAATTGCAGCCTGATGTTGATTGGCGACACAGCACAATTGCCCCCGGTGGGAGCTGATATTTCGCCCGCCCTCGATACTAAATACATCGAAACCACATTTAACCTGCGACTGCGAAAACTTGAACTTAAAGAGGTAATGCGTCAATCACTCGAATCGGGGATTTTGGCAAATGCAACACAAATTCGAGAAAAAATTGCAGCCGAAAATTTTGGTTTTCCCGTTTTCAACCTTCATAATTTCCCTGACATCAAATCCATCAATTCAACTGAGTTGGAAGATGCACTGATGTTTGCTCATAAAGATTATGGTGATGATAAGACCATTGTTATAACCCGTTCAAATAAACGGGCAAATATTTATAATCGTGAAATCAGGCATCGAATCCTTTTCAGGGAAGAGGAAATTTCTACCGGCGACTATTTAATGGTAGTCCGAAATAATTATTATTGGCTGCCCAAGGAATCTCCCGCCGGATTTATTGCCAATGGCGATATCATCGAAATACAAAAAATTAAAAGCATCACCGAACTTTATGGTTTCCGCTTTGCCGAAGCAGTGATTCGCCTGGTTGATTATCCTGATCATCCTGAAATAGAGACCAAACTTTTGTTGGATACAATCAGCGCCGAAACCCCGTCACTGCCACCTCAAGACAACCAGCGATTTTTTGATGAGGTAATGAAGGATTATGACGACATACCCAATCGTCGTCAGCGTTTTGAAAAAGTAAAAAATAACCCCTGGTACAACGCACTTCAGGTAAAGTTTGCCTATGCCTTGACCTGTCATAAAACCCAGGGGGGGCAGTGGGAAACCATTTTTATCGACCAACCCTGGCTTCCCGAAAATAAAATCGACAAAGAATTTCTACGATGGCTATACACCGCAGTTACTCGTGCAACAAAACAAGTTTATCTTGTAAATTTTAAGGATGAGTTTTTTGCGTAATAAATTTCGAGCATTTCATTTCATACACCAACAAACCCACCAATACCCTGTCATTTCAAGTTCCAAGCCCCCGAAAAAGGGGTCTCAAAGTGTGGTGACAAAGGAATAGATTTCTCCCGGCAACACACCGCTTCGCTGTGTGTCTTGGTCGAAATGACCCCGTCCACGGGTTGATTTGGGAGGAAGGGAATCGGGCGCTTCGCGCCCGATTCCCTTCCTCCCACTCCCCAAACGGAAGCATTGTCACCTCGAAGGAGTGTAGCAGCCTGCCCCGACCCTTCGGGGATTGAGAGGTCTGTTTATGAGTTAGTTTTTCAACGGTTCAAAAAATGTTGTCATTAGTAAAGAGTGTAGAAACTGAGGCCTGCCTCGCCATTATTTTATACCAGCTGCAATCGGCAAGGCGGGAATCTGTTCCTTTATGTACATTGATTTTGTCCCCACAAAAAAAGTAGTAGAACCATAAAAAACTTATAGTTCTATATTGACTCACTGATTTTTGCGGGTAAACAAAATGTTAAATATTATAAAAAGGAATGAAGTAATGACTTACCTGATTGCAATAACCCACTGAAAGTCAAAACGGAAGTCATGTACTAAAGGTTTTCATCCGGCCAGCTTCATTGAGTGCCCAACACAAAAAAAAATACCTTTGTCCTTTTAATTCAAGCGTTTAACAGATGGATAAATATTCATACCTCGGCAATGCCGATCCCTCGATGATTGAAGAACTTTACAAACAATACAAAACTGATCCGGCATCAGTTGACGAAAGTTGGGGAAAATTCTTCGAAGGCTTTGAGTTTTCACAACTACACTATAATGAGGGTGGTTCTGATCCAAATACCGATTACCCTTCCGAATTTAAAGTGATCAACCTCATCAATGGTTATCGCTCGCGTGGACATCTATTTACCAAAACCAATCCTGTACGGGTTCGCCGGCAGTACAAGCCCACACTTGAACTTGAAAATTTTGGACTCACCGAAAGTGATCTCAACAGGAAATTTGCAGCAGGAAATGAAATTGGAATTGGAGAAACATCCTTAAAAAAAATAATCGAACACCTCGAACTAACCTATTGCAAAAGTGTAGGGATAGAATACATGTTTATCCGTGATGTTGAAGTGCTGTCGTGGCTAAGAGCCAACATGGAGCGCACCAAAAACACCATGCCATTTTCAAAAGAAGATAAAATATACATCCTGAAAAAACTTGCCCGTGCCGTTAATTTCGAAAAGTTTATTCATAAACGCTTCCCGGGGCAAAAACGCTTTTCGTTGGAAGGCGCTGAATCACTCATCCCTGCCCTTGATGCCATCATGGAAAAAGGCGCTGAACTGGGCACCCAGGAATTTGTGATTGGGATGCCCCACCGTGGAAGGCTCAATGTGTTGGCCAATATCATGCGCAAAAAATTTAGCGATATATTTTCGGAGTTTGCAGGTAAAGAATACGAAGACGAAGGTTTGTTGGGTGATGTAAAATACCACCTGGGCTATCATTGCAACCGTACAACCACCACAGGAAAAAAAGTAAAAATGACACTCTCGGCCAACCCATCTCACCTCGAAACTGTGGGGCCTGTGGTGGAAGGCATAGTAAGGGCGAAAATTGACAATCATTATAAAGGGAATTATAAAAAAGTTGCCCCCATACTAATACATGGCGATGCTTCGATTGCCGCACAGGGTGTTGTTTACGAGGTAATCCAGATGTCGCAACTGAAAGGATATAAAACAGGCGGAACCATTCATGTTGTGGTGAATAACCAAATCGGATTCACCACAAACTACCTTGATGCACGATCAAGCACTTATTGTACTGATGCTGCTAAGGTGGTACAATCGCCGGTTTTCCATGTAAATGGTGATGATGTGGAAGCCCTGGCCTATGCCATTCAATTTGCTTTAGAGTTCAGGGATAAGTTCCAGCGCGATATTTTTATCGACCTTTTATGCTACCGGAAATATGGCCACAACGAAGGAGACGAACCCCGTTTTACACAACCTCTGCTTTATAAAGCCATCGAAAAACATAAAGACCCTTTTCAAATTTATGCCGAACAGTTGATTGCTCAAGGTGTAATTACTGAAGACTTTGTAATAGAACTGGAAAAAAGTATCAACGACAGGTTGGAAGAAAATCTGGAAACTTCCAAAAAGACGGAGAAAAACAATATTAAGTTTTTCATGGATGATTACTGGCAAGGCATAAAAAAAGCGACCAATAAGGATTTCGAAATATCGCCGGAAACAGGTGTTGAAGAAAAACTCCTGAAAGAAATAAGTAAAAAATTAACTTCCCTACCCGATGAAAAAAGCTTTTACAGGAAAATTGTAAAACTACAACAAGATCGTTATAAAATGGTTTTTGAAAACGATAGCCTCGACTGGGCTATGGGCGAGTTGCTGGCTTATGCCACACTTGTAAACGAAGGCCATGCAGTAAGGCTCAGCGGACAAGATACTGAAAGGGGGACGTTCTCGCATCGCCATGCAGTTTTGCGCCTCAACGATTCGGAAGAAAGGTATGTGCCCCTTGAAAACATCAGCGCTAACCAGGCAGATTTCGAAGTTTACAACTCACCACTTTCTGAATATGGTGTACTTGGTTTTGAGTATGGCTATGCCATGGAAACGCCCAAAAATCTTACCATCTGGGAAGCACAATTTGGAGATTTCAATAATGGAGCACAGATCATAATTGACCAATACCTGAGCAGTGCCGAAGATAAGTGGAACGTGATGAACGACCTTGTACTGCTTTTACCTCACGGCTACGAAGGCCAGGGTCCCGAGCACTCCAGCGCACGCATTGAAAGGTTTTTAACCCTCTGCGCCGAAGGCAATATGCAGCTCGTGAATGCTACCACACCAGCCAACTTTTTCCACGTATTGCGCCGCCAGATGCACCGTGAGTTTAGAAAACCTTTGGTGGTGTTTACACCAAAAAGTTTGCTGCGCCACCCAAAATGTGTATCTCCGCTCAAAAATTTTACATCCGGTAGATTCCGTGAGTTGATTGATGACGAACAAGCCGATACTGAAAAAGTTACCAGGCTGATATTCTGCAGTGGAAAGCTATATTATGATTTACTTGAAGAACAGCAAACCAAGCACATCAAACACTCGGCAATCATTAGGTTGGAGCAATTGTACCCTTTGCCGGAGAAACAGATCGGGCAAATTATAGATAAATACCACAAAGCTAAAGATTTTGTTTGGGCGCAGGAAGAACCTGTGAATATGGGTGCCTGGTATTTTATTGGCCATTTCTTCCCAAAAGTAACTCTAAGGGTAGTAGCACGACCGGCAAGTGGAAGCCCGGCAACGGGATCCAGTAAATTCCACCTGGTACGTCAACGCAAGATCGTTGAAAAATCATTCCAGGAATGTAATTGCCCCATGGTGAAAGAAGAATGCCGCATGATTTGCATTGGCAACCGTTGGAAATCATTTGCCGAAAACCCTGAAAAGGTAATAAAAGCAAATTTTATAAACCCACTGAAATGAAGAAGGTAGAGGTTAGAAGGTAGAGGTTTGAAAATTAATACCGTAGAGACAAGGCATGCCTTGTCTCCAATTATTAAATACAAAAATTGTTCAAAACATTAAAGGCATGCCTTGTCTGCAATTTTGAATACAAAAAGAAATATTGAAAATACATAAAACCATCATTTTATGATAGAGATAAAAGTTCCCAGTCCGGGCGAATCAATAACTGAGGTACAATTGGCAAGTTGGCTTGTTGCCGATGGCGATTTTGTTGAAAAGGATACCGAAATTGCCGAAATAGATTCAGACAAAGCAACCCTGAGTATTACCACCGAAGCATCAGGGAAAATAAAAATTTTGATTGAAGAGGGTGAAACTGTTGCGGTAGGCAAAATAATTTGCACCCTCGACACTGGGGCAGAAGGCAAACCAAAACCGGCAAAAGAAGAAGCAAAAGCTAAAACTGAAAACAAACCAAAACCGGCTGAAGATAAAAAACCGGAAGCAAAACCTGAGGTTCCAAAACAGGAAGAAAAACATAAAGCACAGCCAACCGGAATGCACATTTCACCCTTGGCAAAAAAGTTACTGGAAGCCAACGGCCTTAACGAAAATGACCTTGTGGATTTTTATAAAAAGATGCGCATTGGCAAAGATGATGTGGCTCAATTTATTGATGATAAGGCAAAAATGCCAATTTCTTCATCACCCTCCACACAAGCTTCCTGGGGTGGTACCCGCGATCTCGAACATAAAAAGATGACCACCTTACGACTAAAACTGGCACAAAGACTGGTTTCGGTGAAGAATGAAACGGCCATGCTTACCACATTTAACGAGGTGAACATGACCCCGATCATGGAAGTGCGAAATCAATATAAGGATAAGTTTAAGGAAAAATTTGGCGTAGGGCTGGGCTTTATGTCATTTTTCACAAAAGCAGTTACCGAAGCTTTGCAACATTTCCCTCAGGTGAATGCTCAAATTGACGGCAACGAACTTATTTTGCATAATTATGCTGATGTTGGCATTGCCGTAAGCGCACCCAAAGGATTGATGGTTCCGGTGATGAGGAATGCGGAAACCCTGCAATTGCACGAAATAGAGGCCGAAATAAAACGGCTTGCCCTTAAAGCCCGTGACGGTAAGCTCACCATCGATGAAATGACCGGGGGCACTTTTACCATTACCAACGGAGGCGTTTTCGGGTCGATGCTCTCCACGCCAATTCTCAATCCTCCGCAAAGTGCAATACTTGGAATGCACAATATTGTTGAACGACCAATTGCCGTAAATGGAAAGGTAGAAATTCATCCCATCATGTACATTGCCCTTTCCTACGACCACCGTGTAATTGATGGCCGCGAATCGGTGAGCTTCCTTGTAAAAGTAAAAGAAATGTTGGAAAATCCGGTGAAGATGATATTTGGCGGAAATGATCCTGTGAAAGCCTTATTGAAATTATAAAGAACAGATTTTTATCATAAAAAAAAGCCGCCCCGGAAATCCGGGGCGGCTTTTTTCTTGAGTCGAAATGCTTAACCTTGTTGCATAGTAGATTAATATTTTCTATATTTGAACCCTAAAATATTTTTTAAACTTCTACATTCCAAATTACTATGAAAAACATTTTACTTAGCACCATTGCACTTACTTTTTTAGCCTGCATTTTTCAGGCCAATGCACAGCAGGTTGTTGCCTCATCCGGCGGATATTTCGAGAGCGAAAATCTTTCGCTAAGCTGGACACTGGGGGAACCCGTTATTGAAACCTTTTCCAACGGCGACCTGATCCTAACCCAGGGTTTTCAGCAGCCCTACAACTTTTACCTTCAGCAAATCCTGAATATTCCGATGGGCTGGAGCGGTGTTTCCTCCTATCTCGATCCTTTGAACAAAGGCATGGATGGCATTTTCGCACCTTACCAAAACGAGCTTATCATCATGGCCTCGATGAACGGGGTTTATTATCCGGCGCAAAGCATCAACACCATCGGTAACTGGGATTATCACAGCGGATACCAGATAAAAGCTGAAAGCGACTTTGACCTGACTATCACCGGAGCAAAAATCCCAAACCCTGAAATTGACCTGGCCGAAGGCTGGAACCTGATGCCGGTTTTAAGTTCCTGCGATGTGGATGTGGAAAATCTCTTTTTCGGGATTTCTTCTTTGCAAATCGTAAAAGAAGTGGCAGGGACAAATCTTTATTGGCCGGCTTACAGCATCAACACTTTGGGAAACCTCAGTACAGGTAAAGCCTATTTTGTGGCCACCGCAGATGCCGGAACAATTGCTTTTCCGGAATGCGCAAAATCATCCGCAACAACAAGGCAGGTTTCCAAACCTGTAAACCATAGTCCGTGGAATGATCTGCATTATACAGCATCATCCCACACCATTGCTTTTCCTGTAGAGACTTCCCTTAATTCAGGAATCCTACCCGGTGATGTGATCGGCGTTTTCACCCCTGATGGCTTATGCGCCGGACGTTTGGAAATAACAAATCCAAACATCAACATCGCAATCACGGCTTTTGCCAAGGATGAACTCACCTCAGAAAATGATGGTTTTGAAAGCGGAGAGCCACTACAATTTAAAGTTTACAGGCCTGAATCAGATCAGGAATTTACGCTTGAAGTAATTTTTAATTCTTCTTTGCCCAACATGGGATTTTTCGCAGCCCACGGAATCTCGGCGGTGCAAAGCCTGAAACTGCAGGCAATGGGGATTTCTGAAAATCCGGCGATTACTTTTGAGGTTTATCCCAATCCTTCGCATGGGATTTTTAATATTTCCCTTAGCAATAAAAGCCAAAATCTTAGCATCCAAATTACCGACATCAGGGGCAGCATCATTAAAGAACTACAAACAGGAAAACAGTATGAAGGAGCAGTTTTTCAAATCGATCTATCCGGAAATCCCAAGGGGGTTTATTTTTTGAAATTGTATGATGATGGTTTTGTGGGGATGAAGAAGGTGGTGGTTGAGTAGCATCCTTTTGTTTGAGGTTGCAATTTACGACCTCGAAAGTCACCATAAATGGATAATAGCAGGGTGAAATCAATGCTTGGGCTTTCCTGGTGAGTACTTTAATGTCGTTAACGACTTTAAAGTACTCACCAGGAAAAGCTTCCCAAAAAAGCCAGCCAGCCCTCCCCTAGAAAACCAACCATAAAAATACAGCTTTTGCTGTAAAAAAAGCTAACTTTGTGTGAAATGTATGCTAACAACCCAAAGAAATAAACCATGAGCAAAACCCCGGGTGAAGAAGAATCTTTGTTGCCGGTTGGCGGCAATTACCGAAAGCTGTTTACTTACCAAAAAGCGGAAGCCATTTACGATATTACCTACTATTTCTGCCATAATTACATCAGTAAATTCGATCGCACCATCGACCAAATGGTTCAGGCAGCCCGATCAGGTAAACAGAATATTGTCGAGGGTTCCGCTGCTTCATCCACCTCAAAGGAGATGGAGATTAAACTGATTAATGTGGCCAAGGCAAGTTCGCATGAGTTACTGATTGACTACGAAGATTATTTGCGTACACGCGGCCACCGCCAATGGGAGGATGGCTCTGTGGAGCTGGAAAAAATGCGTGAGCTTGGCCACAAGCACAACGACACCACTTTTTATATGCCACTGCTCAGGGTACGCCCGCCCGAAACCATTGCCAACATGGCTATTTGCCTGATTAAGCAGAACGATTATCTACTCTTTAAACAACTGAAATCGCTTGGAGAAGATTTTCTGAAAAATGGCGGTATGCGCGAGCGCATGACCCGCATGAGAATTGAAAGACGAAAAAATAATCCGGGGACTTAAAGCTTGTAATTCCAAAAGGGGTTCAACAATATTTTTACTAACCCTTGAGACGGGACATTTCGGGGTAACGACTTTAAGGTCATTAACGACCTTAAAGTTGTCAAGCTGAAAAAAAGCCACCCCGGATTTCCGGAGCGGCTTCTTTCTTTTTTTTTAAACTCAGTTTACTCGCAACCGCTGTAATTGCAGTTGGTGCAGGTTTTACAACCTTCTTTGTAAATTAAACTGCCTTCGGTGCCACAGCTTGGGCATGCTTCCTTAACGGCCTTGGTTCCATCTTTGATGTACTTTTTAAGCGCCCGTACCACACCATTTTTCCATGTGTTGATGGCATCGCTATCCAAAATCAGGTTGCCAACAATATCAACCACATAGGGCAACGGCATGCCATGACGCAAAATTCCGGATATTAATTTTGCATAATTCCAGTATTCTTTGGTGAACTGGCGCGAAAGCCCTTCCATAGTAATTTTGTAACCATCCGAATCGAGAAACTGGAAATCATACCTTGCCCTGCCATTTTCTTTTCTTTTCAACACCCAGCCTTTGTTTACCCAGTCAGGTAAAAAGAATCCCTTGGCTTTTCCTGTGAATATTTCGTAGGGTCTGTCGTCGAGCAAGCCAATAACTGCAACCCATCGTTCGGTATCATTCTGAAACCACATTACATCGGCTTTGAGTTTACCGGGGCGTGCTGGTGCTGAACTTTCCTTAAACTTCTTTTCTTCTTCTTTTTTATTGGATATCAGTACACCACTTCGCGAGCCATCGCGGTATATGGTCATGCCTTTGCAACCACTTTCCCAGGCGGTTTGATATACATCGCTAACCAGCGATTCAGTAGCACCGGAGGGCAGGTTTACAGTTACACTTATCGAATGGTCAACCCATTTTTGAACGGCACCCTGCATTTTTACTTTTTCAAGCCAATTGATGTCGTTTGAGGTGGCCTTAAAATATGGTGACTTTTTAACCAGTTTATCAATATCTGCATCATCATAAGTTTTTACCTCGGCCGGGTTGTAACCGTTCATTGTTAGCCATACTTCAAATTTAGGATGGAACACCTGGTATTCTTCCCACGAATCTCCAATGTCATCAACAAAAGAAATCTTTACATTTTTGTCGTTTGGATTTATTTTTTTGCGCCGTTTATAGTTGGCCATAAACACCGGTTCGATGCCGGAGGAAGTTTGGGTACAAATACTCACACTTCCTGTGGGAGCAATGGTAAGCAATGCAATATTGCGGCGGCCATGCTTTTTCATTTCATCAATAATGGAAGGGTCAACCTCACCAATGCGTTTAATGAAAGGATTGTGTTTTTCCTTTTCAAAATCAAAAACTTCAAATGCTCCTCTTTCAGCGGCAAGGTTAACTGAAGACCTATAAACTTCGGTAGCCAGTAGTTTATGGATATCAACTGAAAAACTGGTAGCCTCTTCGGTACCATAGCGCAAACCCATTGCTGCCAGCATGTCGCCTTCGGCAGTAATACCAATACCGGTGCGCCTTCCCTGAAATGATTTTTTACGAATATTTTCCCATAGGTTTCGCTCTACAGCTTTAATATGATCGGGTTCGGGATCGCTGGCAATTTTCTGAAGAATACTATCCACCTTTTCAATTTCCAGATCGATAATGTCGTCCATAATCCGTTGAGCAATATGTGCATGTTTTGCAAACAATTCTTTATCGAAAGTTGCATTGGCAGCAAATGGATTTTGAACATAGCTGTAAAGGTTGATGGCCAAAAGGCGGCAACTATCGTGCGGGCAAAGTGGAATTTCGCCGCAGGGGTTGGTCGAAACGGTAGTAAAGCCTTTATCGGCATAGCTATCGGCAACCGACTCGTTAATTATGGTATCCCAGAATAAAATGCCGGGCTCGGCTGATTGCCATGCATTATGAATGATCTTGTCCCATAGTTTACGGGCATCAATACTTTTGGTGTAGGTAGGCTTGTCCGAGTTTATGGGATATTGCTGCACGTATTCTTTATTCTCTATTACAGCACGCATAAATTCATCATCAATTTTCACCGATACATTGGCGCCTGTTACCTTTCCGGTTTCCATTTTTGCATCAATAAAATCTTCGGAATCCGGGTGTTTAACTGAAATTGTCAACATGAGCGCGCCTCTTCTGCCATCCTGAGCTACTTCGCGTGTTGAGTTTGAATATCTTTCCATGAAAGGAACAACACCTGTTGAGGTGAGTGCGCTATTTTTTACCGGACTTCCGGCAGGGCGGATGTGTGATAAATCATGCCCTACACCTCCCCTTCTTTTCATCAATTGTACCTGCTCCTGGTCAACCTTCATAATACCTCCATACGAATCTGACCTGTCGCCATCACCAATCACGAAACAATTGGAAAGCGAGGAAACCTGGAAGTTGTTTCCTATTCCTGCCATGGGGCTTCCCTGGGGAACGATGTATTTAAAATTTTTCAACACCTGGTAAACCACTTCTTCCGACATGGGGTTTGCATACCCCTGTTCGACGCGGGCAATTTCGCGGGCAATACGGCGGTGCATATCGTCAGGGGTACGTTCAAAAATATCTCCGGCACTATTTTTCAGCGCGTATTTTCCCATCCAAACTGTTGCTGCAAGTTCATCGCCATTAAAATAGACTTTTGAAGCTTCTAATATTTCTTCACGAGGATAAGATTGTGGTTTCGGGGCTTCTTGTTTTTTTTCTTTAACCGGGATCGAAGGATGCGAAAATTGCTCCTCCCTGTTGGAAGGTTGCTCCCGCTTTAGTTGCCCGGTTTTTGCAACTTCAACGGTTTTTTCGCTCTTCCGGCGTTGCTGTTCCAGCGCTCTATCGATTTCTTCCGTTTGCGTAAAAAGATCGTATTCCATTTGAGGTATATCGTTTTTTTTAAAGATTATGTTTTGAAAATGACTAAGTTAATGGCAAGGTTTTCCTTACTGAAAAAACGCGTTGCAAGATACAATGAATACAAGAATTGGAGCAACACAACTTGTTAACAAACCCCCGTTGAAAAGATGTAAATCGCTGGATAAAAACGCAATAGTGGTGTTATGAAAAAAATAAATGTTTTAATATGAACATTTGGCACACCTCAATAATAATTCTACACAACGAGTGTAAAAGGAAATGGTTTAAAAAAGGAATCTATTTTTATTAACATTAAAATGTTTATATTTTCTATGCCAATATAAGTAAATTTAACACAACCTGATTGATTCACAAATTCAATGAATTTGTGAATCAATCACCAAAGGCCGAAAATATTTATTTTAAATATTTTCGAGGGTTAACCCTCGAATTTCTAAAAGAAATTCGGCTCTGCCGGCTGAAAGGACGACAGAGTGAAAAATTTTGGAAAGAACAATAGAGGGCGTTTATTTCCGTGTTTCTATTTTTTAAATAACATATTAACTGCAATAATAATCAGGGCAATGGCAAATATTTTGCGAAGGGTATTCACGGGAATATTCATGGCGAATTTCGACCCAAAGTACCCCCCGATAATAAAGGCTCCTGCAATTATCATGGCGTATTTCAGATTTAACTCTCCGGCTTTCCAATAATTCCAGGCTGCAAGAATTCCGATGGGAGGCAGCATTACACCGAGGCTTGTTCCTTGTGCAGCGTATTGCGACATTCCCAGGAAGAAGATCAGGGCAGGTATCATAATTACAGCGCCACCAAGACCGATAAGACCGCTAAAAACTCCTGCTACCAAACCAATAATAATAAGCAAAATAAGGGTTGTAATATTCATGTTTTTTAAATTTTTAAAAATCAAGGCTCATCGACAAATAGAAGATTGGGTTTTTCTTTATTTTCCCATCTTCTATTCCCCAGGCCAGATCACCTTTAATAAAATACCCCAACAATTTCGTTCGGGCACCAAAACCAATACCACCTATCAAAGGATCTTTTTCATATTGCACTTTAATACTTAATGGGCCGCTTTGTTGGTAGCGAGTGTAAAGCACATTGTCTTCGTCATAAGGATTCCACCCTGACCATGCAGTCCCAAGATCGCCAAATGCAAGCACCTGGAAATTTTTGATAAACTGCGATTTGATAGGCTTATTTATAAAATACCTGAAAACCGGCAATCTAAATTCGGAATTAATAACAATAAAGCTGTTCCCATTCCGGGCATTTTGGTTAAAACCACGCATATTAGTTGCACTAACAAAATATCTCCAATTTTGATCAGGATCGATACGTGTGTCCTGGTCAATAGATGGAAACATCCAGCTATCAGTACCCCCCATAAAATAGAGTACTTTGTTCGACCCGAAATTTGTGCTTGCAGCAATCCGGTTGGCCCAGATAAACTGTCGGTGAATCCGGGTGTAATTTCTGAAATCAAAACCTACAACCATTAAATTTTCTTCAGCTAAACTCAAAAGTTGGCTATATTCCCCAAAAACCATAAACCTGGTTCCTTCGAATAGATTTAGGCCCAATACCTTAGTATCATCATAAATCAATTTAATTTTGGCACCTGCCCAATTATCCGATTCATTTGGAACTCTTAATGCAATCTCACTTGGACCAGCAATAATGAAATTTTCATTTTTTAACGAAAATGTCCCTTGCAACCTCAAAACTCTTGAAAGCGGATAAGTTAGAATAACAAAGCATTCATTGGTTTTTTCCCTCAATATTAATTGTGGAATCAATGAAAATGAAGCTTCGTTAGTGCGCCTTTGGAAAACAAATTCTTTATCAAGGCGATCTTTTAAATTGGCATAACTAAAAAAGAACTCTTTATTCACCAAATCCATTCCGATCCGCGCCCCTCCAAATATGCGGTAATTTTCCATCAAATCTGTAATACCTGCACCAATTGTGGGGCTCCAGCCAGATGACACGGGAAGTGATTGATAAGATTGATTAAGATAGGAAAAATCAAAAAACCGGGTAACAAGTTCGTTAATGCTGTATTGGGTATTATAAATACGCTGCTTGGGGATGACGAAGCTGTCTTCATCATTATTATCTTCAATGGCCGACTCAACATCATCGTTTGCTGCTGCCTTATAATTATCCGGCTTCTGTTTGCTTATCTTATAATTATCAATATCGATGGTTCCGCTGTTTTCGGTTTGCTTACTAAACGAATTTGATCGTGAAGCACTATTCCGCATTACATTCTTAAAACTTTTTCTTTGTCCGGTTTGTCCTGAAATTTCGAACTCCTCTTTGGGCAAACCAGGAGAATTTGATTCCGGGATTTGAACATCCTTCAATAAAAGCCCGGCCAACAGTTGGTTCATGTAGGTGGTATTATTCAGATTCCCGGGCACCATCATCTCGGGAAGCATCATGATGTCGATGTAGAGCTTATCGTAAAGTTTATCGTTAACTATCCAGGTTTTGTAACCCGTGGTGGGCGAAACATGGAGTTCTTTTATGTTTTTCTGATAATTTGTTACTGCAAACGATCGGGTAAAGTAGCGGTAATGTACCGTGGTATCAACAAAAGCCACGGCACTGTCGAGCATTCCGAGGTACTCGTTGTAAATTCCGTTTTCATCACTCAAAAAACTAAAGTAGCCATCCATGTAAGGTTGAGGCTGTTTTTCGCTGGCTACGGGTGTGTTGGTAACTCTTCTTAGGATGGGATCTTTGGCTGCGTAATCATAAATAAAAAGATCATAATATTTGCCTATTGTTCCGGGTTCGGTTGGCTCGTCCCACTCCAAAGTATCACTTTGCCGGTTTGAACTAAAAATTATTTTGTTGGAATTTTCGAGGAACTGAGGGTTCAGGTCATCCCAAATATCATTGGTTACCCTCTCGTAACTACCCGATGAAATGGTAAAAAGAAAAATATCATTTTTTCCCTGCTGAACGCCTGAAAATAAAAGTTTCCTGCCATCATCCGAATAAGAAATGTCGAGTACTTTATCAAAACCAAAAATATTTTGATCGGTAAATTCGCGATCTTCAACATTGTAAAATGACAACCAGATCAATCCTTTTTTTTCAAGAACCATGGTGAGAAATCTACCTGAAGGATGCCATGTAAGAATGGGGTATGAATAATCAATTTTTTCATCCAGCTTGTAACCTTCGGTATAGATTTTCTTCAATTTACCACTATTCATGTCCATTAACCACACTTTGTACTTTCCCGTTTCGTTGGTAACGAAAGCAGCATATTTACCATCAGGACTTACCTGGAACTCGCTATAAACACGGTCGCGACTGTTACGTTTCAAAACCCTCTTCCCGGCAATTATCTTGTCGTCAGGTGGTAAAAAACGATTTAATTGTGCAGTTTCACTCTCGGTGGTGTAATAACTCAACCACTCTTCGTAAAGCCTGTCGAGTGTAAGCCCCAGCACGTATTGAAAACCGGTTTCTATGCTGCGGCTTACCCGGGTCATATTGATGATGCTCACAATATTTGATTTACCGTATTTCTCGGCGATAAACCTCCAAAATGAATACCCGGCATCTTTTACCAGGTTTTCATCCATAACCATCCTGTTAAACTTTTTGTACTTCCCCGACTGAATTGCATTCCTGATGCGGTTATCAATTTCGGTATCCCAATCTTCGGCAAGATAAGCAATGAGCCCAAGAGTGTACCATTCAGGGAAATTTGACAGGAATGAATTCATAACCTGCGAGCCGATATTGTTTCCAAAAATGGCATTTTGAAGGAGTACGTGTGCAATTCCGTGCCGAATTTGGCGCTCAAAATTCACCATACTCCCATCAAAGTACAAAATCACCTTGTTGCCAAGAATATATGAAATGCCCCCGATGTTGTATTCGGTTTCGGCAGTAAGGCCAATGTTGCTTTGTTTTAAATCATTTAAGTTGTTGAAAATAATAAACTGGATATTTCCTTCGAGGTAGGTATCAAGTTCATCTTCGTATTTAAGCAATTCGAGCTCTGCATATTTTGCGGTATGAATTGCAAGCTCTTTCCCATTCAAATAAAAATAGGTATCGAAGCGGTTGAAGCGATAGTAAGTCCAAAGAAAATTATCGAACTGAACCCGGCTGCGCCCAAAATCCATCTGGTAGCCATTGTAAAACTGGGATGAGGCTACCATAGGAAGAAGCAATAAGCCAAAAACCAGTGCCTTTGAAAATACCTTTGATAAAAAATTTTGAGTAAATATTTTGCTCATCCCGGGTTACACACTTTTGAATATCCGTTGGTAAAAAATCTTAACCTGATTAATTCACAAATTCAATGAATTTGTGAATTAATCATAACTTTGTACGACATAAAATATTTTGCAATAAAAAACACTTTAATAATCAATTAACACCAAAAAAGATCAAACAATGATGAAAATTGAACGACTTGTTTTTAATCCTTTTCAGGAAAACACCTACCTACTTTATGATGATACAGGCGAAACCATAATTATCGACCCGGGCTGCTATGATGAGGATGAAGAACAAATACTGACTAAATTTATCGAAGATCATAAACTAAAACCTGTTGCTCAAATTTACACCCACACCCATATCGATCACATTTTAGGGGCTTCATTTATTTATCAAAAATATGGGCTAAAGCCGGTGATGCATCCTGATGCTGTTCCTTTTTTAAAAGGTGCAGCAAAACAAGGGCAAATGTATGGATTTGAAGTTGATGATATTATTGAACCTGAAAAATTTATTGAAGAAGGTGAAATGATCGAGTTCGGGAACAGCTCCCTTAAAGTATTGCACACCCCGGGGCACGTTGACGGGCATCTTTGTTTTGTGAGCTACGAGGCTAAATTCGTAATAGTTGGTGATGTACTCTTTCGCGATAGCATTGGCCGAACGGATTTACCTACCGGAGATTTTGATGTATTGGCAAATAATATCCGAAGCAAATTATATACCCTTGACCCTGACTTTACCATTTACCCCGGGCATGGCCCTGAAACCACCATTGGTTACGAAATAATGAATAACCCTTATGTTAATGGCCGGTAAGGAACAGAAAGGAAGAATATTTTTCATATTATTGAAATGGCATATCATTTTATAAACTTTTCCAATGAAGAGCCTGGATTTTTTCCCTCCATCTAATGAAAGTGAATTTTAAAATTGAATTCTAAAACTTCAGGGCAATATCATCTTTAAAACCAAGTTTTTTAAGCCAAATAAAATATTTATTAAATGATCTCAAACATCAATCATATCCTATTGATTGCTACAACAAAATGGCGAATATTGGGCAAATATTTGTACCTTTGCCCGTTTTTAAACTAAATCGGCTATAATATGAACAAAGCAAAAGTTCTGTACGTAATGCAAGAGATAACACCTTATCTCAAGGAAAATCAGATCAGCCATATAGGACGCCATCTGCCACAAGGTATCCAGGAAAGAGGAAGAGAAATTAGAACCTTTATGCCCAGGTATGGGAACATCAACGAACGTAGAAATCAGCTTCACGAGGTAATCCGTTTATCGGGTATGAACCTGATAATAGATGATGCTGACCACCCCCTGATCATTAAAGTGGCATCTATTCAACAAGCCAGGATGCAGGTGTATTTTATCGACAACGAAGACTATTTCCACCGCAAAGCATTATACAGGGATAAAAATGATAAATTTTTTGACGACAATGATGAACGCATGATTTTCTTTGCCCGCGGGGTAATGGAAACTGTAAAAAAACTTGGCTGGCCACCGGATATTATCCATTGTCATGGTTGGTTTACAAGCCTGTTGCCCCTGTATATAAAAACGGCTTTTAAAGACAACCCTTTATTTTCTGATTCCAAAGTGATTTATTCGCTTTACGATCATCCCTTTAAAGAAAAAGTTGACGAGGGTATGATTAAAAAACTGAAATATGACAAGATTAAAGAAGCCGAGTTAAAAAATTATAAAACTGCTAATTATGCAGGCTTGGTTAAAGGTGCCATGCAATACTCTGATGCTTTGGTAATGGGGAGCGAAAATATTGACCCCGAACTAAGCGATTACGCTGCTTCTCTCAATATTCCCAGACTTGATTTCCAGGATGAGGACAATTACATCGAAAAATACAATGAGTTCTACAATGAACTTTTAAAAGACCTGGAAGAATAATCCTCCGAAACAATAACTTAAATATAATTTATGCACCAACATCGTTTGCAAATCATTGCACTGTTAATGGTTTTTGCCCTCCTGGGGGGAGGATGTGAGAATGATCCTGCCGAGATCGGGATAGACATCCAACCCGATTCTGACAAACTCAACGTTTTTAGTACCGATACAATATCTGTAATTGCGCATTCGGTTTATGTAGATTCAGTGAGAACTGATGAAACTTCCCGAACAATGATAGGTAGCTATTACGATCCGGTTTTTGGGGTTACAACATCAAGCCTGAATTTACAATTGTTGCTATCATCGGCTGCAGTAGAACTTGGAGATTCGCCTGTATTGGATTCGATGGTAATGTCGCTTGAATATTCCTCTGTTGCATTAACAGGTAGTGATGACCTGGTAGCTTATGGCGATACTACTTCTCTACAAACGTTCAGATTATACGAATTGGATGAAACAATTTATGCCGACAGTGTTTATTACTCTAATTTTGAAGTGGCAGTTAAACCGGAGGAAATTGGTGTCATTGCTTTTGAACCACGCCCTATGGATAGCATTACGATTGACAGCACAAGGTATAAAGCCAGGCTAAGTATAAAACTGTACGATAGCTTTGTTCAAAAATTCAGGGATGCCAGCGAAGTGGAGGATCTTTCATCTTTGGA
>Ga0307990_1000229_pt1 | contig 53707 bp, 48 predicted proteins | sample EllFjometagen129_FD_203168 | JGI IMG/M metagenome (GOLD analysis project Ga0307990, IMG submission 203168) | Marine microbial communities from Ellis Fjord, Antarctic Ocean - #129 | ecosystem: Environmental > Aquatic > Marine > Unclassified | place: Southern Ocean | collected 2014-10-08
CAACTTGAGCGATCACCAATTCCCCTCCAAATTATTATTTGAAATGGGGTATAGCAAATAAAATAAGCTTTGTCTATGCTTTTATGTGTCGCTGTAGTGATATATTTACGGTCACCATCACGGAGTGATCGGAATCCTGGCCGGCTGGGTAAAAAAAACTGTTTTGTATATCCCGGCGTCTGATATCATACGAGCCTACAGTTACCCTTTTAAGATTGAAGTCAGTTTCAAGATGCTAAAACACCTGATGGGCGTCTTTTCCTATCGGTTTTGGACCAGCGTCTGGCCGCGAATCGGTAAGCGCAATGTAAGCGATCTATCTTTGGTTGATGATCAGCGTTCCCAGCGATTAATCCGACAGACAGCCAATGCCATCGAGGCTTTCATGAATTTTGGTTGCATTGCCACCGGTATTCTTCAAATCGTCTCTTTGAACTTTCATCAAACGATTTGGGGGAAATATCTGGGATGGCTACGGACAGTAACTTCAACAATACCTTCAGAAAAAGTTGTAAGGTCCGTTATCCAAGAGGAGTACTACCATAATTTTGGCTGTTTCAAGAATAGCGCGATTTATCGAATAATTATGTCAAAGAGTAGAAAGCACACGGTTGATGCCCTGCCTTTGGCGGCACGACCGCTTTAAACTTTGGACTGTTGAGATAGAATGATCTCTCACGGAAATACCCTGTTTTCTCAACAATGCCTGAAAATTGGACCTCAACATTCCGACATCCCTGGCCGCCCGGGTAACGTTCCAGTCGTTTCGCTCAAGAGCCTGGAGAAGAAATGCGCGTTCAACCGGCCCGACCGCTTTTTCCCTGACCTGTCTCTTGGCCTCCTTCAGGCTCTCCGCGCTCTGGGGAACGGGCTCCGTAATAATTTCAGGAGGACCACCGTTGGTGGTGGACTGAATCTCCAGGTCCTCGGGTTGGATGAGCTTGTTGTGGGTAAGCACGACCGCTCTTTCGATAATATTTTCCAGTTCCCTGACGTTTCCGGTAAAAGGATGCCGCTCCAGGATGGATATGGCGGCCGGTGACATTCCATGGATGTCCTTGCCGATCTCCTCGGAGAATTTTTTCAGGAAATGCCCGATAAGAAGGGGAAGATCCCCTTCTCGATCAATCAGGTAAGGCAGGTGAACAGGGATGATGTTCAGCCTGAAGAAGAGGTCCTGTCGGAAAAGCCCTTCGTTGACCAGATCATTCAGATCTCTGTTGGTGGCGGTTATGAGACGGATGTCAATAGGGATGGGTTTGGTCCCCCCGATGGGGGTTATTTTAAACTCCTGAAGGACCCGCAATAGTTTACCTTGGATGGCCAGACTGATGTTGGAAATCTCATCCAGGAAAAGAGTTCCTCCGTCAGCGACCTTGAACAGGCCCATCTTGGTCTGTACCGCCCCGGTGAAGGAGCCCTTGACATGGCCGAACAACTCACTTTCCAGAAGGTTCTCCACCAGAGATGTGCAATCAACTGCGACAAAGGACTTATCGCGGCGCATGCTGTTTTGATGAATGGCCCTGGCAACCAGTTCTTTCCCCGTTCCGCTCTGACCGGTAATAAGAACCGTACTGTCAGTGGGAGCGACCTGCTTGATTCTGCTATATACCCTCTGCATCGCTTCGCTCTCACCGACAAAGATCTCGAAACCGGTCTGGCTGGGTCCAACCGCTGGATGGTCACGCTGCATCTGAACGGTTCGCTGTTCAAGCACCTTTTCGACCATCTCGATTATCTGCTCGGGTATAAAAGGTTTGGAAACATAATCAAAAGCCCCATTTTTCATCGCATCCACGGCGGTATCCACGGTGGAATACCCGGTGATGATGATGACCGGCACATCCGGCTGCAGGATTTTGATGGCCTTCAGGACCTCGATGCCATCCATTCCCGGCATTTTAAGATCCGTGATGACGATGTTAAACGGTGCTTTCTGGAGCTTTTCTATGGCCCCAAAACCGCTTTCAGATGCCTCCACCTGGTAGCCCCTGCTCTCCATGACGCGGCAGAGCCCTTTCCTGATCACCGCTTCATCGTCGACTACAAGAACTCTTACTCCTTCCATCTCTCTACTCCTTGAGAAGATTCATAATACCACTCACCTTATTTATATCACACAAGTGCGGATTTGAAAAGGAAAGGATCGTCCCCCGAACCCACCGCCCGTTAACCATTTTAAGGTGGAAGACTTCCAGAGTCTGGCACAAAACAATAGTACTATTGTTACCATTGAAAATATGCCCTATGTCGATGATAGGATCCGCTTCAACCCTAATCTTCTGCGAAAGACAGAAAAGATGACCAGGTTTATCGAAGAACATAATCTCTACATGACCTTCGATACAACCCATCTCAGATCCCATAATCCAAATTTTCTCAGTAGCTTTAAGCAGTTTTACCAGACCGGCAGAATTCGTAATATTCACTTCAGTAATTACGGCCATGGCCGTGAACATTTATTTCCCGGCCGTGGGCTTTTGCCACTCACCCGGTTTCTCTATTTGCTAAAACACTTGAAATACCAGGGGCCGCTTACCGTCGAATTGCCCCACGCCCATGATAAAATTATCACCAGTCTTATAGACCTGCTGGAATATTTGCGTGAGGAAACCAGTTAAAGCCAGCTATTACAGGCTATCTTGAAAAATGAGAATTTTTGTCAGAGTACAAGGCAGACGAACATTATAACCGCAGGAATAAATGTACTATTTTGAGGATTATAATATGATCCTAACGCAGTAATCGGGCAAAAAGGCCATTTTTAAGGATAGTCTACAGCTGCCAATTGATCAATCCAGCCAGGTAGGCAGCTCCATAACCATTATCAATATTTACCACCCCGATACCGCCGGCGCAGGAATTCAGCATCCCCAGTAACGCGCTGATACCTCCAAAAGCAGCCCCATAACCAACGCTGGTAGGCACGGCAATCACCGGTTTATCCACCAGACCGGCAACCACACTTGGTAATGCTCCTTCCATTCCGGCAATGACAATAATAACCGCAGCCGCATCCAACTTATCCCGATAAGCCAGTAAACGATGCAAGCCGGCAACCCCAACATCCACCAACAACTCAGGAGTTTGTCCCATAAATTCAAGGGTTATTGCCGCTTCGCGGGCAACCCGCAGATCCGAGGTCCCGGCGGTAATGATCAAAACAATCCCCCGGCCGGATGGCTCGATTTTATGCCTTTTGATCATCAGGCATTCCCCCTCTTTATCATATTCAAATTGAGGAAAATGTTTTAATAATGAATCTGCTTTTATCGCTGACAGACGGGTTATAAGAATATTTCCCGGAAGTTCCAACATATGCTGAATAATGGTGGTCAGTTGCTCAACAGTTTTACCCTCAGCAAAAACAACCTCGCCAATTTTATTCCGTAAACTACGATGCGTATCCAGATGGGCCACTCCCACATCACGATAAGGAAGATCCTTCAAAACATCCAGCACCTGATCGGTATCCAAACCTCCCTGCTGATAACAGTCCAAGAGCTGGCGTAAATATTTTTCATCCATTTTCATTTCCTTTCACTACTGTCCAGTACACATCTTACGGCAATATAATTATTGTCTCAACTTTCTGACTTGCGCTAAAAACAGCCCTGCCTGTCGGCGGACACGGCTGAAGGAAATTTCCAAGGATGTTCCGGCATGGCTCTCACTCATTCTCGCCGGCCGTCCATGACCGGCTTCCGAAGCGTCCGCCGCGAATCACCATCCAGGTGATTCGTCCGGCGGCCAAAACCGCCTGCCTGTCGGCAGACACGGCTATGAGCCAAGCCCGAACATCCTGTAATTTATCCCTGGCAATGCAACTCAGAAAGTTAAGTTATTGTTTAACCAAGACTGTTTCAGGTGCGCCATCGTAAGGTACCGTAGTTTTTATTGATTCTTTACTGGCCGGTTCAACGTATTGCCCCACCAGAAAGTGGGTAAACATCCACCAGTGTCATGCCTAAAGAATCCAGCAATTGTTGGAATACAGGAGTTACCAACAATTCCTCAATTTTTTCACCATGGCAAGCCAACGTTCCAATACCCAGGCGATCTTCTTCAAGTCGAACTCGCACCGGGGCAACAGCATACTGCTGAAAAAACGTTTCCACCCTGTCAACCTGTTCTAGTTTACCTTGGGTAACCAGCCCCTCAATACCGGTAGCCAGGCAAGCCCGGGCTGGCCGGTCCCAGGATTTTACCCCCATTATCTTAGCCTGCTCTCGAATCAGCCTTTTATTCCACCCCGCTTCCCGCAGGGGACTCTTTATCCCAAGTTCATTGAGAACCCGCATTCCAGGACGACAACCCGGATCATCCTCAGCATGACTTCCATCAATAACAACGGCCAATTTCATTTTTTCAGCCAGGTTAAGAAGTTGTGAAAATATAAATTTTTTACAATAATAACATCGTTTTGACCGGGCTTCTCCCCATACAGGTTGCATTTCATCCAGGGACACAGATATTACTTGTCCCTGGACGGCTTCAATTTCAGCCCTGGCAACATCCCGTTCATTGCCCGTTAACGCGGGATGTTCCACAAAAACCGCCTGGAACCGAATATTATCATCTATTTTCAAAAGCTCTAAAAGTAAGGTACTGTCAATTCCGCCCGAGTAGGCAAGTAGCAGGGAGGGATATCCGCGAAGGATGGAAAGCAACGGTTCCGAAGAATTCATCATTATTTCAATGGACCATCAAGCCTTCAAGCCTGATGGTAGCCGGTGGCAGATGCCATTGTTTCAAGGTCGTCGCAAGAGACTCTTGAAGGAATTCAGTAAAAAAATCATCATATTTCCCCAACTCTTCCAGCATCCGACCACCAACTGCCTGATCAAGAGAATCGTGCATCGCCTTTTTCAGCTGCTCAATTTGCTCAGTTGCCAGAGGTGAAGGATTCTGTGGCGGGAAAACCAGTTGAACATCCACTCCAAGAATCTTCAAACCCACCAAGGAATAGAGCGGATAATGAAAGTCAAAGGTAATAATATCTGCTTGAGGAGATTCCACTTCGGGTATTTTATCGATATTTTCAGCCAGATTATGAGTAATGACTTCGGCAATGACAACTTTTTTCATCATAGAGCTAATGTGAAGTTTTGGGAAAAATATTTCTCTGGCGGCATATACCTGTAGAATCAGCAGCAGAACAGCCAGAACAATGGAAACGGGAAATAACATTTTTTTCAGAAAAGGTCGGGCTAGTGCTGGTTTGGTATCATCAACAATTGCTGAATCACCCGGAGGAACTACCGATTCAACTGCCGGAGAAACAGCGGTCCCGGAAGGCTCATCCCCCGAAGACATCTCTTCACCAACCTGAAGACCGGAATCGACCACAGGCTCTTCGAAATCAAAATCCTCGAGAAAATCTTCATCATCCAAGAGTTTATCAAGGTCAAGATCGTCAAGTTCTGTTTCCTGGCTCATAAATACAGCAACCCTAAATCATTCATTCCCAATAAATCTGTTGCCCACCATATTTTTCAATGTGAATATTCTGGCCATCAAGACATTAAACCCGGTCAAAAAGAGCATTGACAAAATCAGCTGCCTTAAATGGTCTGAGGTCATCAAGCTGTTCGCCAATACCAATATAACGAACCGGTAATTTTAATTCATCGCATACTCCAACTATAACTCCCCCCTTGGCAGTTCCATCCAGTTTGGTCATTACCAACCCATTGATCCCCAGAGCTTCATGAAACACTCTGGCCTGGTTGATGGCATTCTGTCCGGTATTAGCATCGAGCACCAGTAAAATCTCATGGGGTGCACCGGGAAGTGCTTTCCCAATCACCCGTTTCATTTTCTTCAGTTCATCCATCAAGTTAACCTTGGTGTGTAAACGGCCAGCTGTATCAATAATAGCCACATCAGCCCCTCTGCTCACTGCTGATTGCACTGTATCAAAACAAACGGCGGCCGGATCTGCCCCCATTTTTTGCCGGATTATGGGAACCTTGGCCCGTTCAGCCCAAACCTCCAGCTGTTCAATAGCCGCAGCCCGAAAGGTATCTGCAGCTCCCAACAGCACCTCTTTTCCCTGGGCCGCAAAAATTGCCGCCAGTTTACCAATGGTAGTGGTTTTACCAACTCCATTAACCCCCACAGCCATGATGACATAGGGCTTATGATTGATTTCCCAGGGCTGTTCCGCACACTGGAGAATCTTTTGAATTTCCTGCTGTAAAAAAAGTCGTAACTGCTTTGGATCTTCCAACGCCTGATGACTGACTCGTTCCTCGACTTCGGCAAACAGCCGGTAACTGGTTTGCACTCCCAGATCAGAGGTCAGCAGAATCTCCTCCAACTGTTCCAGGAATTCTTCATCAATCTCTTTTTTACCATAGAACAGTCCATCCAGAGTACCGACAAAGCGCTGGCGGGTTTTGCTCAAACCTTTTTTCAGCCGGCTGAACAAACCAGCTGCTTCATCAACCTGTTGACTGTCCTCATCCAAAGCAGCAGTTTCTCTATCGGCACCATTAACTACCGGAGATTCCTGATCAACAGTAGAATAATCAGCCTTATCCTCACCTGCTTCCGCTACGTTTTCCTCAATGCCCAACTGTTTATCGACTGATTCTAGCGGTTTTTCCGGCAATTCTTCCGCTTTATCCTTCCGGGAAAAAAACCTGCCGATCAAACCTTTTTTATTCTTATCACCCATGCGCTTTACAGCCCTCCGTCAATTAAATGCTTTCTGTTATCATTCTGCAATAGCAACAACCAGCGGATCCGGACGATCGGGATAATCAACCAGTTGTACCGATAAGGTTTTGGAAACCCCATCTTCCTCCATGGTAATCCCATAAAGATAATCGCCGATGCTCATGGTCCGGCGATTATGGGTAATAATCAGAAACTGACTGTGGACAGAAAACTTTTTTACCAGTTGGTTGAAACGGTCAATATTGGCATCATCCAGCGGGGCATCAACCTCATCCAAGACACAAAATGGCACCGGATTAACTTTAAAAAAGGCAAAAATCAGCGAAACTGCAATCAGAGCTTTCTCCCCGCCGGAAAATAAACGCAAGTTTTGCAGCCGCTTCCCGGGCGGTGCTGCCGCAATTTCGACCCCGGATTCCCAAAGGTTGTCTTCGTCGGTCAATCGCAAAGAAGCCCTGCCCCCATTAAACAGTTCACTGAATAACTGCGAGAAATGATCATTCACCTGAAAAAAGGTACCAAGAAATCTCTCTCTTGATGTTTTTTCCATCTTTGCAATGGCCTCTTTCACCGATTGAATGGAAGAGAGCAAATCAGCTTCCTGTTCTTTAAGAAAATCATAGCGGTTTTGCACCTCGTCTGCTTCTTCCAGGGCCAGAAGGTTTACCTGACCGAAATTGGCAACCCAGTGATGAATTTTCTCCAGTTTTGCCACTATTTCTGACTCATTGAAAGATTCATCGTCGTGAAATGGGTTGTCATCAAGGTAATTTACCAGAGAGATACCATATTGCTGAAAAAAATTATCCAGTATATATTTACGGCGATTTTCAAAGTTTTGCAGTTCCAATTGTTTCTCCACCAGTAGAGGCCGCCACCCAGAGAGCTGTTTATCAGCATCACGCACCTCTTCCTGACGTTCATGGCTCAATTTTCCAACTGCTTCTTTCTCCCGCAACAGTTCTGCCAGGCGCTTTTCATACTCCAAAGCATCTTTTATCAGTTTTTCAATCAGCAGCTGAAGTTCTTCTGAGCACTCAACTGATACAGACAATGTCTGCTGGTTTTCGCTAAGCTGCTGTTCAATTCGCTCAACCTGCCGTTTAAGGCGTTCCTCATCATTGGCAATTCTCAGGATATCCCGTTTGAGCTGGTCCCTCTTTGCTCCGATGGCGGCCAGAGAGATTTTCTTTTCTGACAAAAGTTCCTGAGCTGCAACCATCTCTTCTTCAGCCACGCCATAGCGGGCAACTAACTCTGCCAGTTCCTTTTCTTTTTCGCTTCTCAAAACAACAATCGCCGCAATTTTCTCTTCGGCTTCCCCTATGGATGCGGTCAAAGTATCCTGGACTTCAAGAAGCTGTTTTTCACCATTGTCAGCGCGTTGCAGCACTTTGGATAAACGATCATATTCATGCTGGTTATCTTCCTGGAAGCGATTACTTTGACGAATGGCTTCCAGAACAGGTTCCAGCTGCAAGACACATTTTCCCTGCTGTTCTTTTGCCTCCAGCAGTTGAGCCTGCAATGATTCAAGTTCACGATCATTAACCGATAGCTGCTCCCGAGTTTTTCCCCTTTCACTTTCCGCTTCAGCCAATTCCCGCCGCAATGACAAAAGTTCACCGCTATCCGCCCGATTGATATTTCCAACCCAGAACCAGCCGGAACCGGCATAAATTTCTCCATTTTTCGTCAACAGATAAGAATCTTTTGGCATCATATCCAACAAGGATGCCACCTGATCCTCCTCAGTAACCACATAGGTACGATTCAATAAAGGCTGAACCACCTGTCTGAATTCAGCCTTAACCAACACCAGATCGGCCAAGGATTTCACTCCATCAGGAAGACTCACAAAAGATTCTTCTTCTGCTGATTTTTGCCGGGCATGCAGTACCGCTACCCTGTCCCGATGACGTTGACGGCTGATGAAATCAGGGACGACGGTATGATCCGCAAGCACCAGACCTTCACAAAGCTGGCGAATAAAAAGTTCTAACGGCTGTTCCCAGGCAGGAGGAACCTGTTCAAACACATCCCAGAAGGAATGCAGCAAATTTCGAGACTCCTCCTGCAAGGCCTGCTTCATCCCGCTGGTAAAACCAAAGCCTTCGGATACCTTGGTATGCAGTTGATGCCATTTACGCTCACAGTCGGTCAGATGATTAAAAACAGTTTGCCGACGCTGGTCGGCATCCTCCATTTTTTTCTGCAGCTGAGAAACCTTCGTAGACAAACTTTCTTTTTCCAATTCCAACTGTCGCTGCAAAGACAACTGTTCAGCTAAGGCTGCTTTCCCCTTAAGCATGGCCTGTTCAAGTTCGTTGAGTTGATGACGCAATTGATGCCCGTCGTTGCTCAGACCTTCCTTTTGCTGCCGAAGGCGTTCAAGCTTCTCACTGTGAAGATGCAAGTCGTTTTTAACCCGGCTTTCTTCACTCATGAGTTGAAAAACTTCTTCACGATATTCCGTCTGTTCTTTAAACATCCGGGAAACTATTGCTTTTTTTTCAACGTAGCTTTCTTCCAGGGATTGACATTCGTTATTTTGGGACTGCCAGCGTTGATTTTGGGCTTTCAGTTGCCGATTTTGCTCCTGCCAGTTTTTTGCCAGAGCTTCCAGAGCCCGCACCAGGCCCTGCTGACGGCTGCGCCCTTCCTTCAGTTGCCGGGTTAAAATTTCCTGTTCCTGATGCAGCAATTCAATCCTGGATTTGGTGGCCAAAGTTTTTTCCCGGTTCCCACTAACTTCTTCCCGCCCCTTATCTACCATTTTTTGCAATGATTGTCCCCTGGCAATTAGTTGGTCAAGTTCCGTTGCCAAGTCAGCCCTTTGCTGCTCTTTCTCATCCACTTGCAGCTGCCATGACCGTAAGGATTCTCGTGTGGGTGCCAGCTGTTTTTCCACCTGCAGATAACGATAGCCGTTCAGCTGTTGATCCAGTTCTTTTTCCTGATCCTGCAACCGGCAGAATTTCTTTGCCTGGCGCGCTTGTTTTTGCAGATTTTTCAGATTTTTGGCCACCTCGTTGATAATATCATTCAAACGATCCAGGTTCTCTTCACTCTCCCTGATCTTACGATAACTTTCCAGACGCTGAGCCTGAAAGCCTGAAACCCCGGCAGCCTCTTCAAACATCGCTCTGATATCGGTTGGTTTAGCAGTAATAATATGTGAAATCTGCCCTTGTTCAATGAACGCATAGCCCTTGGCTCCGATGCCCGTATCACGAAACAAAGCGGTAATATCTTTTAAACGGCAGGGAACTTTGCTCAAATAGTATTCCGTATCTCCCTGACGATACATGCGCCGGGAGATCATCACCTCACTATACTGCTGATATGGCTCCGGCAAAGGCACCCCATCACCGATCATGGTAAGATTAACCTCTGCCATCCCGGCTGGTTTCAAACGTTGGGTTCCATTAAAAATCATGTCCCCCATCGCCTTTCCCCGCAGCTGTAGTGGTCGTTGCTCCCCCATTGCCCAGCGAAGAGCATCAAGGATATTACTTTTACCACAACCATTCGGCCCCACCACCACAGTAATTCCTTTATGCAAAGGGATCCTGGTTCGATGCACAAAGGATTTGAATCCCTGAATCGTCAGCTCTTTAACTTTCATCTTTGATCATCACCGGAAATAACATGATTTTCATCAACACAATTTGACATATGCATACTGATTCCTCTATAATTAACGTTGAGGGTAAAGCTTACCAGCTTTCAGTGATCCGTGGTTATCCATGGATGATTCTGGTTATCAGCTCTAAATAATGCCTCAACAACTTTTTTACAGAGTTGTCCGCTACAAACATTTGTCTGTAAGATTTAAAAGATAATCTCAACTTTGTAAAGCGAATAATACCTTGATCATAGAACACTGGACAGTCCTATTACTCTTAGCCATTTTCATCCTGTTGATTATCCTTTCCGCTTTTTTCTCAGGAACTGAAACAGCTTTGTTGGCATTCCCACCTCACCGGCTGCGTTACTACAGTAAAAAATACAGTGATCAGGCTCAGCACTTAAAAAATATTTTGCGGTATCCCCATAATTTTATCGCTACCGTCCTGATCTGCAACAATTTTGTTAACGTTGCAGCATCATCTATTGCCACCTATCTCTGCGTTTATTATTTTGGTAACAAAGGAGTTTTGATTTCTACCCTGACAGTCACAGTTGTGCTGCTGATTTTCGCCGAAATCACCCCCAAAACCTATGCCGCCGCCCGAACAGATATCCTGGCCTTAAAAGTTGCCAAACCCCTGTCCATACTTATCCGAATACTCAAACCTATTAACCGGCTTACTTCATTAATCAGCCATTTAATAATCAGAACACTTTTACCTTCTCAAGACATGTACCCTGAACCTCATTTTGATGATGAGATAAAATCCTTCGTCCATACAGGTCGGGAAAAAGGACTCTTAAATCAAAGTGAGTCCCTGATGATAAGTAACATTCTGGAAATAGAGAAAACCACGGTTAAGGAAATCATGGTTCCCAGACAGGAAGTAGCCATGATCCAGCTGCATACCCCCCATACCAAAATCCTGTCCCTTATCCGAAAGGTCGGGTTTTCCCGCTACCCCGTCTATGGTAAAAACCGGGAGGATGTCATCGGCATCATGCATATTAAGGACCTGCTTACCCACAAGTTTGGGAAAACTTTTTCCCTGAAGCAGATTATCCGGCCGGCACACTTTGTTCCTGAGATAATGCCTCTTGACAGTTTGCTGGAAACTTTTCGTCTGGGGAAAAAGCACCTGGCAATCGTTGTTGATGAATATGGTGGCATGGAAGGACTGGTGACCATGGAAGATGTTGTTGAAGAAATCATTGGAGAAATGAACGATGAAGTAGATGTCGGCTCCCAGGCGGAAATCATTTCTTTAAAAGATGGCTCTTACCTGGTCAGGGCGGATATCCCCATCAGACGGCTTAATCAGGATATTCCTTTTCTGGAAGTTCCAGAAGAAGGCAACTATCTTCATCTGGCCGGATTTATTCTCTCCCGGCTGGGAAATATTCCAACCAGTGGCGATATCATTGAAATCCCGTCAGCACGCCTGGAAGTCATCCGGGTTATTACCAACAAAATCGTTTTGATAAGAGTCATTCCCATCTCTGCTTCATTATTTACCTCTTGACAGACAACATGAAGTATATTAAATATAATCCTTATATATAGATATTGATTTATTTCGTAACAAATTAGAAGAGGCCATCCGACAACTACATTTCAACCAAGGAGAAATCTCATGACAACTACAACAGAAGATCTCGCAAACGTTAAAGCCGCTAAAACCGTTGACGCCCGAACCTGCGCCTGTCCCGGCCCATTACTGGAGGCCAAGAAAAGTATTGGCGGTGTTAAAACCGGCGAAGTATTAGAAATCTGGGCTGGCTCACAAGACACCCGGGATACTTTGGTCCGCTGGTGCAAAAAAACCGGTAATGAATTTATGGGCTTCGTTGATGAGGGTGCCTATGACCGGCTTTTTATCCGACGTCAGAAATAACGGAAGGCAAGAGGCTGTCTTTTCAAGGCAGCCTCTTGTTGTAAATTAATTAATAGCCAACGGAACCTCAACGAAGAGACATGTTTTATCGTTGATAACATTCTCGCGGATCTGCGCGACCATGACGTGGGATGTTGATGGTGCAAAACGGAACATCGCGTTTTGCGGTGTTGGGAACACGCTCAATGGTGGAAGGGGATCTAACAATGACGAAGAGTACGAAAAATGGCAGACCTAAGATTCTGATTCTGGCGACCCTGTCCGGCGGGTATCGGGGGGCGGATTCCGTTGGCCAGGAACACTCGGAATACCCTCCTAACACCTACATCCTGCCGGTCATGAGCGCGGCCATGTTTCCGGAAAGTTTTTACATGCGGGCCTTTGAACACGGCTTCGATGGTATTATCGTCATGTTCAGTGGGACCGATTGTCCTTACAAGGGAGTTCCGGAACTGACCGCGAAGATAATCAACAAAACCTATGAGTTGATGAAGGAGCGTAAGCTGGAACTCAACCGATTGCGGTTGGCGGCTATCTGCACCGTGTGTGTCCGTCCATTTATTGAAGAAATCAATAAAATGAATCAATTACTGGATGAAATCGGGAAGGTACCGCGTCCCCTGCCACTCGCTGAGGCTCAACCAGTATAAATCAGGGAAAAAGGAATGTGAAAATGAGATCTAACGAAATTCACGTAGACACCCTGGTCGTTGGTGGCGGTATCGCCGGGATGCAAGCCTCTCTGGATTTGGCTGATCAAGGCTATCAGGTTGCCTTGGTCGAGCGGGCTCCCAGTATCGGGGGTAAGATGATCGGACTGAGCAAGGTGTTTCCCACCCTCGACTGTTGCAGCTGTATTACCACCCCCAAAATGGCGGCGGTGGCTCATCACGAGAAAATTCAACTGTTAACCTATTGCGAGGTGCAGTCGGTCACCCGCGATGACGGTGGTTTTATCGCCCAAGTCACGCAGAAACCCCGTTACGTGTTCGAAGATGATTGCACCGGCTGCCGTTCCTGCGAACTTGTTTGTCCTCTTGATATACCAGACGAGGAGAATGAGTTCGGCCGGACCGGACATCGGGTTATCCATGTTCCGTTCGCGACTGCGGTTCCCCAAAAGGCGATGATAAATATTGACTACTGCATCTTTTGTGGTAAATGTATCAAAGCCTGTCCCGCCGGTTGTATCGACTTTACCCAGACCCCTCAGACCCTCCGGATCGAAGCCAGAACCATCGTTCTGGCAACCGGTTTTGAACTAACCCCCTATGATGCCAAAAAAGAGTATGGGGCCGGAAATTTGCGTAACGTTATCGATGGTATGATGATGGAGCGTCTGCTGGCACCCACCGGTCCTTATGGGCGGGTATTGCGTCCCTCGGATGGCAAATTGCCCGATTCTATTGCCTATGTTCAATGCGCGGGCTCTCGTGATGAAACTTTAGGTGTGCCCTACTGTTCGCGCGTTTGTTGCATGTACGCGGTCAAACAGGCCATGCTGATCTCCGGTGCCCTGCCTCTGGCAGACATCACCATCTATTACATGGATATCCGCACCTTTGGTAAGGGTTACGAACAGTTCTACCAGAACGCCAAGGCTATGGGGATTGAGTTCGTCAAAGGCAAGGTGGGGCGGATTGTCGAAGACGAGGACCAGAATCCTATCATCCGGGTTGAGTTGATCGACCAGAACTCCCGGGTAACCGAGAACAAACACGACTTAGTGGTACTCTCGGTGGGGATGCTGCCCGGTTACGATGCCCAGCCCATCTATGGCGTGCCGGCTGCCGAGGATGGCTTTGTCCAGATTCCGGATTATAACGTAGCCCCCACGGCGACCCCCCAGAAGGGTATTTTCGCCGCCGGAACGGCAACCGGCCCCATGGATATTGTAGACAGTATCATGACCGCCGGAGCCGCCGCAGCTGAAGCCTCTGCCTACATGCATACTTACAACGGGTCGACCGCCGCGCCCATCGTCGGCTAATAATAGAGGAGTATGGTCAATGCCTAAGCTATCTGATAAATCCAATCTGGCTGAGAAAGAACCTGCGTTCGCGCCGGACCAGTCACCCGAGGACGAACCCCGCATTGGTGTATATGTCTGCAATTGCGGTGGTAATATCGGCGACGTGGTGAATTGCGAACAGGTTGCCGAGGTGTTGGCTAAGATGCCTAACGTGGTAACCTCTCATAGCGATATGTTCATGTGTTCCGATCCGGGGCAGAAGCTGATTACCGATGACATTAAAGAAAAGGGCATCAACCGGGTGGTTATCGGTGCCTGCTCTATCTTCCTGCACGAGCAGACTTTCCGGCAGACAGTCGAGCGCGCGGGGTTAAATCCTTATCTTTATTATCACGTCGGCTTGCGTGAACAGGATAGTTGGGTACATTATAACCATCCGGAAGAGGCCACCGAAAAAGCCATCCGCTTGATGGCGGCCGGGATTGCCAAAGCCCGTAAGATGGAACCACTGGAGCCGGTACGGCTGCAAGCTGAAAAACGTGCCCTCGTCATTGGCGGTGGGGTGGCCGGATTGCGGACCGCGCTGGATATCGCCCGGTCGGGATTGAAGGTAACCTTAGTGGAAAAAAGCCATTTCCTGGGTGGACATGTAGCCCAATGGGGAGATGTATTTCCCACCGGTGAAACCGCCCGAACCTTGTTACAACGCCTGCTTGAACAGGTTCAGGCTGAATCTGGCATCACCATCAATACCGGCGCCGAGGTGGTGGAAGCAAAAGGCTACGTGGGTAATTTTCAGGTCCGAATCCGCCAGCAACCACGAGGTGTTAAGGCTGATTTTGACGCTTTGGAACAGGCGATAGCGGCCTGCCCGGTGGAGGTCTCGGACGAATTTAATTACGGCCTCAAGACCCGCAAAGCTATCTATCGGCCTTACCTGGGTTGCTGTCCCGCCGGCCCGGTGGTGGATTGGAAACATTGTACCCATTGTGAGAAATGCCTGGAGTTCAGCCCTGACAATGGTATCAGTCTGGACGACACTCCGATTGAGTTTAATATTAATGTGGGGGCGGTAGTGATGGCAACCGGTTTCCGGCCCTACGAACCCTTCGCCGGTGAAATGGGCTACGGTAAATTTCCTGAAGTAATTACCCTGCCTCAGTTGGAACGTCTGCTGGCGGCCGATGGACCTACCGGCGGCAGGCTGGAATGGAATGGTCGTTCTGTGCGCAGTCTGGCCATGATTCATTGCGTTGGCAGTCGCCAGGTGGATGGTGTGCATCAACCCCAGCCGGATGGACAAGTCAACAACTACTGTTCACGGGTGTGTTGCACGGCCACATTAAACGCGGCCAATCTAATCCATGAACGGTTCCCGGAGGCTCACATCTACGATGTCTACTCGGATATCCGCACCTATGGTCGCGGACATGAAAATTACTACACGCTCGCCAGCAAAAACGGGACCACATTCCTGCGTTATTTTGTCGAAGATATTCCCGAGGTGTATCAGGCCGAAAAGGGTTCTTACTATTCCATGTTGGTCAAAGTGAAAGATCAGCTAACTTGGGGAGAGGAAATTGAGTTGCCGGTTGATTTGATCGTTTTAGCTGTCGGGATGATGCCCAACCCGGTAGATGATTTGAGCGGCATGTTTAACATCACGCCGGGAAATGATCGTTTCCTGCTCGAAGTTCATCCCAAGTTACGTCCGGTAGAAACCGCTGTGGTCGGGGTCGTTTTGGCTGGAACCGCCCAGGGACCGATGAATATTCAGGAAAGTTGCGCCGCCGCCGGAGCCGCTGCTTCCAAAGTGGTGGTATTGCTGGGTAGCGGACAGGTTGAAATGGAGCCCTATGTGGCGCGGGTTGATGTTGAACGTTGCCAGGGGAGCGGTGATTGTGTACGGATCTGCCCGCAAGAGGACGCGGTTCAGCTGGAGACCTTCTTGAAAGACGGCAGTAGCTACCAGCGAGCGGTGGTAACGCCGGCCAACTGTAACGGCTGTGGCGCGTGCGTCAGCGCCTGCCGCCATCGGGCGATAGATGTCCTGGGTTGGCGATTGGATGAATACGAAGCCATGGTGGATGCTATTACCGCTGAAATTCCGGGCTTGGAGGGGGGGGTGGCATGACGACCAAAGACCAAACAGCAGCTAAAAAACGAAGTGAAATGCTTACAAATCTGCGCGAACAACACCAGGAGCGGGTTAAGATCGCCCGGGCAATGCTTAAAAAACAACATGGAATCCGTAAGGTCTTACGGCAGGCGTTGGAGACTGAGCCTCAAACGATCCCACGATTGGCCGAGGCGACCGGTTTTCCGGCCCACCAGGTTTTGTGGCACATATCTGTAATGAAAAAGTACGGCAAGGTAGTCGAAACAGAGTTAGATGAAAACTACGAATATTACCTGTATGGCCTGACCAAGGAGACAAAATAATGAGTGTCCGCGCGAATCCAAATTTACTACTTGAGATGAAAAAATACGGTAAGGTAAATATCGAGTCCTGCTTTAATTGCGGGAACTGTACGGCGGTTTGCCCACTCACTACGGATAACGAAAGCTTCCCCCGACGCATGATCCGTTTCGCCCAACTTGGTTTACAGCAACCGTTATTAAGCAGCAAAGAACTCTGGATGTGCTACAACTGTGGTGAATGTACGGAAACCTGTCCTCGGCAGGCTGATCCTGGCGAATATATGGCCACTGCCCGGCGCTACGCCATCGCCCATTACGACCGGACAGGCCTGGCGAAATTGCTTTACACCTCCCCGGGGTTCAGTATCTTTCTTCTGACCTTGCTGGCGGTTTTATTTGGCTGGTTTATGTACACAACCCACGGCCCGATGGCCGGGGATGCCCTGAGCTCGATTGATTTTATTACCCCTGAGGCAGCCCATCTGGCCATCTTTATCATTCTCATTGTTCTGGGAGGGTTATGGGGTACCGTGACGATGGTGGCGCAAATCAGCAAAGTCAATAAGTTCCCGAAAGAAGTTCGTTTGAACTGGCTGGGTGCCTTATGGGAGGCTGTCGGAATCGAGGCCTTAGGCCAGAAACGTTACCGCGGTGATTGCGAAAGCTATACCAAACCCCAGCCATGGTATTTGCAAAAGTGGTTCGTTCACGCCTCAATCATGTGGGGATTCCTGGGATTGATGGCCGCATCCTTAATAGACCTGGTTTTCAATATCGCTGGGATCAAATCCCTGGGAAGCTCAGTTCCCATCTGGTACCCGGTACGTCTGCTGGGTACGATTGCCGGTTTACTTCTGCTCTATGGAACCACGATAGCGCTGACTAGACGGATCCGTAAAACCAATGAGTCTACCAACCATTCGACTTTGTCTGATTGGGCCTTTTTGATTTTGCTCTGGCTCTCCGGGGTAAGTGGTTTTGGGTTGGAAATTTCTCTCTATTTGCCGGAAGAACCAATATGGATCAATTGGATATCCATATTTCACATAGCGGTAGCGATGGAGTTGGTTATACTGGCGCCCTTTACCAAGTTCGCTCATGCCTTTTACCGCACGGTGGCTCTGTATTTTCACGCGCTAAAACCCATTTCCGCTTCTGATGTCGAAGATGGATGATAGGGCACAAAGAGCCGTTTCTTTAAATCGTGAATTTCAGCTTTCTGCTCTTCGATTGTTTCCTTTAATTATTCTTCTCTTAAGGTAGCTTGTCTATGTTGTCCTTGCCAAGCCGAATATTTACTTTTTTAATCACTTAATCTGATTCACTTATTACAGGGGGAGATGTCATGTCAGAACAAAATAGTAGCCAAAAGATGGTCATCGTTTGCAATGGCGATACTCCGGAAAATATCATGCCGACGTTGGTTTTTGCATCCTCAGGACTCGCAGTAGACTATGAGCTCCACATTTTCATCAGTCCTGCCGGATCCAAATGGGTACTCAAGGGTGAGCTGGAAAAACTCGGCCAACCGAAAGGTCTGCCCAATCCGGTCGAACTGTTTAATACCATCCTGGATTTGGGTGGGGAAATAGTATTGTGCGAGTTGGCTCTGGAAAACAAAGGCATTGCCCCTGAGGATCTACGCGATGAGCGCATTATTATCCAGAAAGCACCGCCTTTCCTGATGGACATAGAGGGGGCCGGGTTGACCTTTTCCTTCTAACCATGGCCACCGGTGACAGACGTTTTTTCTCTTCCGTTAGTTCCTGTTGAGAAACAGACAATGCGGTGTATTGGATAGGTTCCTTGGGAGCAGCGCCTGTTTCCGTTTCACCGGGAAACAGGTATCTTCCGCGGCCATGACTTTGCCGCTGATTATTAAGGCCAGCACAAAGACAGTGCAGGTTTGTTCCATCCCCTCCTTTCCATAATATATTATAATAATTTGGAGTCAATCCCATTCTTAGTTGAAATTTCCCTCCAACCTCATCCGCATTATGCCGCTTGTTCGCTTTCCTGAATGATATGGTTAAGATTTAAATCTTTCATAATGGCTTTTCGTAATGATGGTAAATGGCGATAACCTATCAGTTTGTTCAGACGGGGTTCTATATCCAATAATGCTGCTGCCAGCCAGCGATGTTTCTGGTTGGAATTGACTGAGTAGGAAAAAATTGAGAATTGGGTGATGAGCTATGTATCTAGAACTTGATGAAATAATCAAAGAAGCAAAGGGGCTCCCGCTGGTTCCTTTAAAGGCAACGACCATCTACCAGGAAAAGATTCCGGTCTTGAAAAGATATGTAAACGACACACTGACTTCAAATCCTTCCATCACCAAATTGATCGGCAATAATCCACTGAAAATAATGTATGACAACCATAGTCATCATGCTGCATTCATGGCAACAGTGTTCAGCATCGGAAACTATGAACTTCTTGCCAGGACAGTCCCGTGGGTTTACCGCGCTTACTCAGCACATAATTTTTCCTACGATTACTTTCCACTGGAGTTAAAAACCTGGGTTGATGCCATAGGCACTGCACATTGACTGCAAGGGGTGCGAGGGTGTTGGTTATTGCGAATTTTGGTGTTTCCTGTGATTGTTGCAATCACAGAGTCTCCATTGCGGCAAGTGAGCTTGATCGTCGGCGAAGTAAAAAATGATTTTCTGGATAGGATATTAAGAGGAGACATCTGCTAAACAGAAGGATAATAGACTGTTCTCAGTATCAACCCTTTAGCTGGGGCGGTAATTCCTGCCATCCTTCGGTCCTTGACAGCAAGGATAGCTGCCAGGGATTGCCAATCACTTTTGCCGGCACCGATTCCCATCAGGGTACCGACAATAATTCTGACCATGTTTTTCAAAAAGCCATTGGCCTTGATCATAATAAACAGATAACGGCCACGCTTCCAGACCCGGATATTATTGATGGTACGCACTGAGGTTTTGGTTTCACCATCCGCGGCCTTGAACGAGAGAAAATCATGAGTTCCCTGCAAAAGAGCAGCAGCCTTTGATATGGCGGAAACATCCAGCGGTTTTCGTATGTGCCAGGAATAAAGCCGGGTCAGTGGATTCGGCTGCAGGCCATTATCAATGCGGTAAAGGTAGGTTTTGGCTCTAGCAGATTTACGGGCATGAAAATCTGCAGCCACAACTTCAAGAGAGCGGATAACAATATCATCAGGCAACAGGGCATTCAGGCCACGCCACAAACCGGTTAAGGGAATGGCCGTAACCGTCTTGATATGGGCTACCTGACCCCAAGCATGGACCCCGGCGTCAGTGCGTCCAGAACCGTAAACCGTCAACGATTCACCAGTCATGGTTACCAACGCCTGCTGCAATGTTTCCTGGACGGTTATACCATTTGGCTGTATCTGCCAGCCATGATAGGCACTTCCATCATAGGCAATGGTTAGTTTCAACTTTTGCAGTTTAGCCGGCACAGGAAAACATCATTCAACGATTATATCCATAACAGTAAAGGTCTTCATTCCCCCGGGGGTATTGACCTGCACTTCATCATCCGGCTGTTTTCCTATCAGTGCTCTGGCAATGGGAGCTGAGATGGAAATTTTACCATGATCGATATCCGCCTCATCTTCGCCCACCAGCTGATAACTGATTTCTGCTCCGGTTTCTTCATCAGACAGGCAGACAGTAACCCCGAACACCACCCGGTCCGTCCCGGCTATCTTTGCCGGATCAATAACTTCCGCCCGTCCCAGGTGATCTTCCAGCATATTAATACGCCCTTCAACAAAAGCCTGTTTTTCTTTGGCTGCATCATATTCGGCATTTTCACTTAAGTCACCATGGGCTCGTGCCTCGGCAATAGCATGAATAACTTCATGGCGGGTAAATGTTTTCAACCGATGCAGCTCTGCCTTCAATTTAATATAACCATATTCAGTCATCGGGACTTTTTCACTTTGATTCATATATCTTCTCCAAGGTGGAAATTATGGACTCTGCTACAGTATTCAATGATAATCCTGCAGGGCTTTAATCGTTAATTCACTATCATACATAACCTTTATCGCCTGGGCCGCGGCCCGGGCTCCGGACATAGTTGTAAAGTAGGCAACCCCCCGGTCAAGAGTTGTTCGCCGGATATAAAGAGAATCTTCCCGGGAGCGACTGTCACCAGGAGTATTGATAACCAGATCGATTTCGCCATTAACCAGTGAATCCAAGACATTGGGACGACCTTCCTTTTTCTTTTTTATCAAGATATTATGCAAGCCATGGAGGTCAAGATAGGCCGAGGTACCGGCAGTTGCCTTAAGGGTATACCCACTGGCCAGCAGATCCCTGGCAACCTGTTCAATTCCACTTTTTTCATGTACACTTAAAAAAGCGCAGCCATTCATGGGTAAAGGAGCACCGGCAGCTTCCTGAGCCTTGGCAAAAGCGGCCGGAAACTGTTCATCAATCCCCATGACTTCACCGGTTGATTTCATCTCGGGACCCAGCATGGTATCCACCCCGGGAAATTTAAGAAAAGGAAATACTGCTTCCTTGACCGATACCCACGGAGGCTGCAATCTTTCTTTCACCCCCATTTCCACCAGGGTTTTCCCCACCATGACCTGAACCGCCAGATCGGCCAAGGGTAACCCAACGGCCTTGCTGACAAATGGCACTGTCCGGGAAGCCCGGGGATTGACTTCCAGAATGAAAATATTTTTACCCTGGACGGCAAACTGGACATTCATCAGACCACAAACCTGCAGCTCAAGGACCATTGCCCGGGTTTGGCGGGCGATTTCCTGGATAATATCATCATCCAAGGTATAAGGAGGAAGGGAACAGGCCGAATCACCGGAATGAACCCCGGCCCGTTCAATATGCTCCATGATCCCACCGATAATAACCGTCTGACCATCGCAAACCGCGTCAACATCCACTTCCACGGCATCATGAAGAAATTTATCGACCAGCACCGGATGGTCAAAAGACACCTTGACCGCTTCACGCATATACCGCTGTAAATTGTTCTGATCATAAACAATTTCCATCCCCCGGCCACCAAGAACATAGGAAGGTCGAACCAGCACCGGATAACCAATGGTATCGGCAATCCGAGTCGCATCATCAACGGAGACTGCCGTTCCGTTTTCAGGCTGCCTGAGCCCCAACATATCCAACAATTCTTTAAATCGCTGCCGATCTTCCGCCCGATCGATGCTGTCCGGTGAAGTTCCAAGGATAGGAACCCCAGCCTGTTCCAGTGATGCAGCCAGTTTAAGGGGTGTCTGGCCACCAAACTGGACAATCACCCCGAACGGTTTCTCCGTTTCAACAATCTGCATGACATCTTCATGAGTCAGTGGTTCAAAATAAAGCCGGTCAGAGGTATCATAGTCAGTACTGACCGTTTCCGGGTTGCAATTAACCATTATGGTTTCAAAGCCTTCACGCTGCAGGGCAAAGGAACAGTGAACACAGCAGTAGTCAAACTCTATCCCCTGACCAATGCGATTAGGGCCACCACCCAGGATCATGACTTTACGCTGTTCAGTGGGAAAAGATTCATCCTCCTGCTCATAAGTTGAGTAGAAATAGGGAGTAAAGGCTTCAAACTCGGCGGCACAGGTATCAACACGTTTGTAAACCGGCACTATATCATTTTTATGCCGTAAATCGGAAATATCCTGTTCGTTGACAGTCAGAAGTTTCGCCAGCCGCTGGTCGGCAAAACCCATTTCCTTGGCCTGTTTGAGCACTTCAATATCCAGAGCTGCCAGGCCTCCAGCTTTAATCTGTGCCTCAAAATCAATAATTTCTTTGATATGATGAACAAACCAGGGATCGATGCCGGTTAAATCCACCACTCTTTCAATGGAGAATCCCAGGCGCAGGGCATCGCCGATATACCAGAGCCGATCAGCACCGGGAACCCGCAGTTTTTCCTCCACCAGAGCAAGTATGTCATCAGCAGGATTATCATAAGCTTCGGCTGGCAGCTGCTCATCAAAACCATAAGAATCAATCTCCAATGACCGCATAGCCTTCTGCAGTGACTCTTTCATCGTTCTACCGATAGCCATTACTTCGCCAACGGACTTCATCTGAGTGGTCAAGGTAGCATCCGAGCCGGGAAACTTTTCAAAAGTAAATCGGGGAATTTTGGTTACAACATAATCAATGGTAGGCTCGAATGAAGCCGGAGTTTCTTTGGTTATATCATTGGGAATTTCATCGAGAGTATAACCGACTGCCAGTTTGGCGGCAATTTTGGCAATGGGGAAACCGGTAGCCTTGGAAGCCAGTGCCGAACTGCGTGACACCCGGGGATTCATTTCGATAATAATCAGGCGACCATCATCAGGGTTTACCGCGAACTGGACATTTGAACCTCCCGTATCCACCCCGATTTCCCTGATAACCCGAATAGCCGCGTCTCTCATCAGCTGATATTCTTTATCGGTCAGCGTTTGGGCCGGAGCAACAGTAATACTATCACCGGTATGAATACCCATGGCATCGATGTTTTCAATGGAACAGATAATGACCACATTATCGTGATGGTCACGCATTACCTCAAGCTCATATTCCTTCCAGCCAACAATAGACTCTTCGATAAGTATTTCATGGGTGGGACTTAAATTAAGACCCCATTTTACGTAACGTTCATAATCGGCAACATTATAGGCTATATTTCCACCCGTTCCCCCCAAGGTAAAGAATGGCCGGAGGATGGCCGGAAAACCGATTTCACCGATGATCTCCCAGGCATCAGCCATGGAGTGTGCATGCCCGCTCTTGGGCAAAGCCAGGCCAATCTTCAGCATCGCCTCCTTAAACAGCTGGCGATCTTCAGCCTTTTTAATTGCTTCCAGACTTGCCCCGATCAGCTCTACATTATATCTGGCCAGGGTTCCGTTTTCAGCCAGTTCAACCCCGACATTCAGGGCTGTCTGCCCACCTACAGTAGACAACAGGGCATCAGGTCGCTCCGCTGCTATTATTTTGGCTACTGTTGCGGCGGTAATGGGTTCTATGTAGGTACGGTGAGCAAATTCCGGATCAGTCATGATGGTTGCCGGGTTGCTGTTAACCAATACTACTTCATACCCCTCTTCCTTGAGCGCCTTGCATGCCTGGGTCCCGGAGTAATCAAACTCACAGGCCTGGCCAATAATGATCGGCCCGGAGCCAATCAACATAATTTTTTTTAAATCAGTACGTTTGGACACTAAATCAGTCCTTTATGAAAATAAATAAATTCTGGTAAAAATTTCGATATTGCCTTAATGCGTTTTTTGTTTTATTAGCATAGCTCATATGAAGAACATAAACTATAAGCAGTCATCGCCTGCAGAAAATGTATGCTGATGAAATCAATCTTTCTTGCCGATGCTCATTTGAAATATCCAACCGATGAAAATTATCGGAGGCTGAATAGTTTTCTGCAAAACCTGCCTGAAGATGTAGACAATCTCTTTATCCTTGGTGATTTTTTTGACTTCTGGTTCGGGTACCGTGAGGTAGTATTTTCAGTATATGTTCCCATCCTCGCGACCCTTGAAGCACTGGTTCAACGGGGAATAAAACTCTACTTTATCGAAGGGAACCATGAAATCAGCCTGGGTCCATTTTTCCGTACCCATTTACATGTCCACAGTAACCCCAGTGAATTATCCGTTTACCTGTCCGGCCAACATCTTTACCTGGCCCATGGAGACTTACTGGATGATAGTCAACAATGGTACCGACAATGGGCAGGATTTATCAAAAGTCCCTTCATCTGCCGCCTTATCAGCCTGATACCCCCCGACTTCACCTACAAGATTGCCCAGTGGCTTTCAAAAATCAGCCGCAATCAATCTCAAAACGCCAGTCATATACCGGAAAAGCTAACCAACAAGCTTGCAGATATATTTCGGGCCGGTCATGATGTGGCAATTATCGCCCATTATCATCATCCGGCCCAGAATCAGGTTGTCCTGAACGATCAGAAATATCCGGTTTATCACCTGGGAGACTGGATAACTGATTACTCCTACCTGGTATTAGAAGATGGCAACTTTCAGCTCAAAAAAGCAACCGCCCAACTTCCAACCTCATAATCTCAGCGAAATTCTTTCAGTCCGCTTGAGCAGCCATACATCCAGAAAGTAAGCGGGTGTTTTTGGTGATGCCCCGGCATGACTCCCGCCCATTCTCGCCATTATTTATTCGCCGCCATCAATTGGATGAAGCGTTTAAATAAATAGGCTGAATCATGGGGCCCAGGAGAACTTTCGGGGTGATACTGAATAGAAAAGAGCGGATAACGACGATGTTTCAAGCCCTCAACCGTCCGATCATTCAGATTAATATGGGTTACTTCCACCTCATCACCCAGGGAATCAATATCAACACAAAACCCATGGTTCTGCGAAGTAATCTCAACTTTACCGGTGGCCAGATCCATAACCGGCTGGTTACTGCCATGGTGACCAAATTTCAACTTATAGGTGCTTCCACCCAAAGCCAGGCCGATAATCTGGTGTCCCAGACAGATGCCAAACATGGGTTTTCTACCAATCAATAACCTGATCTGTTTAACATATTCCATCAAAGCAGCCGGGTCGCCGGGACCATTGGAAAGAAAGACACCGTCAGGATTCAAGGCAATTACTTCCTGTGCCGTTGTTGCTGCCGGGACAACGGTTACTTTGCATCCGGCGGCCACCAGCAACCGAAGGATATTGTATTTGATCCCGTAATCATAAGCAACCACGTGAAAACCGCCGGCATTATGTTTTTCCTCATACCCGGCGGCAATATCCCAGTCTCCCTGATACCATTCATAAGCGGAAGGCGATGTCACCCCATCCACCAGGTTTACCCCTTCAATCCCCGGCCAATGACAAAGTTTATCTGACAAACTGGATACATCAAAGTCCGTCGTGGATATAATCCCCGGCATGGCACCAGCCAGGCGGATATGACGGGTCAGAAAACGGGTATCAATACCTTCAATTCCAACCACACCAGCATCTTCGAGATAACTACCCAACGATTTTCTGCTCCTCCAGTTACTGGGTGTATGGCAATATTCTTTTACAATATAACCGGATAAGAAAAGTTTTTTCGACTCAACATCTTCTTCGTTAATACCGTAATTACCGATATGGGGATAGGTCATGGTTACCATCTGTCCCCGATAGGAAGGATCAGTCAATACCTCCTGATAACCCGTCAGACTGGTATTAAAGACCACTTCCCCGATAGCTTCTCCCGCAGCGCCAATTGAGCGGCCGGTAAATGCAGTCCCGTCCTCCAGCAGCAGAATTGCTTTGTTTTTTGCAAATGCCATTAATATTCCATTATTCCAGGAACACGTCCTGTAATCATCAAACCAAGGCGGGCTGAACGCCTGCAACCCAAACCTTTTTTAACCGCAAAGAGATAATTGTTTTTTCTCACGGAGGTATGGAGGCACAAAGATGCGGAAAAAAAGTTTATTTTTCTCTGTGTCTTGGTGGCTCTGTGAGAGCCGTGCCGGCAGGCAGGTTATTTTCATTGTTAACCGAATAGTTACAACGGTTGATTTAAATTTTTTTAGTAACTATTCAGGTAGCAGTTTTGGCAGTTAATTTAGCGTGAAAACTACCAAACTTTGCTTCGCTTTCTCTGACGGGGTCAGAGACAGTTTGGAAAGAGGTACTGAATAGTTACAATTCGCTTATAACAAGGCTACTGCCGGTCATACCTGTCCATCGGCAGCAAAGATAATTTCCCCGCCCACAATGGTCGTCAAGGCTTTCCCTTGAACTCGCCAACCATCAAAGGGAGTATTGGAACTTTTGGAACGGAAATTATCTTTATTGATAACCCATTGGACTTCCGGATCAATAATCGTCACATCCGCATCCATGCCAACTTCCAGACTGCCTTTTCTTGATAAACCAAGAATTTTTGCCGGAGCAACACTGAGCCGTTCAACCATTTTCACTGGGGTCAGAACCCCTTCGCGCACCAAATTCATGGTTAAAGGAATGGTCGTTTCCAATCCAACAATACCAAACGGAGCATACTGGTATTCCACCTCTTTCTCCGTCTGCTCATGGGGTGCATGATCCGAAGCAATAACATCAATAATTCCAGCAGCCAGAGCTTCTTTTATCGCTATAACATCTTCAGGTTCACGCAGAGGCGGACTCATTTTAGTATTAGGATTAAAACATGAAAATTGCCTTTTCATGGCATATTCCACTTCATCACGATAGTAAAGATCAGCCACCGCCCGGTGGTCCAGGGAAAAGTGATGCGGCGTCACCTCTGCCGTAACCTTTACCCCTCGTTCTTTGGCCCGGGCAACCAGCGATACGGCACCTCGGGTACTGATATGGGCAATATGAATTGGAAGCTCGAGGAATTCAGCCAGCAGGATGCAACGGGCTATATCAATTTCCTCAGCCAGTGAAGGGATGCCGGGAAATCCATAAGTTGAAGAAATTTCCCCTTCATGGATAACACCATCTGCAAAAAGATAATTGTCCTGACAATGGCAAATAATGATGCGATTAAGGCTGCCGGCATATTCCATCGCATGACGATAGAGATTGGAATCTTCGACAGTTTTTCCATCTTCAGAAAAGGCTATTGCACCCGCCGTAGCCATTTCTGCCATTTCAACCATCTGCTTACCCTGCATACCAATGGTTACCGCCCCGATGGGAAAGACATTAACCGGAGCCAGCTGAGACTTTTCGCTGATAAAACGGGTTACCGCGGCACAATCATTCACGGGGCTGGTATTGGCCATACAGGCAATACTGGTAAAACCACCAGCTGCCGCAGCCTGAGCCCCACTTAAAATTGTTTCCTTGTATTCCTGCCCCGGCTCACGCAGATGGGTATGCATATCAATGGCGCCAGGCATAACCCATAATCCTTCCGCCTGGATAACCTTTCCGGCACTTTCATCCAGTTGCAGTTTTTGGCCAATCTCGGCGATAGTGCCGTTGGCAATCAGAACATCAAGTTTTTGATCACGTTTATTTTCGGGATCTATTACCCGACCGCCCCGCAGCAATATCCGCTTCATTCTGATTTATCTCCCAAAAGATATAAAACCGCCATTCGAACGGCAACGCCGTTTTCAACCTGATCAAGAATAACCGAATGTTTTCCGTCGGCCACCTCTGAGGAAATTTCCACCCCGCGATTCATAGGGCCGGGATGCATGATAATAACATCATTACTGGCCAGACCTACCCGGCTACGATTCAGGCCATAACGCCTGGCATATTCATTCACTGAGGGAAACAGGGTATGATCCTGACGCTCCAGCTGTATCCGAAGCATCATGATAACATCCACCCCTTCAATGGCCTCCTCCGGACTTGCACAAACTTTCACCCCGGGAAAGCCATTCATATTCAACGGCAACATGGTCGGTGGACTGCAAACCCTGACTTCAGCACCAAAAATGCTCAATGCATGCATATTAGAACGGGCCACGCGGCTGTGGACGATATCACCTATTATCGCTACCCGCAATCCCGCAAAAACCTTTTTATGTTCTCGGATAGTTAAGAGGTCCAGCAAGGCCTGGCTGGGATGCTCATTGGCACCATCCCCGGCATTCACCACCCGGGCATCAACCTGGCCGGCAATCAGGTGTGGAGCACCTACACAGCCATGCCGGATGACAATAATATCAGGTGCCATTGCCTGCAGGTTTTTTACCGTATCCAGCAGTGTTTCCCCCTTTACTACACTGCTGGTCGATGCAGAGATATTTATCGTATCAGCACTGAGCCTTTTTGCTGCTATTTCAAAAGAACTCCTGGTCCGGGTACTAGGCTCATAAAACAGGTTGATAATTGTCTGGCCACGCAGTGTCGGAACTTTTTTTATCGGTCGACGGGAAATTTCTTTAAAAGATTCCGCGGTATCCAGAATCAGGGTTATATCATCCTCATGCAACCCTCTAATAGCCAGTAAGTCTTTCCAGGGGAAAATCCTTTTTTTCATATGGCTCAATCCACTTGCCGGCGGGCTGAATAGCTCACCGTTACAGAATCTTGTTTATCCCCTTCACGCATTCGCACCTTCACCTGATGATCTGGAGATGAAGGAACATGTTTTCCCACATAATCAGACATAATCGGCAATTCCCGATGTCCACGATCCACCAGTACCAGCAGTTGTATAGATTGAGGACGACCAAAGTCCATCAACCCATCCATAGCTGCACGAACCGTTCTACCAGTGTAAAGGACATCATCCACCAAGATAACTATTTTATCATCAAGGGAAAATGATATTTCAGTTTTTTGCAAAACCGGATGATGAGTACCATGGGATAAATCATCACGATAAAGAGTAATATCAAGGATACCCAATGGAACATCCAATTGAGCTATCTGGTTCAACAAAACCTGCAGACGCTGAGCCAGGAATACTCCCCTGGTCCTGATTCCCACAAGCACAAGATCTTCATGAACAGTATTACGCTCCAGGATCTCGTAGGCCATTTTGGAAAGCACCATGGCCATTCCACGTTCATCCAAAATAAGTTTACTATCATTCATAGAAAACTTCTCACGATACTTATAAGTTAAGCAATTAACTTTTAGCTTTTAGCTATCAGCGTTTAGCTTTAAAAAATCAAGGCATTACGTTCATTAGCAATAAAACCTAACAGGTGACAGTTTGCAATAGTAAAAATGCTGTAATTATTGAACTTCAAAGGAACTTAACGCTAAGCGTTTGGAATCATTGACTTGCCTTTTTCGGCCACCTCAGTGTTTGAATACCACATTTACCATAGTCAAGTTATTTTATGATAAATCGCTGCCGAAAGCAGTGTGAAACGCTAACAGCTAACGGCTAAAAGCTAACTGCTCAATTCAGGTCATATATTGTTCAAAAGTCTATGGCCGGCAATTCAGCCAGATTTTCTTTGACCGGAATCACCTTTTCAAGGTGGGTAAGGCTAATCAAGTAGGCAACTGATTTAGATGGTTGTACCAGACACAAACTCCCCTCATCCTGCACTAAATGTTTATAGAGAGAGAAAATTGCTCCCAAGGCAGATGAATCAAGGCCGGATACCTTGGAAAGATCTATCACCAGATTATTGATCCCGGAGGTAGAAATCTGCTGAATAATCTGGTCATAAAAATCATCACGGACCATGACATTAATAAGACCTTCCGGCCGGACAATCAAACGCTGCCCATCAACTGCAAAAGATACCTTTAATTTTGCCATAATTTTTCTCCCTTTACAGGCCGTTCTCTGCTGCCAGAAATCAACGAATCAGATGTGCAAATCTCCCGACCCTCACCTTCCGAGTCAGTTTTTTTGCCTCAGAGTTCCATGACCAGTAAATAATCCAGGCTTTACCTTTTATCTTACCATAATCGACAAATCCCCAGAACCGGCTGTCATAACTTCGATCACGGTTATCACCCATAACAAAAACATGGTTTTCAGGAACCACGACAGGGCCAAAGTTATCTCGTGGTACTTGGGTAACCGTATCTGGGTCACTATAAGTCCCATAGGAAGCAGTAAATAACTTTTTATTGATGTAAATCTTCTTTTTCTTAATTTCTATGGTATCACCCGGCAGGCCGATGGCTCGCTTGATAAAATCCTTAGACTGATCAACCGGATAGGTAAAAACAATGATATCGCCACGTTGTGGTTTATGGAAATCTAAAACTTTTATTTCCGTAAAGGGAATATGAAGACCATACTTGAACTTATTAACCAGGAGATGATCGCCAATCAACAGAGTTGGCTCCATGGAACCGGAAGGAATTTTAAATGCCTGAACAATAAAGGCCCGGATAAACAGGGCGATAATAATGGCAATAATAATTGATTCCGCATATTCCCGAACAATACTAATTTTTCGCTTAGCAGTCATAGTAATCTTTATTTCTACCTTTCCAGTTCAATATAAAGTCAGGCATAATCAAATAATCATGAATCAATATTTAAGATGGCCAGAAATGCCTCTTGGGGCAGTTCAACCTTACCCACCCTCTTCATCCGTTTTTTCCCAGCCTTCTGTTTCTCCAACAATTTCCGCTTTCTGGTTATATCGCCACCATAACATTTAGCGGTTACATTTTTCCGCAATGCTTTAACCGTAGTCCTGGCAATAACCTTGGTGCCAATGACTGCCTGGATAGCAACCTCAAACATTTGCCGGGGAATCAATTTCTTCATTTTCACAGCCAGATCATGCCCCCGATCATAACTGCAGGATTCATGAAGAATCATTGACAGTGCATCAACCAGTTCCCCGTTAATCAGGATGTCAAGTTTTACCAGCTTAGCCGGCCGATACCCCGCTGTTTCATAATCCAGAGAGGCATAACCACGGGACAATGACTTTAACTTATCATAGAAGTCAAGGACAATTTCATTGAACGGCAGATCATAGATGATCATCGCCCTGGTTTCATCAATATATTTAATTTCCTGCTGGCTACCGCGCTTATCTTCGCATAATTTCATGATATTGCCAATATATTCATTTGGCACCAGTATGGACGCCCGAACTATGGGTTCTTCAATAAAAGCAATATCCTGAGTAGACGGCATTTTACTTGGATTATCAATCTCTACAATACCTCCGTCAGTGCAGTTAATCCGGTAAATAACCGTCGGTGCGGTTGAGATAAGATCAAGATCATACTCCCGTTCCAAACGTTCCTGGATAATTTCCATATGCAGCAGCCCAAGGAAACCACAGCGAAAACCGAATCCAAGGGCCACGGAGGTTTCAGGCTGGTAAAAAAAAGAGGCGTCATTCAGGCGCAACTTGGCCAGCGCGTCCCTGAGCCCTTCATACTGAACCGAGTCTGCAGGATATAAGCCGCTGAAAACCATCGGTTTGATTTCTTTAAATCCCGGCAGGGGCTGCGGGTCGGGATTGGTTGCAATGGTAATGGTATCGCCGATCTTACAATCAGCAACATCCTTGATTCCGGCTATAAGAAATCCCACTTCACCGGCTGACATGCTTTCAACCAATAAATCATCCGGCGTACGAACTCCAACTTTCAGTACTTCGAATTCTTTTCCAGATGAAATCATTTGAATTTTCATTCCCGGCTTAATTGTTCCTTCATATATTCTGATCAGAGCTATAATTCCCTGGTATGGATCAAACCAGGAATCGAAAATCATGGCTTTCAATGGTGCTGAACGCGATCCTCCCGGGGCAGGAATAGAACTGATAATTCTCTCCAACAATTCATCGACACCAAATCCGGTTTTAGCACTGACGAGGACGGCATCGTCGGCCGGTAGGCCTATTATCTCCTCAATCTGGTGAATTACCCGCTCCGGTTCTGCTCCCGGCAAATCGACCTTATTTAATACAGGGATAATCTCCAGATTAGCATCAATAGCCAGATAAACATTAGCCAGTGTCTGTGCTTCAACCCCTTGAGCCACATCAACCACTAAAAGAGCCCCCTCGGTTGCGGCCAGACTTCGGGATACTTCATAGGAGAAATCAACATGCCCAGGGGTATCAATCAAGTTCAGAATATAGTCAATACCGTCTTTAGCCCGGTATGTAAGCCGAACAGTTTGCGCTTTAATTGTTATACCGCGCTCTCGTTCCAGATCCATAGTATCCAGAACCTGATTTTTCATCTCCCGCGAAGTTAAGGCTCCGGTCATCTCCAGCAAGCGATCTGCCAAGGTCGACTTACCGTGATCGATATGAGCAATGATGGAAAAATTTCTTATGTGATCCTGAGAAAATTCAATCAAAATATTTTTTTTAACCCTTACAATCTGTTCATTAAGACAGACATATTAGCTGAAAGCATTTATCAAGCAACATGGACTTCCGATTGGATATTAATCAGTTTCCACCAGGAAATGGATGTTTCCGGATGGGCACTATTTAGCAATAAAACTCTGGATGGATTTCTGCTTCCGCAGTCTTTCCTGCAGTAACTTTGCAGTCTGTTTATCTTTAATATTAACGATCCGTACCCGGTACCAGGTACCTTTCCCGGGAATTTTTGCGGCAACTACCACGACCTTGCCATACCCTTCCTGCATCAATGCATTCCGAAACAAACGGGCCTTCCCTTCCTGTGGATAGGAAGCAACTTGCAAAACCAGTCCTTTTACATCCGTGGTCTCAGCTTTTTCAGTTTGCTTAACCTCTGTTACCAATTTTTCTTTATTCGCCGGCTTTGCCGCTTTTTTCACCAGCGGCGGCGTATCATTCAAAGGGATGGTTTTACCTTTCTTATTGGTCAATGATTCATAAAAAGTATACTTTATCTCCTCATTAGGTTTTGCCGTCTCATTAGCTGATAATCCATTATGCTTTTCTGCCGCGGCACTATTCCTTTCGGGAGAGACAACCGGTAATGGCAGTGGCAATGATTCATTGACTGCCGGTTTATGCATTTTTTTGGGGTTAGACTCTTGATTTTGCGGAGCAACCGGCACCACCTGATTTGGAATAGCAACTATCGTATCCGCAGTCTTGAGTGCTGGATTTTCAGCATGACCTCTCATGCTTTTGCCAACCATCAGTCCGGCAAAAAAAACCACGATACCCAGAAAAAATATTACCACAAAATTGCGTAAAGTATTCATATGTTATTGTCCCATATTCAATGGTGTTCAGTTTTTAAAGCACTATATCCGAAATAACCTCCCGAATTATCCAATGCTACATGGATGTGGGGGCTTCAATACCCAGCAGGTCAAATCCCATTTGAAAAACCTGCCGCAAGGCAACCATTAAAACCAATCGTGCATCGGTCAGACCAGGATCATCAGAAATAACCCGGTTTTTATTATAATATGAATGAAACATGGCCGCCAGATCAGAGACAAAATAACTAATCCTATGGGGTTCCAGATAACGAGCCGCAGTTTCAACAATATCAGGAAATGCATCCATTTTTTTGATCATTTCTATCTCTTCACTGGATGTCAGCGATGATAAATCAACATGGTCTATCTGGGGAACCTGGATCCCGGATTCACTGGATTTTCGCAAAATACTACAGATACGCGCATGGGCATACTGGACATAATACACCGGGTTCTCATTGCTCTGAGATTTAGCCAGTTCCAGATCAAAATCCAGGTGGCTGTCAGGACGTCGCATGAGAAAAAAGAAACGGGCGGCATCTTTTCCCACTTCATTAACAACCTCTCGCAAGGTAACAAACTGCCCTGCACGAGTTGACATGGCTACCGGTTGCCCATCGCGGAGCAAACTGACCAATTGCACCAACACTACGGAAAAACTGGAATCATCAATGCCCAGGGATTTCAGGGCTGCCCTGATTCGGGGTACATACCCATGATGATCCGCTCCCCAGACATCAATCATCAGATCAAAACCGCGATCATGTTTATCCTTATGATAGGCAATATCAGAGGCAAAATAAGTTTTCACCCCATTACTTCGAACAACAACCCTGTCCTTTTCATCACCCATCCGACTGGAGGCAAACCATAGTGCCTGGTCCTGTTCATAAACCATCCCGCGATGCTGCAACTCATGAATAACCTCATCGACCTTACCATCCTGAAAAAGATACTTTTCACTGGTCCAATTATCAAAAAGAATCCCAAACCTGGCCAAATCATCACGAATACCATTCAAAATTACCTGGCTTGCATATTCGGTAAATTTGCCCACGGCATCTTCAGAGTTGGGAGTTGAAAGTGTATCACCTTGTTCGCTTATAAGTTCTCTCGCCAGTTCAATCAGGTAATCTCCCTGGTAAAAAGTTTCAGGATAGTCACCCAATGATTCACCCAATAGCTCACGATATCGCCATAACAAAGATCGGCCAAGGGTATCCATCTGATTGCCAGCATCATTTATATAGTACTCAGTTATGGTCGTATAGCCGGCTTTTCGTAATATCCGGGCCAGGGAATCACCTACTGCCGCCCCCCGTCCATGACCAATATGAAGTGGTCCGGTGGGATTTGCACTGACAAATTCGACCATTACCCGCTTCCCAGCTCCGTAATCAAGATCACCAAACCTTTTACCAAGAAGACACATGGCACTCAGACGTTTTTGCCAACATTCCTGTGATAACTTCAAATTGATAAATCCTGGTCCAGCGATGCTTACCTGATCAATATCCGGCATATCTAAAAGATTGAGCTTGATCTCACCGGCTATTTCACGAGGATTACTATTCAGAATGCCTGCCAGCTGCATTGCTATATTCGTGGCAAAGTCGCCAAATTTTTTCTCCTTTGGCTGTTCCAGAACAACCAATGGCATCAATTCCTTTGCACATTCACGTCCTTCAAATACCTGTTCAACAGCTCTGGAAACATACTTGGTCAAACGTTCTCTCATGATTTTAATTCACCGTTACTGGTAGGTTTTTGTTCATTATCAGTCTTTATTTGCACATCCCGGGTAAAATCAGGGCAATGGGCTTCACCGGCAGAAACCTTAAATTTCTTCTTACAATTCTCCCGCCATGCGCACACCGCACACATCGCTTTTGTTTCAATACTCACAATTGATCCTATCCATAAAAAACCCCCCATATTTCAACTGGGGGGAAAGACCTCTTGAGGAAAAACTGTAGCTTACCCGGAAACAATATGTCAAGGTTTTTTGCATGAGTCTTCAAGACGTTGAACTTATGGAAACTCTTTCCCCAGATAAAATCTATTTAAAAATAAATATCTTTTCGTTCTTCCGCACCATTCCCAGTTCCTGCCGGGACACCAGCTCCTGATAGCGCTCATTGTGCTGCAGCAATAAAGCAACATGTTTCAGTTTTTCATTTTCAGCATTGAGTGTCCTGATATTATTTTCTATCCGGTTAATTTCCTGGTTCATCCCCAGCAAATGCAAAACCCCATTATCGCCAAAGATGGTAAAACCGATAAAAAGACCAACAAACATGACCAGGATAACTGGAACGAGTAATTTTTTAGTCTCCATCAGGTTGCCTCATCACCATTATAACACCTAAATTAAGCGATTAGCTTTTAGCAGTTAGCTATTAGTTTAGTAATTACAAGATGTTTAATTTTACAGATCTTCACCTGTTGTGTGTTGTTACTAATCAACGTAAAGCCCTGATTTTTAAAAGCTAAATGCTAATGGCTAACCGCTAATGACTCAGCTTAGGTAACAGATGAATATATCTGTTTATTTTTGCAAGGTAAACCGGATTGTAATTGTCCCCCATTGTTCAATTTGTGGAACATCGGGAGAAAGGGTATTAAATCTCCAGGCTTTCATATATATTTCCGCGGTTTTAACAAGTGATAAATCACCAATCATAACCGGTTCAACCCTTCCCACCGTTCCATCAGGACGAACCCAAAACTTCAGTTTGACATCAGTTGCCTGATTCAGTGAAACCTGAGGAATCCCTGGCTGGAAGACAACAGTCCTTGATTCGGCAATCGGCCCTTCAAGACCCATCAAACGATTTCTCACCTCAGCCAGGCTTTGCTCTTTCTTCAATGTCCGTTGAATACTACTGATTAATTGCTGTTCACTGACAACCTGTTTTTTCCCAACATAATCTGCCGGCAGGGAACCAAGTACCTGAGTCCCTGCCATAATTCCCGGTCGCAGTGTGGCGATATCTGCAATCAATTCCGGCTCTTTATCACTTGGCAGTGGAGTCATTTCAACCACCCTGACCGTATCCGGAGAAATGGATACGGTGGCAGGAAGATCAACATTTTCAGGTGCTGGAACCGGCATATCCCCAAGAGCAAAAATTTTGGCAATTCGGTTTTCAATTAGGGTTGAAATCTTTTTTTCATCTCCCGATTCTTTGTCTATAGCACTTTTTGCGGCAGGTAACGACAAAGGTTTGCGGACCGGTCGCATCAGCGTAACTTCCACCTCTGTTTCAGGCAGCAGCTGCATCTTTAGCAGATTAATATCAAAAAAACGGGAGACATCAGGCAATGCTACAATAAGCAATGTATGAATAAGGATGGAAAGAATAAAAAAACTCAACATACGGGAAGAAACGGGCATTGACGCTATTTCCTCTTAGGCTCCGTAGCGATAGCTAACTTATTCAGTCCAGATGTCTTTGCGGCATCCATTACTTTGACAACCACGCCATGATAGACTTTTTTATCAGCCTCTATAATAACCAACGTATCAGGATCCTTTTTCGCCAATCTTGAAAAAATACCATCCAGTTTTTGCAGACTTATCTTCTTCCCGTCGGCATAAATGCGGCCAGAAGCCTCGATGGCAACCCTTACTGTGGTTTTTTTTCTTTTGACCTGTTCGGCTGAAGCTTTGGGCAAATCTACCTTTATCCCGGGATTAATAGACAAAGTGGTCGAAAGCATAAAGAAAATCAACAGAAGAAATACCACATCCACCAAGGGGGTGATATCCAACTGCACATCATCGCGATTGCGGGTTTGAAAACGCATATCAGTCCTCTTGTTCCTTGAAAAGATCCAGGATGTCAATACATATGGCTTCCATCTTCAAAATCATTTTATCAACCCGTGAACGCAGGTATTTGTAAAAAACAAAGGAAGGAATAGCCACTGTCAGCCCAGCTGCCGTGGTAATCAAGGCTTCTGAAATACCACCGGCAAGCATTTGCGGATTGCCAATTCCCGCATGGGAAATAACCGTAAAAGCTTTGATCATCCCCATGACCGTCCCCAGCAATCCCAGAAGTGGCGCAATGCCGGCAATGGTCCCCAGGGTGGTGAGAAATTTTTCCAGGGAGGCAGCTTCTATCCGACCTACCTCTTCAATGGCGTCCTTGATCAATTCACGTCTTTGACCATAATTCTTCAACCCAACCATCAAAATACGAGCAATGGGGCTGTCATTCAATTTACACAATGTCTTAGATTCATCAAGTTTGCGCAATCTGATCAGATCACTTATCTCAATAATAAAGGCATTAGGAATAACCTTGCTACGACGCAAAGACCACATACGTTCCAAGAGAATTGCCACTGAAAGAACAGAACAGAACAGAATGGGATACATCAATACCCCACCTTTAATAACAAACTGATACATTGACAAACCTCCTAAATAGTATTCTTTTTATTCTCCAGGTACTAAAACACCAAATTCTAACCTTCTTTTTCCAAGCCTGCAAGACTTTTTTTCACCTTTTCCCGTTGTTGATCGGAAAGATGATACTGCAGCAGCTTTTGATAGGTTTTTTCAGCGGCTGCAGTTTTATGATCCTGTTCATAAAGTTCAGCCACCATGTTCAGTGCTTTAATAATCCAGCTTTCCTGTTTGGGAAACAAATATGGCAGGCGAAAATATTGTTTGATTGCATCCGATTTTTTTCCGGCTTTTTGCAACACCACCGCCCGTTTGTATTGGCCGACAGCCGCCAACTCAAGATTGGGATTTCTGGCAGCCTGCTGGTAAAAAAACTCCGCCTGTTCATATTGATGCAACCGTTCTTTGAGAACCCCCAGGGCATCAAGAGCCAGGAAAGTTATAGAATCCTGATACTCCTGCGATATAATTTTTTTATAAATATTTTCCGCCACTCCCAACTGATTAATCTTTTCATTTGCCCTGGCCTTAAGCAACAATGACTGCCGTTGCAGATGTTTATCACTGCAAACGGTCAGGCTGTCATCCAGCAGATCCAAGATTTTCCCGTAGTCCTCCTGCTTAAATGCCTGTTGAGCGAATATCAGGTTGCAATCACATTGATATTTCCCTCCGGGGAACTGTTTTACCATTCTTCGACACCAGTTAATCAACTGTCGCTCTTCCTTTTTCTCCCTGGCAAGAGAAATCATCTGGTAAAGGGCATCCATTTTCACCTCGTCAGGATATTGCCCGGATATAACAATTGACAACAGGGTCTGCAACTCATCCCATTGCTGATGCTGCCGGTAAATGTCAGCAACCATCAGAACCAGGGGTGAAAGATAGGTGGACTGGGGAAACTTTTCAATAAATACCTCCACCTCTGTTTGCAGATAATCATCATGTCGCTGTTTATAGGCCAGCATAAGCAGACCATAGCGGGACCGTTCTTCTATTGAGGTATCCGGATATGTCTGGGCGGCCCGCAAATAAACCAGCTTGGCCCGTAAATAATCTTGAGTGTTAAAATAGCTTTCACCAATTTTCAACAATGATCTACCAGCGTAGGACGACTCGGGATAATGATCAATGAGAAATTCATATTCCCCGATGGCCTCGGTGAAATGTCCCATGGAAAAATAAGCCTGGCCACGTTGATAATAAATGGCATCCTGAAGCTCGGTGTCAGGATAATCTTTCAGGATAGCTGATAATTTGTCCAAAGCCAGCTGATGTTTTCCCTGGCGCAGATCAATCCAGGCAAGATAATATCGGGCCCGGTCAACAAATGGACTGGCAGGAAAATACTGAATAAATTCGCTGAAAGTAATTGCCGCCACTTCATCACAACGAAGATTAAAAAGGCATTCACCTTTGTTGATCATGGCATTCTGAATGTTTTTGGGATCTACCAGCTTGGCCACAAGCTTCTGGTGCAATAGAAAAAAATCAAATTCTGACAAAGCCTTTTCATAGACTTCCAAACCCATCCGAGCCCAGCCTCTCTCATAGGCGGCAAGTACAGATTCAGGCTGTTGAGAATTCACCGAAATAGCATCAAGAATTGTTAAAGCAGACACATAGGAACCCGTGGCATTATATCCCCGGGCCAATAGCAAACGACACTGATTTCCCTGCTTCCCGGATATCTGTTCCGGTTGATTTAATACATCATTAAGAATCTTTTCAGCTTCGTTAACGCGGTTGAGAAGCTGTAGAATACGCGCCTTCTCTATCAGCAATGAAGTCACTGAATCGCCATTGTCAAGAACAACTCTCACCCCACGTTGAATCACTTCAAGAGCGGATTCGAAGGAACCCTTCTTTTCATAGCGCCATGAAAGCTGACGGAAGTCATCGGCCATGAGAAATTTTTCCGGGGATTCTTCCAGCAGCAGATGGGAAGCCATGATAGCATCAGAGGTTTTCTCATGAGCATCATCCCAGGCAATAATTTCCCTGAGAACGACCGCTGACACCCGATCCTGTCTGATAGTATCCGGCTGTCTGCCAACAGAATCCAAGGCTACCTGAGCCTGATCATTCCGTATCAAAGATAAACCATATCCCAAAAAGGCCAGGGACCGGGTATCTTCCGAAGCATCAGGAAGCAGCAGAGGCTGAAACCGATTTATTGCCTGTGGATGTTGATGCAGGTAATAGTGACACCAACCGGCGGCCAGCAGGGATTGACGCACCAGAATATCAGTGGTCTGAAGGTCGGCATGAGCGGCTAAAAGCGCGTTCAGATAGTCCAAAGCTGTTTGATAATCCTGCCGATTGATGACCATGGAAGCCAGCAGGTACCTGGCTTGAGAAATATAAGGAGAAGTCGGATATTTTTGCAGCAAATCTTGTAATACCGCCTCACTTTGTTCAAACTTTTTTGCCCGCAATAATGATTCCCCGCGCCAGAACAGTGCCGTCGGCTGCAAACCCCTAAAATCATCCAGGGTAGCAATAGCGGTAAAACTATTCGCCGCCAGTTCATATTTTCCCGTCTGGTGCTTCAGCCAACCCAGAGAATAATAGGCATACCCTAAGTATTGGCAACCGAGGTCGGCGGTAACCCGGGCAAAGTACGCATGGGCCTGTTTCATTTGTTGGTCATGAAAAGCTATTTCCCCCAACCAATAAGAGGATGAGGATACAAAAGGGCTGTCCGGATACTTTTCCAAACCAGTGGAAAAATAATACTTGGCTTCATGAAATGCCCCTTCAAGGTATTGCTGTTTTCCACTGCGGTAATAACCTGCTGCCCCGGTAATCCCCCGAGCCACATAAGCAGTAACCGCATTGCGATAAGCACATCCTGGTGATTGGATTTCAGGCGTCGTCCATTTTGGGGCCGAGGTGGTATTATTTTCTTCAAGGGTCAGAACATCATTTACCGGTTCCAGCTTGGTTCCCGGGGCAATCAATGGCATCAGGCTAAAATCACGAAAGCCTTTCAGTTTCACGCTGTCCTGCCCTACTACCACCACTTCCGGCAGATTCAGGCCCTCACCTGCCTGGTCGGATTTCAACCCGGAGGTAAAAGTCAGGCTCAGGAGAGCAAGACAGCAGATACAAAAAAATACTCTGAAAGCATTCGCGGGCTTAAACACTGGAATCATCTTCACTTATCACCATGTAACAATTCATAACCTGGTAATTTCATCTGGGATTCCCCCAACGTAAAATCACCCTTTTGAATCCAACCTTTAAGGATTTCAGCAATTTCTTTGGCCTTGGAATAACTGGACAACGGACTTGACGGCGTTTCACGACCATCAATAATTACCGTACCCCGTTTCAAATCACCATAGGAAACTTCCTGCTCAATTTTCCCGGTTGCCATGGGATATTCATAGCTATAATCTACCACCGGAGCATAAATATCATCGTCACTGACTGCGGTAAAACGAGCCATTTCCTCATTGATGATAGGAATGGGAATTCCGATGCCAACCACCAGGCTGCAGCCATAACCCAGCATACTGACCCCCACCAGCCATTCAGGGAGCATCTGTTTCAAATCTCCCATAACAAACAAGGTTCCAGCTCCACCTTTAACCACCCCATTTTCTCCCCGGGGAACCGTCGGATTATGCTGAGTTCCATACCAAGTCACATAACCAATACCACCCCCTAGAAAGATTTTGGTTCCCAGACCAATAGTCTGATAATAGGGATCATTCAGTAAAGGACTCAGTTGGCCGGCACTGCAATAAGTTACGTTTCCACCCCGGGGACGGAGAACTCCCATATAGGTATAAATTGTTTTTTCTGAAAGGTTTATTCCACAGTTATAGTTTTGATAAGCATTACGGGGATTACAAAGAATGGCATTGGGCATTTCCTTCAATGACATTTCCTTTTCCACCACTTTATTGGGATAACAGCTGGTACCATACCCTTCCATATAGAGATGGACTTTTTTCCCGGCCAGCAGATCATGGATGACATGACCGCCACCATAGCGGAATTCACCAGGATAAATTTTGTTAAGCGGATCTTCCACACAAGGTTCCGTTGCCCCCAGGTAGACATCAACAGCCGCAACTCCACCATAAGCAGGAACATTGTTGATCCAGACTTTGCTGGCTCTGATTTTAGGTTTTGTATGCCCAAAGTTTAAAAAGGCCCCTGAGGAACACATGGGACTGAAAGTCCCAGTAGTTACAACGTCAACCCGCCGGGCGGCTTCCTGAACTCCATGTTCGGCCGTAATACCAATCATCTCCTCAGCCGTAACCACCACCGCTTCACCCTTTTTAATCCGGGCATTTATTTCCTGAATACTTTTTTCTACTCTGGCCACCACTCATCCCCTATAAACTAAAGCTAAGAACCTGTTCGAATAACTCTTCCTGTTTCCGGTACATTTCATCGGCAACTTCCTTTGATACCCCGACATGCTCATATTTCAACAAATGCAATATTGCGTGTATAGTGTAATAGAGCAAACCCTCTTCAACGGTATAGCCCTGAGCAGCCGTTTCCCGAACAACAGTTTCAGTGGAAATTACCACATCACCCAAAAGCCCATGATCCTGGTCCTGGGGGAATGAAATGACGTTAGTCGGCTGATCCCGGCCAAAATACTTGTAATTGAATTGGCTGATCCTCACATCATCAACAATGGTAATTTCCAGGATCAAGTCACCTACTTCAAGCAATTCCAAGACCTGGTTTACGGCAGCAGCTAGATACTGCAGGTCAAATGAATGACGATCCTGTTCATCAACAATGCTCACACCCATACCATTTACCGTTAAGAAAAAAAAGTTATTATTCCCTAATCATGGTGGTTTAACTGAATGCCATAAACAGCGATATTGGGAGGTTCAATATTTTGATGCTTTGATAAAAAATCTCAAAACTGATGGCACAGTAAAAGCTTCATATTCGAGGCAGGCAAAACCTGAGTCATGAGGCGTACTAACGAATACGTTATAATGACGAAGGTTGCAGCCTAACGAAAAAGATGTGGTTTTTACGAAGCCATCAATTTTTAGCTTCAGCCTTCGCGTAGGCAACAATAATTTTCTGTACCAGGGGATGTCGGACCACATCAACCTGGGATAAATAACAGAAACTGATTCCCTCCACACCTTTGAGAATTCCCTGTACTTTGACCAGACCAGATTCCCGCTCACTGGGAAGATCTATCTGGGTAATATCGCCGGTCACCACCGCTTTGGAGCCAAAACCCAAACGGGTCAGAAACATTTTCATCTGTTCAGCCGAACTGTTCTGGGCTTCATCAAGAATAACAAAAGAATCATTCAGCGTCCTTCCCCGCATAAACGCCAGGGGAGCCACTTCGATTACCCCTTTATCCTGCAATCCGCTCACCTTCTCAAAACCAAGGATATCGTGCAGAGCATCATACAAAGGCCTTAAATAGGGATTAACTTTTTCCATCAGGTCACCGGGAAGAAAACCAAGACGTTCTCCAGCTTCAACAGCCGGCCGAACCAGTACAATCCGATCCACTTCTTTACTTGTCAGAGCAGCTATAGCCATGGCCATGGCCAGATAGGTTTTACCTGTACCTGCAGGACCAATCCCGAAAACAATATCATCGTTTCTCATGGCATCGATATATCGTTTCTGACCAATGCTTTTTGGAGTTATAGGTCGCCGTTTACTGCCTTTATGCCGAATACAGACTTTATCCAGAAAGATACTTTTCAGATCGGCATTAGAATTACCAGCCTTAATCCGGTAGGCAAAATCAATATCGGTGGGATAAAGGGGATATCCATCCAGGACCAGGGCATAAAGCTCCTGCAAAAGGTTCACCACCAATTTCACCTGGTAGTCATCTCCATGAACCATGATCTCAGTTCCCCGACTATTGATCTCCACCCCGGCCTTTTCTTCCAGCACCTTGAGGTTTTCACCTTGTTCACCGAAAATTACTCGTATAACATTGGCATCGGTAAAATTCATTTTCTGCATTTTTGACACTTCCTAAACCGGCGTAGCCGGAACCTAATAGGTTCTATAAATTTCATATTCTCACAGAGCTCAGAGAGTCCACAAAGAAAAGATCATTCACATTCCCCCCTGTAATCTTGGTGTTCTCTGTATGAAAAAATATTTTGATCTTTTTGCGTAAAAATTTATTGCTACGTGACTAAAAAGCTGAAAAACCAATGGCACCGCAAAAGCTTCGCCTTTACAAAGCATTGATTGCGGCAGAAATTATCTTCTCCCTATCTTCATCCGAGAGAAATGGATGGACTGGTATCGAAAAGATCTCTTCGCATACCTGCTCGGCAACAGGCAAATCGCCAGACTGGTAACCAAGCTCAGAGAAAACTTCCTGCAAATGCAGGGGAACGGGATAATGGATTGCCGTCGGGATCCCAGTTTCATTCAGCATTTCAATGACCTGCGACCGCCTGTCAGAACGCAATGAATACTGGGCGTAAACCGAAAAATATCCAGGCTTTTCCACCGGCACCTGGAAAAATTGGGCAAAACTTTCAGAGTAGCTGGCGGCAATCTGCCGCCGCCGGTCAATTTCAGCTGAAAAATGGGGCAGCTTTGCCAGCAGGACAGCGGCCTGCAGGGTATCAAAACGACTGTTCATCCCCAACATACTATGGTGATACCGTCGATGCTGACCGTGATTCCGCAAAATCCGCAAACGATCAGCCAGATTTTCATCAGCAGCAAAGATCATCCCCCCGTCACCATAACACCCCAGTGGTTTAGCCGGGAAGAACGAAGTAGTCGCCAGAGTTCCAAAAGAACCGCACTTTCTCCCGTCAAGTTCAGCCCCCAGTGACTGGGCCGCATCTTCTATCAGAAAAACATCATGATGGTCAGCAATGGCCTGTATTGCTTCATAGTTTGCCGGCAATCCAAAGATATCAACACTGACAATAGCCTTGGTTTTTGCGCTGACAGCCCTCTCAAGCAACTGTGGATCGAGATTGTAGGTATCCGGTTCAATATCCACAAAAACCGGTTTCGCCCCCACCAGGGCAATGGTCTCTGCCGTAGCAATAAAAGTGAATGGTGTGGTGATCACTTCATCACCAGCACCAATTCCCAGCGCCATCAGGGCCAGCATCAAAGCATCAGTACCGGATGCGCAAGCAATTGCATGGGGAATACCCACAAAACCGGCCAGTGCTTCTTCCAGTTTTTTCACTTCCGGACCATTGATAAAACGAGACGATGTCAGCACAGCGGACATGGCCTCGTCTATCTCATTCTGGTATTCTTTATATTGGACTGGCAAATCAACGAACTGCATATTTCCTCCAAAAATTGCTAATGCGGGCTAACGCCCGCAACCCAAAAGAAATTTACCGGAATGTTCCAGCATGGCTCTCACTCATTCTCGCCGGCCATCCATGGCCTGCCTGTCGGCAGACACGGCTGCGAGCCAAGCCCGAACATCCTGAAATGTATTCTTGGCAATGCCAGGCAAAAAGTAAAATTTTCTTGTTTTTTATACCCCTCAAGGGGGTACTGAAAAGAGTGACAGAAATTCAAGAGTAAGTTACCAATATTTTAAAAAAACAGAAATGGGCTGACTGTCTATGACAGTGAAAATTTTTTCAGTGATTCAAGGCTTTCATCCAGACCGACAACAATCAAAATATCACTGTCTTTAATCACAAAATCAGGGTCAGGGGGCATATGCATCCGGTCCGGGATCAATTCTTTAATGGCAATGACCTGGATCCCGAAACGATTCCTTAAACGCAGTTCCTTCAAGGTTTTACCCACCAGTTTTGCCGACGCTGCTATTTCCAGGATACTGTAACCTTCACTAAGGGGAAGGTGCTCAATAACATTGGATGAGCTAAGGCTGTTTGCCAGGCGGACACCAGAATCTCGTTCAGGGAAAATCACACTGCTGGCGCCGATTTTTTCCAATATCTTTCCATGATCTACGGTTACTGCCTTGACCACCACCTCTTTAACCCCCATTTCCTTCAGATACAAAGTAATCAAAATGCTGGTATCCAAGCGGTCACCAGCACTGACCACTGCTACATCAACATCTGGAACTCCCAAGCGTTCCAAAACATCACGATCGGTAGCATCGGCAACCACCGCCCTGGATACCTGGTCCTTAATACTCTGAATCCGCTCCTTATTACGGTCTATAACCATTACTTCGCTACCCAGTTCATAAAGATGCTGAGCCGTGTAGTAACCAAAATTACCAATCCCGATAACCACAAAAAGTCTCATAGTAACTCCTCCATCTTTTTCGGACAGCCTTCTAGCCGATCATCACCTGCTCCTCGGCATACTGGAAGTTCCCTTTTGATCGCTGGCGGGTAAAAAACAATACCGCTGTCAGAGGACCAACCCGACCAATAAACATCAGCATAACCATCATAAACTTACCAAAACCTGACAAACTGGACGTAATACCCGTTGACAATCCAACGGTGGCAAATGCTGATACTTCCTCAAAAAAAAGATTAAGGAAACGACCACGTTCAGCCGCCAGGGGTATCGGTGCGGAAGCTTCTGAAATAGATAAGATCAGCAGAAATAAAACCAGAATCAGGCCAGCCGTAGTAATGATACTGAAAGCATTAAAGATAGTGTTACGCGGAAGGGTCCGTCCATAAAGACTCACATGTTCTCTGCCGGACATCCGCGACCACATCATCATGGCGAAGACTCCCAGAGCCGTAGTCTTAACTCCACCACCACAAGAACCGGGAGACGCACCGATAAACATCAGGCAGATAATTATCAGGAGAGTAGAATTACCAAAAGAACCGATATCCAGGGTATTAAAACCAGCCGTCCGGGCGGTTACCGACTGAAAAACGGCTGCCAGCAGGCCTTCACCCACCGGAACCTGTCTCAAGGTATGAAACTGCTCTGTACAGTAAATCAATCCCATGCCGCCAAAAATCAACAGCAGGGTAACGGTAAGAACCAGCTTAGTATGCAAAGAGAGAAACATCCGTCCCCGGTTCATTCTGTGAATAAGATAGTATCGAAGTTCCATAATAACCAAAAATCCGAGACCACCGGCTATAATCAACATCATAATGGTCACATTAACCAGGACATCACTCCTGTAGCCAATGAGACTATCGTGAAAGGGGGAAAAACCGGCATTACAAAATGCCGATATGGCATGAAAAATAGCCAGATAGAAAGCGTGTGGCCAGGGATACTCAGGCATCCAATGGCAAAAAAGCAGCAGAGCCCCTATTCCTTCAATGGCAAAGGTAAAAAAAAATATCTGTTTCACCAGGGAGGCAATATTGTCAACCGGTAAATGGGAAAAAGTATCGGAAATCAATATTTTCTCACGAAATGCCAGCTTCCTCCCCAACAAAAGGATGAAAACAACGGAGAAGGTCATAATCCCCAAACCGCCAAGCTGAATCAAGGCCAGGATAATCCACTGGCCGGCAAGGGTGAAACGAGTTCCAGTATCAACCACCACCAAGCCGGTAACGCACACGGCAGACGCCGAGGTAAACAATGCATCAATATATTTCAATGGCTGTCCGTTAACTGCCATTGGCTGGACCAGCAACAGGCTGCCAAGCAGAATAATAGCAGCAAAACTGACAACAATAAGTTGTGGTGGCGTCAATCGTTTGAGCACAATAACTCAACTTTCTGAATTATTCTAAAAACAGCCCTGCCTGTCGGCGGACACGACTGAAAGAAATTTACAAGTGCTGTTCCGGCATGGCTCGCGCTCATTCTCGCCGGCCAAAACCGCCTGCCTGTCGCCGTGCCTGCCGGCAGGCTGGGCAGACACGGCTATGAGCCAAGCTCAAACATCTTACAATGTATTCCTGACAATGCAAGTCAGAAAATTGAGATAATAATATTTCTCTGACCATATTAGTGTGATCACTCACTGTTTTTTCTTAGCTGCCCATCAATAGTTGTAATAATATTTTTCAACAGCACTGACATCTCAGCAAGAACCTTGGCGGCATGGGCAGCATATTCACTGTTCAATTCATCAGCACCAACATCAGTCACCCCACGCAGTACCAGGGCAGGCAGCCGGTTACGATGGGCAACCCTGACCACCGCTGCCCCTTCCCAATCAGCAACCAACGCCTGGAGCTGATCATGAATCCAGGCCCTTTTTTCCGGTGTGTCAGCGTTCTGATCCGCCGACGCCAGAAGGCCAATCTGCAACTGGGGAAATTTGTCCGCCAACAACCCGATCCAAGATGAATCACAGCTAAGATGGGGGGATTCTTTATCAAGACTGTTAAAATCATACTCGATCACGGAAGATGCCAGGACCGCATCACCGACTTTTAGCCGGGGGGAAACCCCGCCACAGGAACCAAAATTAATCAGCAACCGGGGGGTAAAGCTGCTAATCATTAGTTGGGTTGTCGCCGAAGCCATTACTTTTCCCAAGCCAGAAGAGGTGGCAACTATTTCAGATCCGGAAGAAAGTTGACGGTGATAAAACAGCCGTCCGCCGACTTTTTCAGTTTGCCATGCATTTCCTTCCAGCAAGGGGGCCAATTCATGGCGAAAAGCGGTTATGATACCTATCATGTTTTCATTCCTCTTACCTTGTGCTATCAGCTGTTAACTCCTGATAACGGTAGCAGCATTGATCCAGCCAGTGTGACAATTCTTGATTATCTTTTGGGGCATAGCCAAAAACATCATCCCACATGCTATCGTGCTCCATACAGAAATAGACGAAAACTTCCGGGGCATAACGCCTCATTTCCGCCAGCAGATGCTGATACATTTTTCGGCGGATCGCAGAAAAATAGCGCATTTTCCCATCCAGACCCCGGATAAACTCCTGATAGATAATCCGGCTGCCAGGATGATTTTCTTTAATCATCTCCTTCATCGGCGGCATAAAACGGAAGCTACCGATGGAAATCCAGATAATATCATCGGGCTTGAGAAAATCAAAAATCATCCTGACCGTAGCAGCATATTCCTCCTCCCAACCCGGAAAGAAAATCAAGGGATCAAAATGCAGGCCGATACGGTATCCCCGAGCACGACAGCGGGAGGCAGCCTTTAAGCGTTCTTCCAGGGCTGGAGCCCTTCCCTCTTCCCGGTCAACCACCGTCCGGGCATTCAGGCTCCAGGAAACAATTGTCTCCCCGATGGGACCGTCATAGTGCAGCAGATTATCAATGGCGATACTTTTGGTTTTCAATTCAAGCACCGCATTTTTTTTCCCAGCAAAATAGGTTACCAATTTTGGTGATAATCCCGTCAAAGAATCCATAAAGAGGCTGTCGGTAAACTCGCCGGTGCCGATACGAAAGAAACCCTCCGGCGCGCCATCAATAACCTCGTCCAGTTCCCGAAAAGCATCCTCCAGATTAACAAACTGGGTAATAAAAGGATTATTCAAATAGCCCTGAAGGACACAGTAACGACAACCGATGGAACAGCCCAATGCCAGGTGCAGTATTTTATAGAGACAGCAACGATAACTTTCAGCTGTTCCCGGGCAGGGTTTAAAAAATTTCCCCCGATGCACCATGAGCAGCAGGGTTTTCACCGGATTGTACTGAAGTTGCAGAAAAGTACTTTGATTTGGCCGTTCGATGGTGACAACCGGTATATTGGGTAAACGCTTTAAAATCTCATGGGTATAGGGGTAGTGAAAAGCATCCTGTTCCACCAGTACCTGTTCCGGTTGAAAGAGTGGCTTAACGGGAGAAAAGCTCATGGATTTTCTCTGCTTCAATAGCTGCAACCTGATCACAGGCAGCCTGCCACTGGTTGAAATTACGGAAGCTGATCTGTAGGGTATAGGCATTGCCCTCAAATGAGGGAGGAGGAATCAAGCGCAGATTTTCAGCCAGCTGCAGGGATCGGCACAACTCCTGAAACCGATTTTCAGCCTCGGACAGAAACGGAAACATCCAGTTATCAAGTTGACGGCGCAAAGCGGCAGCAGATTCAAGACAATCGGGATAGTGTTCCCTGATCAGACTGAAAATTTCAGCCGGGGTTTTACGATCCCTTCCAGCCAGATCATCAAACAATTTGACGATTTCCTTCAACTTGTTACGATTAAAAGACATCCCGTCAAGCAGGTCAATGAGCTGTTCTATCTCATCAGGTTGCCAGGATTTCAACAGGTCAACGGTTTCCCCATCCATCTTTCCCTGTGCCAGAAGAGACCTGGATGATTCGGGTAAACCACTAATCGCACGATAACGCTCAATAAATCTGTTTTTTGCCGGGATTTCCAATGCCGGGAGAAATTCACTTTGCATTTCTGCTTTCTCAAACAAGGCTTCCAGGCATACGAGAATATCAGCCTTTTCCACCAGATTAAAGGAACGCTGGGCAAGATTATCCCAAAATGCCAGGGCAAATAAATGCCCTGTCTGCTCATCTTCAGCCACAAGGAAAGCGTTTATTTCATGTTTTTCTCCAAAGACCTTCCTGGCAGCTTCAAGCCGGCGACGACCACAGACAATAACATAGCCACGGGGACCGGTCATCAACAGGGGTGGCGTCAGGATACCCACGTGACGAATCGAGGTAGAAAGATTTTCGGGCAGGGACCCGTAGGAAAAGGGGAAACTTCGATCGAGAAAGTCAATCTCGGAAAGAGTACAGGAAATTAATGCTTGTTTTGGAGAAGGCAAAATCATATAATAACTGACACAGTAATATGTTTCAGGTTATAATCCGATGGCAGATATCCTTGAATGAACCGCTAACTATATTACCATGGGGATATAGCACAGCCATCGATCAACCACAAGATTTTAGCATGGATTTCAGTACTGAATTAAAACATACCATTCGCCAGATGTATGATGCGGCAGCCCGAAAACCCGGGGGTCTGCTAAGCCAGGTACAGCTTAACCGGGGCAGTAAACTACTGACAGACCTTGGATACCAACAATCTGACCTGGATCTCCTGCCGGAATATATCATGGAATCCGCCTTTCCCTGCGGCAACCCATTGCCGATTATCAGGGATCTGCACCCGGAAAGCATCCTGGACCTGGGTTGTGGCAGCTGTCTTGATATCGGCGTCATAGCTGCGGGCCAAAATCACCAACAGCGGCTGATTATCGGAGTGGATTTCAGCCGGGAACTTCTGTCCATCGGCAGCCGCTTTATTTCATCTTTACCAGCCAATCACCTCCAGCTTCTCTCAGCCGATCTGACCGCGCTTCCTTTCTCCAGCCTTCACTTTGATTGCATTAACCTGAACGGCTCCTTCAATGTCATCTATGATAAAGCAGCATTTCTGCAGCAAGTTTCAGCCATTCTGCAGCCGAATGGTCATGTACTAATCAATGATCTGCTGCTGGTGGAGGAACTGCCGGCTGGATTTACCGATGATATCATCAACTGGACCTGGAATGTGGCCGGGGCACTATGCCCCGAAGACTTGGATAATCTTGCCAGGGAAGCAGGCCTGACCCTGGTTCACTTTCATGAACATGAACGGCTGGCGCCAGTCTGCCGGGGGGAAATACTCTTACAAAAAAGAAGTGATCAGGCTGGTGGCAGAGAAAACGGTACGCTGAAACACTGGCCACCCTGCTGAACTGAATCAACCAGCCAGAAATGATCATCACGGTGAGGATAGTCAATATTATAATGCAGGCCACGGCTTTCCTTGCGGTACATGGCCGAGGAGATAATCAGGTCGGCAACCACGGCAATATTCCGTAATTCCAACAAATTGCTTGAGAGTACATGATCCCAGTAAAATTGACGTATTTCATTCTGCAACATGTCAATACGATGCTTAGCCCGCAGCAGCCGCTTCCGTGACCGGACAATCCCCACATAATTCCACATCAATCGACGGATTTCATCCCAGTTGTGTGAAATAATAACATTTTCATCCGGTTCATCTCTAAGATGGGTATATATCCACTCAGGAAAATCAGGAATTTTTTCCCGATCAGCTTTCAACACTGCGATTGCAGCTTTTGCCGCCCGGCAGGAATAAACTACTCCCTCCAGCAGCGAATTACTGGCCAGACGATTTGCGCCGTGCAAACCGGTACAGGATACCTCACCACAAGCATACATTCTTGGTAGTGAACTATGGCCATCCCGATCAACCACAATACCGCCACAAAGATAATGGGCCGCCGGCACCACCGGTATGGGCTCACTGGTAATATCGATGCCGAAGCCTAGACAGGTGGAATAAATATGAGGAAAACGTTCTTTAATATAGTCCGCTTCGAGATGAGTAATATCAAGGAAGACAAAATCATCCCCCGTGGCTTTCATTTCGCTGTCGATAGCCCGGGCGACAATGTCCCGGGGAGCAAGTTCCATCGCCGGATCATAACGGTCCATGAACCTTTGGCCATCCCGACGTCTCAAAAGTCCACCTTCACCACGAACGGATTCAGAAATCAGAAAGTTCTTAGCCAGCGGGTGATACAGGCAGGTCGGATGAAATTGAATAAACTCCATATTGGCAATCTTTGCCCCACCGCGGCAGGCCATGGCCACTCCGTCCCCCGTAGCAATATCGGGATTGGTGGTAAACAGATACACCTTGCCGACCCCTCCCGTGGCCACCAGCGTCTGCCGGGCCAGAAAAGTATGCACTTTTCCATTAGCACACTCCAGGGCATAAGCCCCCCAGCACACATCATCCTGGATTGCCGTACCTAAATACCGACTGGGAATCAGCAGATCAATAGCTGCCATATCTTCAAAAAAAGTGATCTGATCATTTTTCTGGCAGCTGTTAATCAACGCTTTTTCAACCTCTCTGCCGGTCCAGTCAGCCGCATGCAGAATGCGCCTTTTGGAATGGCCACCTTCCCGGGTAAGATCATAGGATTTTCCGGACGCAGCATCTGCGGATTCGGTGAACTTGACCCCCATTTCAATCAGATCCTTGATTCTCTGGGGCCCTTCATGCACCACGGTTTCAACCGCATCATAATGGCACAACCCGGCCCCGGCCTTCAGGGTATCAGCAATATGTGAAGCATAGGTATCATTGAGGTCAGTTACGGCAGCGATACCGCCCTGGGCCAGATTAGTGTTGGAATCTTTCTTTTTTTTCTTGGTGATGACTGCCACTGACCCATAAGGAACCACCTGTAGAGCATAAAACAGTCCGGCAATGCCACTGCCGATAACCAGAAAATCGTATTGATAAACCATGGATTTCTACTCCGTTTAATGTTATATACACCCATATAAATCTATAGTGGACAAGTAAATGCGACGGGAACCATATTGGCGCCGCTGCTCTTTGAATATGGCCTTAATCCTGTTCTTCAATGCTATATCTCCAGGATCGTCAGATTTTTTAAGGCTGCCGACACCACCCTTTTCCCGGCTTCAGCAACCGATGCTTCCGAAATGTCAACTCCAAATATCTTCATTTTGCCAATTATCTGCCCAATCTAACCTTATTCGTTATATTTTAAATTTTTAGCTATTCAATTCTATTGTGTAACTTGGGTTAAAATAAACTACCGCTTGCGGCGGGGATCATTTTTTTCTAATAATAGCTCAACAAATCTACAACTTCCGTGTGACCATTATATTCAGCTTGTGACATAGGTGACTCACCATCTATATTTTGAATGTTCGGATTTGCATTAGCCTTTAACAATAATTCTACGATATTTTTGTAGCCATTAGAGGCAGCATATAATAAAGCTGTATCCTCATAAGGATTACTTTTTACATTCACATCTACACCTTGATCTATCAATAGTTTAACGATTTCTTCAGCACCATTACCTGATACATACATTAGTGCTGTTAATCCATCTTTGCATTTTACATGCAAATCGGCACCACCCTCAATTAAGTCTTTTGCCTTCTCTGTTTCGCAGTATATACATGCTTCCATTAATGGGGTTTTACTCATCTTTCCCTCCTATCCACAAAACATAACGGTTGAAGTCAGTGGCGGCGGAACGATGTCCACTGAACTGATTCGGTCGAGTAAGCAAGGGGAACCTCCCCCCAAGCTTCTCACAGAACCGTACGTGAACCTCTCGATTCATACGGCTCTTATCATTCGGTCAAGCACGCAGCAGACTCCAATGAACAAAATAATTCGGCA
>Ga0307990_1000230_pt1 | contig 53695 bp, 55 predicted proteins | sample EllFjometagen129_FD_203168 | JGI IMG/M metagenome (GOLD analysis project Ga0307990, IMG submission 203168) | Marine microbial communities from Ellis Fjord, Antarctic Ocean - #129 | ecosystem: Environmental > Aquatic > Marine > Unclassified | place: Southern Ocean | collected 2014-10-08
ATCACAAAGCTTTCGAATACCGACAAAGAAATCCTTGTCAGCAGGAACAATACCGCCCTCACCTTGTACAGCCTCAACCATAATGGCAACTGTACGTTCATTGACCGCAGCAGCAACCGACTCTAAATCATTGAATTCAGCATGAACAAAGCCAACCGGCAGCGGATCAAAGCCATCCTGGACTTTGGACTGACCTGTTGCAGCACAAGTTGCCAGAGTACGACCATGAAAAGAGTTCTGCATAGTAACGATTTCAAACTTACCTGAGTCTTTACCCCACAAACGAGCCAGCTTGATCATAGCTTCATTTGCCTCAGCACCGGAATTGGCAAAGAAACATTTACCATTCAAAGATAGCTTGGAAAGGCACTGTGCCAGAAGAGCCTGATTAACATTATAAAAAAGGTTAGAACAATGCATCAGTGTAGCAGCCTGAGTCTGTATAGCTTCAACCACTTTGGGATGACAATGCCCCACGTTCTGGACGGCAATACCTGCTGTGAAATCAAGATAGGTCATTCCATCAGGATTACGCACTTTACAACCTTGACCGCTAACCAACGTGGCCGACGGTGAGTATGTATGCATAACATACTGGTCAAACAACTCTGCAATATCTGTACTTTTACTCATCTGCTATAATCTCCGTTCCTACACCTTGTTTTGTGAAAATTTCCAGTAAAAGGGAGTGCGACATCCGGCCGTCTACAAGGTGTACTTTTCCAACACCGGCATTAATCGCCTCTACACAACTGTCCAGCTTCGGCAGCATTCCGCCACCCACAACACCACTCTCCTTAAATTTCTGCAAAGAGCTGATACGCAATGATTTCAAGAGCGTCTCTTGGTCATGAACATCCATCAACAGGCCGGGAACATCGGAAACAAAGACCAGTTTAGAGACCTTCATTGCCTTGGCAAGGGCTGCCGCGGCTGTGTCAGCATTTATGTTATACAACTCTCCATCGGTGCACCTGCCCAATGGAGTTACTACGGGAATCATTCCCGCGTCAATCATTTCAAAAACCTTTGTGGTCTCTACCTTAACCGGTAGTCCCACATATCCCCAGTCAAGAATACGACCCGACTCAGGATGTACATCTGTTTTCTTCTCAACTATAAAAATATCATCACCATGCAGTGCGTGAGCATCGGCTTTATGTTTTCTCAGAACGCTGATAACATTGCTGTTAACCTCATTTTTAATCACACTCTCGACAACCTTGATGCTTTTGTCATCGGTAACGCGCAGACCATTAACAAACTCAGCCTCGATACCAACATTCAGCATACCGCGCGAGATCGCTTTTCCTCCGCCATGCACCAGCACCACTTTTATACCGACTGCATTCATAAAAGTGATATCAACCAGAAGACGTTCCAGGTTTTCGGCCACTTCCATAACGCTGCCACCAACTTTTATCAGCACAACCGCACCTTTAAAAGCCTGTATATAAGGCAATGCTTCTACCAGCACCGCTGCTTTTTTAATTGCCTTTTCCATTATCAATATCCAATTTAAGAACAGAGATAAACCCTGTCCCTACCGTAGTATACGCCGCATTAATTAACTAACGCACTAATGAACTAACGAACTAACACACTGTCAAGTAGTGTACTCCGCATTAATCGATACGTAATCATGTGATAAATCACAGGTGTAAATAGTGTCGCACCCCTGCCCTAGATTCAAGTTGATATTCACATCAAAGGCGCGTGCCTTCATAATCTCCTGCATCTTATTCAACTCGCCGGGCCCTGCTACACGGCCTTTGTCATAAGCCGCTTCGTCTCCAATATAAATCTGAACTTTATCTTCTTCAACCGCAGCACCGGAATATCCTAAAGCGGCAATTAAACGACCCCAGTTCGGGTCAATACCAAACCAGGATGTTTTAACCAAAGGCGACTTTGCAATGGCACGGGCAGCCAGCCCGGCATCTTTATCACTTGCGGCACCTGCAACTTTAACTGTAACAAACTTGGTGGCACCTTCGCCATCCATGACTATTTTTTTACCGAGTTCAATGCAGACACTCTTGAGGGCATCTGAAAACTTCGTCCACTCCGGATGCTGCGGACTTAAGGCATCATTGCCGGCAACTGCTGAAGCCATGGCAATCACGGTATCATTTGTACTCTGATCGCCATCCACCACCAGCCTGTTAAAACTGGGCTCAACCGCAGCACGCAGTGCCATATCAAGGTTCTCCGCATCAATAAACACATCGGTAGTAATAAAAGCCAGCATAGTAGCCATGTTTGGATCAATCATGCCGGAGCCCTTAGCCATGCCGCCTATCACGACATGTTGACCGTCAATTTCAATTTGAACTGCAAACTCTTTTTCAACAGTGTCAGTTGTCATGATAGCACAGGCAGCATCATACCCGCCATCCGGGCTGAGAGCTGCGGCAGCCAGCTTGATTCCGGCAGCCACCCGTTTCATCGGCAGGTTCACCCCGATTACACCAGTGGAACATACCAGAGCCAATGACGGATCCAGCCCAAGAGTTTCGGCAGTCATCTGCGTCATCGCAAGTGCATTTTTCAAGCCGGTCTCTCCGGTGCAGGCATTGGCATTGCCACTGTTAATCACAATGGCCTGGGCAAGACCTGAACCGGTGCGCTCGCGATCAACCCGGACCGGTGCAGCAGCTACCTTATTAGATGTATAAAGAGCAGCCACAACACAAGGAGCATCCGCAACCAGCAGGGCCAGATCTTTACGAGCGGCATACTTTATTCCGGATTCAACGCCGCAGGCCTTAAAGCCGGTGGCCGCAGTGATTCCGCCCTCTATATGTTTAAAATTATGCATTCTAATAACGGCAATCTAAACCAAACCCTATCCGTAACATGTGACAGACAAAGAAACTCTTTGAAAGTCCTATATAATTGATTATTTCGGCCGGAAAGTCGATTAAAAACGGCCGGAAAACGGTAAATAATTGCTTATCGCTTAATTTTAATGGGACTGCATCTGCCCATATTGATCATTTCAGAGGCTGCCAGCCGCCACCAAGTGCTTTATAGATGCCAATCAGGTCTTTGGCAATCAACCCTTGACTTATGACCACCAGCTCCTCAAAGGAGAGCAAAGAACGCTGGGCATCAAGAACGCTGTTAAAATCGGTCAGTCCCTGTTTATAAAGATCCTGTGAAACAGCAACCGCATTACGGGCGGCATCGGCAGCGTTGTCTAAAGCCTCCAGCCTTTCATACTCACGCACATAAGCACTCATCACATTTCGTAGTTCCGCAACTGCATCAAGAACAGTTGATTCATAATGAATGAAGGCTTGTTCATGCAGTGCTTTCTGCACCTCGATGTTAGCACGAATGGAGCCAGCTCTGAATACCGGCCATGAAATGGAAGGTCCAAAACTGAAGAAATGGCTCTCCCCCGCCGCCAGATCAGCTAACTCCAATGATTCCAGACCGATTGAACCTCCGAGGGCAAAAGAGGGATAAAGGTCAGCCTCCGAAACGCCAATCTCAGCACAGCGAGCCGCCAGCTCTCGCTCAGCTGCCCGGATATCAGGACGTTTGCGCAGTGCTTCCGCAGGAATGCCGGAGAGCGTACGTATCGGAGCGGAGAGCATTTTATCAGTAGAAACTATCTTGAATTTCAATTCTCCTGGCATCACGCCGGTCAAGACCGCCAAAGCATTCAACGCCTGGTCCGAGCTGCTATGCAATCCTGGAATTGTGGCACGGGTGCGTTCAAGATTATACTTGGCCTGTTCAACTGCCAGCTCATCGCCGATACCTGATTTGGCACGGGACTCTACAATTTCAAAAGTATCCTGCTGGATACTGAGATTACGTTGCGCCACCTCAAGTCGTTTCTGAAGCTCCTGATACTTTGCATAGCTGACAGCTGTTTCGGCCGCAACAACCACCCACAGGTGTTCAAATGTAGCACAGGAAGACTCAAATGCGGCCTGCGCAGACTCAACTGAACGGCGTCTTCGTCCAAAAATGTCCAATTCCCAACGGGCATCAAAGCCAACCTGATAGTGATCACCATCACCAGGAAAACCGGCATTATCACTATATCTATAGCGGTTATAAGCACCCGATGCATCCACCTCAGGAAGTAATCCTGCCTTACTGATACCGAGCCGCGCCCTTGCTTCACGAATTCTCGAAACAGAGTCCGCTAAACTCAGATTATTGCAAAGAGCCTGCTCTACCAAGTTGGTTAGAACCGGATCATCAAAGACCTTCCACCAGAGAGCCACCTCATTCACTGTTATCTCGGTACCTTGATGCGTTTTCAGGTCATTCAGAACCGGCTCTTTCCATTCCGGCCTTTTGTAATCAGGTCCAACTGCTTTGCAACCTGCGAGGGCCAGAACAGTTGCAGCAATAAATCCAGCGCCATATATTTTCATTTTCATTTAAAATCCTTATGTTTGTCGAGGGAATCGATTGAATCGATTGATTCGATTCAAGGGCGACAAGAATGTCGCCCCTACGAATGTTCTCCGACTATCTTATCACGCACGCCGTGCATCTTTTCACGGATGGTCTGGAAAAGCGCATACAATCCCGGCACCAGCACAATCCCGATCGCCGTGGCGGCAAGCATGCCAAAGAAAACCGTAACACCAATTGACTTACGGCTGGCAGCACCGGCACCTGTTGCAAAAACCATCGGCAGCACACCGAGAATAAATGTAAAGGCGGTCATCAGTACAGCGCGGTAACGTTCCCGCGCGCCGTGTACCGCAGCTCCGACAATCGAAACACCTTTTTCTCTCTCTGTCTTGCAAAACTCGATAATCAGGATAGCATTCTTACTGGCCAGGGCAATCAGCAGGATCAAACCCAGCTGAGCATAGATACTGATAGGCATTTTCATAAACATGAGCCCCAGCAATGCACCGCAAACTGCAACAAAGACAGACAGCATAACCGACAACGGAATTGTCCAGCTCTCATACTGAGCAACCAGGAAAAGATACCCGAAGACCAACGCCATCAGCATAAGGACTCCGGTCTGACCGGATGCACGCTTCTCCTGAAAACTCATTCCCGACCAGGAGAAGGTATATCCCTTATCCAGAACCTCGGCAGAAAGCTTCTCGATCTTCATCATCATCTCACCGGTACTTATCCCCGGCATCAGCATAACATTGATCGCAGCACTCGGAAAGAGGTTGTAACGCGAAACCATGCGCGGTCCCAACACCTGCTCAATGGTCACTAAAGAGCCTAACGGCACCATCTCCCCGGTATTACTTTTAACGTAGAGTTTCAGGATATCATCCTGGTTATTGCGCCCTTCCCATTCCGCCTGAATAATTGCCTGATTAACCTGAGTTCCGATGTTTACATCATTCACATAGCGGGAGCCGAGGTAGTTCTGCAATGTTGCAAACACAGAGCCGACAGGCACATTCATCAGTTCAGCCTTAACACGGTCTACATTAACCTTAAGCGAGGGAGTCTGCGCATTGTAACCGCTGAAAGCCATCATCACCTCCGGCATGGCATTCAACGCTCCAAGCATCTTCATCATCTGCCCCTCCAGCCTGGCTGGATCAGGATCAGAGAGCGCCTGCAACTGTACATCCATGCCGTTGCTATAACCCATACCGGGAATCGCCGGAACCAGAAAACAGTTGATCACCGCATCGGGAATTCCGGCAAACTTAGCACGGCATCGATTCATAATACCATTAGCATGAAGTTCCGGTCCCGGACGATCTTCCCAGTCATCAAGACCGATCACAATAAAACCGGTATTCTCTGAATGGCCGCTGATCAGGGCAAAGCCCGTGATACCCAGTACAAATTTAACGCCTTCATCATCGCGAATCATACTGGAAGCCCGTTCCACAACGGCCTCAGTCCTTGCCTTGGAGGCCCCCTCCGGCAGACGTATATCCGTAAATATCACTCCCTGATCCTCATCCGGCAGGAAGCTTGTAGGCATTATATTGAAGAATTTCCAGGACACAAGCGCAAAGACCAGCAGAAATAGAGTTGTCAACCCGATACGACGCGCCAGCCAGCCGGATATTCTGACATATCCACCACGGAAAAGATTCAGTCCCCAGTTGAAGAGAGCAAAAGGGCCACGTTTATGCGGTTTGGGTTTACCCAGCACAGTAGCACAGAGAGCAGGACTGAGGGTCAGAGCATTAATTGTAGAAAAACATATCGCCGCCGACATCGTCACAGCAAACTGCTGGTAGATTTTACCGGTGATACCGGAGATGAATCCAATCGGCACAAAGATAGCAAGCAGCACAAGTGTTGTAGCGATTATAGCACCAGTGACCTCTTCCATTGTGCGCATAGTTGCATCTTTGCGGTCAAGTCCCTCTTCAACCATCAGATGCTGCACACGTTCAACCACAATAATGGCATCATCTACAACCGATCCAATTGCAAGCACAAGTCCAAAGAGAGTCAACGTATTAACGCTATACCCCAAAGCAGAGAGCACTGCGAAGGTTGAAAGCAGAGAAACCGGAATAGTAAGTGCAGGTATAAGGGTGGCACGCCAGTCCTGCAGGAAGAGATAGCATACAATCACAACAAGAACGAAAGTCAGCAACAGTGTGACAGCAATCTCCTTGATAGAAGCTCTGACCACCTGAGTAGCATCATAGGAAGAGAATATCTCCATATCCTCAGGCAGACGTGTTCGCAGATCAGCCAGCAGTTCCTGCAAACGGTCCATAGCATCAATTGCATTGGTCCCCGGTGTCTGGTTAAGTCCGATCGACACAGCCGACGCACCATTGTAATTACCGTTGTACCCATAATTAGACTCTCCATATTCAATGCGTCCGACATCTTTCAACCGTAGGACACCGCCTTGTTTATCAGTACGGACAACTATATTCGCAAAGTCATCAGGATCATTCAAACGGCCTTTAGCCTGCAGAGCAAAAAAACGCTGAGCATCACCTTTAGAAGGTGCAGCGCCAACCTTGCCGACAGCAGCCTGCAGGTTCTGGGAGCGAATTGCTCCGATAACATCTTCGGTGCTGATTCCCAGGGCGGCAAGCCGTTCCGCATTAAGCCAGATACGCATACTGATTTTTGCACCGTAAACATTTACACCACCCACTCCATGAATACGCTTTGACTCTTTCTGAACATAATCGTACGCAAAATTACTCATATCCAGACGGTTTTTAGTTCCCTTTGGCGAACGTATATTCACGAAGCCGAGCGCACTGGAAGAACGGCTCTCAACTATTATTCCCTGATCATTGATCTCCTCTGGTAGACGCGGGAGTGCCTGCTGGATACGGTTCTGAACCTTAACCATATCCATATCGCGATCAGAACCGACCTCAAAGGTTACCGTAAGAGCATAATTACCCTGATCATCGCTGGTCGATGACATGTAAAGCATATCATCAACACCGTTGATTTCATCTTCAAGAGGTATGGCAACAGTACGTGCAATTTCCTGGGCATTAGCACCGGGATAACGCGTACGGACCTGTATCTCCGGAGGTGTCACGTCAGGATATTGGGCCACCGGCAGTGTTTTAATCGCCAGCACACCAGCAAGAGTCAGCACAACCGAAATAACCATCGCAAAGCGAGGTCGTTCTATAAATACTTTTGAAATCATTGTTTGGCAACTCCCTCATTCGTAGACGAGGCTGCCTTGTCCTCTTTTGGAGCTGGCGACTCTCCGACCATTCGAACCTTAACGCCCTCAGTCAGGCGAAGTACACCTTCAACAACCACACGTTCTCCAGCCGCTACACCAGTGTGAATCTCAACACGTCCGTTTTCTATATCACCGACCTTAATCCGGCGTTTCTGCGCCTTGCCATCATCGCCAATCACATATACAAGCTCGCCTTCAGCATCGGTCATCAGAGCACTCTGTGAAACAACCGGATACTTAGCCGGCGTTTTGGCATCAATCAGCACTGTAACGTAACTGTTAGGAATCAAAAACCTGTCTTTATTGTCAAACTTGATACGGATCGGCAGTGTTGCGGTTGTGGAGGACATCTCATTATCCTCAAAATCACGTACACCAATTAAATCTGGAATTGTCCCGGTCGGGAGTTTAATACGCAGACGAAGTTCATCGTTTAACTTATCTTCAGCAATCTTCTCACGTATACCGACATATTCGCGGTCGGTCACAGAAAAGACAACGCGGATAGGATCAAGCTGTACAATCCGTGCCAAGGTACCAACTGACGGGGCAACATAGTCACCGATATTTGCAATGGTCTTACCGATCTTCCCATCAATCGGAGCAATAATCCGGCAGTGCTTCACATCAATTTCAGCCAACAACAGACTGGCCTTAGCCTGTTCAACCCGAGCCTTGCCACCGGCCACATCACTTTTAGCTTTATCCATGTCGGCCTGTGTAATACCACGAACGTCAGAGTCGTTTAATCGTTTCAAATAGCGTTCTGCACGTTCAATCTCAGCCGCAGCCTGTGCCAGTTCGGCCTTGCGAAACGAGACAGTTGCTTCATACGACTCAGAATCAATCTCAAAAAGAAGGTCGCCCTCTTTTACAAAACTCCCCTCTTTAAAATTAACCTTAGTTACATAACCGGATGTCCTCGCACCAAGATCAACATCTCTAACCGGCTCCACATGTCCAATAAACGAAACCGGCGGATTCAAAGTACCAGGCATGGCGCTCTCCACTTTCACCAGTGGATCACCCGGCGCTGGCGGCATCATCCCAGGCTGTATTCCCCCGGTTGACACCGGCATCAATCCCTTCACAATAAACCCGATAATAAATGCGCATAACGCCGTAAACACAACCCCGAAGATCTTTGCTGCGGTATGCTCGCTCTGCATGCCATCATCACTAACTGCTTTTTCTTGTTCCATAATTATTTTCCTTTTGAAGGGCGACACAGGTGTCGCCCCTACTGGCTGGGCGACACAGGTGTCGCCCCTACTGGCTGGGCGACACAGGTGTCGCCCCTACACTCTTACCTACTGAATCCATCAGACAGTCGACAATATCGTTAACCTCATACTCCTTGTCGTCCACATTCAGCTGACAATGCAACATCCCGATCCACGTCAACCCGATTGTATACGCAAAGTTATGGATATCAACATCCGCTCTGATCTCACCGCTCTCCTGCATCTTCTTCAAAGCCACTGCGGTAACATTCATCACACTGTTATCAAGTTCCTTGAACTGCTCCACCACATCCTTTAAAGCCGGACGGGTCCAATCGAGAGCAAAGAGCATCTTAACGTTCTTACGATTCTGAGGCTTAGTCAGCACCCGTGACATCCAAACCTTCAAACCGCTACGCAATCCATCAAATGTCTCCGGCTGAGAATTGATGATCATCCTATCACCTGTTGCTTCGTCAAAAATGTAAATAACCACTTGGCGCAGGAGTTCAGGCTTGCTGCTGAAATGCCAGTAGACCGCACCCTTTGTCAGCTTGATCCGGATTGCCACATCCTCAAAGGTCGTGCGATCATATCCTTTTGTCGAAAAGAGCTCCATCGCCGCCTTTAAAATCTTCAGCCTGGTTCTGGCAGCATCCTCTTTGGTTCTTCTTGCCATAATAAAAAACTCCGCTTTTCAGATATTTGCCCGCTATTATACATACCATCCGGTAGGTATGTAAACAGCAAACTTAAACAATTTATGATTTTATAACTTTGGGGGCGACTTAGCAGAGCAGAGCGGTTCGGTTTAGTCGGACCACTTGATTATATCGAATCACTCGAAAAACAGCGCTAAAAAATATAAGTCTCTGCGCTTGTGATTTTTAGCGATCAGATTTTTTACCTAAAACAACGTTCACCTGAACAAAATATCGGCGACATTGCGGATATACTGTTCATCGCTCATACCTAGCGTCAGTTTTTCGGGATATTTTGCTTTCTGTTCAAAGTGTATGCGTAAAGAGCCAAATACCTTCAAACGTGCTTGCGGTTCCAGCTGTTCCCGTCGCAGAATCGAATTGGCAAGCAGCAACGCTTCTTGCGGGGATGTCAACTGGCGCAAACGGGCAGTAACATAAGCATAATCTCGAAGTGAATTATATTGGGCCGGCATAAGTTCTTCGATATTGGGCATAAAAACCTTATGAGCGCAGACGACAACGGTGCCGCCTGCAATATCGCCAAGCCTCTGTCCGGTCCTGCTGAACAAAGCAACACAACCTCCGAGAACATAGCCCATTGGCAGCATATCCACAAATCTGAGCAGGTTGCGGATAAGAATCTGTGAAAAGCTAAGGTTAAGACCGCGGGCATCGACAACGCGTAGCTTCATCATCCTTTTACCGGGGGTCTGTCCTCTCCACCACCATTCAAAAATAACCGGATACCATATAAAAATGATAAATCCGCTGATCAAGCCAATTGTTTGTGCCATATCTGAAAACAGAATTGAAAAATACCCGGTGAAAACATAGGTGATAAATGATAGAACCACCTTGACAAAAAAATCGATCAGAAACGCTATTCCGCGGATAAGCGGGTCGGCCACCGGCATTGAAAATTCAATTCCCTCCGGAATTTTTATACGCACACTCTTTTGAAATTTCATCTGTTTTCTCCGGCATTGAATACCTTAGCGGCACCTTTGCGACCGCAGAAGCAGAAGAACCAAAGAACCAGCAGCAGCTGAACCACACCAAATGATATTTTGAACCAGTATGGAAGAACGGGTTCATGATATTGAGAAAAAGCTGCTTCAATAATACCGGCCCAGATCATCATCAACATAACCCCAAAAGCGATTGTGGTAATATCTGGCAGAGCTTGACGTAAACGCATAGCCAGGCTCAATCGCGTTCGTCCTCCAATGAGTGCCGCACCTAGAATCAGAGCGGCCTCTCCGGCCAGCAGGATCGCTGGAATTTCAATTGATCCATGTGGCAGAAGCCAGCCGGTTAAAAAGAGGCTTTCTCCGGCGGCGATGTAGTCTAAACAGACTGCCCCCAGCAGAACCCCGTTTGTAAACAGGAGCACAAAGGTTAAAACCCCATAGGTCACTCCAGATGCAATTACCATAAAACTGACCTTGCTGTTATGGATCATATACCAGGCCGAACCGCTCATTTTGCGACCCTTATAGGTATTACTATCCGATTGTTCCTCCTTGATCACCCGTTCAGAAGGAGTTATGGCCAGATGTGCATAAGGAAGAAGCACATCCTTGCTCTGCGGATCAACAACCAGCAGTGTTGATCCCATAATCGCCCCCATCACAGTCAGAGCAATCGATAGAATCAGTTTACGATAATGGCGCCGTACTGCCTGCGGAAATGTACGGCTCAGCCACTCAAATGGATGGAAATTAATAAATCGGCGCCTCTCCATTGTATGCAGCTCGGCATAGGCACGGGCGCATAATGCCTCAAGATAGGCACAGATGTCGCGCTCTACCCCGTAAGTCCGCATCTCAGAGAGATCTGCACAAGTACGGCTGTAAAGATAGTGCAGACGCTTAACCTGCTTAAGCGAGAGCTGCCGCGAAGGATTGTCGCTCAAAAGTATCAGTTCATGGTCAAGCTCATCCCAGAGCGGTTGGCCCCGGGCGCTAAACTCCTGCATGTTAATGATCATAAGTTAAAATCCTCGTAGATGTTGTTCAAAAAAGTAGGTCCGGTTTTCAACCGGACAATCCCGATGCAATCGGGACCTACATATATCCCCTGCAACAGCAGGATATAATCAACGAACCTGAAATGTGCCCATCGGTATTAAAAGTATTCAAAACCTTCTCCGTGACACTGTGCCTCCGTGTTAAAATCATCCATCCATCTACCTACCTACCTACCTGTCAAAAAGACAGGCGCATAAGACTGCTACAAAATCTGCCTCTGCTTAATATCCAGGTACTGATTCACCAGTGCAACCGCCGCATCATCAGGATCTGTCAATTTAAGAACAACCCCCTTGGCCGCAAGTTCCCGGCGCAGCATGTCCAGATCACGGCTTACAAGATCTCCGGCCACACATTGATAAATTTGCGCGACACTCTCAACCGGTTTTTCAAAAATACTCTGGCTCAACTGCGGACGCGGCATGCAGACATGGACAAGGTGTCGTTTAATGGCCAGATCCACATTGTTAAGAAATTTCTCTGAGAGCAGCGGGTCATCAAGATCAGTCAGAATCAATACAAGCGTACGTTTGGATAGATGCAGACGCAGAAACGAGAACAATTCATCATAAGCAGGACTGCAGGCCACTGCTTTCTCATGGCAGAGCAGCTCTCTACAGGCGTTGTAGTGAGCCTGCCCGCTACCCGGGCGCACATAACTGGTGACACGGTCGGAGAAGGTCAGAACTCCAAAGTGATCACCGTTCTTTTGTGCAATCTGCCCTAGAAAGAGTGCGGCGTTGATATATCTGTCCAACACAGGATCGCCTTTCCGGCGGCGGGCGCTCAGGCGTCCGGTATCCACAGCCACCAGAACCTTCTGTGTATGTTCGGCCTGATAAAGCCGTGTCACCGGTCTGCGGCGACGTGCGGTGGCCTTCCAATCGATATCGCTATAGCTGTCACCCGGCATATAGTCACGCAGACGCTCGAATTCACGTCCCTGTCCAAGCACTCTGACCATGCTCAATCCGGCTGAGTTGCTGGTCAGAAAACGGGCGGCCATCCGGCGGGCACCTGGACTTAGCGGTGGATAAACCCGTAATTCGAGTTTTACCGGCAGAGAGTGATATGAACTCCATAAACCGAAGATGCTGCCGCTCTGCAAAAAAAGCTTCTGCATCGGAATTTCACCTCTTTCATGGGCGATTATTTCAAATGAAACTTCTACAGCACCAGCGCCAGCTGGCCATTTAAAAGGCAGAGGATTCAATTTGCAGTCTATACCGACACTAAAAGGCGCACCAAGATATATCATTCGGCTGCTTTTTAACTCCCGGTCCATGCTGACTCTTACCACAAGTGTCCCCTGCTTATGACAGGTCAGCCGAACTACATCCGGCACTATCACCTTAAAGCGGGGTGCATCAATCAGTAGCGATAACATATCAAAGAATCCGATTGCCAGCAGCAGTAGCAGAGTCAGAACCAGAACCGCAAGCCCATCTGTATAAAATGCAGCTGTAAGAGCTGCTAATACCGGTATAACTGCTATTGCAACCAGTTTATATGTCGGGACGATCTTCATAATTTATTTCATTAGCTTCTGGTTAAATCCTTTTTTGCGTGAGGCTCTATCTAGGCACAGCCACCAGCTGGAGCAAATCGGTGATTACACTATCAACCGAGAGACCCTCCAGTTCATATTCGGGGCGCAGTAAGATCCGGTGCGCAAGCACCTTCGGCAGCATGCCGCGGATGTCATCAGGCGTAATAAAATCACGTCCCGCCAGCACCGCTGCGGCTCTTGCTGTCTTCAACAGTGCCTCCGTGGCCCGTGGTCCGGCACCAACCATAATTGCCTTGTGTGTGCGGGTTTCACGTATCAGGTCAACTGCATAATTCAAAATTTCATCACGCATTGCAATCATGAATAATCCCTCCCTTAAAGCGGGGATTTCCTCTAAGGAGATTACCTTCTTTACAGCACCTGAATCCAGAGTCTGCTCAGGAGATTCATTTCCGACCAGCCGGTGAGCCAGCGTAATCTCATCATTGCGGTTGGGACAATCCATAATTATCTTAATAAGGAAGCGGTCTTTCTGCGCTTCAGGCAGTGGATAGGTCCCCTCATGTTCAATCGGGTTCTGAGTGGCAAAGGTGGTGAAAGCCCTTGATAGCTGATAAGTCTCACGATCAATAGTTACCTGATGTTCCTGCATCGCCTGCAACAGAGCTGACTGCGTTTTTGCGGGAGCCCGGTTAATCTCATCCGCCAGCAGAAAAGTTGTGAACAATGGCCCCCGGACCAGATTGAACTCGTTGTTATGCATATTATAAACATTGGTGCCAATAATATCTGATGGCATTAAATCAGGGGTAAATTGAATTCGTTTGCTCTCGCATTCAAAAACCTGTGCCAGAGTTCGTACCAGCAGTGTTTTAGCTACACCGGGCACACCTTCGATCAAAGCATGCCCCCCTGTGAGGATCGTGGCAAGAGCAAGATCAATAGCTTCATCCTGGCCAATGATCACTTTTTTTATTTCAGTTCTAATCTCATCCAGCGTTGTAATTATTTTATCCATTATCTACTCCGTTTAATCATCAATGTTTAAAAGGTCAACGACTTCATTATAAGCATCCAATATCTCATGTTCACGCGGCAGCTTACGTGCGCGCTTGCGGTATTTAGCAAGCAGTGCGTCAAATGCTTCGCGTTTATCTCTGGGCATATGCTGCAGGCGGACGCTGTTATTTTTGGCCCACCCCTCCAAAGCGGAGGGCACAATATCTTTTTGTGAAATTGCACGTTGTAGCAGGTTGCAAAGTGCACCTCCCTCTTCAACGCTTTCCTCACACCTGATTACATCATCATTGGCATAACGTGGAATTAGAGGTATTGCGGTCAGCCAGAAATACAATCCGACCGGGATAATCATTACCCAGAATGCGTAATGCAACTTGTGTGAACGAAAGAGCTTGGCCACAGTACGTCGGTTTATCAAACCAAAATGACTTTCATCAAAAAGCACCCTGCTGCAATCCTTAAAAATCCATAACAGAAATCTGGTCTCACGCACTGAGCGCATCGCTTCATTCGAAAAAGGATACGAAAGCGTGCTGAGGATAACAGATCCCTTATCAAAAGTTTTCTGAATAACAACCGGCTTGTCACCACAGCGATAAATAATCACCCAGCCTGCCTCACAGATATTGGTTGCAAAAGCCATAGTTGTCTTTACGGCAATCGTTCCCGGTAGACCGTAAACGGCAGCCGAATCTTGATCAGCCAGAGTCGCCTTTTGATCCGGATCATCGATTTCATCAAAAGTTATGCCATACCAAAGCGAATTAGATGAGATGTCGCAACAGGAGATGGACGGACAACAACCACGCGAACACCTTCTCTCATCATAGACCACATCTTCAACCTCTTCATCCTTTTCAACCTTTTCAACCTTTTCAACCTTTTCAACCTTTTCAACCTTTTCAACCTTTTCAACCTTTTCAACCTCTTCAACCTCTTCAACCTCTTCAACCTTTTCAACCTTTTCAACCTTTTCAACCTTTTCAACCTTTTCAACCTTTTCAACCTTTTCAACCTCTTTAACCTCTTCCACCTCTTTACCATCCATCATCCAGCTGTTCTCACGTTTATCCGAATATCTTTTGCGTGGTTCAAAGCTTATCAGCAGGCGCCCCCCGTGATTGGTCACAAAGTTATGTACCGCATCACTGTCCACTTTCGACATACGAAATCCACCATGCGAAAAAACCAGCATATCGTAGTTATCAAGATTGCTGTAAGGCAGAGCCGTATGGTTACGCTCGGCCTCAATAAGTCCGCTTTTGTTCAAGCTTTCGTACAATACCTCAATACCCAGTGGGTCAGAGCGTAGCGATGACCCACGCGGCATTGAATCGCCGGCATCGAAGCGCATTTTAAGAATATAAAAAAATCCGCACAAAGTGACCGCAAGCAGCAACAGCGCGCATAATTTCACAGTTATCCCGGCACTACCCCCCCTAATGTTCATAATCTTCACCCGACCCATTTCTATCGCTATCCGGTTCACAATCACGACGCAGCCCGACACAGCGGGACTTATACTCACTCCACATCTCCGGGGTTATCGTTGTATAGCCATACCATGAACACTCCATGACACGCGATAAACAGTTGAAGGAATCAATCAAACCGATTCTGCGGCGAGCCCGCAGCTCCAGCTCACACCGATAATCGCGATTGGATTTATAGTTCCGCAGCGTAACAAAACCGAGCTCACCCAGAGTTGCCAGAACCCCAAGAAAAAGTGCCCGTACCGCAGCTCTGTAATCACCGGCCGCAATCAGCGTTGCCGCCAGCTCAAGCCATTCGTCCGGCGGCAGATCCTGAGCTGAAACTGCGTGGTCATGTATATTCACCGGAAGTTCCGCCTCAACCACCTCATTGACCTCCATCAAAGCCCGGCGCACACGCAGCCATCGCAGGAGCATAACAGTCAGAATACCAAACACTGCAATCAATAAAATGTAGAACAGAACCTCTCCCGCAATTAGATTGAATCCCCATTGATTTTTACCGAATTCAGATCCTCTTCTACCAAAGAGCTTGTCGAACCAATCCCTGATCATCTCCTGAATTTCTTCCAGCTTCTTCATATAACGTGCCAGCCATGCAGGCATGCCTTTACCATCATCCTTTTCAAGATTAAGTTTGCGAGGCATTCTCCAGGTGTAACGCGCCTGCTGCAGCGTGCTATCCAGAGCCGCATCCAGCACAGCCCCCGATTCTTCGCCGGAGGACAACTCACTCACAACTTCAACATCAGGGGTACGTCCTGATTCCGGCTGCTGAGCCCATGAACTGTTGAACGGAATAACGACTCCCGCCAGAAGCAGGGACACAAGCAGGGTTCCCGTAACTCGGTTACGGTTAGTCATATTTTTTAACTCAAATAAAATATCCTCTCCGCTTCCCCGTGAATTGAATTGAAAACGCCGCATTACGGTGGCAATTTTCATGAGTGGATCAAGCAGTAAGTAGACAAGGCTGTAAACCACAGTAACAAAACTTGTATTTAAAATCAGAGTCATCCAGCCATGTGAAAAGATAGTCGTAACCCCGAAAACACTCTCAAAAAGATGAGGGATCATAAATGCCAAAGCGGTCAACCCTACGCCAAGCAGCATACCAAAGGGTGAAAAAAGAGTAATTATTATTACCATCTGGAAAAACAACATACCTAGAAAGAGAGTCGAATTTCCGGCAGTTGCAGCTTCAACCCCCAAAAATTTATTTAAAAAGGCAATTCCACAAACTGTAATCAGAGCTACCCCCAGCTGCACAGGACTAAGCAGCCAGATCACGCTCAGTCCCTGACCGGAGTGCTGACTGGATGCCCGGTAGGAATCCAGGCAACGGGAGAGCAATCCCTTTTTAGAGGCACCCCCCGATATAAGAATATCCTGAAAGAAAAACAGCGCTGTCATATAAGGGAGACCCAGCGCCATTGATATCGGAATCACAATAAATCCCAGTGGCTGAATAATCGAGGTGAATGCAATCAGCCGCATAATATTCCGAAACCCGTAATGTGGCTGCTCGCGCTCATACAGCCAGCTGTAGAGCGTATCGGCGTATACCGCATGCCAGCATTTCATCCAGATAAAAAGAAGAGGCAGCAGAGCCGTCCACAAAAAGAGTCTTTCATGTGCATAGGCGCTCTGCGACATATCAAACCAGAAATAAAGAAATGCGAGAACAAAGGGGAGGGTTCCAATATAGTATAGGAGCTGAATTGACAGCGGCACCCGGCTGAACACATGCAGGGCCTGACCTGCTATCTGTAAGCCGCTCTCAACCGGTGCCCTCTTTTTTCTTGAAGAGAAACCTCTTTTTTTTGTGATTTCCTGCATTATTTATCAACTCCGGCTTCCTCTATGAAAGCCTTGGATACAGCCTGATGAAAATCATCAGGAAAACGAATCAGCATCAGCCCCAAAGAGGCAAAAACAAAAAACAACAGAATATAACCAGCTGCAATCGCAAATGGAACTGCACACGCCTTTATCAGAAGTCCGTGCCGCTGCATCAGTCCACTAGCGTCCTGCTCCTGTTGCATCTTTTTATTCAAGCAGTGTCTGCACAAAACCACACCTGAGTGTTCGGTAATACACTCATGACAGTAGAAACGTCCACAATCAGGACATCGCGCTACGGCACCACGTTCAGGATGTAATTCACACTGTTGCTGTTGTAATTCCATCAGGAAAACTCCTCGTCAACTGCCGCCGTGCTCTGCTCAAGGCTTTCAACCGCCGTTCCGGAGTCAATCTCTGATAAATCTTCCGCTTTATCAGATGGCTGCTCCAGATATGGCTCCATCCGGCGTACAACTTCATTTAGAAGCACCTTCGCCTTTGAATAGCGGTTCACATACCCCAGGCGATGATCATTGACATCGGTAACAATCCGCACTGAACAGTTTCTGAATCCCAGCATGAGTGCACCCGCCAGCAGCGTCAACGAAAATACCCATACCATGAAAGCAACACCGAATCCATCTCCAGTAAAATAAATCCCAGTCAGCAGACCAAGCAGAGCAAATCCAATAATCAATGCTTTAACCTTAAGTGAATGCCGTCGGATTAAAACAGCGCGAATGTTTTTATACTCAATGTATTTAACAAACTCATTAATTCCATCCAGCGAAACTACCGCCAGCTGACTCTGGTTGCCATAAACTGTGATGCCGCCGACAAATGTGCCGCCCGTACGCATAATAAGCTCATACTCTTTGATGCGCGAGTAGAAAGTTTGATTGAAACTGTCTGATTTCTGAGTGGCCTTATTCATGCGAACACCGCCAGAACTATTGCCACCGGAATAAAACAAATTGCAGGTATACTGCAGATCAGCGCCAGAATTAAACTTAGCTTGCGTTTTGTGCTGTAACAGTAATACTTGTTTTTAAGTCCGCAAACTGCAAATACCAGAGCTATGATGGCCGGAATTACCGGTATGATAAAATTTAGCAACAGACAGCTCCAGGCCACCTGCATGTAAGCCAGCGAGCGACGCTGTTTCAGTATAGCTCCGCTCTGTTTTCTCTCGTTAATACAGCGCGGACAAACATGACCATTACTCTGTTCAATATCGCACAGAGCACACAGCATCCTTCCGCAACTAGCACAGATCGCAACAGCTTTCTTGCCGAGATGAAAAAAACACTGCGCATCTTCAAGCTGCTGAATTGCAACCGCTTGAACTGCCCTGCTTTTAAATCGGGAGGAGACAGAGAATAAAGCCCCTTCACAATTATAGCCGCAGATTCTGCAATGTATATTTTCCACCAGCCCGTTCCGAACAGAACTCAATGGCTGATGACAGTTATCGCATAAAACTTTACCCAGATCATCACCTTTTAGACGCATATCCTACTCTATCCCCCGTACATCCTCGTAAAATGCGGCAAAGGAAGTGCTCATATACGGCATCAACCATAAAAATCCGATATAACATGTGAAAATGGATAAAATCGACCAGCCGATAAACCGCAGTCCCAGCATAAATAACTTGAACCGGTTTCCATACATAATCTTTTTGCTGAATGCCAAAACTTCAAGGGTGGACATATCCGGGTTGTCAGCCAGCACATAAAAGGTCATCCCATATGAAAATGAGGCCATTATACCTGGAATAATCAATAAAAGAGTCCACAACATAATGATCAGCAACATTAAAAGGTAGGTACATGCCGCCTTTTTGAAATATTTAAATCCATAAAAGAGCCGTCCTATACCCAGCATCTCACCCCGGACAACATCCAGAAAGAAGCGGCTCTGCCCAAGCTGCAAGGCTCCTGAAATGGCGTAAATCACAACAACCATCAGCACTACAATAATTATCGTGAAAATAATCCTCAGCTCTTCGGGAAGCAGCATCCCTATAATCTGCATAAACTGCATCGGCAGCTGGCAAAGCTGTGTAAGCATAATATATAAAAATGAGAAGCCTACCGCTATACCCCAGTTACCTTGAAGAGTTTCACGCGCACGCGCAGTAAGATCCGCATTAGGAGTCTCGCCGATGCCGCCCTCACCCTGTGAATATGCGGTGCTTCCCTCGTCAATCCGCTGAAAAAATGCGGTTTTACACTCACCGCAAACGTACATTCCCTGATATTCAACCACATCATCTTTTGAAAAAAGCTTGTGACACTCAGCACAAACCACCTCAGCCCTGCCCGGTTGGGCATTATCACTCTTGCTGTTTGCTTCAAGCTGATCAACAAAAGAACGTACATCCTTATATTGCTTCCAGTCGGTCATCGTCTCGTTCCAGACCTGAGTTCGGGAGCGAATTGTGCCCTTCTTGACTAAATCAATAAAATCTTCATCGCTTAAAGGACCGCGCTGTTCACCATCTACCGCATAATACCACTGCATATTAAACTCCGATCTTTATTAAATCATCGCAACCTAATTCTATTAAATTGTGCTGGAACTATATCAAAGAGATCCACCTTTGCCAAGATAACTTGCAGGGTGTGATTTTTTATTGTTGGACTTTCCCACATCGATGATTTACAGCACACTAAAGCAACAAGTGTGAACTACATACAGGTTTTAGTACGTAGTTAACAGTTTTTCCCGCAAAGGCGCAAAGGCGCAAAGTGGATTCTTTACATGTGGTAGTTCCTTTCCGATCTTCTGAACCGTAATGAAATGCTCTGGGAATCAGGAGGAGAGCAGCACGATCTTAATTATTAACTTTGCGTCTTTGCGCCTTTGCGGGAGATAAAAAAACGTACATAAAAAACAAGACTGTTACTGTTTGTAGTATAAATAGCCTGTTTCAATGCAAATTCTTTCAATCAGCCGGTGCCCAGCGCTCACGCACAAAACGGAGAGATTTGCCAAGATCTTCAGGAGTGACATCCCGGGACGGCTCAAATACCTTGATAATGCGATCATCAGTAAAGCCGCGGAGCATATCAAAGTCAACTGCACCTCTACCCGGCGGCAGGTGGTCATTCAGCAGAGGTCGGGCATCATGGATGTGGCAGCCACGGGTAACACCCAGCAAGGTGTTAACCACCTCATCGTGGCGTTCCCATCCAAAAAATTCACGCACCTGACCATGCCCTATGTCATGCCAGTAGGCCAGTGCCGGTGTATCATAGCGTGCCTTCAGCATAAGCATCTCCTGCATATCAGGAAATGCTTCAATTGAGGGCAGATTCTCAAGACAAAGCGTTATCCCAAGTTCCTCAAACTGAGGTAGTATAGTGTCCAGCGAAAGACAAAACCCGTCAAAATATCTTCGAGCCCGCGCCTGACGTCGTTTGACCGCCTTTTTCAGTAGCTTTAAATAGTGCTCACCATCGTTGCCTCCAGCAGCTCCAGTGGCATCGGCGAGGGTATAGGTGTTTATATTACTGAAAAGCGATTTAAGAAAAATACGTCCGGCATGCAGCACAATCGCTTTGGCACCGATCTCAGCCGTGAAATTCAGAGTCTTTTCAACCATGATGCGGGCCATGACCCGCTCATCCTCATCCAGTGAAGCAAGTAGATGCAGCTCAGGATAACCATGCGGTGCTTCAATCGGAACCGGGCAGTAGGCATGTACGCTGTCGATATCAATATCGCCCTGATCCGCAACTGCTTTAATCTCAGCTGCCTGATCCGCAGTCAGATTATATCCAAGCTCTACAGCTTCAAAGCCGATAGCTTTGATTTCATCGATAAGATCGCCACACTTTTCATGTCGCGAGCTGTTCCAATTTGTTGATATTCCAATTTTCATAGTAGATTTGTTAAAGCGGTTAAAGCGGTTAAAGCGGTTAAAATAGTTAAAGTAAGCATCTAATCGAATCAACTGAATTTAGCACCTTCAACGGATTCAACCTCTTCAACCCTTTCAACCCTCTCCCTTTTTACTTGATCAAAGACATAAATTCCTGCCGGGTGGCGGGTTCATCACGGAAAGACCCGAGAACAACAGAGGTGGTCATCAATGAGTTCTGTTTTTCAACTCCGCGCATCATCATGCAGAGATGACGAGCCTCAATCACAACCCCGACCCCCTCCGCATCCGCTTCAGTCATCACCGCCTGAGCCACCTGCTCGGTCAGACGCTCCTGGATTTGCAGCCGCCTGGCAAAGCAATCCACCAGCCGTGCTATCTTGCTGACACCGATCACTTTATCTTTGGCGATATAACCCACATGACACTTTCCGTAAAAAGGAAGTATATGATGTTCACAGAGGCTGTAAAGTTCGATATCTTTAACAATTATCATATGATTAAGATTCGCCTCGAAAACCGCCTGGTTTAACACCTCTGTGCTTGTCTGATGATACCCGCCTGTTAGAAAAGCGTAGGACTCCGCCACACGCTGTGGAGTATCAACCAGTCCTTCGCGTTTTGGATCTTCACCAAGTTCAATCAGAAGCTGATGGATCAATCCCGCAATTTTTTCCTTGTTTATCTCTTTCTTCTGCATCCACTGACTTTAACATTTCATGGCTCTAAAACTCAAGCCGTGAATTTACATATGTAATTCCAGTACGTCCATCGTTTTTCGTGGTTAAGAAAAAGATTTCACAGAGGAAAAAGAGATTTGAGTGTACGAGTACGGAAAAAAATAATTCCTGGCAGGAGATTCGACTAAACCTCAGCCGCGTAACTCCCTCAGCGATAACTATCACACAACTTAACAAAAAATGTGATATGATGTTGTGCATTACTTGAAGAAAGTTCCTCCTTCGTCCCGCAAGCGGGACTACGGCGGGACAAGTTGGTTGCGGGTATGCAGCTTTAGGATTGAAAAATGGGATTATGATAAGAAAACCTGAAATTTTGGCTCCTGCTGGAGATATGACCTGTTTGCAGGCGGCCATCGATGCCGGAGCTGATGCTGTCTACCTTGGTTTAGATCTCTTTAACATGCGCCAGGCGGCAACTGTCAATTTCAGCCGTGAATCGCTGCCAGAGGCCTCTGAACGGTGCCGCAGCGCCGGGGTAAAGCTATATCTGACCCTCAATACACTCCTGTTTGAAGATGAGGTCGGAGAGGTTGAAGACCTGCTCTCTTTTGTGAAGTCATATGTGGATGCGGTGATTGTGGCGGACTGGTCCGCAATTGTGCTCTGCAAAAAACTTGAGATCCCCTTTCATATATCCACTCAGATGTCATGCGCTAATACCACCGCCGCAAAGTTTCTTAAAGAACAGGGCGCAGAGAGAGTTGTTCTGGCACGCGAGTGCACTCTGAAAGAGGTTAAAACCATTGCGGATAACTCCGGCATCGAAATCGAGACTTTCGTGCATGGAGCAATATGCGTGGCGGTAGCAGGGCGTTGCCTGCTTTCGCATGAAGCCTACGGGCGTTCCGGTAGCCGTGGAGAGTGTCATCAGCCGTGCCGGCGCAAATATTACGTACGTGAAGTGAGTCAGGGAGATAATGCCGATGCTGAATTTATTGTGACCCCTCATACAGTTTTTTCCGCTAAAGATCTCTGTTCCATCACCTTTACCGACAAACTTATGGAGGCCGGCATTGCCTGTTTCAAGATAGAGGGACGCGCCCGCAACCCGGAGTATGTCCGTACAATTGTCAGGGCTTACAAACGTGCAGTGGAAGCTGTCTGCAACAATGAGTTTACATCTGAACTGGCGAAGATGCTTGAGCAGGAGTGTGCCAAAGTTTACCACCGCGAGTTTGGACACGGCCTCTATCATGGACGACCGGGTAAAGATCAATTAACCGACAAAGATCAGAATCAGGCTACTACTAAAAAGCTGCATGTCGGTGTAATCAATAAGTATTTTCTGAAATCAGGTGTGGCCCAGATTACTGTTCAAAACACCCCGATTGAGGTTGGAGAGACAATCTCCATCCACGGTCCGACCTCCGGTGTTGTCGACCTTGTGATCACAGGAATGCGCCGTGATGAGGTTGATGTACAGAGAGCCGGCCGCGGCGAGTGGGTCACGATTCCATGCAGAGAAAGATTGCGTACTAACGATAAAGTTTATATAATAAAAGATGTTTGAGGTAAAAAAATGTACACTGATAAATCAAACAAAAATAGAGCATCTTTTAAATTCAATTTTAAAAGAAGCGTAACTTATATAATTATCATGTTATCTACCGGCCTTGTTGAGGCGGGAATGCCCCTGTTTGATAGAACTGAGAACTATCCCAATATCGGATTGCTGCTGCCGAGCCTATCGCAATCTAAAGCCAGACCGCTGCATATGCCGGAAGCACACACCTACCTCTCTGTGAGCCAGGACATGCTTGACCGTGAAGATCGCTTTGATCCATTTGAACTCTGGTTTCACAATCAGTGTGAAGGACGCTGGCAGGATTTGAAAGGTAACACTCTTATTCTGGGGAGAATAAAACAGCGGCTACCCCTTTTTGCGGTTGAGCATATTACACGCGAAAACTTCAACATCGAGATCGCTGACAGCGATTATCAGATAGACGGCAAAGATAAAAACCAGATCCATGAATGGGCAGCCGCGTTCTGCGGAAATGAGCTTAAAGAGGTTGAATCACTGAATCTTAACTCTTTCGCGCTGAATGAACTTTTTTCGTATGGTGCCACCCCCACAAATACACTGGTTTACACCTTTCAGCCGCGCCGCATTGGCAACGCCCGTAACTTTGACTGGTTCTGTGTCATTTTACAGGCCGCTGATGTGGAAGACTACAAATTATTGAAACTGAATTTTGAGGATAATTACCTATCTGAAATATCACAGCCCTCCAAAACGGATAAAGATGAAGGTGCCGAATCTATCGAGCTTGATACCAGCCGTAAGGGCAAAAAAGATTTTGATCAGCCTAATCATCCTGTCCGTATAGCCTCCCGCAAAAGCATTGAAAACTATAAGGAGTGGTGGTTTGCCGAGACCGACGGTTATATCATCCTCTCTGATGTTAATACAGATCTGGGTAAATCCCTGATTGATAAGCTGCAGAAAGAGATGCCCCTTATGCACAAGGCCTACCGTACTTTACTGCCTCCCCTCTCGGAGTCCCAGGATGTATCGCTGATCAGGATCTTTCAGTTTAAGAGCGACTATAATCAGTATGTAGGAACTGAAAATGCATGGTCAGGTGGAATGTGGATGCCGAAACGACGTGAGCTGGTATTAACACAGGAGTTTCATACTGAGGAGATTATGCGTACCATCCGCCACGAATCATTTCATCAATATATTTCATACGCCTACTGCATGCTAACCCCGGCCCCCTGGATGAATGAGGGACACGCCTGTTTCTTTGAGTCCTCCCGGGTTGATTCAAAGGACAAGATCACTTTTGATGATGATAATAAACGAGCCCGGATGCTTCTCGAAAATCTGGATCTGGCCACAGCTATGATACCGATGATGCTGTACATGACCTACGAAGAATTTTACGGAGGCACATCCGCGCAGCGCTCGCTGAACTATGCGCTGGCCTGGGGATTGGCCTACTACCTCCAGAAAGGAGCACCTCAGGAGCGTAACACCACATTTAATGAGATATTAAAAGATTATGCCGCATCGCTGGCGGTTACCCGCAATTATGGTGAGGCCACCGCACTCACATTTGCAGATCTGGATATGAAGGTTTTCCAATCAAACTTCAAGGAGTTCTGGTTGAAACGCCGTACATCAGCTATGCAGTTTAACCCGCTTGAAGATAGGTAGTTGCTATGAATAAAATAATAACCATGACATCCCTGGTTGCACTTATGCTTTGCTCCAGCGGTTGTATCTATGCAAATTTCAGAGTGCCTATGAGTACGGAGTTCAATGACATAGATAAGGTTGAAAAAAGCGGAGAGTCATCCAGCCACTCAGTTGCATGGCTGGTTGCCTGGGGCGATGCTGGCTTACAGGCGGCGGCAGAAGAGGGCGATCTACAAACCCTTGAATACGTAGATTATGAATTCATGAATGTATTCTTCGGCATCTACATGCGCCGTAAAACGATTGTCTACGGAAATTAAGGCTGTGTTCATATCAGAGGTTTTAAACTTGAATAAATGCCGAAAGCTTTTGCCGACAGCCATGGTGGCCGCAGCAGGAATGCTGCTGTGCGGATGCTTTGCCCCGAAGGGAATTATTTACACCCGCATTAAACAGCCGCTGGCCCTGCCATCCAACCGGAATAAGCGTCGCATAACCGATAAATCCTGCTATGTCAGCTTAACCCGTCTCAAGGAACCGGTCACACGCCTTAATCTTTCTGTGATGTGGTCCAATGATGCAATCCGAGAGGCCGCTGAAAAGGCCGGGATAACCGAGATCTACTACGCTGACATTGAGACACTCTCTTTTATCCTGGATTCATACCTTCGCAGACGTGTTATATTCTACGGCAACTGAAATCGCGACCGGAACACATACTTTTACACGTACTCGTACACGCAAATCTCCAAAACCTAGGGTGTGCTTGTAATTTTTAGCGATCAGCGTTGAAAAATTACAAGCACAACAGATTCATGGGCAATATTACAGGATTACAGGATTTAATCATAACGGCTGCAAATTTTGATCATCAAAACTCTTGAAAAATCCAACTCCATGCCGTATCTTATCAGTTATGAAAATTCTTGTAATAGGAGGTGGCGGCCGCGAACACGCTATAGCATGGAGATTATCAAAGGATTCCTGCAAACCAGAGTTATACTGCGCACCAGGCAATGCCGGCACAGATTCGATTGCTGTGAACCTTCCTATTCCAGCAGATAAAGTAGAAGAGCTGCTAGCCTGGGCTAAAAAAAACAGGCCGGACTTAACAATTGTGGGACCGGAAATTCCGCTCTGTATGGGAATTACCGATGCCTTCGAAGCGGAGAACTTGCGGGTCTTCGGCCCCTGCCGCGCAGCTGCCCGAATCGAAGGAAGTAAACGCTTTTCAAAAGAAATTATGGAGGCGGCCGGTGTGCCCACGGCAAAATCTCGATCTTTTAGTGACCCCGAGAATGCAATCTCGGCACTGAACTCATTTGGCCTGCCCGTAGTTATAAAAGCAGATGGACTTGCAGCCGGCAAAGGGGTTATTATTGCCACCACAAAAGAACAGGCGCTTAAGACGATAAAATCAATGCTGATTGACTTCAGCTTCGGAAAAGCTGGTGCGGAGATCCTGATTGAAGAGTTTTTAATCGGAGAGGAAGCATCTATCCTGGCTCTGGTGGATGGCGAACATGCCGTTATTCTGCCATCCTCACAGGATCACAAACGAGCTTATAAGAATGACCAAGGACCAAACACCGGCGGAATGGGTGCCTATACTCCAGCACCGGTTGTGACGGATGTACTTATACCGCTCATCAAAGAGAGTGTGATCATGCCGGTTGTACGTGAGATGAAAAAGCGCGGTTTCCCATATAAAGGAGTTCTTTACGCAGGTCTGATGATCAAAGATAAGCACATAAATGTTCTTGAGTTTAACGCTCGCTTTGGAGACCCTGAGACCGAGGTGGTTCTGCCACGCATTGACGGTGATATTATCCCGGCCTTTGAAGCGTGTCTGGATGGAACCCTCAGTGATGATCTGATATCCGTGCGCAGCGAGGCCGCCGTCACGGTAGTAATGGCATCTGAGGGCTATCCGGGATCATACCCCAAAGGAATTCCTGTCAATGGCATCGAGGATGCAAACGCGCTTGATGACTGTATTGTCTTTCATGCCGGCACCAGAAGAGAGAATGGAGAGATCCTGACCTCAGGAGGCCGCGTTCTCTCTGTAACAGCACTCGGAGATAATCTGGAGAGCGCAGTCAAACGCGCCTACCAGGCAGTTGAAAAAATTAATTTCAAAGGGGCGCACTATCGTAAAGATATTGCCTGCCGTGCATTTAACCGATAAAAAAGGAATGTTATTATGTCAAAAAAACCGCTTATTGGAGTTGTTATGGGCAGTGATTCAGATTGGTCTCTGGTCAAAAAGTCTGTCGATGTTTTCAAAAAGTTCGATGTGGAATTTGAAGCACGGGTTATCTCCGCGCACCGCACACCTGAGCTGGCAGCTGAGTATGCAAGTTCCGCTGAAGAACGCGGTCTGCAGGTTATTATTGCAGCTGCCGGCGGAGCAGCCCATCTGGCTGGAGTGCTGGCTGCACACACAGTACTGCCGGTAATCGGCATTCCTGTTGTCGGAGGAGCTCTTAACGGCTTGGACTCCCTCTACGCAACCATACAGATGCCCTCGGGAATACCGGTTGCAACAGTCAGCCTGGGAAATGCCGGACCTGTCAACGCCGCACTCTTTGCAATTCAGATTCTTGGTGGTTCCAATCCTGAATTGAGAGCCGGATTCCATGATTACAAAGAGGAGTTAAAAGAAAAAGTTACCAAAGGCAACGAGCGAGTTAATGCCGACCTTCAAAATGAATAATATTTTCGTTGTGCTTCGGCGTAGCCGGTGTGACATAACTAACAGCAATCAACTTAAGAGAAGCAGAGCTTTTACGTGAATATAGATATAATTGAACAGCAAGGTTTCAAACTATTGGATCTAATTGAAGAGACTAATAGGGTTTACACATGGAAAGCGGTTCAGAGAAATCTTGAACGATCGGTATTTCTCACAATTTTAAAAGAGGGCCCCTCGGCAGATCCGCTTGAGGTCGAATATTTTCTGCATATCGCCAGGCAGTTTGCAAAAACCAAAAGTGATTCAATTGTGGCCGTATTCGATATTGTCAGCAAAGAAAATCTTCACTATGTGATTATGGAACATGTCGAAGGTGAATCGCTTGAGGAAATGGTAGAGAGGGAACACCCCTTTGATTTCAAGCAGATTATGCAGGTGGCGTTCTCTGTCACAGGCGGCCTTAAACAGATATGGAACAACTCCCGAATTATCCATCGTAATATTCAAGGTTCAACAATACGCTATGACGCGCGTGGAATTGCCAAAATAATAGATTTTTCCCTGGCAGTCATTGCTGACCCGGAGTTTGACATATCGGTGATTGATAAAGGACACGTTCTGGGAAACCCCTCATTCATCGCACCGGAGCAGTCGCATGCAGATGAAATAATAACAGCACAATCTGATATGTATGCTATGGGGGCATTGCTCTACTACATTTCAACCGGAACTGCACCATTTTCAAGTCTGGATGCCGATGAAATCTTAGATGCCCAGCTCTCATCGCAGCTGACCCCGCCGCATCACCTGAACACAGAACTGCCGCCTGTTTTTTCCAGACTGCTGCATAAGCTGATGATGAAAGATGCACGCTATCGTTATCAAAACTGGGAGGAGATCCATCACGATCTGCACTGCATTATCTCTGATAAAAAGCCTATCTGCGCAAATTCTGATCTTGCGCATCAAAGCTCTGTTGCCCCTGATTTCAGTGAGATAATATCTGAAAAAAATCAGGAACCGCAACTGGCTGTCAGAATCAAAAAGAAAAAGCGCAATGAGTATCTCTCCAGTATTCAGGATAAACATGTCAGTCAGCATCAGGATGCCGATACGAAAAAAGGAGAGAGAACAACCCAACTGATTTGCTGGGGTCTTTTAATGCTCTGGCTTGCGGCGATCTTCTGGTATCGCTCGGTCTTACAGGTTGACCCTCAAAAGCAGCAGGATCTGCTCAACAGAGGTAAACAGGCACTCAAATCGTTTGAGGAATTAATCCCCGAAAGCAATGATGAGTCCCCTGATGAAACAGCCGGCAGCGTAACCGACCTCAATCCAGCTGAACAAAATGAGCGTATTAAAGAAATTTCGAGAGTGGCAACCGCCACAATAGCGAAAGCACTTGCGAATAACAATCTTAGCGATGCGATTAACGCTCTGGTCAGCACTCCGGATGAACTTCCGCAGAAAACGGAAATTATGGCTCTGCTTAAAGGTGTGCCCGCTCCGGATCAGCTCGTAGCAGATTTCCTTATAAAAAATACCGGTAAAGCTCAGGTTATGAATTTCAAAGGCAAACCACATAAGGTGATGCCGGTTAAAGTCATAAATAATATGGTTACACTTGAGGCAAATGGCAAATCCATGGATCTGGATATATCAACTCTTAGTGTCGAACAGAAGTTGAACTGGATCGGAAACCCATCAACGGCTGAGGAAAATCTGGCAAAGGTTTTAATGCTGCTGCAAAGCCAGCGCAGAACCGAGGCTGCTGAGCTTGCATCAGCATGCGGAATACTTGCCGAAGCTGTTGAGCAGGCGGTTAAGCTATAGCCAGTCGAATATCCAACAGCCAACAAGGAATATCCAATATCCAAGGAGAAAGCCGCTTAAATTCCACCCCCTACGGGCTATGGACGTACAGGGAAAACCCCAAGAAGTTGCTCATTTTCGGCCACGACTTAAACGACTTCAACCTTTTCAACGACTTCAACCTTTTCAACATCAACAGGATTGCTCTGCTCGGCAGACTTCATTTTGTTGCCATAGGAGATGATACAGAATGAGAGCAGCAGTACGACAACACCCGAGCTGAGCAGACGCTTTGTCCTGCTCCCCACGCCTTTCCACTCACCGGTAAATACTCCAACCAGCGAACTGAAAAAGATAGCCGACCCCATCACAATTGCAAAGCTGATATAGGCAAGATCTTTGCCCATAGCCGGTTCGCCCATTTTTTGGCAGACGAACTGCATGGCCCAGATCACACCGGCAATACCGGCCAGAAAAATGTTTCCGGCTATCGGAGTCTTGACATTGGTATAATCACTCATGCTCTTGTTTTTAACGTTGTGATAAATACACCAGACCGCATTCACTAAAAAACCACCCAGCAGTACAACAACCAGCACAGGAATGCCCTGCCATTTATCTGGAGTTCCATGCGCCAATGCGTACTCCTGCATGACTCCACCACTCTGCAAACCAAAGTTCATACCGGCACTGGCAATACCTGAAAAGAGCGCCACCAGCATGCCTTTTTTGAAATCAAACTCAGCAACCGCCTCTTTCTTGGCCTCTTCAGAAAGCTCACCCTCCTTGGATTTACCAGCTAAACCAACAAAAGCAATACCGACTAGCGAGCAGAAAACCCCCAGAAGGACAACCTGTGAACCGGCACCAGCCACCAGTGATGCGGCTTTGCCTGTTACAATCGGCGGAATTAGTGTTCCCGTAGCAGAACAAAGACCACATCCAATTGCAAGTCCAAGTCCTATTCCAAGATAACGGATCATCAGACCCCAGGTTAACCCACCCAGTCCCCATAGTGCTCCAAAACCGAAACAACGTCCCAGAACAGAGAGCGGCGCACTCTTCAGAACGTCCAACAGGTTAGGTACCGTGATCAGGGCAAGAATCCATGGAAAAAGAATGAGTCCAAAAAGTGCATAAACCAGCCAATAACTCTCATATGCCCATCGTTTAATACCCTTGAAGGGCAGTGCGAAAACCGCACCGGCAAGGCCACCCATTGTGAAAAGAAGCATACCAATTGCGGGATTTGCTGTTTCTGTCATGATTAAAAACCTTTAGTAGTTTTAGTTAACCTAAAAAAAATGAGCGACTATCACTCAAACAACCAGATCATCTTACAGAGATTTAGAAAGTAAATAAAGCAGAAAATAAAGCCTTTTGAGGTTGATTCAGATTAAAACAAACTGTAACATTGAAACAATATAGGGAGTTCATTAAGCATGTTGAGTTTAGAAGAACTTTATAAACATGATGAAATTTAAGAATAGAGCTTATAAGACAAACTGTAGATCCGGACAGGCAATGGTGGAATACATAGTAGTTTTTGTATCCCTGCTTGCTGTAATAGTCGTTTTCTCGATATGTCTTTATGCAGTACGTCAGCAATCTAACCGGGCACTTGATCTGGTTGCTTCTGAATATCCGTAAAATGTCTGTAATTCAGACCAATAATCAAGGAACAAAAAGAATATGAAAAAACGTTTCAGAAATCGCCGTGGACAAACTATGGTTGAGTACATTATAATTGTAGTACTCATAGCTATAACTCTTCTGGTTCTGTTCTCCCGCTTAAGTAAAGCGACAGGCCGCAAAATTGCCGGTGCAACATCAGCTCTTGATGCCGATGCCGGTTCTGAAGCAGAGGCCCTGGCTGAGGAAATTGATGAAAACAAAGTTCGTGATTTGAACTCAGACGGCTCTTTTAACTAAGGGCCCACCCGAAAATAACTTCACATTTTGGTGTCGAATGCATCACGCCTGACATCGTTGCGGAAGCTAGAAATATCTAAATATTCCTGTGTTTCCGCGCCTTATCAGGCATGCGCCTCGACACAAAAATTTGTGACTTTATTTACGCGCAGACCCTAAGGGCCTGATCAGAATGCATCTAAAAACAAAGAACAATTGCGGACAGGCCATGATTGAGTCGGTATTCATCATTATACTGACTTCTCTGGTTTTTCTGACTCTCTTTCAATATGCCAACCTCTTTTCATCAAAGATCATTTTGTCACACGCCGCCGCCAGAGCTGCCCGCTGTCGTACAGTTGGCTTCAGCGAGTGGATGGTTGAAAAAAGTGCACGGGTAGCCTCCATCCCGGCTGCCGGCAAAAGGCTGGAACCGGTCTCAGTTGGTATAGATCCGACAATCAGCGCAGCAATGCAGCAGAACCGGATCGGCGACATATGGGATCTTGCCCTGCGAAGCAATGCCCACTCCCCGGGTACGGTGCTGGAAAGAGGACGGGTCCCGGATTATATGGGCAGCGTCGAAACCCCGAGTGCCCAATATATACTGGACTACGAGCGTTGGAATTCGCTATCGGTTGATATCGATGAATCTCTAAGCATGGATGGTACCGCTCCCGGAACAGCTACCGTGGAGGTTGAGATGCACTTTCCTTTATTAATCTCGTTAAGAGCCCTGCTGGATGGTCAACTTAGCGATACTGAGGAAGGCGGCAATATGGCAATGAAGGGATACTTTAAAATAGAGAACCACTACCCGCTTTATATCGAGGATGCCAACTGGTGACTGGATTTAAAAACATATCAGATACCACCCGTAAATCAGGGCAGGCTATCATATTTATTCTGCTGGCTCTTGTAACCCTGATCTTCCTGTTGCTATACAACATTGACCTGCATCAGATCGTCAGACGGAAAAATCAGACCACGAGTGCCGGCGATGCCGCAGTGCTGGCAGCCGCCCGCTGGCAGGGTGCTTCCATCAACCTGGTCGGCGAGCTGAACCTGATGCATATTATGGCTCTGGCGGAACAGAATCAGGATGCCGTTAATGCTATAACCAATATGCAGAAAAGACTTTGTTTTTCAGGCCCCATGACCGCTCTCTTTGCAAGTCAGATCGCAGCCAAAAATAACCACATGTATGTCGATGAAGATATGACCGCGCTGATTGAAGAACATGCCGATACTGTCAGAAACGTCTACCCGATGCTCTTTAACGGCAGTATGTACTTCCCCGAACCATGGCCAGGCGCATGGGATGATTATGCCGATATGCTGGAACAAATCGCCGCCGACGGTATTGCCGCAGGACCGGATAATGCAAATTTATACGGCGTCCCAAGTGGCGGCCACCTGCTATTAAACAAAGGCTTTTATGATGCTATCGACGGCCGTAACTGGTGCTGGTTCTATTTCAATGCGAACAGCCTTCTGATGAGCTACAACAGTTACCACGACTGGCCGCCTCTTCCTGAAGCGGAGATCAAACCGCATAATGACTGTGAATTCTACTCTCTGGGGCTCTCACCTTATACCACCAGAATGGAGCTTCTGTTTGATGCAGATGCACTTCAGATCTTTTTCCGTGATGCCGGATTCAACGATATCCCCTACGAATGGCTGACCTCTACCAATGTCATGGAATCAATCGAAACATGGCATGTCTACGATAGTGGAATTTGGGATGAATGGCTGATGATTCAATCGAGCGATAATGACTTTTTCCCGATCACAGGACCTGTGCGGGAACAATATAACTATGCCGGAGCCGATGCTGTTGTACGGGTAAGCGCCGGCGTTAACCGGATAACCCCGGGTGTTGGCGGGGAACAACGTAAAGATCATGTAATCTGGACCGCAGCCGCCAAGCCGTTTGGATATCTTGAGGTTGACGGTACTGAGGTGGTACCCACCGCCGCCGCTAACTTTGTACTGCCGGCTTTCAGAAATGTACGCCTGATTCCGATTGACTCCGCATCAGGCTCCGGCAATGGTTCATCTGATGTTGAATGGGTCAGACACATACGCGACCATGTTTATACATATGTTGACGTTGGCCCCAAAAGGTCCCAATGCCGCTACTGCAATAATCTGGTGACATGGGAGAATAAATCATTTCGCCAAACAGGGATAGACTGGCTTGCCATCTATTGCAACAGCTGCTATAAACCCAAAGGAAGCGGTGGCGGTGGCGGTGGCGGCGGTGGATCACGCAGAGGACATTAACCGCTGCATCAGCAAGGAATATTCTGAAATGAATGCAATCAATAAAAGAATGAATATGCGCGGTCAGGCAAGTATAGAACTTGCTGTCGCACTTGTCCTGTTGCTGATAATCCTGACCGGTATCATTCATGTCGGCAAGATGGCCCGCACATCTCTCTTTCTGCAATCTGTCCTGCGCGGCAAGGCGGGCCTCGAGGCCATGAATCCGGGAGCAATTTCGATGACCGCCGAATATGTCAGCGACTGGGATGAAGGTCCGGATGGAATAAGATATACCGCCGACGACCAGCCCGCAAAAAACAACATGAACCTTTCAATGACCTTCTCATCTCTTTGCCAACACTCAGTCGAATCTCCGGATGACTGGCAGTACATCTCCGAAAGAACCCAACTGCCTGTCTCAATGATTAAGATGAACAACTCCGGCATGATTGCAACTGCTATCGAATTAACCCACCAGAAGGAGAAACTCTACGTTCCTGTAGAATCGGTTATTCGTCAACTGGTATACGACAAAGATGACGTTGCGATTGAAGAGGAGGTCTGGATGCCGCTTATGGGAGGACTCTATTAATGCGATTCAACTTCATTAAGCTGCTTTTTTTAATTTTACCTTTGACGCTGCTAGCCGATGTTTTCTGGAGAGTTCCGCGTCGGGCCACATCTGTTCTGAGCTCCCTGGGGGGAGCTGAGGCCTACCGTAGTGCGATCGAAGTCAACGGCAAAGCCGGTACTCTATCAAGCTATATCTTCAAAGAAACCGCTGATGTCGTCTCTTACCGGCTGGCTCGTAAACTCAAGCTGCCACAACCAAAATCCGCATCAACAATTATGCTGGATGCATCCAATAAAACACTTTGCAAATATATCGTAATAAAAGCCCCTGATCTTGATAACAGATGCATTGTTACCTCCATCGAACAGAATCTGCGCGTTTTCCGCAGAGCTGGATCTAAACCACCGCCCTGGCCGGATAAGATACCGGTTTTTAATGCAACAGCTGAATTCAGCGCTGCCTGCCATAAGACCGGCACAACTTTTTTATGTGCTAAATCACGCTGTAGCTCCACCCGCGCAGCGGTCGACGAAGCCGCCGCTGCGTTGATCCAGGCTGGTTGGAAAGCAGTGATTCCAGCTACTCCTGATTTCATGATTTTCACTAAGAAAAATCAGCAATCGCTTGTTTTCTCATCTGAAAAACCAGCTTCACATCAAATAATGATTAACATCTTGCGCAGAGATGGTTCCAAACAGTAAACTGAACATCACTTGCAACTGGTTTAAAACCCGCATTCAAAGGAAACCATATGAAACAGAAAATGATTTTAATTGCCTCGGTGGTCGTTGGCCTGCTGGCTGCAGTTTTGACTCAGTCGTATTTAAAGAAAAAAGATGCTCAATATGCGGCAAAGATAAATCTTTTCAATAAAAACAACGCTAAAATTACGGTTGTCGCTTTGAAAGAGAATACCGCTGCCGGAACGAAGCTGGAACAAAGCGATCTGGGTGAAAAGGATGTTATCGAAAGATCTGTACGCGGACATATTATCCGAGTGGAGGATTACCGCAGACTTCTAGGACGCAAAACGGTCCGGACTCTGAAAGCCGGAACACCTCTGCACTGGACAGATATTGAAGGAGGCGCCCCCTCTGCCGGCGGATTGTCTGATTCAGTTAAACTGCGAATGCGGGCCATCTCCATAAACGTCAGCGGTTCTGCCTCAGTCAGCGGTATGGTTAAACCCAACGATCACGTTGATGTCCTGGGAACTTTCAGCTTCCCGTCGGAGGATGCCGCTGCAAACGGCGAACTGGAACTGGTTACCATGACCATCCTTCAGAATGTACTCGTGATGGCAACCGGTAAAGAAACCGCTAATTCAGCAATGCTGGCACCCCGTCGATCCAGCTCATCATATAATATGGTTACCCTGGAAGTCACACCCCGTCAGGCTGAGTGGCTGGTCTTTGCAGAACAGATTAAAGGCAGACTCGCTTTGGCACTGCGCAACCCTGATGATGTTTACCATGTTGAAGAGCTGCCGCGCATCGACTTTAAAAACATCCAGAGCGAAATTGAAAATTAATCATGCACTACACCCTCAACATAGCGCACCCGGGCAAAGCGGTTCAGTCCGTCGATCTACTGGAAGGCTCATATACAATCGGTCGCAGTCAAGCCTGCAAAATCAGGTTGCGGCACCCTGAAATAAGTGAACGTCATGCACTGCTGATAGTGCGGGGAAACCAGGCCACAATTGAAGACCTGAACTCCAGCAACGGTGTTCTGGTCAATGGGGTCATGCTACAGGATCCTACAGTTCTAAACAACGAAACTGTCGTTTCTATCGGTCCCTGCCTGCTGCGGGTCTTCTCGCCTGAGAGTGGTGCAGCTGAAGATATGTCGACAGCATCCGCCCCCCTGCCTCAACCCCGGAGTGCCACCCCGCCGATTGAGCCTACGCCGCCACCCCCGCAACCGGCAGCAAAAGCCGACCCGATGCTTGCCGTTGTGCGTGAAATCAAAAATCAGATCAATACCGAACTTGTACAGCGACTCGATCTGAAACGAATGACCGCCTCCAACTCCAGCCCTGAAGAGCTGGAGAAGAAGGTTAAGTCAACAATCCGCATAATTATCGCGGAAGTTCAGAAAAAACAGCGACTGCCCGCTACCGTAAACCCACAGAGACTCGAACGTGAAATCTACAACGAGGCCATGCGGCTTGGTCCGCTTGAGGACTTTCTCGAAGATGAGTCAATCACCGAAATTATGGTGAATGGCCCTGACCAGGTCTATGTTGAACGCAACGGCAAGCTGGTTAACTCAGGCCAGACATTTATGGATGATGAATCTGTTCTGGGGGTAATTGAACGGATTGTGGCCCCGATCGGACGCCGTATCGATGAGAGCCAGCCCTACGTCGATGCCAGGCTCCAGGATGGCTCCCGTGTAAATGCAATCATCTCCCCCCTCTCTCTGATCGGTCCCTGTATCACCATCCGTAAATTTTCCAAAAAAGCTATGACTGTCCAGGATTTCATCAACTTCGGCACCTGGACTGCAAATGCAGCCAATTTTCTGCGTATCTGCGTTCTAATGCGTAAAAATATTATCGTAGCCGGTGGTACCGGCTCAGGTAAAACAACCCTGCTGAATGTACTCAGCGGATATATTCCGGAATCCGACCGCATCGTGACGATAGAGGATGCCGCAGAGTTGAGGTTGAATCAGCCGCATGTGGTACGCCTGGAGGCACGCCCGCCCAATATTGAGGGACGCGGTGCAGTTCCCATCCGCGATCTGGTACGCAACTCTCTGCGTATGCGCCCCGACCGTATCATTGTCGGGGAGTGTCGCGGCGGCGAATCTCTCGATATGCTCCAGGCCATGAACACCGGTCATGATGGATCACTTACCACTGTACATGCCAACACCCCCCGCGATGTTATCTCGCGCCTGGAAACAATGGTCCTGATGTCCGGCATGGATCTTCCCTCCCGAGCAATCCGTGAACAGATTGCCTCCGCAGTTGATATCATTGTGCATGAATCACGTCTCAGCGATGGCTCAAGAAAGGTTACCTATATAACCGAGGTCGTCGGCCTGGAAGGTCAGCAGGTTGTCATGCAGGATATCTTTGAATTTCAACAGAGCGGCATCGATGAAAATGGAAAAGTCACCGGAAAATTTGCTCCGACTGGTGCCATGCCGACATTCTTTGAGCACCTTGAAAGCCGCGGACTGCATATTGATCCAAAGGTTTTCGATCCTGCAGCCGAGGAGTCAGAGTACTAACAAAAAATGAATATTTCCTCAGATATTGTTTATAAATTGAGTGCTTCCGCTTTAATGGGATGCTCTTTTCTGGGCTTTGCCTGGGCCATCGGCAAGGCACTCAGTTCGGGTGCCGCCGATTACTCCGACACAATGTCTACCGAAGCCTCGCGTGAGTTTGAGGATCTATTCCTCTTTATTCCACCAAAAAAAATTGCTGAAATCGGTTGGGCTGCGGCTTCTATCGCTTTTCTGCTCTGCGTAATCCCGCTCTTTGATATAAATAACCCCCTATCTACCACCGCCGGCATTGGACTTGGCACCATTTTCGGAATCATGGCGTTAATGACACCCAGAAAAATCGTCAGAATTATGAAAGATAGAAGAAGGTTTAAATTCAACCTCCAGTTGATTGACGCGCTTAGCAACATGAGCAATGCCTTAAGAGCCGGATTCAGTATCAACCAGGCCTTTGAATCCGTTGTGCAAAATGGAGAAAAACCGATCTCGCAGGAGTTTGGGGTTATGCTGCAGCAGATGCGGGTCGGGATGAACTTCTACGATGCCATGCAAAGTCTGGACAAACGGGTCGGAAGCGACGACCTGACCCTGGTTGTCACCTCAATTGATATTGCCCGGCGGACAGGCGGCAATCTAACCGAAATTTTTGATAAAATCAGTATCACTATCCGCGAACGCATGCGCATTGAACGCAGAGTGCGTACACTGACCGCTCAAGGGCGCCTACAGGGCATCATCGTGGCCTGCATGCCGGTCGCACTGGGTGGAATCATGACTGCCATAAAACCCGATCTTATGCTGCCGTTCTTTAAATCCACCTATGGCGTTATGGCCATTGGTATTACCATTCTGCTGATTTCCACAGGCTGGTTTTTTATCAGCAAAATTATCAAGATCGATGTTTAGATTTTGTTTAAAAAGTAGGTCCGGTTTGCAACCGGACAGAACCAAAGCATAAATCTTTCGCAAAAGTATTTATCCCCTCAAACCCGCGCACTCCATAAAACAAAAAAACGAGGAGGTTGCCCCCCTCGTTTTTTTAATCTGATTATCCCTGCCTTACCTGACAATGATCAGCGTGCCGGATGGCGTGCCGACTAGGACGATGGCGGTGCCGCCATTGGCGGCATAGTCGATACTCTCACTCGGCCACCCCGTTACGCTGCTGAACTCGGTGCCAACCAGCGTCTCGTAGGTCGCTATGACCATCGTGCCTCCCGGCAAACTGGTGACGTTGACATCGAGCGTGGCATTACTGATGTCGAGTGTGCCGTCAACAGCCAGCGTGCCGTGCGTCGGCGACTGAGCGGAATCAACTTCAATCTGCAGTGTGCCGGAGATCGCGCAGTTGCCATTCGTAATGGTCAGTGTGCCTGTCGGATCACCCGGGGCGAGGGTGGCCCCTACGGGAACGGTGGGCAGGTCACCATCATTCACAAAACCCGTTCCTCTCAACGTAGTCCCTGCCGACATGTCGATCACGTTGCCGCCCGCCACTTCAACGGAACCGTTGACAACAAGTGTGCCGCCAGCAAAATGAAGGGCGCGATTGTTGCACTTCAGCAACCCATTGACGATAAGCGTTCCGCTATCGATCCAGTATTCGTATGCGGCAGCAGTTCCGTTGAGCGTCCACGTACCGGAACCGTCCCAGCACCCCTTGTTTCCGGCTATGCTGGCTATCGAATTGCCACTCGTCGTACCTCCGAACTCTAATCCACCCGGTCCGCCGCAAGCGCCCAAGGTCACACTGCCTACCGTTGGGGCAAATGCCGTGAACTGGTTAGCGCCTGTCTCCGAACGGACTGCCGGATCGCCAGTGATGGCAACAGTAATGGTAGCTAATCTGCCGCCGCTTGTAGTGGTACTGGCGTTGGTAATGGCCCCACCGGATGCGAAGTGCAGCGTGTTGCTCTGGATAGTATAGTTGTCGACTTCAATAAGCAGACCGCCGAGGGTGATATCCTCTAAAAGGGTGACTTCTCCCGCCGTGCCGAAGAGAACAGCCAGATCGGTGCCGGCATTGTTCCAGTTGGTGTGTGCAACGCCCGGACCCGCATCCCAGTTCCTGACCGACGTATTCCACGTGCCCGCACCGCCTGCGCTGACCGCATTGCCGTCGCCTGCGATATCAGTCGTGCCGCCATCCCAGTAGCGCACGCCCTCGAGGGCTGTGGGCTCCGGAGCATTGAGCAGTCCTGTTCCAGTTATCTGAGCCGTCTCATTGTCAGCACCTGACCCCAATGCCCCCCACGTCCCCGTTGATCCAAGAACGCCGTTGATAAAGACAAAGGAGACATCATCGGTGCCGACAAAGCTCAGGTCCAGCACGGCACCGCTGGCGATACGTACAGCGGCTAGGTCCGCCAGGTAGGGCTGGGTGATGCTGAGCGTACCATCATTGATGGTGGTTTCGCCTGTATAGGTGTTCAGGCCATCTAGCTTCAGCGTGCCGGCACCGGCCTTGGTGAGGCCATAGATATTCCCGCCGTCACTGATGGCGCCACCGACCGTCAACGTCGTTAGCGCATTGGACACGGTAATGGTGCGGGTAGCGTTCATCGTTACCACGCCGGTACCGAGATCCAGATCGCTGTTCGCCCCTTGGCTGCCGATGAAGGTCCAATCGGCCAGCCACTGCTGGGCCGGGTTGTTGGCGGATGTCGTGATCGCGGCGCCGCTACTGTTATCCAGACTGCCACCCTCAAGCCAGAAAGGATCGCCCAGCCCGATCACGGCCGGGTTGTTGTAGTGAAGCACGCCACCCATTAACCGGATATAGCGGTAGTTTGTCGTCAGCGTTCCGTTGACGATCAGATTTCCGGCCCTGATATAGAACTCCCCACCATACACATCCCCAACCGTCCAGGTGCCGGACCCATTGAAGTTCAGCTTGTTTCTCCGGGAATAGGTCGAACCGGCAAGAGTATTTCCGGTGGTCGTGCTCTCGAAATAGATATAAATTTCGCTCGGTGTGATCGTGCCCAGAGCCATATTGGCCGATGTGGACGAGAACGTCAGATTCTTCGTCGTTGTAATATCCGGGCTGCCGCTGATGCCGCATGAGAGCGTCGCTGCTCCGCCGGTATTAGCGATTGTGCCGCCGGAACTGAAGTTCAGGCTGTCCGTTCCTCCGACAATATAGTTGGCGACGCTGATCGTCATGCCGTTGATATCAATATCCTCGCCCAGCGTGACCGTTCCGGCCGAGCCTTCCAGAAATGCCGAATCCGGTGCCGCGTTGTCCCAGGTGCTGCCAGTGTAGCTGCCACTGGTTGTACCCCAATTTGCCGTGGTGGTATCCCACGTTTTCGAACCGTCCGAGAATTTGTCCGCTGCATTGATACCGGAAACCATTCCTAGGGCCACTGCAAATACACTTAGCAGAGCTAAACACTTTGCTCTCTTTATTGTAGTCATCTTATCATCTCCAATTTAATTGGTTTATGAATGTAAAAAAGAAATTGCACAAATTATACAATCCAACTGATAAAAAATTATTTTACTACAAAATCACAAAAAGACAATCAGAAAAACCCCATCACCCCCCCCTCCTTCCCAGTATAAGTAGTTATATATCAACTACTTACAAGTGAAATATTTTTATTGGAATAACCCGTCTACATCCCGCAAATGCGGTATTACGCCGTGGCACGGCAGGATCAAAGGGATAAAAAACTGAAATCCTTTACCCTGTCCAGTACGTCCACCGCTATGAGGTGGATGCCAGCAGTCCAGTACGTCCACCGCTTCCGTCTTCGAGCTTCGCGACTACGCTGTGACAAGACGAGGTGGACCATGAAGGGCGGGCACGCGGCATCCATCTCGTAGCGATGGACGTACTGGAGAAACCCCTTCAACCCTTTCAACCTCTTCAACCCTTTCAACCCTTTCAACCTCTTCAACCTCTTATTCTTCTTGAAAGTGCGCAGACATATCGCTATCATATAGCTCTTATCAAAGCCAGAGTGGTGGAATGGCAGACACACCGGACTTAAAATCCGGAGCGGGTATACCGCGTGAGGGTTCGAGTCCCTCCTCTGGCACCAGTCTCCCCCTTTATCTATAGGGGTTTCAGCAATTTTAATCAAATTTCCGGCGGGTATTGCTTTTCTATGCTTTCCCTTGCTTTCCGTGCATTAAGTATAACCTTCCTCCAGTTGTTTCTTCAATCTTCCCGCATCAGCGACTTAACCAGACGATAGACTGTTGTACCCGTCGATCTCGGCCAATCTTCACACGGCGGACTATCCCGCCTCTCAGCCCGCTGGATTACTGCATCAATCACATAAACCTTACCCGAACTTTGCACCGAAAGGTCAAGGAACACAGGCAGCAGATCAATTATCCGCTGAGAACCATCGGATTCCTGTCGCATTTCAAATTTAGCCTCTATTCCATCTTTGCGTGGGTGAAAAGTCATCAGCTTCTTCGCCAGCAACTCCCCGTTCTTGCACGTAACCATGAAGTGCTCATTCACCTGTTCCGCCAGCAGCCTCACGGACTCGCCCTCCTTAACATCCTCCTGCAGCCTGAGTTTAACGGAATCCGGTAAAGATATATTTTCAAACGAAACATCCTCACCTCCCAGATGGACGATTCCCGTATCAAGAGCAGAAAGCATCTTGTTCATAGTGCTATAGAGAGGATGATCCACATCAAAGAACTGCGCAAAGGATGTGAAACGCGAATCAGGTGCAACCAGCTCCAGAGTATCCCTGAACCAGTCATAGACCGGACGGAATGTATCGATTCCCTGAGAAACCGAGTTGTTCAGGAAAAGCTGATTATCACGCGTTCCTTTAAACGCAAAGTGCAGAAACTGATCTTTATTCAAAGAGAGGTCAAAGTTAGGCATCCCATTGCGGCGATCATAAAGGACCTTCTCGCTGGAACTGAGGACCTTGACCAGCTTTTCCTCGATAACTGACTTACGTGATACCGCAAAGCTGAACTCATAAATCTCCTCTGCAATCAGAAGTTCAAATGAAAACCGCGACGGCCGATCTAGACCGTCAGAATCCAGGCGGAATCCCTCAATAGCGATCATACTGCCGGGCTGTGTGCCTTTAACAACCAGAGGCTGTGCAAAATTCAAGGCTTTGAACAGATTAGTCTTACCAGATGCATTACCTCCATAAAATCCGTAAAACAGGAGGATTGACAAAACGGACCACTCTGTTGTATTATTTATACAACAACCACAACAACTACAAAAACTACAACAAACGGGAGATTTGTTATGAAAGACATAAAGAAGCAGAAACAAAAATTTCAACATTTTCATGAATTCTTCTCTGATTTACGCAAGAATAAGCGTATTACTCTTCGTGACTTCTGTAAAACAGCCAAGGCTGATCCAGCTAACATCAGCAGAATGGAGCGGGGTGCTATGCCACCACCTCAAGACAGTGATATTCTGGAGAGATATGCGAAGGCCTTAGACTTAGAGAAAGGAAGTGATAACTGGTACCTGTTCTGTGACTTAGCCGCAACAGATCGGGGCATCATTCCTCATGATCTAATGAGCGATGAAGAGGTCGTCAAGATTTTGCCCTCTTTCTTCCGGACAATGAGAGGTCAAAAACCTACAGAAGAAGAGATGCGTAAGATTGTGGAGAAGATTAAGCATAGTTAAACACAGGAGCAAGCATTGATGAATTTTAGAAAATTCAAAGCCCCATACATTCCCAGGGAAGAAGTGTGGAAGAAGGCAGATCAATTCCGCAGTAAGTATTGGTCTTCCGGTGTATTACCTGTAAATGTAGATGAAATTATCGAATTCGATTTGTGCCTGACGATCCGCACGGTTTCTTCTCTACGCGAATCAGCTGATATTGACGCTTTATTATTAGGTGACCTCCAAACCATTGTTGTGGACCGTGATGATTACATGGATAACCGCATGCAGAATCGTATGCGGTTTAATCTGGCTCATGAGCGGGGACACTATGTTCTCCACCAAAATGTGTTCAAGGAGATTCAGTATACGTCTGTTAATGACTGGATCAAAGTTATGGAACAGATTCCAGATGATCAATATGGTTGGATTGAACAGCAGGCTTATGAGTTTGCCGGGCGCCTGCTAGTGCCCAAAGATCAACTTGAAACCACTTTTAATACACATATCAAAAAAGCAGAATCCCCGGGGTTCTCTGACTGGGACACATCCGGTGACGTAGCTCTTGAATATGTAGCCAGTGCAATATGCAGGCATTTTGGAGTCTCCAGCCAGGTTATAGAAAAACGACTGGTACGAGAAAGTCTCTGGCCTCCAAAGTAAAAAACTTTGATTGAACCCATCCCCTGTTTTCCATATGTATCGAATCGATCACTTTCGTTGCTTCAGAGTTAGTCGCTAACACATCAATTCCTCTTGTGTTTCTCAAGGTAATGGAAGCAATATACCCGCTCCTATTCATAATGAAATTAAATCTTCTCTTCAACTTTTCCGAAATTCAGATATCTATCGCGAACAGATTCCACATACTCCCCGCCGGGGTGTGATTGAATGGCATCAACAAGAGATTTCAGTGTCCAGATTTTAAAGGTATCATCACTTACAAGGCACTCAGCATACTCTGCAAGCGCATCCCTGCAGTGTAAATTCATTTCGGGGTAAAGAAAGACAAAAGCACCCTCATCATAATCACCATGCTGAATCACACTGCATGCCAACAGGTGATCGCGCCAGATCTGCTGCAATGGCTGAGAGCGGAGTTTAATCAAGCTCTCCTCTTTAAAGCACCCAGCCATAAGAGCAACCTCATCATAACGCTCACGATGACTTGCGGCTTCTCCCAAGAGGTTCTCATGATACTTCACCTCAATGCCAAGAAAACCGGATTTACCATCGTTAGTTCGGTATTCAACAAAAACATCAAAGGCCGATCGATCACCGGTATATTCCGGATCTCCCCTGCCAGGCGAGAGTTCGAACTCAACTGCGGTTACATTTTCAACCTGCTTCAGCCCCATGTCTTGAACGACAGATGTAGCAAGCTCAAGATTCTGCTGCACCTCAGCAAACAGGTTAAAGCAGAGTGGCTGACTGGAAAGCAGATTGTTAAAGATACGTGGTTTGCTATATAGCTTCCCTTTATCCCTTTCGGGACTTAAAACCTCCTTATGAACAGCGGCTTTAGCCACATCACTCATATAATTGGAGAGTGTCTCTTCGGCCCATGGCATTTCCAACCGTGCACCATACACCCGCTCTCCCTTTCTGCTAACCGGATAGCCCTTTTCCTTACGCCATATCGCCTGCAGTATCCTAGCTTTTCGCTGAAACTCACTCTTATCAACACACTCATGCGCATGATACTTCTTTGCCATTTTTAATAAATTGTTCATTTGTGAAACCTCCAAACTTTAATAAATTGTCGTTAAGTGTTAATAAAAGGTCTGACCCTTTACGTCCGCACATGTTAGCCTCTCTCTCCTACATTTTAAGGAGTATTTTCTGTGTAGTCTTGTTAAGAGCCTTGAAAACCATATTCTCCTGTCGAGCAAACTCCTGCGCATAAGCCACTCGGGCAATCAAAGCCTCAGGGCTTTTGATAAGATCTTTCCTGCGGTCAGTGTCAAACCCTAAAGGTTGTAAATCTATACCCAATGCGCGAACTCCTGCAATTACACTTTCACGGGGTGTATAAAAACTCCAGATTAGATAGGAAGCAACTCTTAAGTCATACGCCTTGCCAAACTCGCTTCTAATAATTTGCGCCCCAAATGTTTTTACACATTTCACTTCAATAATACGTGAAACATTTCCTGCATGCGGAAGTTCGTTGGACAACGTAACTACGATATCAGGCCGTCCAGCTAACGCACTCTTTTCGCCACGTATTGTATGTTGGGCCCATAGGTAACATTCTTTTCCATCTTCCACAATCTCAACCGGTCCGGTTTTTCCAAAAATACTTATTGTTCCAGCAGTTGCTTTATCCGCACGAAGAATAACACATAATAGGCTTATCGCTTCTACAAGCTGCCACGTCGCCACATCAGGCATTTCACAGTTACAAGAAACTATTGATCTGTTCTTGCTAATGGACTTGATGTTAAACTTGTGTTTAATATCATCAGCAGAAACGCAAATTGCTTTCCACAAAGCTACACGAGCTTTTCCATCATCATCCGGCTTAGTGTAAATTCTCTTCATACGGATATCCGTTTATCAATACTCAGCAGCATATCATCCGGCAATGCCAGGAGATTCCCCTGCAGGTCATCCATTATATCCAGGATTGAATTGATCTTATTTTTGTTTGTCATGTGTTCTCCTGTTATAAATCCTTTTTAATATTCGATTCAGCTAGCGACAATACTCCTGAGAATGCCCCGGTAATCTGAGATTCAACACGCACTGTCCGTTGAATCTTGGCAGTCGTTACATCTGATTGTGCACTGTCTGCGCAATCTTCTGATAGGTCATATAGAAATTTCAAAACTGCTCTAAAGACCTCTTGTACAAAACTGTTTCATTCATGACGGGTTTGACGGGTTTATGACGGGTTTATGACGGGTTTATTTCGCGAGATAGTATAGCTTGCATTTCTTCCTACCCCCCCTGATTTAACCATGACACCAAGTTTAACAAGCTCCCTCAAATCACGTAAAGCCTTACTCTCTGAAATATCTGTAAGTTCTCGATATCGACAATTACTGATTTCAACGTTTTGTTTCGCAAACCATACCCCATTTTTCTGCCGTTCATTCAACCCAAGATCGCCCAAAACATTATCCGTCAACCAATCACGCCATATCGTAGTCACAAAGTGCGGTCCATGCTGCTTAAAATCCGGTTCGGGTAAACCGGCTTCAACTCATCAATTTTCTCCTCGTAAAACAGAGTTATCACCTTATTCCACTTTTGAATATTTCGATTAGAATCTGATTCTCTATATCCATCAGGTTGGCGAATTATTTTATATGAACGACTCATTTGATATTTTCAAGCAAGGACTTGCCCTTTTTCGTCAGTCGATACTTCTGGTATTTACTGCGCGGTGAATACGGAAGTGTATACTCCAGTGCATTGACTTCATATACAAGCCTTTTCATTGCTTTCTTGAAATTTCCAGTGCGTGACACATATCCAAGACCTTCAAGCAACTCAGAGACAGATTTGTCAGAGGCCAAGCAAATGCTCAAAATCTCAACTTCTGTTACATTCAAATGATCATGGGCCTCATCATGGGCCTCATCATAGGCCCCTGATCGAGCAGATAGATTCTGTTCAACCGTTTTGAGTGCTGGCAGACGCACCAGATAATAACTGCGGTCTTCATCGCTTTCAAACTCGGGCAAAGGTGAGCGATTGGCGACCATATTGCGCAATATCTTAGGAATACCGGTTGAGCGTCCCTCCGTCAAATCCAGTTCCTTTAAGAACTCGCCCACCCGACGATTACGATACCGACGACTGACCGCCCGCCCACTGCGCAAATCCGCCATACGAATTGACCGATCCGGACCGGGAAAACTCAAAACCACCAGATCTTCAGGAGAGATGCGCACCTCCACCGGTTCACGAATCTCATACGACCGATGATAGACCGCATTCACCACAGCTTCTTCAACTGCAGCATAAGGAAAATTCCAAAGCCGTTCAGCCTCTGCCCGATCAGGATGTTTAATCACAATTTCTTTAAGATAGTTGCGTTGAATGTAATCCAGTGCCTCGCGGGTCATGCGGGCAAGCGGACCCGAGAAAGTTTTTTCCTCAAACCGATCACCTCCCGCTCCATCTGGAAACCAGACCACATCTATCTGAGTGACAGAAAAAAACCGGCGTGGATCATCATTAAAAAAAAGCAGTCCCGCATTTTTGGGGAACGCCGCCTCAGAGGGACCGCCAACAATGTTCATCTGTCTTCCGAGTGCTTCAGCAGAAAGCGAATCCACCTCACTCGCCAGATCACTGCCGACCTCATTCAAAAAATCCTCAATCAACTTCTGAGACAGATCACCCAGCGATGCCTTTTGATTATAGCGGTCATCGAAGGGCACTGTAGCTGCAAGGCCAATCAGCTCCTGTTCATCGACACCTCTAGCACGCACAGTACTTGATTGTTTACGAATAAAATAAACCCACTCATTATTGTCCTTTGACAGACTCGCTTTAGCTTTGTATGGACGTGTTTCACCACCCGTCACCCATATCACCAGAATCCATTTTCCATCCACGCAACACGGAGTAGAGAGCGGATGATACATCGGTTGAATGGCAGAGTGCCCAAGATTAAGCAGTTCTTTCTGAATTGTATCCAGAGAGTCAGGATCAAGGCCCACCGGAGGTAGCACAGGGCATCCATTCTTCTCGGCGACCCCAATCACAATATACCCACCGCCAAGATTATGAAAATCATTTGCAAAGGCGCATATTGAATGCAGTACAGCTTCCGGGTTCCACCCCCTGTTTATACTCAAGCCGTTCCCACTCGACTGCCTTCCCTTGAAGGACATCATCAAGCGAGATCGGCAATCTCAGATTGTTTGTTAAATCCATTTTCATTCCTCCACTCACATGCTTTCAATACCAAAACCACACAACAGCTTTATATAATATAACAAAATCCAGTTCAATCAACGCACAAAAGCACAAAAGCACAACTACTCCAAACTACTCCGTTGAAATTCCGAATTTGAGAAGGATTCGGGGAAGCGCATCATCAAGATTCATGATATCAGAATCGGTTAGCTCTATGAGGTTGTAGCCATACTTTGCATAGATTGACTTTTTTACCTCCTTGCGCTTCAAGTAGGCCGCTTCATTCTCTAGACCCCAGAATTCAATATAGACATTGCCCTGCGGCAGATAAAAATCAGAATAGACATCCTCTTCAACAGGCAGCTTACGCTCATAAGCATGAACCAGACCGGAGATATAGAGCCAGTCATCAATCATTGCCTCAGAATGAGAGTGCCTTCAATTAAAACCTGACATATTTGCTATGGCAAATTCCAGCAGATTATTTGATTGGACATTCCTTGTTAAAGGAAGCACGCTTTTTCCTATACTAACTACGGTTCCGGCCTTAGAATTTTTCGGCTCCAATTCCGTAATGAAACGTTCCAAGGACTTAGCCATTGATCTTTTTGGTGTTCCGGAGAGCTTGAATTCAAACGGATATAATGAGCCACCGTCAGCTTCAATAATTAAATCAACTTCAAAACCGTTCTGCGTTCGCAAGTAACTCATGCGAGGGGCAGTTCCTTTCGATAACGCACATTTTAAAGCCTCCTGAACACATAAATTCTCAAATAGAGCGCCCGCCATAGGCCCATCCAGCAAATGTCTCCGATCACTTAATCCGGTTAAATAGCAAACCAGTCCGGAATCAAGGAAATATACCTTGGGTGCTTTTACCAATCGCTGCCCAAGATTTCGATAATAAGCAGGAAGAAGATATATAATACGACACGCCTCTAATACCGAGACCCAGCGTTTTACTGTATTGACAGAAACTCCTACGTCCCGTGAAATAGTTGAATAATTCAATTGTTGCGAACAACGTGCCGCCAGCATCTGCAATACTCGTTCGAAGTCACGTAAGTTTCCAATATCATAGAGAGTACGAATATCTCTTTCGAGATAGGTTTGAACATAGGAGGAATACCATTGCCGACTGTCAATCGCTTTGTTAAGCACAAGCTCTGGATAACAACCACGCAATGTATTTTCAACAAACATATCAATGGGTTCCGCAGAACGGCCAGCTTCTTGACTCTCCTGAATACAAAAAGGCGGGAGTTCCAGCAAGGCGATTCGTCCGGCCAATGATTCTGACAGTCCTTTTGTGGCAATAAACTGTTGAGAACCGGTCAAAACAAAACGCCCTTTGGCTGCTCTATTTTCATCAATACGAATTTTAATATAATGTAGCAAGTCGGGTGCATATTGAAACTCATCGATAATCACCGGAGTTTTTATTGAATCAAGAAACAGGACAGGGTCATCATTTGCCTGCCTTCTTATGAGCGGGTCATCCAACGTAATGTATGTATAATCGGGTAATGAATGCTTCAGCAGTGTTGATTTTCCACTTTGACGTGGCCCTGTGACAGCTACTGCTGAAAACTGCTGCGTTGTCTGAGACAACACCCCTTCAATACAGCGCTGAATATATTTGTAATCTGTCATTAAAGATAGGGTCTCACACACATATTAAAAAAACAAGACATATTTGCAATGAGAAAGCAAATATGTCTGCCAAATACAAAAAAGGTCAATCGACGAAGAGATCTTCTGTCCAGGCGATGTATTCGCCATACTGGGAGTTTTTAACCTCACCACCGACTTCAATGCCTTTATCGGTGAGGGTCCACTGCTTACCATCTCCAACAAGAAGCCCTTCCAAAACTAATCGGTCACGAACATCTTTACCCGATACTCCATTCAACTTTGCCAGCTGTGATGCTGATACTTTCTTTATGTCATTTTGCACTATGTTCTTCCTTTTAATAAATTCACAAAATACATTAACTATTAAACTCAGGGTTGCCCCGCTTCCGACATCTTTCTTTGAATTGTAGAATTTTTAACTACGCCCCCTATGCCCACTCGATCTTAACCGAGTCCATGTCCAATGTCTAAACACAGCCCTGATTTCCTCGCTACAGATGGCGGACAAACCTCTATTGTCCGCCACAGATGGCGGACAAACTGTTTTATCCCGTCAACCATGGCGGACAAACTTTAAATCCATTCCATCACTTCAAACCCCTGCTTTCTCAGTAATAGCAAGAAGTCGATTGAATACATAAACAGTGGAACGTCGTCCTGCCCCCTTCTCTGCCACAACAAAAATCCCCGAAGATTCCAATTCAGGCAATAAACGTTCAGCAGTCCGCACCGCGATACCCGTGCGCTTAACAAAGTCAGTTTTAGTCATAAAAGGACTCGCAAAAAGAGCATCCAGAGTTTGCAATTAATTTTGTGAACGGGTAACTCTTGTGATCTCATCCTTCATCGAATTATACAGCCGTAGCATCCGAACTGCACGTTGAGTGTTAACCTCAGCCTGAAATGATACCGCGTTCAGAAAGAACTCCGTCCACCCCTGCCAATCACCTCTACTTGAGAGTGCTCCAAGCCGCTCATAATAGGTTGTTCGGTTGTCCTCAAAGTATTCGCTGATATAAAAAGTCGGTCGGCTGATCAGCCCCTTTGCATACAATATGAGAGGAATCAGTATACGACCAACACGTCCATTGCCATCGATAAATGGATGCAGAAGTTCGAATTGAGCATGAGCCAGAGCGGTTTAAACAATAGTATCCTTCTGTGTAACCCCCATAAATGACTCAAATTGAGAGAGAGCATCAGGCAGGGCCTCTGGTGCAAGTGGTATATAAATAGCTTTCTCTATTGGGTCGCCATGATAACCAATATAGTTTTGGATAGCGCGTAACTGACCAGGGGTCTTATCTCCACCCCGCACATTTGTCATCAACACTCTGTGAATCCGAAGGATCGTTTCAACAGTGATGCCGGATCTCTTTACCCAGTCAACAGCACTCGACATTGCAACACGATAATTCTGAATTTCACGAATATCATCTTTATTCTCAACATCCCTGCGGAGCGTGACATCATAACGCAACACATCCTCAAATTAGACTATCCTAGTCCCTGCAAGTCCGGCAATGCCAGCAGATTTACTGCAGATCATCCATCATATCCAGTATTGAATTTATTTTATTTTTGTTTGTCAGGTGTTCTCCTCTACCCAAATTTTCAGGCGATTATTTTCCTGTTTAAATATCAAAAAACCTCTAACTACTATACTAAGGTCCGACCACGTTTCCGCAAGAGTATCAATTCGCAAATTGTTTAAAGCAAATTCTGTATCAATAAACTTCAGATTGAAGATTTCCTCAAGATTTGCTTCGACTCACCGCTGGATATCCCTCTCAAGCTTGAACGACATTTCTCTTACTGGCTTCAAAGTATTTGCCTTTTGTTTAAATAAACTCATTTCCATTTCCTTTCACAATATAAATTCATATTTCGATACTTTCTTTCTTAAAGACAAATTCCCGGTGATAGGTGAGGTAGGGTTGATGCTGGGGGCTGAGGCGGCGGAGGGTCATGGCGGGGTGGATGCCAAGGGTTGGGAGGGAGTCGAGAGGGAGTCTGTTGCTGATAATGATTTTGCCTTGGTCTGAGAAGGAGATCAGGCCTTGGTCGAAGAGGGCATCGAGGTTGGCGGTCAGGAGGAGGCCGTTGTAGACATCCAGACGTTCGGCATCCGTTTGGCAGTCGGCCCAGAGCTTGCAGTGGCTGGCGCGTAGCACCTCGGGTATGGCAACAGCGGTTACGGCACATTGGCCACCCCAGTAGTCCATCAAGGCTTTGCGGAAGAGATTCTGCCCGATGCGGCGTTTGACTATTGCTTCGGCTTCAGTTTTGAGAATGGCTGGATCAGCAGTGAGAACTTCGGCGACCTGCTTTTTGTATTGTTCTTCGGGTGCGGTCGGCAGTGAACGCAGTAGCTGGGCAGCTCTTCTCGGCAGATTGGGCAGAATGTCATGCTGAAGGGAGCAGGAACCATCAGGCAGAAAAGAAATATCCTGAAAATTATATTTCAGCTCTTTCAGGCATGCCTGATTGGAAAAGCCGCAAGTGTAAGCAATTCCGACAGCATCACACGATACTGTCACCCGTCCGCTATGCTGGGATGAACCGAGGGTGACGCTATCTTCGTTTTTAGATAGCGTTACCTCCCAGCCGTTGTCATGGCCAGCTTTTTCAATTGATGCTCGTTGTAGTGCGTTCATAATTACTTCCATTTTTGAAACCACAGAGTTCACAAAGATCACAAAGCTTTTGCCTTAATATAAAATGCTGTAATCAGCAACCTTCTTTATCTGCAGGTAGTTTGATTTTCTTAATATCCTCTTCAAGTTCCTGCAGACTCTGTTTCTTTTCAATTTGCTTTAGATCATCCTTGAATTTATCGTACTCTATGGATGCTTTTAAAAGTGCCATCTCATGACTAATCTCTCCCGTGTGCAATAGAAGCTCTTTCCCATTTAACTGAATTATGGCATCTAACCGCTGAATCCAGTCTTTCATATACATAGGAGTTTGCTGCAACGCCATTGTTTCGGCAAAAGCGAGATACTGTTCAACCAGAAGACCAAGCAGTTTTATTTCATCCTCATTGAGATAATTTTTGGCAACACTCACATCACGTTTACGAACAGCAGTTGCCTCCTTCTTATCAAACGACTGCATCCCCATCAGGGGCAATTCAGCAGTTGCCCTGTAATAGACCAGCTCCGCAGCGGTCTGCTCACTGATCGCCCAGAGGAGCTTATTCTGAACAACTTTAAAAAATTCGATAGTTTTTTCATCTCCCGCGTCATAATCGATGCTTGTTGTATAGATATCTTTGATTTTCTGGTAGAAGAAGCGTTCGGAGATCCGTATCGCGCGAATACGCTCCTGTAGCTCAGAAAAATAGTTCATCGAGCTACCGCTCTTAAAACGCTCATCATTCAGAGCAAAGCCCTTAATGATATACTCCTTCAACCGTTGAGTGGCCCAGATTCGAAATTGCGTCGCAACAGAACTTTTTATGCGATAACCAACCGATATAATAACATCCAAGTTATAAAATTTGCGTTTTCGTTCGACTTCCCGAATGCCTTCAATTTGAACTTGTAAGAAATCCTTACAAGTTGAGATTTGCAACAGCTCACCTTCATCAAAGATATTTTTGAGGTGCATTGTTATATTCTGCGGTTTGACTTGGAACAGTTCCGCCATGTGTGCCTGCGTCAGCCATACGGTTTCTGCCTCAAGACGGACATCTATTCTGATATCGCCACCTGAGCCCTGATAGATAAGAATTTGTGATTCATGTTTCATAAGTGCTTACATTATAATTGAAAATCAAAAGAATAACCAAAACTACTTTTTGA
>Ga0307990_1000231_pt1 | contig 53677 bp, 35 predicted proteins | sample EllFjometagen129_FD_203168 | JGI IMG/M metagenome (GOLD analysis project Ga0307990, IMG submission 203168) | Marine microbial communities from Ellis Fjord, Antarctic Ocean - #129 | ecosystem: Environmental > Aquatic > Marine > Unclassified | place: Southern Ocean | collected 2014-10-08
ACAGGTCTTAAAGTAGAGCGTCTGTCCCATAACACAAAACCAACTAAAGAAAATATTGCACCAAGCACAAAATACATCAATATATTAATATTGCTAATTTGTTTTTGTATAGATTCAAACTTGGCATTTTGAGCATCAAATTTTGTATCAATTTTTTCGTCTAAACGTTTAATATTTTCTTCTAAACGCAATATTCTGTCTCTGTCTGCCAGAGTAAAAGGCACTTCTTTTGTCTCTGAAAAAGAAATGTCAGGTAAGAATAAAGTAATAATTGTTATAATTGAGATTATTTTAAGTTTCATTAATATCCTTTTTGTTTAAAGATGTAAAAATACAACTTTTTTAATAATTGTAATTTTTTTATCATAAAGAATTAATTTTCAAATATATAATTTTTTATTAAATTTCTCTTTTTAATTCACTTATCATAATTATCATAAATGCAATAAGAACAGGTAATCCAATAAGTAAAGCTAATATAATTTCTAACATTTTTTTAATTTTTTTACATTTTTAATAATTCTAAAATATGATCTTACGAATATAACAAATATAGATAATAAAGCTATAATTCCAACAATTAATAAAATTGAAACAAATATTTCTTTTTCAGAAATAATTTTGAATGATAAACTTACATTTCCAGTAACTAAACCAATCAAGATTAAAGTATATATTTTAAATAACTCTACTTCTGTTTTTAATTCTTCTTTAATAATTTCTTTGTCCATAAATACAAAAATAAACAAATTTTAATTAAAAATGCAAATATACAACTTTTTTTAATAATTGTAATTTTTTTTTATTATGATTTCAAAATTTTTTATGATAAGCACTGTTTTATTGCTGTTTGAGCATAAAAAATAAACATAAAACGAATTTTTAAGTTATACGAAACCGCTATCAAAATGATGAATATCATTTTGATAGTTTGGTTGAGTTAATGCCGAACGACTGAAACTTGCAAAATTTTATTTTCGCTTAGTTGAAAGCGGTTCGGTATTACAATCCCAAATATGTATTTATTTCAAATTAATTGTTTTATAAATTACGATAAATATCTTTACGATGTGCTATTTTAATAACTTCAATAATTAAAATATCATCATTAATTGAATATAATATTCTATAATTCCCAATTCTTATACGATATTTATTAATTGTATTTGTAATTTTTTTACAACCTACAGGTCTCGGATTTTCAGATAAAGTATCAATTTTATTTGAAACTTTTTTTACTATATTATTTGGTAACCTAAATAATAATTTTTTAACATTTTTCTTAATCTTTATACTATATCTCATTCTGTTTTCCCTGCTTTTCTAAGTTCGTTTTTTACACTTTCCCAGTCCTCACTTGGTTCATTTTTTAACAACTCAATTGCTATAATGTCTTCTAATTCTTCTAAATATTCAGTTGTAATATTTTTGGGATTATTAATATCAATGATCAGGGCTAATTTTTCACCCTTATCATTTGTTACATAATTTACGCCTTTCATGTTTTATTATTTTTATGAATTAAAAAAATATTTTTATCTTTTATATGCAGAATTTTTTATATTGTTATTAATATTTTGCAAATGTAATAAATATTTCTGAAAATAAATAACTAAATTTTCGCATTAAAAAATTATTGAAAATTAGAAAAAAATATGAAAATATGATATAATTTAAAATAAGTTATTAATTTAGTGCAATTTATTAATATGAATTTAATCTTTAACATTTTGCATAAAAAAAATGAACATAAAACGAATTTATAAGAAATTTTTCTGGGGAATATTAATATTTTTTGTAATATTAACAGGGACAGTAATAATTATTGCTCATTTTTATGAAGACAGTATAAAAGATTTGTTTATAAAAGAGATTAATAAACATTTAACAACAGAGATTTCTGTTAAAGATATAAATTTTTCATTACTACGAAAATTTCCTAATGCTTCATTAGAATTTACCGATATTGTTGCAAGAGATTCAACTTTTAAGGATAAAAAAGGAATTTTATTAAAAGCAAAAAATGTTTATTTACAGTTTAATGTTTTAGATTTAATTAATAAAAATTATACAATTAAAGAAATAGACATAAACAAGGGTAATATTAATCTTTTATTTTATAAAGACGGAATATATAATTTGCATTTCTGGAAGTCCCTGCCCGATTCTGTAAAATCTTTGGTATCAGTTGATTTGCAAAAAATAACATTCAGCAATATCAATGTCTTTTGGAAAAATTATTATGATATTGAACAGGAATATTCTTTTGTAGCAAAAGATATTGTCCTGAAAGGAAATTTTTCTGATATTAAATATTCTTTACGCTCAAAAGGTGAAATATTTATTAATTATGTTAAAATTGAAAACGTTACTTTTTTGAAAAACAAAGACGCAGAAGCAAACCTTGTTTTAAAAGTGAACACACAAAATAATATTCATAAATACAAATTTGAAAAATGTGTTTTTAGCATAGATAATCTTAATTTTGATATAAACGGTAATGTTGTTTACAGTGATGTATCAAAATATTCGGACTTAAAAGTTAAAGGCAAAAATCTTGATGCACAGTCATTTATAAAAGAAATACCAAAAGAATATAATAGATATTTTAAAGATTATAAGAGCAAGGGAGAACTTTATTTTAATACCATGATAAAAGGTCGTTTTGATAAAGATTACTTGCCTCTTATTGTCTCAAACTTTGGACTAAAAAATGCTAAAATCATTAAAAAAAATTCTTCTGTTGCTCTTGAAAATGTAAATCTTACAGGAACATATTCAAACGGAAACCAACAAAATCTTAAATCCAGTTATATTGATATTAAAGGTTTTACTGCTAATTTGAAATCAGGAAAGATAAAAGCCGATTTTGTAATACAAAATTTTGTAAAACCCCAGATTGAACTTATATCTTATGCAGAGTTAAATCTTGATGATTTGAATGAATTTATAAATTTAGATACAATTTCTTCTATTAAGGGCTATGTAAATATAAACTCATCTTTTAAGTGCAAACCAAACAGCATAAATAAATTTACTTCACACGACTTTATTAATAGTACAACATCAGGCAAAATGATAATAAAGGATGTTGATTTTTGTATAAAAAATAATCCTCTTAAATACAATAATTTTAATGGAGAATTTGTTTTTAACAATAATGATATTGTGATTAAAAATTTTACAGGCAAAATATCTGAAAGTGATTTTAATATTAAAGGTTATTTAAGGAATATACTTTCTTATATATTTATATCTGAACAAAAATTACAAATAAAAACAAGTATGACGTCTAAAAATATTAATCTTGATGAATTACTGCACAATAAATCCTCAAAATCAGATACCAATGGTTATAAATTAACTTTTTCTGATAAACTTGATATTAATTCTGATATTAATATTGATAAAATTAATTTTAAAAAATTTAAAGCTACAGACATAAAAGGAAAAGTAAAACTAAAAGACCAAAAACTTTTTGTAAATGATATTACTTTAAATACAATGGATGGTAAAATTAGTGCAACAGGAAGTATTGATGCGACATATAATGATTCATTACTGATAATTTCTACTGGTTCAATAAAAAAAGTTGATGTTAATAAAATGTTTGAGCAGTTTGAAAATTTTGGACAGGATAATTTAAAAGATAAAAATTTAAAAGGAATTTTATGTTCTGATGTTCAGTTTGTTTCTGTATGGAGTTCTGATTTAAAAATATGTATGGATAAAATATATGCAAACGCAGATATCACAATAGAAAAAGGCGAATTAATTGATTATATATCAGCAGATAAACTTTCTAAATTCCTTAAAATCAAGGACTTATCAGATATTAAGTTTTCTGCTTTGCAAAATCATATTGAAATAAAAAACAAAAAAATATTTATACCGGAAATGCAAATAAATTCAAATGCAATAAATATAACAGGATCAGGGACACATACTTTTGACAATAAAATAGATTATCATTTAAAAATATTGCTATCAGAATTATTAGCCAAAAAAGCTAAAAAAGCCAAAAAAGAAAATGAAGAATTTGGTATTGTTGAAGATGATAGTTTGGGTAGGACAAGTTTATATGTTCATATAACCGGCACTGTTGACAGACCTGTTTTTAAATATGATAAAAAAAAGGTGAAAAAAAAGATAAAAAATGATATAAAAAAAGAAAAAAATAACATAAAAAAAATCTTAAATGAAGAGTTTGGCTTGTTTAAAAAAGATACAACCATAAATAAAAAACAGGCAAAAAAAATAATTAAAGAGCAAGAGATATTAAAACAGCAGGAACAAGGAAAATTTATTATTGAGTGGGAAGAAGATACAGATGAGGTAAAAGGAAAATGAGAGAATAGGAGAATGAGAGAATGAGAGAATGGATGACAGAGCCACTTTATACTATTACTTTTTAAAATCTTGTCCCATTAATTATCCGTCAATTGACGGAATAAACGGGATAAATTTTTTTAGCAAGTTTTTTTATACTGAATCAACCCTGAAACAAGTTCAGGATGACGTTGTTCAGCACAAATTTTTGTAAATATAAAGATAGTATCTTGACAATTTAATTATGGAATGGTTAAATGGTTTTATGGTTAGATGGTTAAAAATGTTAAAAATATGCAAAAATATTTAACGGGGCAGATAAAATGATGTATCTGCTTCTTGGAGAGTTCCAAAAACTGCCAAAAGAAATTAACCATATAACCATATAGCCATAAAACAATAGGACGTTTCATAATTAAATTGATGTAATACTACTGCCTTTATTTTATTATTTGTTTGTAGCCTTGTGCTACGTTAGGTATAAAATTATTTTTTTTTAACAGTTAATAATATATTTAGTGCCTGCACGAAAACAAATAATATTTTCTCATATTGTCATTCCGAATTTATTTCGGAATCTGATTATCAAGTTATTATAGATTCTGAAACAAGTTCAGAATGACAAAAAGTATTGTTTTCGTGCAGGCACTATTTAAGATTTTTATGTAAGTTTGTCTTATTAAAAAAATATAAAATTGAACATATATATTCGTAAAAAAAGGTGGAAACGTTGGCTTATTTTGTCTGCTATCATTATAGTATGTATATCTTTATGGTTTACTAATATACTGGTAAAAAAAATCGCAAAAGAAGAGCGTAAAAAGGTACAACTTTGGGCTGATGCTATACAAAAAAAGGCAAATCTTGTTAAATATACCGAAGAGTTATTTAAAAAATTAGAATCTCAGGAACGTAAAAGGATTAAACTTTGGGCTGATGCAAACAAAATGCTGATAACAGCAAATTATTCCGAAGACCTGACTTTTTATACTAAAATAATTTCTGATAACACAACAATACCTGTTATTTTAACAGATAAAGATGATAACATTACAGCAACAAAAAATGTTGATTTTAGTACAGATACTGTAAAAATATTACAAGGTGATTTAAAAAAAGAGTTTTCTGTTTATGAACCTATAATTATTAATTATTATGGCAATTTAAAAATTTATCTTTATTATAAGGACTCAAAACTTCTTATAGAGTTGCGTGATGTGCTTAATAATCTTATCAAATCTTTTATATCCGGTGTTGTCAGAAATTCTGCGTCTGTGCCTGTAATTATAACAGACAGCACAAAGACAAAAGTCATTGCTTTTGGAAATATTGATTCTTTAAAGATAAAAGAAGCTTCATATATAAAAAAAACAATATCTGATATGTCTTATCAAAATAAGCCAATAGATATTGAATTAGCAAATTATGGTAAAAGTTACATTTTCTACAAAAGTTCGTATGTTTTAAAGCAATTAAGATATTATCCATATATACAGTTTTTAATTATTGGGATTTTTATGTTAGTAGCTTATCTTTTGTTTAGCACAGCAAGAAGCTCGGAACAGAGTCAGGTATGGACAGGTATGGCAAAAGAGACAGCTCATCAACTTGGCACGCCTCTTTCTTCATTAATTGCCTGGGTTGAATTGTTAAAGTTAAAAGGTGTTGATAAAAAAACAACACAGGAAATGGAGAAAGACGTTAAACGGCTTGAAGTGATAACAGAACGTTTTTCAAAAATCGGGTCCGAGCCAAAGCTTAGAAATGAAAATATTGTTAAAGTTCTTTATAACTCAATAGAATATCTTAAATCCCGCACATCTAAAAGAATTAATTATATCATTAATTTGCCGGAAGACAATGAACTTTTGGTCCCGTTAAATACTCATTTGTTTGAGTGGGTAATTGAAAATTTATGTAAAAATGCTGTTGATGCAATGAGCGGTAAAGGAAAAATCAATATTAATATTATTGAAAAAGATAAAATTTTGTATATTGATGTCAGTGATACAGGCAAAGGCGTTCCTAAATCAAAATATAAGACCATTTTCAATCCCGGATATACCAGTAAATCAAGGGGCTGGGGATTAGGGTTATCTTTGTCTGAAAGGATAATTCAAAATTATCACTCCGGTAAAATTTTTGTTAAAAATTCCATATTAAATAAAGGAACCACTTTTAGGATAGTGCTTAAAAAATAAGTTTATAAGGGCATAAGGCGAATGAGATTTTGATTAGGTTCACCCCGTGAAATAAAATCGTAGATTTTAATGCTTCGCATTATTTAACGGGTTTAAATTAGAGCAATTAGATCAATTAGAAATCATAAAAAAGTTCTATATAAAATATTTTGCCAAAAAATACACGAATATTATAAATAAGATACTAAATGGATTGACTTGTATAGTAATAAGAAAATTGACTGGGGGATTCTAACAAAAGATTCCTCACTGCGTTCGGAATGACAGTTAATTGTTTTTAGGTGGGGAAAGATAGGCGTTTCGCCTAAGGCGAAACGCCTATCTTTCCCCATAATATATTAACCAAAATTGTCATTCCGAATGGAGCACATTCACTGGGTTCAGTGTAAACTCCGCGGAATGAGGAATCTCAAGCTAAATTAAAATAGGGTAGCTGGTAAAATACTATTTTATGTAGCACCTCAAAATAAGATTTAATCTGATATTGACATTAAACGTCCGTGATATTAATTTTCTGTATATTTAGCAATAACAAAATTCTTATCATTCATTGCTTACCTGACTTTGCTTTTTGCTTAACCTGTTAATAACTTCTGTATAAATTTCATCTATATCTTCAATATTTTGTGAATAAAAAGCCAGATTTTTTTCAAAATCTTCTTTGCTTATATTATATTTTTTAAATATTAAATTATAGTAATGGCTGGAATAATACTTAATATCTTTCCCTTGTTTTTGTTTATATGTTGTTGCTGCTTCGGCAAGATTACAATCAACTAATATGTCAATCATTTGTTGTTTTGTGATAATATTTTTTGGCCTGACTAATGCGGATTGCTCTTCTGCTTTTTTATCATTATTACAGGAAAATATTGATATTAGAACAATAAAAAGTAAAAATTTTTTCATTTGGTATAATTTTTTGCCACAAGTTCACGAATAAAAAAATGAATAATTTACGAATCAGTATTTTTAAGAATAACCATTTTCAAATTGCCACAAAGTTTGTTTAATTATCAATTTTTATTTTATCGTTTTAACAAGAATTAAATATATCCTTTATTGACAAGAATTATTATCTTATTTAATTACTAATTTTTCAGGATTTTGTCTTGAATCCCAGATATAATGCACTATAATAATATTCTTATCTAATTCGTAAAAAAGAATAAAATTTTCTATGATTAGTCCTCTAACTCCTTTTATATCAGTTTTGATTCCTAAGTTGGGATACTTTATAAGTAGTAGAAGTTCTTTATTAATTCTGCGGTTTAGTTTTATAGAATAGCTATTGCTCTTATTTTTGTCAATATAAAATTTAAGGATTTCGTATCTTTTAATTTTGGCTCTGTTTGACCAGATTATTTTTCGTTTAGCCATTCTTCAATTTCTTTTTCAAAAAGCTTGTTTTCAATAAATAATTCTTGTTCAATTTCCTTTTTTGAAGCCATAATTTCATCTGTAAGTTCTGGAGTCAGGTTGATAACTTTAGATTCTGATTTTGCATCTAAAATTGTTTTAATAGCTTTTAGAAAAGATATATCTTTAATCTCGGAAATCCTTTGAATTAAAACATTTTTTAGTTGAAAGGTCGTCATAGTATTTTTTTTTAGCAAATATAAGCATTTTTTATAATTCAGCAATCAATTTTACATTTTTTTATTATTGAATTATCAATTATCAATTTTTATAATATTATCTGTCAAACAAAATTCTTTTTCCTTTTTTGGATTCGTCAAATGTTCCATTTTTATAAATTAAATTTCCATTGACAAATGTATGAGTGATTTTTGAAATAAATGTATTTCCCTGAAAAGGAGACCAGCCACACTTATATAAAATATTGGACTTATTCACTTGCCAGTGATTATTTAAATCCACAATAGTTAAGTCAGCCCAATAGCCTTTTTTTATAAACCCTCTTTTTTTTATTTTATAACATATTGCCGGTGCATGGCACATTTTTTCTGCAATTTTTTCTAAAGAAATTTTTCCTTTATGGTATAATTCAAGCATTATAACAAGCGAATGTTGTATTGAAGGACATCCGGAAGCTGCCTCAAAAAAATCTTTTTGCTTTTCCTGTATTGTATGAGGAGCATGGTCAGTAGTTATAATATCAATTTTATCATCTAACAGAGCTTTAAGCAATGTTTTTTGGTCTTTTAAAGTTTTTATTGCAGGTTTACATTTAATCAAAGTCCCCAGTTCTTTATAATCTTGAGCATTAAACAAAAGATGAGGGATACATACTTCAGTGGTTATCTTTTTTTGATTAAGAGGCAAAGAATTGTCAAACAATGTTGTTTCAAGAGCAGTTGTCAGATGAAGTATATGTAATCGCGTGTTATATTTTTTGGCAAGTGTAACAGCAAGATGTGATGAACTGTAACATGCTTTGTCGTCTCTTATAAGAGGATAATATTTTGCAGGTAAGTTTTCTCCATATTTATCTTTAAAATGAGCTGTATTATTTTTAATAATTTTTTCATCTTCACAGTGAATAGCGATTAATAATTTTGAGCGGGAAAATATATTTTCAAGGGTCTTTTTGTTGTCAACTAACATATTACCGGTAGAAGAGCCCATAAAAATTTTTATGCCACATACATTTTGAGGATTTGTTTTTAATATCTCATTTATATTATCATTTGAAGTACCTATAAAGAACGAATAGTTTGCCAGAGATTTTTCAGAAGCTAATTTATATTTTTTTTCCAGTAATTCCTGTGTTAAGACAGCAGGAACAGTATTTGGCATCTCCATATAAGAAGTGATGCCGCCGGCAATGGCAGCTTTAGATTCTGTATAAATATCTGCTTTATGAGTTAGACCTGGTTCTCTGAAATGAACATGTGCATCAATGACTCCCGGAAACAAGTATTTTCCTTGTGCGTTTATTATTACAGCATTTTTTTCTTTTGAATAAGCAGATGTGTTTTTGGGCTTGCGGGTAATTTTGGTAATAACATTATTTTCAATTAATACATCGCCTTTGTATATCTTGCCTTGATTAACAATAAGAGGATTTACAATAAGATATTTTTGTGACATAAATTATTATGCTGTCAATGATTACTTTTACAATTTATTATTTACCAAAAAGATATTATTGTCATTAAATGGTCAATACAACTAAATAACCCTGATAAAATATCTGCCTAAGGCGGATTTCACATGTCAGGTGGCAAAGCCAAATAACTTAATGACTATTATACAAAATATAATCTGCAAAGTATAAAATAAAATTTTACTTTTTACCCAAATTGAGTGATTTAATTTTTTATCCATTTAATAATTTCCTGTTCATCAATCAGGTTCATACATTTAAAATGTTTTTTAGGGCATTTTTTAAATCCTAATTTACTGCAAGGGCGGCATGATAAATTTTTGTTTTCAATAATTTTGGACTTATCTTGAGCATCTTTTGAGAAATAAGGATACATACCAAATTCAGGAACAGTATTTCCCCATATAGATAGTATATCTTTTTTTAATGCAGCAGCTATATGCATTAATCCTGTGTCTGTTGTAATAATTTTTTCAGCTTGTTTTATTAATGAAGCCGATTGATTTATATTATATAAACCACAAGCATTAAAAATTTTGTCTCCAACTATTTTTTTTATAACTTCTCCGTTTTTTCTGTCTCTCTCATCACCGAGTAATACAATTGGTTTGTTAATTTTTTGGCAAACAGAAATGATTTTATTTTCAGGCAATTGCTTGGTAATATGTTTAGCACCAATAACAAATCCAATATATCCTTTTTGGTGAGATTGTGGCAGACAATCAATATTTATTTCTTCATCTTTTGGTATAAAATAGTCCAGTCCTTTGTAATCATTTTTAATGTTAAAATGTTTAGCAGCTTTCATGTATCTGTCAACAATATGAATTTTTGGCAATAAATTTATTTTAAAGTTTGTTAAAAGCCATTTTTTTAAATTCAATTTTTTAAAAGTTGAAAAAGGTTTTCTTAATCTTAATATAACAGATATTGAACGTATATTTTTGTGAAGGTCAATTATATAATCAAATTTTTTAGATTTAAGTTGTGGTATTACTTCTTTTAATCTTTTTTCAATAAAATGTATTTTATCAATATTAGGATTATTTTGTAATAAAGGGAAAAATTGTTTTTTTGTTAAGAAGTGGATTTCAACACTGTTTATCTGTTGTTTAAGGCAACGCAAGACAGGAGTTGTCAATACGATATCTCCTATTGAGCTAAATCTTATGATAAGTATTTTTTTCAATATTAAAATTTTTTTACAAAAATAATATAAAAGTTCATATAGGGGAGTTCTAATAATTGGTTTTGTATATGAAAGTGAGCGAAAAATATCAGTATGAGGCGGAGGGTAAAATATTCCGCAGGCATAACCATAGCTATTGTGAGGAAAGATTTTGCCCGACAACGAAATAATGATACTTTGCAGACACTTGTAATAAAAAATAATTATTAGAACTCCCCTATAATAAAAAAGCCACAAATTTGTGGCTTTTTTATATCTAAAAGGAATTAAAAAAAATACATAAAATTATTTAGGAACATAATGTGTTTCTGTTACATTACTTCCATCTTCTTTTTCAAGCCAAAGCTCTTTGTTCATTAATTTAAGGATTTTAAATTTTGTTTCAGAGCTACTTCCATCAGGAGTAGTGATAAGATTTTCTTTTTTGCTGTCAAACTCCCAGTCCCCTGTCTCAGTAAGAGGTTGTCCTAAAAGGATATATGTTGTTTTATATGTTCCGTCTTTTTTATATTCAATAGAAAGATTATCTGTTGAATAATATGAAGTAACATCAGATCCGTTTTGTATTATTTTTTCAATTTCCCATTCATTTGCAAGACGGTCTTTTTTAGGCAGAAAGCTAAAAAATGGTCCATCATCATATTTTTGGCATCCTATAGAAGTTACAGACAAAATTATAACAACTGACAATAGTTTAAATAAATTTTTCATAAATAAAATAAATTTAGTAAATAATAATTTTTTAATTTGGGGCAAAGTTAATTTTTTTTGTATAAAAAAATTTATATATATATTTTTTTTACATTCCAAATCCATAATAAGCTCTAATACCATTAGAATATACACCTTCAATTAGTGCACCGCCTTTTTTATATTTTAAAATATTTTTTAAATCATCAACTGTGCGTATAGGATTTTTATCAATGTAGGTAATAACAAATCCTTTTTTAATGCCTGCCTGCCATAATTTACCTTCTCCAATCTTTGTTATTTTCAGTCCTTGTCTTATTCCCAGTCTTCTCATCTCGTCTTTAGAAGCAGGTTCAAATGTTGCTCCAAGAATAGAGACAACATCATTTTCCTCTTTTTTTACAATTTTGGTATTACCATATTTATTTCTAAGTATAACAGAAAATACTTTTTCTTGTCCTTGTCGTTCAACAGTTATAAATATTTTATCTTTCGGACTATGTTCACCAATAATTCCAAGTAGTTCAGAAGGGCTATTTACTTCAACATTATTAATTTTAGTTATTACATCACCTTTTTTTATACCTGCTTGTTCTGCTGAGCCATTTTCAACCAAAGCAGAGACATAAACACCTTTTATTTTATTTAGTTCTTTTTCTTTGGCAAATTTGCTATCTATATTAACAACAGAGGCACCGATAAAAGCTCTTTGAACCTCTCCATAATTTAACATATCATTTACTATTTTTTTTACAATATTCACAGGGATAGCAAAAGAATATCCTGTATAAGAGCCAGTGTTTGTAGCAATAGCAGCATTTATTCCAATAAGTTCGCCTTTTATATTAACCAAAGCTCCGCCACTGTTACCGGGATTGATTGCAGCATCGGTCTGAATAAATGATTTTATTGATGTGCCTCCTCCCAAAACATTAATATCTCTTGTCTTAGCACTGACAATACCAGCTGTTACTGTTGATGTTAAATTAAAAGGATTGCCAACAGCCAAAACCCATTCACCAACTTTAACATCATTGGAATTTCCATATATAATAGAAGGAAGATTATGAGCGTCTATTTTTATTAAAGATAAATCTGTGCCTGAATCTGTTCCTATAATTCGGGCATCAAAAGTCCTTTTATCATTTAAAGTAACCTCAATCTTGTCTGCATCTTGTACTACATGATTGTTTGTTACAATGTAGCCATCTTTAGAGACGATTACTCCTGAACCAGATGCTCGTATAGGTTGTGGTGTTCCAGAGTATGATTTTCTTCCAAAAAAATCATCAAAAAAAGGGTCAGAGCCAAAAAAATCATCATATACACTACTCTTTTGCTTATATTCTGTCCTTATATGAACTACAGCGTGAACTGTCATTTCTGCAGCAACAGTAAAGTCAGGACCTGTATTTAACGAATTAGAAATATTTTTGCTATTAGAATCAGATATTGAGACCTTTTGGGAATTAAAATTTTCAAATTGATTTTTTGATGTCTGTTTACAAGCATTTAAAGGAATTAATCCTCCTAAACTAACAATAAAAAATATACTTATTAGTTTTTTCATAATTATTAAAATTTAGTTTGTTAATTTTATAAACGTATAAAAATTTTATTTATTTGGAAAAAATATAATTATTTTTTATATCATAATACTGTTTAATATTACTTTCTTATTTTAGCCATATAAAAATTGTATGTCAAAATATCAATTAATTATATTAACCTGAATTATTATCTGCCTTAGGCGAATAATTAATAACATTAAAGAAAGTTGTAATTTTTAAAAAATAAAATTTTGAAAAATAAAAAAAATAAAATCATCTTTCTGCTTACAGGCATTTTGATAGGAATAATAATCGGTGTCGGTATAATGTGGTGCATAAATCAAAACAAAAAAAAATTGTCATTAATAAATACAAGCAGCTTTATAAAAAAACAAGCAAATAATAGGTTGAATTATAATAAAACAGTAAAAAATAAAGTTGTTAATAAAATATCCAAAAATAAGCAGGATAATCCTGATGCAATTAATACAAAAAAGGACTCTGCTTTATTAAATGATTCTTTATATGTTGACTCTGTCAACAAAAATTTAGTGGAAAAGGACTCTGTAGAAATGATAAAAAATAATAATACTGATTCTTTAAATGAAGATTCAATTGTTGAAGGAGAAACAATTTCAACAAGCCAACAAAATGAAAACAATATTGTTGTTATGAAAGATAAGTTAGTATTTGTAAGGCAAATAAACTTAACCAAATCAGAAGAAATTGCAGACACTACAAAAAATAGTTATTTGGACTCTTTATTAACTGACCAAAAATATGCTAAAAAAAAATCACCAAATATTTATCGTGTTGAATTTTGGAAATCGCCTATTAATTATAAGGGATACAAATTAATAAAAGATAAATTAATATTGTTTGGCATTGAGCAATTTGACTTAGTATCATTAAATTATTTTAATAAAAAATTATATATAAAATATCTAAACGATTATTATTTTATTGAAGAGACCGATAATTTCAGACCTTTTGTTCAATTAAAAGATAAAAAAATTATTGACCGTATTAATAAGATTAGTAATAAATAATTAGATTATATTCATAAAATAATTTTTCTCCGATTGAATAAAAAATATATTCAACAGGGAAAGCAGGATAAATTCATTAAAAATTAGTATAACAAGCATTTAAATTTATTATGTTAAATCAAAAACTACAGCAGAAGCTTGTTCAAAAGTTATCACCACAGCAAATTCAGTTGATGAAGTTGTTGCAGGTGCCTGGTATGGCACTTGAGCAAAGAATAAAACAAGAAGTAGAAGAGAATCCTGCTTTGGAAGAAGGTGCTGAAGAGGAAAATAGCAAAGAAAATGATATAGAAGATGAATCTATCAATGAAGATACAGATAAAACAGATTCAGAAGATGACGAGTTTGATTTTTCCGATTATCTTGATGAAGATGATACTCCTTATTATAAATTAGCAGTAAACAATTCAAATCCGAATGAAAAGAGAGAGGAAATACCTTTTTCTGTTGGTGTAAGTTTTCAGGAGATATTAATGTCGCAACTTGGCTTAGAGGTCTTAGATGACAGACAATATATAATTACATCGCATATAATAGGAAGTATTGATGAGTCAGGATATTTGCGACGTGATATAACTGCAATGGTTGATGATTTAGCTTTTAGCCAAAATATAACAACATCTTCAGAAGAAATTTTTTCGCTTTTAAAAATTATTCAGGATTTTGACCCTGCTGGTGTAGCAGCAAGAAATTTGCAGGAGTGTTTACTTATTCAACTTAAAAGAAAAGATTTAAAAGCAAAAGTTATTGACAATGCTATCTTAATTGTTGAAAAATATTTTGATGCGTTTGCAAAAAAACATTATGAGAAAATAATTAAGAAATTAAATATTAGTGAAAAAGAATTAAGATTAGCAATAGACGAAATTCTTAAATTAAACCCTAAGCCAGGCAACTCTTTAACAAAGGATTTTGCTGATAATCATTATATTATTCCGGATTTTATAATAAATAATCCATCTGAGGCAGATGGAAACTTAGAATTAACGCTTAACTCAAAAGATATTCCTGATTTAAGAATTAACAAAACATATCTTAATATGCTGAAAACATATTCAAAAGATAAAACTAATAAAGATGCTTTATTATTTATTAAACAAAAGATTGACTCGGCAAAATGGTTTGTTGATGCTATAAATCAAAGACAAAAGACACTTTATATCACAATGAATGCTATGATGAATTATCAAAAAGAATATTTTCTTTCCGGCGATGATACAAAGTTAAGACCTATGATACTAAAAAATATTGCAGAAATTGTAAACCTTGATATATCAACTATTTCCAGAGTTGCCAGCAGTAAATATGTACAGACACCTTTTGGGACATTTTTGTTAAAGAAATTTTTTTCTGAATCAATGCAGACAGTAAGCGGAAAAGAAGTTTCAACCCGTGAAGTAAAAAAAATATTGCAAAATTGTGTTGATGCCGAGAATAAAAAAAAACCTGTTACAGATGAGAAACTTGCTATGATATTAAAAGAAAAAGGTTATAATATAGCCCGCAGAACAGTGGCTAAATATCGTGAACAGCTTAGTATTCCGGTAGCCCGACTTAGAAAAGAATTATAATATATACTCTACCCGGTAATAATCAATGTCATTTAGTTAAGAATAAAACTTTGATTTAGAGCATATCAGATTAGCACCATTCTTTAGAATGGTGTAAAAATCGACAGACATCCTCATGGAAGTCCGCTTAAGCGGACTTTTTACAGAGAAGAATGACCTTTAAACACCACAATAAATTGTGGTGCTAATCTGATATTCAGGATATTACCACTTAACTAAATGACATTGCGGTAATAATTGGAGATAATTTATATATTATAAAACAGTTATAATTGATTGTCAATACCAATAAATGACGACAAAGTCAAATGACTAAAAATGACTTAATAACTATTACACAAAATATAACCACGCAAAGTACAGAAAGAGTAACATAATTTTATGTTAAGAATAAAATAATTTATTGTTTATGGGAACAAAAATCGCTAATATAATATCATTCATTTTACATCCTTTGTTTATACCGACTTATGCTCTGTTGCTGCTTTTTAGTCTTGATTTTTATGTCTCTTTTTTTTTTCCATATTCATCCAAATTGTTGATAGTTGGTAATATATTTATTCTTACATGTGTTTTTCCTTTATTATCAATATTTGTTTTTATGAAGACAGGAGTTATAAAAACTTTACAATTGGAAACAAAAGAAGAAAGAACATTTCCTTTTCTAACTATTGCTGTTTTTTATTATCTGACTTACTATTTATTACGTCAGTTGCATTTTCCTCAAATAATTTATCTGTTTGTTCTCGGAGCAGTTACTTTAGCAATAATTTCTTTAATTATCAATATTTGGTGGAAGATAAGTGTTCATATGATTGGTATGGGTGCTTTGCTTGGTGTTTTTTTAAGCTTATCATTAAAATTAATGATTAATATTCAACTTTTAATTTTGCTTCTTATATTACTTTCCGGACTTGTTGGGTTTTCACGTTTAAAGTTAAATATGCACGGTCCTGCACAAGTTTATGTAGGATTTTTTGTAGGATTATTGGTTATGCTATTTCCTTTTTTGTTTTTATAAAGATATGTTTAAAAAGAGGTGAATGATATACCAACAGATATAGGATACATCTCAGGACCTTTGTCTTTTTTAAATAAATTTGTTAAAGAATAATATATCATTACATTAATCCATTCATAACCGATTTTTCCTGTTATTCCATATCTATAAAGATTAATATTTTTAATATCCTGAAATTTAACATTCAAATCTTTCTCTGTTCCAAATAAGTAATCATCACCTTTGTATGTAGTATGACTATTTATTAAGCGACCTGCTTTAAATCCTAATGCAATTTTAAAACTCTTATCATTTTTATTTTTGACTTTAAATATAAATTCAACAGGAATATCAAGATAAGCAACTGTTAATTTATTTTTGTCATAACTAATACTATCTGCTATTGGACTAAATATTGTTGCATTAGCTGTATCAATTGCAGATATAGCATCACTATGTAAATTATGTGAACCAATACCTAAGCCAACAGAAAAGCTAAAATTACTTTTTCCAAAAGGAGTATTATACATTATGCAAATATCAGTTCCTTGGTTAATAGTTCTAATATTCATATTATCAGGAGCATCTTGCCATACATCAGAATAAATATTAAAGCTAAGTACAATTTGATTTTCTTTTGACATTTTATCGCTTGTATTATCCGTAATACTATCGTTTGTATTATCTGCAATACTATCATTTTGTTCTTGGGCAAAACCACTTGTTATTGCCAAAAAACTTATTATAGATATAAATGTAATAATTTTTTTCATGTTTATATGATGTTAAGTTTAATAACTTGCGGAAATAAATACAAAATGTTCTGTTTATCGGCTATTATATGCTTAATATAATGATTATCAAATATTTGTGGGCCCACCTGGACTTGAACCAGGGACCTACGCATTATGAGTGCGGTGCTCTAACCAACTGAGCTATAGGCCCCAAAATTATGAAAACAAAAAAAACACAAAAATTACACCACAAAATTACACTTTTTTAATAAATTAAAAATATTATTCTAATTATTTTTGTATTTTTATAAAATGATTGACAAAAAACAAATAAAAAATATAATTTTTGACCTTGGTGGAGTTATCTTAAATGTTGATTTTTATCTCACTAATGAAGAATTTAAAAAATTGGGAGTAAAAAATTTTAACAAATTATATTCTCAACTTGTTCAAACCAATTTATTTAAAGATTTTGAAAAAGGTATTATATCTGTAAAAAAATTTCATGATAAATTCAGAAAAATAACCGGTATCTCTATTTCCGATTATAAAATTGATAAAGCATGGAACTCTATGATAGGTGATTTTCCTTTACAAAGAATAAGATTATTGGAAAATCTGAGAAAAAAGTATAAAATTTTTCTGCTAAGCAACACAAACAAGATTCATTATAACCTGTATATCAAGAGATTAGAAAAAGAGTATAGATATAAAAAATTTTCAGAGCTTTTTGAAAAATCTTATCTTTCTTTTAATATAGGGATGAGAAAACCTGATAAAGAAATTTTTGATTTTGTTGTAACTCAAAACAATATTAAGCCAAAAGAGACATTATTTATTGATGATTCTTTTCAAAATACAGAAAGTGCAAAACAAACAGGTCTTAAAACATATTTATTATCTAAAAAAGAGGATATTACAGATGTTTTTTTGTTATACTGACAGATTTTTAAATAAGATTTTTCCAACCGCGGTTCAGTTCAACTATGTTTTAAACAAAATCCTGCCTGCGGCAGACAGGTCAGTTTATTGCTTTTAATCAAAAAATTTTTTTTATAATTATTTACTTTATGTCAATTTTTTTTTGTATTTTTGAACACTGAAATAAATACTGAAATGAATTCAGCACAGGTTTTTACATAAAACACTATTACTTTGTTTAATCAAAAAAAGACACGGATAATAAATGTTCAAATTTGATACAATAAAAGAGTTTATTGAAATTCTATACAAAGAAAGGAAAGTTATAGATTTTCTGTTTAAAAAGAGAAAAAGAACAGTCTCGGTTGAAAATTTATTGTCATTTATTGAATATAATATCGAAAAAAATGATTATCTGTTAGATGAAGATATTATAATAAAATCAGGAAATACAATAGAGTTAAACGATGAATTAAATGATTTTTTTGAAAAATTTATTAATGCAACAGAAGAAATAAATAATGAATATACAGACGGTTTAATTTCTGACCTAAAAACTAAAACAGAAATTTTTACCGAAGAAAAAAGACCAGAAAAAAAAGATGAATATTTATTGAAAATAAAAAATTCACTTAGAAAAATAGGTAAAAATATTATTGGAAATATAAACCAAATAAGGACAAATATCGAAGATGTATATGCAACAGAAAAAAATTATAAAATAAAAATAATCAAGTTAAACGAGTATTCTCGAAAAGCAAATCAAATTGAAGAACTTATCAATAATATAACAAAATTGCTTAAAAGCAATGATTGGGAATATTTTGTAAAAATAGCAGAAGATAATGTACTTGAATACATAATAACCGATTTGCGAAAGGATATAAGTTTGGCGTGGATTAATTTTGGTGATATTACTCAAAAGATAATAGATTTTCATAACCAAATAAGATTACAATCTGATTTTTACAAAAAAATACAAAAAATAAAAAGATTAAAAGACAAACATATATTATCTGAAAATTCAAATATTGAAAGAATTTTGATACAAGAAAATTCATTATTCTTTTCAGAACAACAGAAATTTATATCCCAAATATCAATTCCATTTTTACAAACAGATGAAGCTTATCAGTTAATATTTAAAACTAATTGGAGTTTTAAAAAACTAAAACAGGGAGTAAAACAACAGTTAGCAGAAGAAATCTCAGGCAATCAATTTGTTAAAAAACAGAAAACTATTATTGCAATAAGTCCAGCAAAAATAAAACAATTATTTACTGCAAGTGGCGGTGAATTATTTGATTTTATTCAAAATTATGAATTTTCCGAAAGTTTAAGTTTAGAGCAAAAAACTACTTTATTCTGTAAAATAGCCTCACGATACAATGATGAATTAGGGCATACAGGTGAATATAATATATCTGATGGTATTGAGTATGCGGTTATAAAGGAAAAAAACAGATTATGACAAAAACACTTCCGATAGAAACACAAAATATTTTTGAGATACTTACTAAAGGGCATTTCATTAGTGAAGATAGCGAGATTTCTGAAATAAAAGAATTGTACAAAGTAATTGACGAAAATAATAATTATGAATTGTTGTTAGATTATTTTTCTCATATTGGATTTCAATTAATTAAAGGAAATTCGTATTATTATTTTGCAAAAAATGAGAATAATAAAAAAATAGAAGATAAATTAAAATCTTTATATAAATGGATTGATATTATTAACTTTTTCATGTCTTATGGTGAAAGTATGAATGAACATTTTTCAAATGGAAAAATTTTTACTCCAAACGAAATTTTTACACAATGTAAAGTAAATAACGCTTTACTGGAAAAGTTAAACGACATTAAACTAACAAAAAGTATTGAAAAACCTCTTGACAAAATTATACGCCTAATTGAAGAGTTAAAAAAGGCAACTTTTGTTGATGTTTATAATGACTTTCACGATGAATATAAAGTTTTAGCATCTTTCAATTACCTTGAACAACTTATTAATACAATTGATATAAATATTGATGATGAAGATACGACATCTGAATAAAATAATTTTCATAAAAAGTGCTGATATAGACTATCAAGAAATTAGTCTTAATGGAAATGTGCATTTTACAGGTGACCAAGGGGTAGGTAAAAGCACAGTTTTACGAGCTATTTTATTCTTTTATAATGCACGAACTGATAAACTCGGTATAAATACTGGGGATGAAAATTTTCTTGAATTTTATTTTAAATATCCTAATTCACATATAATTTACGAAATACAAACAGAGCATAATAAATTTACAGTTTGGCTTACGAAAGAAGGAAATAGACCAGCATATCGTTTAATAGATGCAGAATTTCAAAAAGATTTTTTCTTTGAAAATACAACAACTGGTTTTCAGCCTTTGCAAATTGATGATATTAAACATAATATAAGAGAAAATAATATTACAATATCTCGTAAAATCTTTTTATTCAATGAATTTAGAGATATTATTTACGGTGCAAATAAAGATAACAAATATGTACCTTATGCAATAATGCAAAGCCCTGTATATCAAAACGTACCCAATACAATTACAAATATCTTTCTAAACGCACAATTAAATTCAGATAAAATAAAACAAACTATTATACATTCACTCATTGGTGAAGAACAGAACGAAAACAAAACAAAATATCAAATTGATTTACCGACAATACGAAAAGATTTAAGCGAATTTGAGCAAGACTTTAACGATATTTCAGATTTTGATAAAACAAAGATTAAAGCTCAAAAAATAATATTGCTCGCTAATGATTTCAAAAAGAAAGAACAGGAAAAAATTGCTAATGCACAAAATTTAGGAGAAAGTCTATTATTTTACCAAAACGAAATAAATATAATTAAAAGCGAATTTAACAATACAAAACAGGAGTTAAAAATATCAAATAACAAGATTAATGAGTTAAAAGAGAAACATACAAAAACTGAAAAAGAAATTGAAGATAAAATAACCATTTTAGAAAATGATATTTCTAAAGCTCAACAAAAACAAAAATATTGGATTAATGTTAAAGCCAATGGTGATTTGATTGGTATAGAAAATATTTTAAAGAAAGTTGCAGAAGAAAAACAATTACAAAATGCCAACAAATCTAAAATTGATGAATTGCAAACACTAAAAATCAGGTTTGATAGCATTGAGCAAAAATATAAAATTCTTTTTCAACAAATTGAGAATGATAAAAACACATCAATAAATACGATAAATACTCAATTCTCGGAATTTAAGGATAAAATAATAGAAAAAAAACAAAAGATAAATAATTTTTATTCGGTAAAACTTAGTGAAGCAGATGAAGTTTTTGATAAAAACACAGAAACACAACAAAATAAAAAAGATTATCTGCAAAAATTATTATCCGATTTAGAAAGAAAAAGAGACAAAATAAATTCACAAGAACTATACAAAGAAGAAATTAAAAATTTCACAAATGAAATATTAGAAATAGATAAACAAATAAATAACAATACCAATCAGATTAGTATTCTGAAAAATAATATTAAAAACATTCAAGATAAAGCAGGAAGTGAAGAAAAATTATTAGAAAAAGAATACGAAACAGAAAAAGATAATTTAATTAGAGATTTTAAAATTATTGAAACCCAGATTAAAGAAATAAATCAAAATTTGCTATCATTTGAAAACTCTTTTTTTAAATATCTAAATGATAATTACAAAGGTTGGGAACAAAATATTGCAAAAGTTTGCGATAAGAGACTTCTATTTAAAGATAATCTAAAACCCAAATTAAAGGAAACAAACAATACTTTTTATGGTGTTGAAATTGATTTATCGGAAGTGGAAAGTAGCATTAAAACATTAAAAGAATATGAAGATGACAAAACAGCATTAACTAATAGCTTGCAAAAACGAAAAAACGAACTTCAAAAACATAATGATAAATTTGAAATTGATAAAGCAAATTTTATTAAAAGTAGAAATAAAAAAATTGCAGGAATAAAAAGAACAATTGAGCAATTCGAAGGTGATAATTATCAGATTGAAAATAAAAAAAACAAAATTGGAATTAAACTAAAAGACTTACAATTAAAGGCTAAAGAAGAAAAAATAAAACTGTTGGCGGAAATTAGTCCGAAAATCACAGACACACAAACACAAGTATCAAAAACAGAAAAAATAATAAAAGAGCAAAAAGAAATAAGGCAAAATAGAAAAGATAACATTAACAATGAAAAAACTCAAAAGATAGAAGAACTTAATAAAAAACAAAAAAATGAAGAAATTGGAAGTAAAAATAATTTGCTGAAAAATAAAACTGATTTTAAAACAAAGGAGCAAATTCTTAAAAAGGAACAAATTCAAGAACTTGCAGGAGAAGGTGCCGATACTGATAAAATTAAGGATATTGAAAGTGATTTGAGTAAAATCATAAAGAAATTAGAAATTATTACAAAACTCAGAAAAGAATTTGTAAATAAATATGAAGTTGAAAAAATAGAAGTTGAAAAGATACCTCATTTTATTGAAAAGAAGAAAGGATATAATGCTCTACTTGATAAATTGAAAATCACAAATGAAAAAGAATTTGATACTTTAACTTATGCAAATAAAAAACTTAAAGCAACATTTGAAAATATAGAAAAAACAAAAAACGAAATCCAAAAGGATATAGAAGAATTTGAAGAATTTGAACATACCGATTTATATAAAATATTATCCTATTATATAACTAAAACTGACCAGTCTGTAAAGCACGAAAAACTTATGGTAATAGTAGGTCAGATAAAAGACATTATCATAGAAATTAACACTTTAGGTAGAGAATTAAAGAGTAGGACTGATGCATTCGTAAGTCCATTTAGAGTTGATAATATATTTAATTTTCCAAATCAATTTTCTAATGATAGTGATTGTTTACGTTTTGCAGATAACTTAAAAGAATATATTGAAGAAGAAAAAATTGAAGATGTAAAACAACAAGTTAAGAAAAAATACTCAAGTTTAATACAATACATTGTAGGCGATATTAATTTATTAGCTTCAAAAAGAAAAAATATTGACAAAACAATTTTGGAAATAAACAAAGATTTTGAAAACAGTAATTTTGTAAGTGTTATTCAAGAATTTGAGATGAAAACTATTGATACCGCAAATAAAATTGTTCAGGTATTATTCAAAATCAAAGAATTTCACGATAATCATACTTACGATTTTGGAGAACCAAATTTGTTTAGCGGTCAAAAAATGGAAGAAAACAATCAAAAATCAATTAAGCTATTAACATCTTTGCTGAAAAATTTAAAGAATACTATAAACCCTGAAATAAATTTAGAAGATATATTTGAACTCAAATTTAGAGCAAAACAAAATAATAAAGATACTGGTTGGAAAAGTAAACTATCCGATGTAGGCTCACACGGTACAGATATTTTACTTAAAGCAATGATATATATAATGCTATTAAATGTTTTTAAAGAAAAAGCATCAAAAAAATCTAAATTTAAGGATTTCAGATTACATTGTATTATGGACGAAATAGGACGAATACATTCTAAAAATATTAAAAATTTAATTAAATTTGCAAATAGCCGAGATATTTGGATGATTTTTGGTTCGCCAGAAGAAAATGATGCTTTAGCATACAAATATGTGTATGATTTCGAAAAACAAGGAAGTATAACGACTGCAACACGATTGATTTATGACAAAAGAAGTTAAATTACCACTTGTTTTTTGCAGGTTACTTAAACGATTGCAAAACAATGAGAAGATTTCAATAGGGAAATTTTCATCAAATATTAATAAAAAATTATTACAAGATTTTTCTAATGAAAATGTAATACGAATTAGTCAACAAGGCAGAACAAAATATATTTATTGTTCTAATATAGAATACCTGAATAATTATTTAAAAGAATTTGGGATAACTAATTTAGTTGAATATATAGAATTTCTTGAAAAGGAAGATACAACAAGGGCTGAAGCTGTAGAAATAGCATCAAATAGCAAACGAAAAAAGGAACGAATTTTTAACGGTTTTTTTGTAAAATCATATCTTCTTATTTATGGAGAAATAAACGAACAAAAAATACTATTAAAACCGCAACAAGGAACTTGGTTATATATTGAAAATTATAAAACATTTAAAATTGACAGAAGCATAACAGTTATTGGTGTTGAAAATACAGAAACTTTTACATTAATTGAAAACTACAAACATTTATTTAAAGATGTAAAGCCATTATTTTTATTACGTTTTAATAATAATTCTTACATCGAATGGTTACAAAGTATCGAAAATGAATATTTGCATTTTGGTGACTTTGATTTATCTGCACTGGCAATATATATAACGGAATTTAGAAACAAATTACCAGTAGAACGATGTAATTTCTTTATTCCTGAAAGTATAGTCGATTTAATTAAAAATTCAAAAAACAAGAAAGACTTTTTAACACAATTAAACGACAAAAGGGTTAAAGGAATAGACTTTAATAATTATAAAGAAGTTTCTAAACTTGCAGAACTGATTTATAAGGAAAAAAAAACAATTGAACAGGAAGTATTAATGACTAAACATAACACGCAATATAAAAAATTGGACGTAAAGTGTTGAATATAAGCGAATTAACAATACATAAACGATGAGATAAATTGAAAGATTGGTGTTTAAAACTGCCCAAAATTTTATATTGCCACCGTTGAACTAAACCGCCTTTGGTGATAGTTATTTTTTTTACAAAAAAATTCTAATTTTTATCCCACCTGTCTGCCACAGGCAGGTATTTAATTTTTATTAAAAATAGTTTTTTTTCTAATTTTTTTTGTATTTTTGAATTTTACATCAGTCGGGCGCCTGACCGATAAAGCACTATTACGTTATGTTTAATTGCTCATTTTTTGCAATTTGAAAAGTAAATTTGTTATTAATATTTGGTAGAAATAATAAGAAAGTGATATAAACAAATTCAAATTAAGTAACTTTGCCAAAATTTAATTGATGAAAAAGATAGAAGAATTATTTGCCGACAAAAAAATAGTTAAAAAAATACAGAAGAAACTTCCAAAATTGTTTCATCTTGCGGAATTGGAAAGCTCTCGGGCAGGAAAAATTGGAATGGAAGTAGGTTCAGTTCGTGAAAAAATTATTGTTGCATTGCTAATTTATAAATTTGGTAAGAAAAATGTTGAAACTGAAATTCCAATTACGGAATCAGAAGTTGACGTAAAAGTTTACGGTAATCCAATTTCAATAAAAACCATAACAGGAAAGAATTTAGGTGGTGTAAAACTGATTTGGACAGTTGACGCAAAAAAAGCTTTAGAATTTCGCAAAAATTATAAACCAAACTGCAGTATGATACTCGTTCAAATCAATTGGGATAATGGTGGCGGTTTCTTCTATATTCCTTTAAAAGTTCAGCTTGAAATATTAAAAAAAATCGGCATAAAAAATTATATTAAACTACCCAAAGTTGGAACTAACCCAAGAGGTGTTGAAATGACTGCAAATGCTTTGAGAACACTTGCAAATCATAAAAAAACATTCAAAATTGACATTGAATGGAGAAAAGGAAAAATTAATTTTAACGCCTTTAAACGTTGGATTGAACTTTGGGAACAAAATTAAAAATTATGAAAAGAGGAACAGAAACAAGTAGCTTTGGAACAAATGTTAGAATTAATCACGATTCTACAAAATTCTACAATTCAAAACTTTACTCTGAATTATCTATAAACAAATTAGTTTATAAAAAAGAAAATGAAATTCCTGCAGAACTTTTGAACACTATTATATTAGGTTCATCTGAAAAAATGGAAAAAATACCTGATAACTCACTTCATTTAATGATTACATCACCACCCTACAACGTCTCAAAAGATTATGATGACAACTTGTCGTTAAACGAATACTTGGATTTACTTAAAAATGTATTTTCAGAAACATATCGGGTTTTAGTCAATGGAGGCAGGGCTTGTGTCAATGTAGCCAATATTGGAAGAAAACCCTACATTCCATTATCTGATTATATTTCTAAAATGATGCTTGAAATTGGCTTTAATATGCGGGGGGAAATAATTTGGAACAAAGGTTCTGGTGCAGGTGTATCAATGGCTTGGGGAAGTTGGCAATCAGCATCCAATCCTGTGTTACGTGACGTTCACGAATACATACTGATTTTTTCCAAAGGTGATTATAAAAGAATATCTAATAACAAGCAAAATACTATCAAAAAAGAGCATTTTATGGAATGGACAAAATCAGTATGGACAATGAATCCTGAATCTGCAAAAAGAGTGGGACATCCTGCCCCATTCCCGGAAAAATTACCCTATCGGTTAATACAACTTTATTCCTTTAAAGATGATATAATTCTTGACCCCTTTATAGGTAGTGGAACAACAGCAGTAGCTGCACTTAAATCTGATAGAAAATATATTGGCTATGACACGAATTCAGATTACATCAAAACTGCAGACAGGAGGTTAGAACCGTTAAAAAAACAAATTAAATTTCAATTTTAAGTATTAACGGAAAAAATTACTTAATGCAACAATAATAATTCTATTTGGATGCTTTAGTATATCGGGGCAGAAAAAAAAATGAGCAAATACAAACACAGGCGGTATAATTAATAGCCGAAATAGTAGTAAAATCAAGGGTTGTAGCCCGTTTCATCGGTGTCGCAACTTGATAGAATACTAGCTCGCAATCCGCTTCATGCCATATTGCCACCGTTGAACTAAACCGCCTTTGGCGATAGTTATTTTTTTATCCCACCTGTCTGCCACAGGCAGGTATTTAATTTTTATTAAAAATAATTTTTTTTGTATTTTTGAACACTGAAATAAATATTGAAATGAATTCAGCACAGGTTTTTACATAAAACACTATTACGTTGTAGCACATTTAAAATGAAGATACAGCTCATAAATAAGATTTTCTGAGCTAAAAAGAATATCTTTGTGAGCTAAATCTTACAAGTATGAATATTTATAATGTCATAATAAGTTTTATAGAACAAATTTCAAATTGTTCATCAACAAAAATTTTTAAATTTAAGTCATAACAATCAGGAATAATTAGCAAGAATTTCGTCTAATATAGAATCTGTTTCTTTATAGCTGTTACAAGTTACTAATTTTAAGTAATATTGTTTAAAATTATAGAGACCTTTAAAATAATGAGCATAATGTCTTCTCATTGTATATAACCCAATTTTTTCTCCTTTTAATTCAACAATTTTTTGTAAATGTTTATGGCATATTTTAACTTTTTCATCTATTTTGGGTGGAGCTAATGTTTTTGAATTTTTTAAAAAATATTTAATCTCTTTAAAAATCCATGGGTTGCCAATTGTTGCCCTTCCAATCATAATGCCATCAACATTGTATTTTTTTTTCATTTCCAATGCTTTTTCACCACTGTCAATATCTCCATTGCCTATTACGGGTATTTTTATTTTTTGATTATTTTTTACTTCACCTATCAAATGCCAGTCAGCTTTATATTTATATGATTGCGATTTTGTTCTTCCATGAATTGTTATTGCCTGAATGCCAACATCCTGTAGTCGCTCGGTAATTTCAACAATATTTTTATTTTTTTCATCCCATCCGAGTCGTGTTTTAACAGTAACAGGTAGTTTGGTAGAACGAACAACTTGTTTTGTTATGTCTATCATTTTTGGAATATCATTTAAAATGCCTGCACCACAGTTTTTTTTAACTATTTTTTTAACTGAACATCCAAAGTTAATATCAATAAAGTCAGGATTTGATTGTTCTGCTCTTTTTACAGCAAGATTCATTGATTCTGTGTTATTACCAAAAATTTGTATTCCAATGGGTCGTTCTTTTTCTGAAAAAGCAAATTTTTTTATACTTTTGTCAATATTTCTTATTATTCCTTCAGAAGAAATAAATTCTGTTAATACTACATCTGCACCAAGAGATTTACAAATAGAGCGGAAAACAGAGTTTGTAACATTTTCCATTGGAGATAAGAACAAAGGGAAGTCATCTAATTCAATATTTCCTATTTTTATCACTAATAATTAGTATAGATTTTTTAGTATGCTCTCAAAAAATGATGATAATTTATACTGGTAGCTGGTTATAAGCAATAAGAAACTTAAAAAATTGTCAGTTTTTTGACTGATTATTTTACCATTGCTTTTAGAGAACATACAATTTTTATAATTTTTTAATTTCACGCAAAAATAGTAAAAATATCATCTGTTATGATGTATAAAAATTATTAAATGCCTGAAATAACCTTGCGGTGAAATATTAAATATATAATTTACCATTAGTGTCCGACTAAAAATGAAATTAAAATTTATAATAGTAGATTCCGAACGGAACGAGGAATCTCATAATATTTAAAAACGACTTTATCTGAATTTTAAAATTTTAGTCAGATAATAGTGATAATTTATCTAGATAATTTTAAGAAAAACCAAAAAATATTGTAAATGATTACTAATTTTATAACAATAAAAGAGAAACCTCCATATCTTAAACTCATCATTTTTTTAATGATATTAGTGATTTCTTTAATTTTCACAACATTAATCGGGGCTTTATTTGCAATACCTTTTTATGGTTTTGATATTATTAATAACTTATCAGAATTAGATATATCAAATCCTGAAAACATATCAGTTTTAAAATATTTTCAGATTGTAAATCAGTTAGGACTCTTTATTTTCCCTTGTTTGATATTTGCATTTTTAGTAAACCAAAATGTTTCTGAATATTTAAAGATAAACAAAAGACCTATGTTTTTATCACTAATTATTGCAGGTCTAATAATGCTGGCTGCTATTCCTGTTGTAAACTGGTTATCTAATATAAACGGGATTATTAGCTTACCCAAATCTTTGGAAGGTATAGAAAATTTGCTCAAAAATTATGAAAAAAGTGCTGAAAAAATGACTGAAGTTTTTTTAAACGTGCATACTTTATCCGGCTTGACGTTAAATATTGTTATGATAGGTATAATTCCCGCTGTTGGCGAAGAGTTTTTGTTTAGAGGTGTTTTGCTTAGATTATTTAATGACTGGACTAAAAATTGTCATATTGCTATATTAATAACTGCTTTTCTTTTTAGCGCTATGCATTTACAGTTTTTTGGTTTTATTCCTCGTATGTTGATAGGCATTTTATTTGGTTATTTATTTGTTTGGACAAGGTCGCTTTGGATACCTATATTTGCTCATTTTATTAATAATACTTTTGCTGTAACAATTACTTTTTTAACAAATAAAGGTATAATTAATACTGATTTAGATGTTGTAGGAACACGAAGTAATGATTATATATATTTGATAATCAGTATAATAGTTGTTTCTTTTTTAATAATAAAAATTTTTTTAGCAGAAAAGAAAAAGCTAAGGAGTGCTTTTTAGATAATTAATTCACAAACTGATAACCAAATTATTTTCTTCCAAAGTCAGCAGGGATTTCTCCCCATATTTTTGTGTCCCATTTTACAATTGTGTTTTCATAAGAGTTTTCTCTTAACCATTTTTCAGCTCTTATTATCAAATCAAAAATGTTCTTATTTTTAGATGTTTCTTTGAGTTTTGTCTTTGCTTTTTTGTTTTTAACCCAGCCAATAGCAACTTTAGAATCAGAATATACCGACAATTTGCTGTTCTTTTTTTTTAGATAAGATAATCCGTGGACAATAGCCAGAAATTCTCCGATATTATTAGTCCCGTCACAAAATGGTCCTTGCAAAAATATTTTCTTCCCTGTTTTTGTATAAACTCCCTGATATTCCATTATGCCAGGATTTCCCATGCAGGAAGCATCAACAGATAAACTATTAAGAACAGGTCTTTTTTCTGTTTTATTCAGATTTGGTTTGTTTTTTACCGGTTTTGTCTTTTGTTCTGCTTTTACAGGTGGAGGATTTTTAAATGCCTGTTCTGCTAACTCTTTATTATTAAACGATTTGTAAATGGCTCCACTAAATCCTTTTACTTGTTTCTTACATTCTTCCCATTTTAAAAAAACACCTGTTTTAAGACCTTTCCAAACAACATAATATTTTTTTTTTGCCATTTTTATTTTTTTCCCACAAAGTTCACTAAGGATTTTTTACAATCTGAAACTTATGCTAAACTTGTTTCAGTATAGTTACTGTTTTTCTATTATTATTTTCAATTCATTTAGAGGCATATTTCCCAAAGCTGGTTTTCTTAGTTGTCCCATAATCCATTTGGTTTCTACATTATTTTTATCTGAGAATTTAATATCTAAAAATTTTTCTTTTAAAAATGGTATCTGAGATGTAATTTTTTCTTTTGATATTTTTTTAAAATCAATAGTTGTCAGCACTGATTCAAAGTCCATTTTGGAATATTTATAAACAACAGGCATCATTTGTTTTGAAATTTCCATATCTAATTTTTCGTCTTTAATAAATTTAAAAAGATCATATATTTTATCATAATTAAATTTGTCAGAGCTTATATAGTGTCCTTGAATAAATTTTAGTTTATGTCCAAAAAAAGTTCCTGTAAATACCGGATTTATTTTCAATTTTTTAATTATTTTTTCAATAACAGGGAATAGATTTTTTTTGAATATATAAGTATATGTATCTTCAGGTATCTTCCATTTTTTTAGTTGAAGGCGTCTGTCAACAATTTCTGTTGGCAATTTTTTTCTTAAATTTTCTATATAATTTGTATCTAAAGGTATAGGCGGCAGGTCAGTATCAGGATACATACGGTCTGCACCCGGCAGAACTCTTTTAAATATAGTAGTTCCATCTTTTAGATATTTTCGTGTTTCTTTTGGCACTTCATAGAAAGCCATTTTACATCTTTCTTCTATGGTCTCAAGAGCTGTTTCCATATCTTCTTCCTGTCCCCATATCAATATTTGTGCATCATCTTCAGTAGAATTTAAAATAGGTGCGATAACTTCAAAGTCTGCTTGTGTGATAATTTGATTAAATTGTTCGGAATGAATCATATTAGGTTTCTCCAGACAGGCAATTACTTTAAGACGGTCGCTAATTTCATTTGCAAACATTTTGCCTGGTTGAGTAAAGTGTGATAATATTCCTTTAAAATCAGGAAGGTTTACTGCAATGAGTTTATATTTTTTTTCTTTTGCTATTTTAAGTGGCTCATAAGTAATTTCAAAAGCATCAAAGTCAAGATATTCGTAATTAATTTTCCAATTTTGCGGGTTACTTACTCTTTTATTTAAAATATTTTTTATTTTAAGCAGAGCCCATTGTCTAAAGCACTCATTATGAGTAAGTTCAGGTATCCACTTTGTATGGGCAACACCTTTTATTTCAGCTCTGGTTCCGCCTTTACAACTTACATTTACATCTTCGCGTCCTGCTCCCATTCCTGTTCTCACTTTTCCTGTGCTTCTGTTAAGAAATCGGATATAATTACAAGCTTCTTTTACCTCATCAGGATTTTTCATATCAGGATAAGTAACAGTTTCTATTAAAGGCATACCTAATCTATCGGTTTTATAAATACGTGTATGTCCTATATCAGAAACTTCGCGACAAGCATCTTCTTCAATACTAAGCTGAATTAATCTTATTTTTTTCTTTTTCAGATATATTTCACCTTCTACTCCAAGGATAGCTGTTCTTTGAAAACCTGTAGGGATGCTTCCGTCTAAATATTGTTTACGGGTAATATGAACCTCACCTACAATATTAAATTTTGATAGCAAAGATATTTCCAGAGCATATTCCAGTGCTTGTTTATTTATTTGAAAAGGTGGTGTGTCATCTATTTCGTAAGTACATGTAGTTTCGTTTTTACATCTGTAAATAATTTTTTTTCTTGTTTTAAATTCCATTAAAGCTGTTCCGTCATATTCTCCGAGTTCACTGAGAGTAGGTCGCATATGCCTGACTACCTCAGCATCATAGTCATTATTTTTGTTATATTTTCCGGCAGGGCAATTACAAAATAATTTTTCTTTGGTATTTAGTTGTTGGTGAACTTCAAGTCCTGACATAAATCCGATATTGTCATAAGTTTTTTGTGTCGCTTGTTTTCGTGTAACATATCCAACTTGTTTTTTGGTCTTTTTGTAATTATCTATAGGATTGAAAATGTTTTTCATTTATACATTAAATTATAATATACATTTTATTATCTGAAAAATAATAATTTTTGCAAATTTAATAATTTTTTGTAAGTAACAATTTCAATTGTATAGAAACGAAAAAAATAAGTGATGGAAAATGAAGACTTCTTGCTCATAAAGATTATATAAAGCATGCAAAAAGATTTGGCTGGTGCTGGTTTGTAATGAGTGCCTACGCTATAATTTGTCTGGTCTGAAATATTTTATTCCGCTTTACCCCGTAGGATATATTAATTAGTGTTTGTTCATAATATCCGATTTCTTCGTTATGCTTGTCTTTCAAATCAGTCATTTACAAAAATAAACTCCTGATTTTCAAGACTTCGCAAGCCTCGAACTCGAACATTCTGAACTAAACACTTACTTTATGAACAGACACTAATTATCCAACGGGGTGAATTATTTTTAGTTTTGTATAAGGTGTGGGCTATTTAATAACCTTACCTTTAACACTGAGGACTGTTGTAGATTTATTAGGGTCATTACATATTACTGTTATTGTCTTATGTTGATTTCCGCTGCGTCCTCTTGTGTTAAAACTAATATTTATTTTGCTGGATTCTCCTGGTTTTAGTGTCGTTTTTTCAGGATTTGTAGCAGTACATCCGCAGCTTGTTTTTACTTTTCTTATTATAAGGTCTGTTTTACCTTGATTTTTAAAAACAAAACTATACAAGACCTTTTCTCCTGTTTTAACAGAGCCAAAGTCATAAACGGTTTTTTCAAATTCTATTTTAGGAGCATTTTTAAGTTGTTCAGGTGTTAGTTTAGAAAAATTTTCAACAACTTCTGCACTTGTTATCATACGTTTTTCCGGTTGCAGTTCATCATTAGTTACCATTGTAAATCTGCTAAATTTCAATCCATAGTCATTTTTTCTTTTTGTAGCATCATATTTTATGATAATATAGCCGGTTTTAGATGGTTTTATGACTTCCGGTTCTGCTTTGCATGTAAAAAATGGTAAGACATTTTTAAAGCTTAATATCTTCATATCTTTGTCCCATTCATTATATATTGTCAATGTATCTGTTTTTATCTCATCGTTTTTAATTTTTGTAAAAGCAAGATGGTTTGTTTTGAATCTAAGATTGCCGATTTTAGTAGGATACCAGTCCTTATATGTCTTAATTTTTGGTGTAACCTGTCCGCTGATTACTAATACAATTCTTTGATTTTGAAGGTCATTTGTAGTAACGACAACACCTTTTCTGAATTTTCCGGGTCTGTTTTTAGTCCCATATATAGCTTTTACAAAACCTTTTTTGCCCGGTAATACAGGTTCTTTTGTATATTTTGTAGCAGTGCATCCACAGCTTGCTTTTACCTTTAATAATTTTAAAGTATCATTTCCAACATTTGTAAAGTTAAAAACAGCTTCAATTTTACCAAGTTCTTCTTTAACTACGCCAAAGTCATAGGTCTTGGTATCAAATTTTATTATAGGTTTTTTTTCTTGTTTTTCCTGTGAAAATCCTTGTTGAGCAAAGCAAGAAAAAGCTGCAAGAACAATGATAAATATTTTTTTCATGATAATTTAATTTTAGTTAATTTTTAATTTAATAAATTTTTGGCAAATTTAAGATAAAAAAATAAAAAAATAATCTTTTTTGATTATATTTATATATTTTAATTTATAGAAGTCCCCATAACTCATAATTATAATTTTAACATAATAAAATTGTTAAATTACTCACTGTCCGCTTGAGGCGGATGAATTACTTAATAACTATTACACAAAAGATAATCACAAAAGGTATAGACATTGGATAATTGGTCATTTTTTAGGTCAATTATAAATTAAGAATTAGGTTAATTTTAATGTATAATCTGTTTGGCTTTGGCTTGTTACTTATATTTTTACAACTTTATTTTCCCTTATATAGATAAGATATTTTTCTATGTTTTGATATCCCATTTCTGATAATATTTCAGCATATTCGTTAATTTGCTCTTTATGTTCCTGTGCAGGTCTGCCTGTTTTATAATCTATTACAGCAGTTTTATGAGCAGATATTATTATACGGTCGGGACGAAAGGACTTTCCTTTTGATGAAAGTATCTCTGATTCATTTCGGACAATCAGGTCTTCTGCAAAAAAAGGTTTTATTTCAGGATTGGAAAGCAATGTTAATATTTCATTATTTAAGTTGTTTTTTTCAATATCATTAATTATGTCTTTAAGATACATATCTTCTAATGCATTATTAATATCACCCGCACTATTTATTTTTGAAAGGGCTGTGTGAACAATATTTCCCCATCTTTCATTTGGTGTATCACTGATTTTTAACGGAATTTTTTCTCTCCTGTTACTGAAAACAAATTTGTTTAAATTACATATATTTTCTTCCTGTTTTAATGATAAAGGTTTATGAATAGCAGCATTACCATATTCATATTCTGATTTTTCAGAATCAGAATCATTATCTGTATATTTTGCAAATATTTCAGGAACAGATTTTAATGGTTGATTAATTTTTTTTGTCTTTTGTGTTAAGATATATAATCTTTCAGAGGCACGTGTCATTACAACATAAAGTAAATTAATAAGGTCAAGATGTGATTTATCTTCCTCTTTTTCATAAATATCTGAAAATTCAGTATGTAAAAGTCCTTTGTTTACAGGTATTAGCAATGCTTTTAATTTTGCAAGTTTAATATTATTAAAGTCAATCCATGTATATTTATTTCTTCCTGTTTCAAATTTTTGTATAGCAAAAGCATATATTACAACAGGAAATTCAAGACCTTTTGATTTATGTATAGTCATTATTCTGACAGCATTAATTTTTTCAGGTGCAATGATAGATGTTTTATCTTTTTTCTCTTCCCACCACTGAATAAAATCAGTGATATTGGTATTGTTTTTTAAAGAAAAACTATATACTGCATCAAGAAAAAACTGTATGCCTGAAGAGACATCAAGTTTAAAGATATGGACAATTTCTTCGCAAAGCTCATAAATAGAAAGTTTAACTAATTGTGATATGTTTATATCAAATCCCTGTTTTTTCATGTAGTCAATAAATATTTCAACAGGATAATCATTGTCTTTTTTAATTTTCAGGATAATTTGGTTTAGAGATTCTGATTTTATCTTTTTGCTGTTAATAAGAAAATTGATTATCTGGATTTTTGCTATATTATCATCATTATCATTTAAAAATTTTATTACACCATAGATAAAATTTATTGTCTGTGATTTTCCCAGTATTAATGATTCTGAAGATATTACTTTAATGCCATGTTCTATTAAATATTTCGCTATTCCTGTTGCCTCTATGTTTTTGCGGCATAAGACGGCAATATCTTTAAGTTGAAAGTTTTCTTTTAAAAGTTTTGTTATTATGTCTTCTGTTTCTTTATAATTAGCATTATTTAGTTCTTCTGCTGATTTACAATCAAGAAATTTAATTTTTACCAAGCCACCTGTATTATTTTTGTCAGGGATTTGCTGGTTAATATTTTGATATATGTTTTTATATTCTTCAGGCAGACAGTTTGCTGCTTCATTAAAAAAATTATTATTAAAGTCAATAATCTCTTTTTTTGAACGATAATTATATTCAAGATTTTTTTCTTCATAGTTTCTTATTAAAGAATTTTCTATTTGTTTGTTATCATTGTTTGGCACTTGTGGCAATTTGATAAATTGGTCCACATCTCCGCCTCTCCATCTGTATATTGCTTGTTTGGCATCGCCTACCAACATATTAAAGTTGTTGTTAGCCAAAGAGTTCTCAATCAGAGGCAAAAAGTTTTGCCATTGAATAAGGGAAGTATCCTGAAACTCATCAATTAAAAAATGTTCGTATTTTTCTCCTACGCGTTCATAAATAAAAGGTACCGGACTTTTTAGTATAACGTTTGATATTTTTTTGTTAAACTCAGAAATAAGCATTTTGTTATTTTGTGATTTTATTTCATTAAAAGCTTTTTCTATTTCATTTAGCAAAGCAATAAGATATATGTTTTTATTTATAAGCTTAAACAAAGTATATTCATCCAAATGCTTTGTTATTTCTTCATAATAATTTTTTAAATCATCTTTAATATTATCAATTTGTTTGGATTGTCCAGTATCATTAGCATACCATTTATCATTGTCAATAGTATTTTTTACATTAGAATTTGGCTTTATTTTATCAAAATTTTTATTTTTTATATTTTCAAAATATTTTGCTATTCCTCTGGTTTTCATATAAAAGTCATTAGCAGATAAATTGTTGTTTTTTATTAAATCACAAGCTTTCTTTGCATGAGCATACATTTTTGTTTCAATATTTTTAATTTCATAATTTACTTGTTCTTTTATTTTTAAAAAGTCATTAATAGAAAATTGTTTTAGTTTTGTTATAAGATATTGAGCATGCTGATCTTCTTCAAGTATATATTTAGTAAAATCTTTCAGATTTTTTTCAATATTCCAGCTTTTTCCCTGTTTAATTTTTTCGCTCACAAAATCAGTTAATACTTTCGTTAAATTTTCGTTATTATCTGTATTCACATAGCTAAGTAACAGGTCAATAGATTGTAAAATCAGGTCTTCGGTATCAAGTTCAATTTCAGAATTTACAGGAATATTAAGGTCGTGAGTAAAAGTTCGTATAATTTTATAAACAAAACTATCTATTGTTCCTATTGAAAAATTATAATAATCGTGCAATATTGATTTAAGGACTTTTCCGGAGTTCTCGGATATTTCTTCTTCAGAGAGTTTTGTTTCTTTTTTCAAATCACATAATAAGGATTTATAAGCATTTGAGTGTGTGTCTTCTTTTGTTGACAGCATTTTCAGATAACCAAGCACTCTTTGTCTCATTTCATCAGCTGCTTTGTTTGTAAAAGTTATGGCAAGAACATTTCTGTATTTTTTTTGCTCAGGATTTTTGATAATAATTTTCAGATATTCTTTTACAAGAGTATATGTCTTACCAGAGCCGGCTGATGATTTATAAACAACAAAATTCATTTTAATATTTTTTTAAGCAAATGTAAATATTATTATAATATTTTTGATAATAAATTTATTTTTAGACTTATTAAAATTTTAACTAAAATGTATATTATTTTTGGGAAATTTTTCTTATATTTTTTAATTTTGTTTTAATTAAAAAATCCCGAAAGGGATTTAATTTTCACCCCGTAGGATAATATCCAACGGGGTAAATAACCATAGGTGAAACCTATGGTTACAAACTACATAGTATTCATCTTCAATCCTAAAAGGATTGAACAAAAAATAATCATTATGGCAGCACATACACAGATATTATATCAAATCGTTTATTCAACCCTTAAGGGTTGTTTGGTAGATTATTATTAACTTACTCCGCATTTACTCACAAAATTGTTTATTTTTAAGGTGTTCGTGAGAACGCTTCGCTTAGTTCATACGGAGTTATTCATATTTTTTTCCTTTCAGGGAAAATATTTTTAATACAATTTTACAGTAGAGACGAGGCATGCCTCGTCTCTACTAATAAGAATGTAATACAAATAAAATTGTATGAATGAATAGTTTTATTTTTTACATATAATATAATCACTTGATATTACGGATGTTATAAGATTTTATTATTTTTGTATCTCCAAATTTTTAAGAAGTCTGAATTTATAATTTTATCTGCTTTTTATTTTTTTTTCTTGATACTTTGTTGGAATTATATATTTTTGTTCATTAGTGTCCGACTAAAAAATGAAATACAAGTTTAATTGTTACAGATTCCTCGCTATCGCTCGGAATGACAGCATAATTCGGGTAAGGGATAGGGGTGTATTTTCGCAAAGCGAAAATACACCCCAACCCTGAACTCTAAATAACACTGTCATTCCGAGTGATAGCGAGGAATCTCATAATATTTAGAAACAACTTTATCTAAATTTTTAAATTTTAGTCGGACACCAGTGATTTTTGTTTTAAAATCATGGTCATTTTTATATATGGATAAATTTATGAAACTAAAAAATATGATGAACAAAAATATTTATTTGTTTTTTGTCTTATTAACAGGATATATGAGCTTAAATGCTCAAAATGTTGAATTCAAATCAAAAAATTTTAAAAATAATAAAAATGAATATAAAATCGCTGTTAATAATATAAAACAAGGCGATGAATATTTAGAACAAGGTGAACAAGCTTTGATAAACAAGACAAATACAAAAATGTATTTTAAAAATGCTCTTGAATTTTATAACAAAGCTCAAAATTTTAATCCTGATAATGATGAGTTAAACTATAAAACAGGGAAATGCCTTTTACAAACTTATAACAAAATAAGCGCAATGTCTTATCTTGAAAAAGCCGTTAAGCTAAATCCTGATGTTGAGAATGAGACATACTTCCTGTTAGGACAAGCATATAAATATGATTATAAATTTAAACAAGCTAAACAACAGTTTAAAATTTATGAAAACAAACTACGTGATAAACAATTTGAAAAAGTTAAGAGAGATGTAAAAAAAGAGCTGAAAGAATGTGATATAGCGATACAATTAGTTGAAAATCCTGCAAGAGTATGGGTTACAAATCTTAAAAATATCAATACAGAATATCCTGAATATTGTGCTGCTATATCTGCTGACGAAGATATGATGATATTTAATTCCAAAAGACCTAACACAACAGGCGAAAAAAAAGACGATGACGGGTTTTATTTTTCAGATATTTATGTATCATATAAAGAAAAAAATAATAAATGGTCTAATCCGGAAAATATGGAAAAACCTTTAAATACAGAAGCACAGGATGAATGTCTGGCACTGTCTCCTGATGGACAAAATATATTTATTTATAAACAAGACCCTGATGGAAATATTTATAAAAGTGAACTGTTTGGCGATAAATGGTCTAAGCCGGAAAAATTAGTTAAAAAAATTAACTCTGAATATAATGAGACACATGCAAGCTTTTCTTATAATGGAATAAAAATTTACTATATCTCAGACCAACAAAACAGTGAAGACATATTTTTTAGCGGCAACAAAAACGGTATATGGGGAAAAGGACAAAAAATAGGAGATAAACTTAATACTATTTATAACGAAGGTTCAATATATATGCACCCTGACGGCAAAACACTTTATTTTAGTTCAAAAGGTCATAATTCTATGGGTGGCTATGATATATTCAAATCTGTTAGAGGCGACGACGGCAGATGGAAAAAACCTGTTAATCTGGGATATCCTGTCAATACTCCTTATGATGAAACATTCTTTGTTATGTCTGCTAATGGTAAACACGCTTATGTTACTTCCAACAGAGAAAAACAAGGTAAGGGACAAAGGGATATTTATAAAATAATTTTCCTCGGACCTGAAAAATCTTTAATAATTGATAATGAAGACAACTTGCTTGCAAACTTTAACAAATCAATGAATGAAACAACTCTTGAGTCACCTGTTGAAATTGAAACAAAAAATCTGACTGTATTAAAAGGTCGCATACTTGATGACGTTACACTAAAACCAGTAAAGGCAAAAATAGAAATTGCTGATAATAAGAAAAATGAAATCATTGCTATTTTTAAATCCAATAGTAAAACAGGAAAATTTTTGATATCTTTGCCTTCAGGCATAAACTATGGTATTGCTGTAAAAGCTCAAGGATATCTGTTTCATTCCGAAAACTTTGACCTGCCTGTATTGAGTGATTACCAGTTAGTAAATAAAGATATTAAACTCAAAAATATTTCAATAGGAAACAAAATAATCTTACGAAATATCTTCTTTAACACAGGAAAATCAATACTTGGTTCTGAATCTACTACTGAATTAAAACGAGTGATAAAACTTCTTAATGATGTGCCGCAACTAAAAGTTGAAATATCCGGACATACTGATAATATTGGCTTGGCAGAGTATAATCAAAATTTATCAGAAGACAGAGCAAACGCTGTTGTCAATTATTTGATTAAAAATAATATTAACAAAACAAGATTGACATATAAGGGCTATGGATTTACAAAACCAATAGCAACTAATGATACAGAACAAGGAAGACAATTAAACAGAAGAACAGAAATGAAAATCACAGGAAATTAATAATGCTCATAATTTTACAGTAGAGACGAGGCGCGCCTCGTCTCTACAACTCTACCAAACTAAAATTTGGGAAACCTATTTTGCAAGGAGCGCAGCAACGAAGCAAACTCCTGAAATATCCCTTGGATATTCCAACGGGCTAACCATTTATCATAAATAAAAAAAAAGTGATTTTTTGATACAATATTCAAAAACTTATTGTATATTTGCCAGGATTAATGAAAATTGATTAATCTACCTGTGCCGTTGGTACGGCAGACAGGCAGGTTCTGCAATTTTCTTTAGTCAAAAGTAAAAAAATAAATTTTTAGAACCTACCTAAAACAAAAAAAATGAAAAAAACATTTTTTTTCCTTTTAATATTATTCTTAGCAAAAGGAATAACAACTTTTGCTCAAACTAATGTACCTGGTGGTATTGTTAGTGGAACATGGACATTGGACGGTTCGCCATATAATATACAAGGCAGCATACAAATACCTAACGACTCCGCACTTATCATACAGCCGGGCGTGACGGTAAATTTTCAAGGTGCTTATAAACTAAATGTACAGGGACAATTGCTTGCTATTGGTACAATAACTGATACCATTACTTTTACCTCAGCCGATACCACGGCGGGCATAAGAGGAATACGCTTTGACAACACTCCTGTCACAAATGACACATCAAAAATAATATATTGCAAACTGCAATACGGCACAAGCGATTATGCGCTTTTTTTTAATAATTTTTCTAAAGCAATTATTTCTAAATGTAATATTTCACACTGCTCAGGATATAATCTTTCTGGTGGGGTTGGAATATACTGCTATAACAGCAGTCCGATCATGTCATATAATTTAATTTCCCATAATTCTTCCACTGGAATTTGGGGTGATTGGGGTTGTAATTCAATCATAACCTACAATAATATTTCAAACAATTCGGGTAGTGGAATTCGTTGTGCTCACAGCAATGCAATTATCTCCAACAATATCATTTCAAACAATTCAGGTGGTGAAGGTGGGGGAATCTGTTGTAACGATTACAGCATCCCGACTATCACCAACAATATCATTATAAACAATTCGGCTACTTATGGTGGGGGGATTTGTTTCCACAACACGAATTCCAACATGAATCCCAATTTGTACAATACAATTATTTGGGGTAACACTGCAAGCAGTGGTGGTTCACAAGTATTTCTTGGAGATGAGGAAAATGATCCTAATTTTTATTATTGCGATGTGCAAGGTGGTTCTGCTGCTTTTGACGTTAATGGCAATACTTACACAGGCACATACCAGAACAATTTAAATGCAGATCCTTTAGTTGTTACACCTTCTGGCGGTAGTGGCACAGGTTATAATGGAGTAATTGCTGATTGGTCGTTACAAAACATTTCTCCATGTATTGATGCAGGAAAACCATTTGATACAGTCCAATTATTCAAATATCCAGCAACAGATATAGCCGGTAATATTCGTGTAACAGTTTGCCGCATAGATATAGGCGCTTATGAATATCAAACGGGAATACCTTTGGCTATTTCCTTAAGCATTTCGCAACCAATCCTCTGTAATGGATCAGCAACTGGAGAAATAGTAGCGGTCGCATCCGGCGGTACTTCACCATACACTTACCTTTGGAGTAACGGACAAACAACATTCAATGTTACCGGGCTTGTTGCAGGTAATTATACTGTAACCGTTTCTACAGCAAGCTACGGATGTACGCTTACCAAAAGCATTACAATCACACAGCCAACTGCAATTGCAATTGATGCAGGAACAGACACATCAATTATTTGCGATGGAACAGTTCAACTTGATGCACAACCTAAATGGGTAACTTTAAACAATGGTGTAACCGCCCCTTTATATTCAGTTTTTTTTACTGATTCAGATACTGGTTACGCAGTTGGAGGTTCCGGAGGAGGAGAAGCAGCAATAATTTTAAAAACAACAAATGGAGGGTCTAATTGGACATCACAAACAAACCCATCAAATTTTCGGTTATATTCTGTTTATTTCACTAATACTAATACCGGTTATGCTGTTGGCGATCAAGGAATAATTCTTAAAACAATTGATGGCGGAACAAACTGGGCTTATGTGCAAACAATCGGATCAATTAATTTTTTAAGTTCAATTTATTTTATCAATAACGATACGGGTTACGCTTGTGGTCAAGGTGTCTCTACCAGTGCTGAAATAATTCTAAAAACAATTGATGGTGGAACAAACTGGACAACACAAACAAGCGGAAATAATATTTCTTTAAATTCAATTTATTTCTTAGATGCTAATACGGGTTATGCTGTAGGAGATATGGGAATAATTCTTAAAACAATTAATGGCGGGATAAACTGGACAACACAAACAAGCGGAAATAATAATAATTTAAAATCAGTTTATTTTACCGATACCAATACAGGTTACGCTGTTGGCATGTTTGGAACAATTCTAAAAACAAGCAATGGTGGAACAAACTGGACTGTACTAACTAGTGGAACAACATATGATTTAAATTCAGTATATTTTCCAAATACCAATACGGGTTATGCTGTAGGTGGTAATGAAACAATTCTAAAAACAATCAATAACGGAACAAACTGGACAGCACTAACTAGTGTAACAACATATGATTTAAATTCAGTATATTTTCCAAATACCAATACAGGTTATGCTGTAGGCAATAATGGAACAATTTTAAAATTATATGTTTTATCAAACTATACTGGAAATGATACACTAACTTATGAATGGTCGCCTTCAACCGGGTTGAATTACGATACTATTCCAAATCCCACTGCCACAGCCACGAGCAACACAACATACTATGTTACTGTTACTACATCCAATGGCTGCACTGCTATAGATAGTGTTACTGTTAATGTAGATCCGCTTACAATCAACGGAACTAACGCCTCAACAATCTGCGGTGACAGCACTACATTGAATACCACTACAAATTATACAGGAACAGGTACACTCACGTATTCATGGGTACCTGTTACAGGGCTTAATAATTCCAGTATTGCGAACCCTGTTGCAACAATTGATTCAAATCAAACATATACTGTTACAGTAACAACCCCTAACGGTTGTGTTGCAACAGATGATGTATATGTTACACTAATCCCGATGAATGCACCTGAAATTTGTATTGTAGGTGTTGACAGTACAAATAAAAATATGGTTGTCTGGAACAAACCTTTCTCTTTAGCAATAGATTCATTCCATATTTACAGAGAAACTAATATAACTGATGTTTATGAGAGAATAGGTGTTGTGCCTTATGATTCCATGAGTATATTTGTTGATGCTTTATCACAGCCCGATGTGCAATCCAACAAATACAAAATTTCCATACTTGATGATTGCGGGATTGAATCTGCGCAAAGCGATTTTCATAAGACCATGCATCTGTCAATCAATCAAGGGATAGGCAATACATGGAATTTAATATGGGAACCTTATGAAGGTTTTACGGTTTCAACATATAACATTTATCGTGGTACTGATGCTGATAATATGGTATTAATCGGATCCTCACCGGGAGGCAACACTCAATACAGTGATGTATCTGCACCATCAGGTTATGTATATTACCAGGTGGAAGTAATGAGTCCGAATCTTTGCGATCCTTCAAAATCATATAATTCCTCACTTTCAAACATTGCAACAAATAATCCGAATGCAATAAATGATTCTTACGCGAACGAAACAAATATTTATATTTATCCCAATCCTGCTTCAGATGCAATAACTTTGAATATTAACAATGCTAACAACGGAGATTGGATATTAAATATTTACAATGTTATGAGTTTATTAATAAAAACAGAAGTGCTAAAACCAAATCAACACGAACTAGATATCAGCAATTTGTATAATGGAATTTATATACTTGAAATAATATCAAATAACTTTACCGTAAGACAAAAATTAATTATTCAAAGATAAGATTGGCAGTATATAGCCATGACTGTCAGATTGTCTAAAAACTATTTTATCAGGCTACCAAGTTCGGCTACTGACGAATGCCTGATTTTGCTAATATAAAAAACATAAAATATTGTTTGACATACATTTAGTTTACCCCGTTAAATAATCAGGCAGCTCAGTCAGGCGCCCGACTGATGCCTGATTATTTTTGCTCCCAGTGAAATATCCGCCTAATGCGGATTTCACCCCGGTTGGATATAAAAACATATCCAACGGGGCAGGCGGGATAAATACGTAAAATTATTTCACGGGGTAAATTAATTACAAAATACAAACACATGGAAATAATAAAACTTAATGAGATTGAAAAAATAAAAGTTGACATGGATGGAGCAAAAAATATTTATAAACAAGTTCCTATATCTATGCATAATGGTTCTCCAACTTTTTCGTTACGTGTATTTACTGTTGAAGCTAACGGTTATACTCCTTTTCATAAACACAATTACGAGCATCTTAATTATATAATTGATGGCTATGGAGTATTGGTAAATGAAAATGGAGATGAACAGGAAGTAAAAAAAGGTGATTTCGCTATTGTTATGCCTAATGAAAAACATCAGTATAAAAATAAGTCAACAGATAAACCTTTAATTATGATTTGTGGAGTTCCTGTAGAATTTGAAAAATAGTATTTGATTTTTATTTTTAATTTCATAATTTTTTTAAGGCAAGTTTATCCTTTAAAAAAAATCCTGTCTGAGAGTCCTTGCAGTTGATTATCTGTTCCGGAGTGCCTTCAAAGACAACATATCCGCCATTTTCGCCACCGTCATAACCAAGGTCAATTATCCAGTCGGCACATTTGATAATGTCCATATTATGCTCAACAATAATAATTGTATGTCTGTTATTAATTAAGACCTTAAAAGATTGATATAATTTATTAATATCGTGAAAGTGTAATCCTGTTGTAGGTTCATCAAAAATAAACAACGTATTATCTTTTGTCTTGCCTTTTGATATAAAATAAGCCAGTTTTATTCGTTGTGCTTCTCCGCCGCTCAAAGTGCTTGAAGATTGCCCTAGACAAAGATAACCCAAGCCAACATCCTGTAATGACTTAAGTTTATTAACAATTTTCTTTTCCAATGAAGAATATTTATAATTTTTATTTGTTTTATAAGAAGAAAAAAAGTCAATTGCCTGATTAACAGTAAGTTTTAGGACATCATTAATATTTTTATCTTTATATTTAACATCAAGCAGTTCTGATTTGAATCTTTTACCTTTACAATTTTCGCATACCAGATAAACATCAGCCATAAACAGCATTTCAATTTTAACAAATCCCTGTCCTTTACATTCTTCGCATCTGCCGCCTGGCACATTTAAAGAAAAATATCCGGGTTTATATCCTCTTATTCTTGAAAGTTGTTGCTGAGAAAAAAGAGTTCTTATATCGTCATAAGCTTTAATGTAAGTGGCAGGATTGGAACGTGATGATTTGCCAATAGGATTTTGGTCAACAAGTTCAATATTTGAAATATCATTTATATATCCATCTAAGTTACAAAATTTCCCTGATTTTTCACCAGAACCATCATATCTTTTTTTTAAAGCAGTATAAAGAATTTTTTTTACAAGAGATGTTTTTCCAACACCACTGACACCGGTAACAACTGTTATTATATTAAGAGGAAATTTAACATTTATATCTTTAAGGTTATTTTCTTTTGCTCCTTTTATTTCAATAAATTTGTTCCAAATTTTTCTTTGTTCAGGCACAGATATTTGTCTTTGTCTGTTAAGATATTCAGCAGTAAGTGAGTTATGTTTTTGTAATATATCTTTGTAGGAACCCTGAAAAATTATTTGTCCTCCGTTGATGCCAGCCAAAGGTCCTATATCTATCAAATAGTCAGCTGATTTTATCACATTTTCATCATGTTCAACAACAATCACAGTATTTCCTAAATCTCTAAGTTGCAACAAAATTTTTATCAATCGTTTGGTGTCGCGTGGATGCAGTCCTATGGTCGGCTCATCAAGGATATAGATAGAGTCAACAAGGTTGCTTCCCAGCGATGTTGTAAGGTTCATCCTTTGGGTCTCGCCGCCTGATAATGAAGACGACATACGACTAAGTGTTAAATATCCCAAACCCACATCAATAAGAAATCGCAGACGGGTTGTTATCTCTGTTAACAATCTTTTTGCAATAGTTTTATCAAGAGCATTAAGATTAATATTTTCAAAAAAATAAAACAGTTTTGTTACTGGCATTGAGACAAGTTCTGTTATTAACTTGTCATTAATTTTTATATAGTTTGCTTCTTTTCTCAATCTTTTTCCTTTGCAATCAGGACATAGCGTCTTTCCGCTATACCTGTATAGCATAACCCTGTATTGTATTTTGTAAGATTTTTTTTTTATAAATTCAAAAAAAGTGTTTAAGCCATAAAAATATTTATTGCCAGTCCACAACAATTCTTTTTCTTTGTCAGTTAACTCATAAAACGGTTTATGTATAGGAAAGTCAAATTCAGACACATTGTTGATTAAATAATCTTTCCATTTGCTCATTTTTTCTCCTTTCCAGCAAGAGATAGCATTTTCAAAGACAGAAAGGTTTCTGTTTGGCACAACTAAATCTTCATCAATTCCAATCACATTACCAAAGCCATTACAGGTTGGACAGGCACCATAAGGATTATTAAAACTAAACAGACTAACAGATGGCTCTTCAAATTTAATTCCATCCAGTTCAAACTTATTTGAAAATTTTTCTCTTTTATTTGGCTGAGATGAGTTATCTTCAAATGATTCTATAATACATTCTCCCTGACCTTCAAAAAAAGCTGTCTGAACAGAATCTGCTATTCTTGAATTAAATTCCTCATCATTATGCCGGACAGTTAATCTGTCAATAATTAGAAAAGAATCAGAAACATTTTCTTCTTTTATATGATCAATTATCTGGTCTATTCTTACAATTTTTTTGTTTAATAATATCCTTGAATATCCCTGTTGTAAAAACATATTCAGTTGTTGATTAAGAGTTCTTTTTGATATTACTATTAATGGCGAATAGATAATTATTTTAGTATTATCATTTAATGATAAAATATAGTCGGTAACATCAGAGACAGTACGTTTTTTTACAATGTTTCCTGATATTGGTGAATATGTTTTTCCTGTTCTTGCATATAGCAGTTTAATATATTCATATATTTCAGTAGAAGTGCCAACAGTTGAGCGGGAATTTTGGGATATATTTTTTTGTTTAATAGCTATTGCAGGAGATATGCCTTTGATATAATCCACATCCGGTTTCTTCATTTTGCTGAGAAACTGGCGGGCATAAGAGCTGATACTTTCAACATATCTTCGTTGTCCTTCGGCATACAAAGTATCGTAAGCCAAAGAAGATTTGCCGGAACCGGAAACACCTGTAATTACAACAAACTTATTGCGGGGAATAATAACATCAACATTTTTTAAGTTATTAACCCTTGCTCCCTTTATAATAATATATTTTTTAGGGTCGTATTTATTAATGTCAGGCATAGATTTGCGTATGTTCAAAGTTTCAAGTTCAATGTTCGTTTTATGTGTCCTTACCCTCACCCTGAACTCTAAATAACACTGTCATTCCGAGTGATAGTGAGGAATCTCATAATATTTAGAAACGATTTTACCTAAATTTTTAAATTTAGTCGGACAATAGTAATAAATTTTAAAACAAATTTAACTGATTATCTTTTTGCTCTTGTTTTTCTTTTTTAGTATATTGTATATCCTGTAATTCAATTAGTTCCTTTTCTATACTATAAATAAAAGAACTTTTTGTTAGATGATATTCTCTGCCGAATATAAATCTTTTTTTTGCATAAGAGAGGAACAAAAAACTTTGGGCGCGTGTCATTCCAACATAAAGCAATCGTTTTTCTTCATTAATATCCGCTTTTTGTGTTTCAAAAATAGAATAAGGTATTAACCCGTTTTCACAACCAACAATAAAAACACATTTGAATTCAAGTCCTTTTGCAGAATGAAGTGTCATAAGAGTTACTTTTTCGGTATTTGGTTTATATACATCAATGCCAGTGCCTAATGCTGTAAATCTTAAAAATTTATCCAAATCATCTTTATAATCATCAGTTATAGATATAAAATTTTTAAATAACGCTTCATTTTCCGATTTTTCGTTTGCAAAATAATTATCAATAATATATAAAGATTTATGTTTGACAGATGGCTGTTTATTAAGAGCATCAATAAATTTTGTAAATTCCAAATGTGTAATTATTTTATTTTCAACTAATTTTTCTTTAAGGAAAGTATTTTCAGTATTTATTGATAATTTCAACAGGTCAATGATATGACTTAAAGGTTTTTGTTTAAAAAAAGGTATATTTTCTATTGTCTGAAAAGGGATGCTATGGTCATTAAGAGCTTTTTCAATAGATTTCATCTGGTTTTTTATCCTGCATAAAATAACAAAATCGGAAAGTCCTTTTATCTCTGTGTTTTCATTGCCTTGTGTTATGTTGCTGTCAATAGAAAAGAATCCCAGTCCGCCGAGCATATTTTCTATTGTTCTGGCAACAAATTCCGCTTCACTTTTTTCGGTCCTATTTTGTATGATTTTTATTTTTACGCCTTTGTGTAAGCCCTCTAACATTTGTATGTTTTGTGCAGTTTTGTCTTTTACTATATTTTCAGATGCTTTTAAAATATTATCAGAGCAACGGTAACTTTTTTTAAGATAATATTGAGTGGCATCAGGATAATCAGAAGTAAATTTTTTGATAAACTGAATGTCAGCACCTTGAAATCCATAAATTGCCTGATTAGGGTCTCCTGTAACACATAAATTTGAGTCATTATCAGGTTTTAACAATCTAATCATCTGATACTGGGCAAAATTAGTATCCTGATATTCATCAACAAAAACCCATTTATATTTTTCCCTGTAATAAGCAAGTATTTCAGGATAAGCAAGCCATAATCTTACAGGTTCATATATCATATCATCAATATCAAAGAGGTTTTGCTCTTGCAAAATTGTTTCATAAGCATAAAAAATTTTTGCCTGTTCTTTATCTTCCAATTGTTCTGAGGTCTTTAAATTTTGCTTGGCTTTTGTTATGGCATTAATGGTCTTTTTAAGATTCTTTTTTGTTATCCCAATATTTTTGTTCAGGATTATTTTTTCATCATCATTGTCAATGATAGAAAAATGTTTGTTTCTTCCTGTTTTTTCATAATATCTTTTAAGAATTGAAAATCCAAAACCATGAAAAGTAGATATTTGCATTTTATTAACAATAGTTTGAGCATTAAGCAAAATTAATAAACGTTCTTTCATTTCATTAGCAGCTTTGTTAGTAAATGTAAGTGCTAATATATTTTCGGGTTTTACATTTTTATTTTTGATAAGATTTGCTATGCTGCATGTAAGTGTTTTTGTCTTGCCTGTGCCTGGTCCTGCAATAATTATTAAAGGTCCTGAAAAATGTTGTGTTGCTTTAAGTTGCTCTGTATTAAGTTCTTCAAAAGGGTTTGTTAAAATTTTTGTTGAAAACAGTTCTTTTTGTTTCAGTTCTGTTTGATTTGATTTCTGTTGTTGTTTTAACTCTTTATATTCTTTTATACTAAATTTGAATGTGGAAATATCTTGTTTTTCAGTAATTTGTGCTGTCAGGCGGCTGCCTGATTCAGTAACTTGTGCTGTCAGGCGACTGCCTGATTCATTATGCGTTTTATCGGCAATATCATCAAACAGGCATTTTTGTTTAGAGAAGTTTTTTTGTTCATTTTTTTCAAAGACCTTTATCTGCCCATATTCACCATCAAAGCCCTCTTTTATATAGACCTGTTGATTTCGCATACGTTTTATAGCTTCTGAAAGTATCTCACCACCTTTTTTATTTATTTCATCAACAGGTATGTTAAGAAGTATATTTAGTTCAGGACCTAATTTTTTTAAAATAGAATCATAAACACCGGTAACTTTTTTAGAGCTTGGACCTACACCTGTAATTTCGGATAATATCTCTTTAAGAGGAATTATAGGATGAAAAGGCAGACGATTTTTTCTTTTCATAACATCTTCTCTGTCAGATAGTTGCAAAATTCTGTTTAAAACACCAACAGTAACTTTTCTTCCACAAACAGAACAAATTTCATTATGTTTTAATGTCTCAACAGGGTTCCACGAGATATTACATTTTCTATGTCCATCATAAAAATATTTTCCTTCCTGAGGAAAAAGGTCTATTGTGCCTAGAAACAGTTCAGGATTTCCTGAGCGCATTGCATTAATAATAGCATCATAAGATAGTTCGGTATTAAAGATATTTGCATTTCTACCTAATTTTTCAGGAGAATGAGCATCAGAATTGGATATAAGAGTATAATCGTCCAAAAATTTACACATCCAGTTCATAGGAGCATTGGTAGAAAGACCTGTTTCAACAGCAGATATATATTTTGCCATATCGCCATAGCATTCTTTTATTGAGTCAAAGCCGGATTTAGAGCCAAGAGCAGAGAACCATGGCGTCCATATATGGGCAGGCACAAAATAATTTTGAGCATTTGCTTCAAGCATAATTTCCAGTAAGTCCCTTGAATCCAATCCTAAAATAGGTCTTCCGTCAGAAGTGATATTGAATTTCAGACCAGACAGTTTTTGCTGAATTTTATCAACGGTCTCAAAATCAGGAGCAAATACGCAGTTATGCACTTTACGAACTTTATCAAATTTTTTATATATATTACTTATTTCAGAAGTAAGCAAGAATCTAACCTCATTATCAGAGTTAATATCAGTTTTTAATTTATACTTGTCTTTTAGTTTAAAAAGACCTTGTTCAGCAGGTATTAATTTTTCTTTTAGTTCTTTTGTCCATCCCGGATGAGTAAAGTCGCCTGTGCCAATAACTTTTATTCCTTTAAGTTTTGCCCAATATTCCAGATATTCAGGAATAAGTTTTTTGCTTGTTGCTCTTGAATAATGAGAGTGTATATGAAAATCACCAATAAATTTCATAAAATGTTTGGTTTATAGATACTAATGGTGAGTCCACTCCGAAAAGTCAAAATTGTGTCATTCCGAATTTAGTTCGGAATCTCTAATTTCAATAATATCAATAGATTCTGAAACGAGTTCAGGGTGACGTTGTTCAGAATGACAAATAAGTAAATATCTACTTTTCGGAGCGGACTCAATGGTTAAAATTTGAAATGACTAAAATACTTAAAATTATTAAAGGTTGGTTCTAAAAATTAGCTTTGCTAAATATTATTTTAAGGTGCTACATAAAATAGTATTTTACCAGCTAGCCTATTTTAATTTAGCTTGAGATTCCTCATTCCGCTTAGCTCCATTCGGAATGACAACTTTGGTTAATATATTATGGGGAAAGAGAGGCGTTTAGCCGAAGGCGAAACGCCTCTCTTTCCCCACCTAAAAACAATTAACTGTCAATCCCTTAGTACATCTATTTATATAAATATTTTACATCATAGATGTTATCTTCAAGTTAAAAAAAAAGAATGAAAAATTGAATATTGAATACTGATTAACGAATAATGATTTAACCCCTATGAAATATCCGCCTTAGGCAGAGTCATGGATGTTTCATAACTTATTTAAATACCTGAAAGACAAGTTGTTAGAATGTTGAAACATTTTGACGGAATAGTTGTTATAAGTTTTTTCTTTATCTTATCTTTGCAAAAAATAAAAATAATATAAAAATATCTTTTTAATCCGCCTACTTAATGTAAATTTTTAACATAAGACGGAAAAATGATTTAATATAAAAATGGTAGCAGAAAAATACACAGAAGATACAGTTCGTTCGCTTGACTGGAAAGAACATATCAGATTACGACCGGGAATGTATATAGGTAAACTCGGTGATGGCGCATCAAAGGATGATGGCATTTATGTTCTTATAAAAGAAGTTATTGACAACTCTATTGATGAATTTATAATGGGATATGGTAAAAATATTGAAATATCTGTAAATGAAAAAAAAGTTACTGTCCGTGATTATGGAAGAGGAATACCTATTGGAAAATTAACGGAATGTGTTTCAAAAATAAACACAGGTGCTAAATATGATTCAAAAGTATTTAAAAAAACAGTAGGATTAAACGGAATAGGAGTAAAAGTTGTTAATGCTTTATCAGATTATTTTTCTGCACAATCTATAAGAGATGGAAAGAGTAAAATAGTTCATTTTGAACAGGGAAAATTAAATAAAGAACAAGACAAAACAAATACAGATTTAAAAAACGGGACAATAATAGATTTTATTCCTGACCAACAGATTTTTGGAAGTTTTCACTTTATAAGTGAGCATATTGAAAAATTCCTCTGGAATTATGTATTTTTAAATACTGGTTTAAAAATATATTTTAATGGGGAAAAATTTTGTTCAAAGAATGGTTTGTTGGATTTGCTTGAACGTAATATTGACTCACCTGTTTTATATCCAATCATTCATATTAAAGAAGATGACATGGAATTTGCTGTAACGCATTATTCAAATAAATATGGAGAGGAATATTATTCTTTTGTTAACGGGCAATATACAACACAGGGAGGAACACATCAGGCAGCTTTTAGAGAAGCTATTGTAAAGACAATAAGAGAGTTTTACAAAAAGGACTTTGATGCTTCTGATATAAGGTCATCAATTACAGCAGCATTGAGTATAAAGGTTCAGGAACCTGTTTTTGAATCACAGACAAAAACAAAGTTAGGTTCTATTTATATGGAACCTAAAGGCAAGACAGTGAAAAGTTACATAATAGATATTGTAAAAAGAAAACTAGATGATTTTCTTCATATTAATTCTGATATAGCTGATATAATATTAAAAAAAATACAACAGTCAGAAAAAGAACGTAAAGAGATTGTTAATATAAAGAAACTTGCCAGAGAAAGTATTAAAAAGGTTAGTATTCATAATAAAAAAGTAAGGGATTGCAGAATTCACTATAACACAAATGATGACAGACGATTGGAATCTACATTATTTATAACAGAAGGCGACTCTGCAAGCGGGTCAATTACCAAGTCAAGAGATGTTAACATTCAGGCAGTATTTAGTTTAAAAGGCAAGCCATTGAACTGCTATGGCATGAGCAAAAAAATAGTATATGAAAATGAAGAATTTAATCTGTTGCAATCAGCAATTAACATAGAAGAAGGTATTG
>Ga0307990_1000234_pt1 | contig 53221 bp, 40 predicted proteins | sample EllFjometagen129_FD_203168 | JGI IMG/M metagenome (GOLD analysis project Ga0307990, IMG submission 203168) | Marine microbial communities from Ellis Fjord, Antarctic Ocean - #129 | ecosystem: Environmental > Aquatic > Marine > Unclassified | place: Southern Ocean | collected 2014-10-08
AATTAACTTTTTTCATACGTAAATATTTGTTGGTTTGTATATGATAAAGATAAGAAATTATATCATATAATATTGGTTTTCTGTGAATTAAATTACTCTTTCTTAACTTAATGGCATTACCTCTAACCTCCCCCTTCTATTCTCTCACTCCCGGCCTGTCTATCTTCTGGCTGGCGGTTTCAGGTAACTTTGAAATGAAAATTATTTGTTTTGGATTTTCATAAGGATGAAGAATTTCGGCCATCAAATGCTGAAGTACTTTAATTTTTTCAGCAGGCCATTTATCTCCTTCAATAATTAGAACAAGTTTTTCGCCCAATTTTTCATCATATATCGCACTAATAATATATCGCTGGTCGATGAATTTTTCGATTTTCTTTTCAACGGTTTCCGGAATTATATTTATTCCCCCGGAGATGATCATATTATCAAAACGACCTAAAATTTTGAAACTGCCATCCTCGTTGATTTCTGCAAGGTCGTTTGTTTTTACCACTGCATCAGAAATACCGTGAGCATATATATTGATTCGTTTTTCATCGTCAGTTGATATTTTAATGCCTGGAAGCAGATGAAGCAAGCCATCTGCATTTTTTCCGTTCAACCGTTCCATGGCAATGTGGGTAATGGTTTCGGTCATTCCATAAGTAGAAAAGGTATTATTGGTTAAGGATTTTATTTTTTCCTTTAGGGCTGTCGAAACTGGTGCGCCTCCAATGATCAGGTTATTGATCTTATTTAGTTTTTGTTCGCCACCTTCTTCCAGCAAAATGTGAAAAACCTGCATGGGAACCATCGCGGCAAAATCATATTTTTCATCCATATTTTTCAAAGGATTACCCGAGGGTTCAACCATCGTTAAATCCAAACCAAGCACCGTCGATCGTACTATCATCATTTTGCCGGCAATATAATCTGCCGAAAGGCAAAGCAAAGCAGAATCATTCTTTTTTAAACCTAAAAATGCCCCGGTTTTAAGGACACTGTTCAGCATATATTGTTTTTTTAATTTGATGGATTTTGGAACGCCTGTACTACCGCTGGTTTTAACAATGATATAATCTGAATTGTCAAGCCAGTTATGGATGAAATTGAGGATTGATTTTTGCCAGCCGGGGATTTCGGGGTTTTTAATTTGTGTATTTGAAAAAGAAATTAGATCGTCCTTTTCAAAATATTTACCATCAATTTTTAAGGATGTGGCCTCACGATAATTCATCGGAAAAGTATTTTAAATCCCAGGATTTTTCAATGTTGTAAAATAATTCCCCTTTACGTATCTCAAGCGGGGAGGGGATATTGTTTGTGAACAGTTTCCCGGTGCCCAATCCTTGCGGCAGCGGGTTGTTAAGTGTTGCCGTCCATTGTGCAATGGCGTTCAAACCTATGTTCGACTCAAGAGCCGAAGTTAGCCACCAGCCAATATTCAGGCTTTCAGCAATCTGAATCCATTCGGTGCAGCCTGCAATACCGCCATGTAGTGAAGGTTTGAGAATGATATATTCAGGAAGTATCGAGAGCAATACCTTAATTTTATCTTCCCGCTTGTTAATCCCAATAAGTTCTTCATCCAAAGCTATCGGCACGATGGATTGCATGCATAATTCAGCCATCGCTTCATACTGACCCTGCCTTATGGGCTGCTCGATGGAATGTATCTTTAACCCGGCAAGCTTTGCTAATTTTTTAGGGGCTTCAGCCGGTGCAAAAGCACCGTTGGCATCAACCCGGATTTCGAGTTCATCGGGCGGAAATTCATTCCTTAACTTTTTAAGCAATATAATTTCAGTATCAAAATCAATGGCCCCGATTTTAAGTTTTATACACCTGAAACCCTGGTCGAGTTTTTCGCTGATCTGCTTGCTCATAAAATTCGCATCTCCCATCCAAATTAATCCGTTTATCGGAATGCTTTTCATACCCTTAGTAAAATCTGAGGGGAATAAAACTTTGTCCCCTTCAGCGTGCAAATCAGCAAGAGCAGTTTCAAGGCCAAACCTTATCGAGGGAAAATCCAGTAAGCCTTCATCGATCCAGTACTTATAATTGCTTATATCCCGGCAAACTGCTGCAATTTTTTGTTCGAGTTCCGGGGTATCATCACAACTTAAATTTTTGAGTGGGGCAATTTCACCGATACCAGTTTTGTTTTCATCTTTAATAATGATATACCATGTGTCGCGGCTAATCATGGTGCCACGCGAAGTCCCGGCAGGCCTGACAAAATTCAGGGAATATTTTTTAAAACTTGCTTTCATCATCCAATTAAAATTCCTATCCCAAACAACATTATGTAAGCAAAGGTTGAGAGCGCCAGTTTTTTAAGGAATGGATCCAACAAATTTTGCTCATTAATTCTTAGTATCCTCATCAAATCCCTGATGAATAAAGGAATTACAGCAATAAAAATAAATTGCCAGGGAGAATGGTAATTGAGGATCGCATAAAATACACCGCACAAGATGGCCAGCACAATGAGCAAACTATGATATACCCTGGCTTTGCGGGTGCCAATTTTTACCACCACGGTATTTTTACCCGAGTTTTTATCATTCTCGATATCACGCATATTGTTGAGGTTTAAAACCCCGGTACTCAAAAACCCCACCGAAATTGCCATAAGCCAGGTGTCGGGTGGGAGAGCGTGTGCATTCAGGTAATAGGTTCCGAGTACACCCGTCAATCCGAAAAAAAGAAATACAAAAAGATCGCCCAACCCACGGTAACCATAAGCAGTTTTGCCGATGGTGTATTTTATGGCAGCGCCAATACTTACAAGCCCAAGGAGTAAAAATACCAATACCTGCCACGATTGTGTACCGAGGCTTACAACAATAAGTGAAACGCCTGATGCCAGCGTAAGAAAAGAGGTAATGCCAAGGCCCCACCACATTTCGCGTGTTGTAATTTCGCCACCCTGCACAGTTCTTACAGGGCCAAGTCGTTGTTTATTATCGGTGCCTTTGAGCGAATCACCCAGGTCGTTGGCCAGGTTTGATAATATTTGTAGCAGGAGTGTTGTAAGAATAGCAAGGGCAATAATCGGGATGTTGAAATTGCTGTCGGAGATGGCCATGAAACTTCCGGCCAAAGTGCTCGAAACAGCCAAAGGCAGGGTGCGCAGGCGCAGAGCTTTAATCCATGATTTTGTGTTTGCCATTACGGAAATTTTGGATATTGATGAAAATCAGGATCACGTTTTTCAAGAAACGCGTGTTTCCCTTCCTGGGCCTCTTCGGTGAGGTAATACAGCAGTGTTGCATTTCCGGCAAACTCCTGCAAACCTGCCTGCCCGTCAAGGTCAGCGTTCATCCCAAGCTTAATCATTCTTAAAGCCATGGGGCTTCGTTTCATCATGGTTTTGGCCCAATCCACAACTTCATCTTCGAGTTTTTCAAGGGGAACAACTTTATTAACCAGTCCCATGTCTAATGCTTCTTTGGCAGAATACTGACGGCACATAAACCAAATTTCCCTTGCCTTTTTTTGCCCTACAATACTTGCCAGGTACGATGATCCAAATCCGGCATCAAAGCTCCCAACTTTTGGCCCGGTTTGCCCGAAGATCGCATTTTCGGAAGCAATGCTTAAATCGCAAACTACATGCAACACGTGGCCACCACCAATGGCATAGCCGTTGACCATGGCAATAACCGGTTTGGGAAGCGAACGGATTTGTTTTTGCACATCCAGAACATTCAGTCTTGGAATACCATCTTTGCCAATGTAGCCGCCCTTACCTTTCACATTTTGGTCACCGCCTGAGCAAAATGCTTTGTCGCCGGCACCGGTCAGCACCACGATATGGATGTCCTGATTTTCGCGGCATACACGCATGGCATCACTCATTTCGGTGGTGGTGGTTGGCGTAAAGGCATTATAATAGCGTGGCCTGTTGATGGTTATCCTGGCAATGCCTTCCCAAAGGTCAAATAAAATTTCTTCGTATTCTTTAATTGTTGTCCAATTTCTTTTTTCCATAATTTCTTAAAAATTATTTCTATTAACACTGTAATTAAGTCATTGTTTGCAATGTGCAAAACATTAATCAAAGACTTTCCAGTTTAATTATCCAATCATTAAAATGCTTACAACTCTTTTTTAGCAATTCAACGCCAATTATCCCAGCCACAGTTGCACCAGCACTGGCCTTGTTTTTTGCATATTCGGGAATGAGATTTATTATTCGTTTTGATGGCGCAGTATCCGGATTATCATTTATTAGCTCTGGATTTCCTTTTTCAGCAACAATTTCCTTTAATTTTTCAATGGCATTAAAATGCTCAAAATATTCGATTTTCAAAGCTTCAGGTTTAGAAAATAACAATGCTTCAAACTCGTGAAGTTGTATGTAGGGGATAAATCTGGTGTCATTGATATCATTGGCAAAGGCTTCTTCGAGGAACGCTACTTTTTGGTAGGGGTTTGCTATTTTTTCTGATGCTGCAAAATCCGGGAAATCATTGGGAAGGGCATACAAATCAAACATGGATGTAAACCGCGCTTCAGGTTGCCTGTCTTCTTTTAACCAGGTTAAAATGTCATTTTTTGCCTTCAAATAATTTACAAGTCCCCCCCGGTGAAACTTGTTTTTGTCTTTACTTGTCAAAACGCATCTAACGGCGGTGGAGATATTAAAGCTTCCCAGGTGAACTGATAGAGTTTGTTTTACGAAGCGTTCTTCAGTTTGCCCTTCTGCAGTTATGTTGAGTCGGGTGAACTTTTTCATGGCCGTCCTCCAAAAATATTCTTTTCCCAAAGTTCGCTCACACTGTATCGCTCAATCCAATCCTCTAATTTATGGCTATCCAATTTTGTAAAAAAACTACTCTTCTCTTCTTCATTTCGTTCAACGATAACAATATTATCTGCCTCAAATTCATCAATTAATCTGGTTGACTGTGTAGCAAGAATTACCTGGCAATTTTGACTGGCGGTTTTTACCATACCTGCCAGCAATGAAATGGCTGAAGGATGCAAGCCAAGTTCTGGTTCATCCAGAATAATTACTGACGGCAACGTTTTTGGCGGTTGTAGTAAAAGGGTTGTTAATGCCATGAATCGGAGCGACCCATCAGATATTTGGTGTGGCCCGAAAAGATGGTCAGCATCATTTTCAATCCAGTTGAGCATGATGTAGTTGCTATTATATGTTGAGGATTTCAGCACAAAATCATCAAATTGCGGCATGGCCATTTTTATATACCTTACTATCCTTTGATAATAGCGTTCACCGTTTGGTTGATTTTTGATCGAGTACAAAAACGCGGCAAGATTTCCCCCGTTACTTCTTAAAAAATTTGCATCGTCAATATAACCACTGTTTCTAATCTTTGCTTCTTTTGATGTGTCATGGAACTGGAATACCTGACAGCTTTTTAATAATTTAAAAACGATTTGCGCGGTTTTAGAATCTTTATTTTTACAATACTCAAAAAGCCCTGATTCTTTCAAACCCGGGTCTAAAATTATCTGGTCAGGTGTAGAGTTATCAGACTTTTGCCAGGTTATGGTTTCTTCATCGAAAATCAGTGTGTCGCCGGCAGCGTGGGACAAAATAAATTTGTATTTACCTATTGATTGATTATCAGAAAATGTAAGTTCTGCAACAAAGCGGGTAGTTTTTTTTGACCCAAAATACAATAGCGAGTCAGACGATCCACTTTGGCCGATATATTTTTGGATTGCGCCGGTAGTAATGAAATTAAGCATCTGGAAAAAAGAAACTAAATTGCTTTTACCTGCACCATTAGCCCCTAAAAAAATAGTTATATCATCAATCGGAATATTTTGTCCCTCACTGTTGATGGATTTGTATCCCTGGAGAAATATGTTACTTAACTTTAATCTGTTTCCTGACATCTTTCAAATGTTTGTCCGTTTCGATTTGTTGATAAAAGATAGATATTGATATCCAAATAAAACGCTCAATTTTTACAAAAAGACAAATGTAACAGTTATTATCCTTTCAAAAAGCTGAAATAATTTTTTAGCATCTCCGGCGATTTTTTGCGATGGGTTAGTATTTCGAGTAATGCCGGTTTTTTTAAATTTTCATCGAAAAAGTTTGTAAGATTCTTTTCAAGTTCCTTCATACTGCAAGCGTGGAAATATTCCAGGCCAAAAGTTTTGGCAAAGCCTTCCGTTTTTTCTAAGTGTTTGGTTTCATAAAATGCCTCCAGGTGTTCTGTTAAATCGGGGCCCGGAATGATTCTGAAAATATTTCCTCCACCGTTATTGATTACAATAATGCGCAAGTTTTCAGAAAGAAACGAATTCCATAAGCCATTCGAATCGTAGTAAAATGAGAGGTCGCCGGTAATTAGTACTGTAAGTTTTTTTCCCGCATAAGCGGTGCCAACTGCCGTGGATGTGCAACCGTCTATTCCGCTGGTGCCACGGTTTGAGAAGTGTTCAATTTCCGGACGATGCCTGAAAAGCTGACCATATCTCACAGGACTGCTGTTGGCAAGGTGAAGATCACTATGGACAGGCATTTTATTAAAAATTTCATTAAAAACTTTAAGATCCCCATATTCGCAGCTTTCGATAAACTTGCTGTGCTGTTGTTGCGCATGTTCTCGTTTTTCGAGCCATGATGCCTGATAATTGCTCACGAATGGTTTTAAGCCGGGAATGATTTGTTCGAAAAAACTTCCGGGTTCCATAAAAACAGAATGAGTCAGGTTTTGGTAAGTATCAGGATGGTAGGTATCCGGATTGATATTTATATGGTTCAGCGGTTTGTGTTTCCTCAAAAATGCCTTGATGCGTTTCGATACGATGGCATTGCCAAAAGTGATCAATAATTCCGGTGCAAAATCACTTTCCTCTTTTTCATCAATGCATGCCAATAATTTATCGATGCTTACGATGCCATTCCTGTTTTCGAGGTTTGAATTTGTTTCGCTGAGCAGGATGGACTGGGGCAATTTGGAAAGTTCGCTTAATAAATTATCGAGTTTAGGATTCCTGTTTTGCTGACCACACAAGAGCAAAACCCTCGCTGAAGAATTTATCAATCCGCTGAATAATTCTTTTTGTTCGGCGGTTAACATTGCCTCTCCCGAAAAAGTGTTGATGATTCTTGCCTCGGGCAAAGCCATATTTTCCTGTTCATATAAAGGTTCGCCGAAAGGCAAATTAATATGCACCGGCCCTTTCACGGGGAACTGACACAAATTTACGGCTTCGTTGATCATTCGGTTGGCGTGCCAAATTTCATCGGTGGTTTGATAACTTTGGGGTAACTCAAAACTTTTTTTAATATAATTTTTAAACACGTTCCGCTGCCTGATGGTTTGCCCGTCAGCTTGGTCTGTCCATTCAACTGGTCGGTCGGCAGTAAAAATGAGCAAGGGAACTTTTTGATAAAATGCCTCGGCAATGGCCGGAGCATAGTTAAGCGCAGCAGTACCCGAAGTGCAGGAAAGCGCAACTGTCTTTCCTGTTTTTAAAGCAATACCCAAAGCAAAAAATGCCGCGCTTCTTTCATCCACTACCGATAAACAGTTAAAGTCGCCTGAGCCCGCGAAAGTGTTGATGATGGGTGCATTTCTGGAACCCGGCGAAATGATGATATCTTTAATTCCTTTTGCTTTTAAAATGGCTGCAAGTTGCTGTGTGATTTTGTTGTCCGAGATCATTTTTTTGAGTTAAACTGTTGGTAGTATCTTTTCTAATATTTCTGCTTTCATGGCTGTTTCGTCCCATTCTTTTTCTGCTATCGAATCCGCCGTAACTCCGCCTCCCACAAAAAGCACAAAACCGGAGTTGGTAATTTTTGAACATCTAAGATTAACAAAGAGTTCAGTTTTGTTATCAATATTATATGTTCCCAAAAACCCTGTGTAATACTCCCTGTCGTGTTTCTCGATTTCCCTGATGATTTGCAGGGCCTGGTTTTTCGACTGGCCACAAACTGCCGGCGTTGGATGCAGCATTTCGATTATCTTATTAAAAATACCCTGAATATTTTCAATGCTAAATTCAAAATCCGTTAGGATATGTTCGATGGTACCTGCCCCGGAAGTATAGGGTGCGGACATTTTCGGATTTTCAATCCCAAGCTTTTGGAGTTCATCTTTTATGAAATCGCTTACATATTGTTGCTCCCTGATTTCTTTTGGAGGCCACGATGAGTCAATTGTTTTTGGGTGGGTTCTTTTTCTTGTTCCCGCTAAGGCCATAGTTTTTATGGTGCTGTTTTCCTTTCGGAGAAATGTTTCGGGTGTAGCGCCAATCCAAAAACCTGTTTGGGGGGTGTAAAAAAGGTAGCAGAAAGCTGTAGGATAATTTTCCTTTAAACTCAGGAGGAGTTCACCCGATGATTTCCCGCCTTTGTTGGGTACTACTTTTAATCGTGAATACACAACTTTTTCAGCCTCGCCGCTTTTTATTTGTTTAATAATGGATTCACATCTTTCAATGTAATCCTGGTAAGATGTGGATGTGTAATTTTTTCCTTTGTTAAAAATCGGGGAGTCAATTTTGCAAGCATCTTCATTATTTGCAAAATGCTCAATTTCATCGATGCCCTTTAGGTAATGATCGGGATGCAAAAGGATAGTTGGAAATTCATCGTTGGCAAAAAATGGTGAGAAAATAAATCCACTTTCAGTTTCAGGTAGCAAGTTTGTTGATGATTGGATAACAACCCCATTTTCGTGAACAATGGCTCTGATATTTTCATCATCCGGGAAAAACCACAGGGCAAAACCCTGACTTGTTTGCAAAGCTTTGGAAGTAAATTTATTTAGTATTTCAACCGTGGTCATTTTCTCACTATAAAGTTGGTTAGCCTGACTGTAGAAATCAACCGCTCATTTTCATCCCTGATGTCGATGTTCCAGACATGCGTTCTTTCGCCGCGGTGAATGATTTCGGCACGCCCAATAACCCAACCGTTTGCAACAGAACCTGTGTGGTTTGCCGAAATCTGGCTGCCTCGTACATCAAAAATCTTATTATCTACCAATACGTAGGATCCCAATCCGCCAATGGTTTCGGCCAACACAACATTGGCACCGCCATGCAAAATATTCCCCGGGCGGAAAGTACGTTCGTCAACGGGCATTCTGGCGCACACCAGTCCTTCGCTGATTTCGGTGTATTCGATGCCCATTCTTTCTACTAAAGTGCCCGAATTGATGGCATTCAGTTGGTCGAGGTCGGTGTTAAAATCTATCATTAGTTTTCCGGCTTAGTCGATTATTGTAAATGAGCCTGCAAAAGTAAAAAATATCAATGCCCGAAAGTTTGTTCTGCCGGAATGATTTTAAATATCCTCTAAAGAAACACTAATTTGAGTAAAAATTACTTTGCTTCAAGAATATCGTTTGCCCACGAAAGCCCTGCCATTACTGTTGGGAACCCAATAGTACCTGTGAGTAAAATTATTGCATGTCGAATTTCTTCGGCACAGGCACCCAATTGTAACAATTGACGTGTATGACTATGCACAGCTCCTTCGCTTTTGTCGGCAACTGCCGCTGCAAGTTGAACTAAATGTGTAGTTTTTTTATCCAAAGGGCCTGCATTTTGGATTGTTTCACCCAAAGTTTCTGCTGAATCGATAAATTCAGGATACATTTTTTTTACTTTTTGGTAATGTGATGGGATACCATTATTCATTGTAATATTTCTTTTAAATGATTGAAAACTAATTTACTTATTTCACAATAATAAGAATTTATTAAAATTGTAAGACTCACTTGCGAAAAAGATTTTACATACAAATCATTAAAAGATACTAAAATGTCTATATTTGGCTCTTCTAAATGATCAAATGGATATTTTTTTTTTCAAACTAAAATTCGGACTATGAAAAAGTTTACTTTTTTAATTTTTATTGTTGCAGGTTTGTTTGTGGTTCAATCAAATCAAACGCAGGCACAGCAGGTAAGTGATACAACATTGAACAGTTTGTTTGAGCTTGATCTCGAAGCGCTCATGAACCTTGACATTTATTCGGTATCTAAAAAAGTTGAAAGCCTGTTTGATGCACCGCTATCAGCTTCGGTACTTACACGTGAGGAAATACTCAACTCGGGTGTAACGTCAATACCTGAAGCGCTTCGTTTAGTTCCTGGTGTTATTGTCAGGGAGAAAACCACTGGCAATTACGATGTTCACATTAGAGGAAATGATGATGCTTTAGGAACTAAACTTCTTTATTCCGAAAATACAATGTCGCTTGTGATGATTGATAACAGGATTGTTTACAGCTCATTCCAGGGTGGCACATTCTGGGAAACACTGCCCATCGGATTGATCGACATTGAACGGATTGAAGTTGTAAGGGGTCCTTCTTCGGCGCTTTATGGCCCTAATGCAGTTATGGGGGTAATACATATTATAACTGTTGATGGCGGAGATAAAAAATTTAGTGCAAGTGCAAATTTGCAGGCCGGAACACTCAATACAAAAATAGCTTCGGCTGCCATTGGCATTTCTCCTGTAAAAAATTTAAAGTTGCGTATTTCCGCAAATTATAAATTTATGGATAGGGTTCAATCTAATTATTATTCGATGCATTTAAGAAGATATGTGCCAATTGATTCATTAGGTATTTTGCAAAAGCCGGGATTTAATCCATTCGGCCCGCAGCCTCCTTTATTAGCGGATGCTGATCAATATTATCCCAATCCGGATGTTGCCCGTGATAATTATGGTGTAAATTTCGATGGATTTTATGAAATTAATGACAAAGTAAATTTCGACCTTGCTTTGGGTATGCAAAATTCTCAGGTTCAAACAGTGTATATCGATAATAGTTCTGTTCCGATGAATACCCGTGAATCTGAAACAAATTATCTTAATTTCCAAACTAAAATTTATGGCCTTAATGCCCGGGTCTCCTATATGGATGGAAAGCAAAACCTATACCTGGGGGCAACGAACCCCAATTTCGAATACGGCCTTACCCAACTGGATGCTATCCTGGAATATGATTATAACTGGAAAAATTTGATAATCAGGCCCGGGGTCAGCTATCAAAATTCAGTTTACGATGTGGGGAAATATTCCTCAGAATCAAATCAAGGTTTTTTTAGCGGTTCAAAGGAGTTGACCTCTTATGCGATTCACCTCAGGGCAGAGTATTTGTTTTTTAATAAACTCAAATTGATTGCAGCCGTACGCGGTGATAAATACAATAAGCCCGATGATACATATCTTTCTTTTCAGTTTGCAGGATCGTTTAAAGTAGATGAAAAGAGCCTGATAAGAGCGGTTTATTCGCGTGCCAACCAGGGTCCCTTTATGTTGGATACTTATACTGACCTCATAATTCCAATCCAGCCGCCTTATGTTTATTTTGAATTGTATGGTAACGATAATCTAAATCTTGCAACTACCGACATGTTTGAGCTTGGATTTAGAAATAAGCTCACGGATAAAATACAATCGGATGTGGAAGTTTTCTATAATGTCACGAAAGATTTTGCTATTCCTGTTGTTAATCTGCAAAATTCGCTTAATGCAAATTTTGAAAATGTTCCAATGAAATCCTACCAATTTGGATTGACCGGAAGTCTTGATTTTTTAATAAGCAGGAAGTTGAGGATTAAAGGGTTTGGTACACTCCAAAGTACCATGCTTACAGATTGGCTATCAAAAGTAAACCACTCTGAATATGGTTATGATACCACCGTATTTGCCTTTGTTGATAAAAAGCACAAAGCAACACCCACATTTTACGGGGGTATAATCGCCAATTATTCCCTAAACGATAAAATAAATGTATTTGCCAATCTCTACTATTATTCACAGCAGGAGTTCTTATATAATGATGCCACAACAAATGAAATTGAACAGGTAAATATCAATGCAAAGGCAATTGTTGATATGAAAATTTCTTACAAGGTGTGGAAAGAAAATACTGTATTCATCAATTGTCGAAATTTGCTCAATGATAGTAATAAGGAATTTGCTTTTGGGGATGATACCCAGGGAATGTATCTTGTTGGATTAAACCTACTATTTTAATCTCACCTTAATCCTGATAAGTTATGAACTTGTTTAAATACACAGCACTATTACTGCTCTTTTTCGTTACCACAGAGATTTACGCTCAATCGGAAAAACTACATACCGTTTTTATCTATAATTTCACTAAGCACATCGAATGGCCTGAAGCTTATAGGAAAGGGGATTTTGTGATTGGTGTTCTGGGAACTTCTCCAATAATCGGGGAGCTGGAAAACCTTGCAACAACACGGAATGTGGCCGGACAAAACATTGTTGTCCAGAAGTTTAAAAAGCCGGAAGATATTGTCCAATGTCATATTTTGTATATCCCGCAGTCGCAATCTGATGAAATAGGAGCGGCGATGGCCATGGTTAAAAATTTCAGCACTTTAATTATTGCAGACAAAAAAGGAATGGCCAATGCCGGCGCTGCTATTAATTTTATTGTGGATGGCTCCAAACAAAAATTTGAATTCAAAAAGAGCAATGCCACGAAATACGGATTAAAGGTGAGTTCTGACCTTGAAAGGCTTGCGGTAATTGTGGATTGATACTTGAAAGGCTTGCAATAATTGTGGATTGATAATGGATACTGGTTTATTGTTGTTAAAACTATACCTCTTTATTAAAAATTAGAAAATGAAGATACGATTTACTGTCAAAAATAAGCTCATCATTGGTTTCGGTATTATTATCCTTGGTGTATTCATTAGTAGTATCCTCACCTACACCACCCTTGATAAAAACAGAAAGGTGAGCGATGATATTACAAAAATACATTCCCCATCAGTTTCTTTGCTCAACGACTTGTTGTCGTTAGTAAATAATTCCAAAATGTTGATTAAGAATTGGGTTTTTATTGATAAAAAAGCCGACACTCCCGATAAGTTGAAATTTCGGGAACTTCACGAAAAGGGATACCCAAAACTACGCGATCAGTTGATCGAAATATCGGAAAACTGGTCTCTTGATCAACAAAAGTTATTGTTTGATGCTATTGCGAGCATTGAAGATACACTTTTCAGAAAACACAACTATATAATGGATCAGCTGGTTGATTTTGATAGTTATGAAGATGTTATGGTTGTATTCGAAATTCAACCAATGGTAGAAGAACAAGGTGAGGTTATGCTTGAAACCGGCAAGGTTGTAGAGATGTTAAATGCTCTCGCCCGCCGGCAGGAAAAAATTGTTGAGGATCAGTTAGGTCAAATGGACAAGTCATTCAATGGTTTTCAATTACTCATTATTATAATGGGGATTTTACTGATGATTGTGGCAGCAGTTTCAGCATTTCTTACAATAAGCGCCCTGGTTAAACCAATTAATTACCTCAAAGGTATTATTCTTCAGATGGGAAAAGGCATACTTCCTAACCAGGATATCAATGGAGGTAACGATGAAATGGGCGATATCTCAAAAGCACTTAACCTACTTGTTTATGGCCTTAAAGAGACATCCCTTTTTGCAAGTGAGATTGGTAAGGGGAAAATGGATATTGAATATAATGCCCTAAGCGATGGTGATACTCTTGGAAACGCGTTAATTCAGATGCGCGACAATCTTAATAAACTATCGCAAGAAAATGAATCCAATAATTGGCTGCAAACATCCATAATGAAAATCAGCGATGTGCTGAGGGGAGAAAAATCAATTAAGCAGCTTGCCAACCAGTTGCTCTCGGTGATGGCCGAAATTCTTGACGTTAAAATTGGTGCGGTTTATCTTAGCGGAGAAGCTCAGACTTTGGAACTGACCGGTACCTATGCCTATGATGTGAGAAAGGATAACACCACAAAGTTTAAATTTGGAGAGGGACTTGTAGGACAGGCTGCCAGTGAGCAAAAAGCTATCCTGTTTACCGATCCGCCAAAGGATTATATTTACATTCAGTCGGGATTGGGAAAAATCCCCCCATCAAATATTCTTGTTACTCCATTGGTTTATCAGGAAAAAGTAATCGGGGTAATTGAGATGGGCTTCGCTACCGGTATAAGTAAAAATCAAATGGATCTGATAAATCAGGTATCCGAAAGTATTGCCATTGGTATCAACTCCATAAAAACCCGTGCCGAAATCCAGCAAATGTTAAGCATGACCACCAAGCAGGCCGAAAAACTCAGGATACAACAGGAAGAGCTTACACAAAAGAACGAGGAAATGCAGGTGCAGCAGGAGGAACTTCGGGTGGCTAACGAAGAACTGGAAGAGCAAACCAAAGCGCTTAAAAAATCTGAGGTAAATCTAAAAACCCAGCAAGAAGAACTCCAGGTAATAAACGAAGAATTGCAGGAAAAGACAAAAGCGCTTGAATTTCAAAAGAAAAAAATATCGGATAAAAACCTTGAACTTGAGATAGCGCGTTCAAATATTGAACAAAAGGCTAAAGAGTTAGAAATTTCAAGTAAATATAAGTCAGAGTTTCTTGCCAATATGTCGCACGAATTGCGCACACCGCTCAATAGTTTGTTAATCCTGTCGCGTGACCTTGCCGACAATAGAAGCAGTAATCTCAGTGAGGAGCAAATCGAATCATCGGAAATTATTTATAAAAGTGGAACCGATTTGTTGGTGTTGATTAATGAAATACTTGATCTTTCAAAAATTGAATCAGGGAAAATGTCCCTAAACCTTGAAACAATTTCATTAATCGATATTCAAGACTCCATCAACAGACAGTTCAGGCCTGTTATTCACCAAAAGCAGTTAAAGCTCAATGTTGATATTGATCCAAATACGCCCAATTCAATTATTACAGATAGATTAAGGCTGGAGCAAATACTCAAAAACCTGATATCAAATTCCATTAAATTTACTGAGGAAGGCGGAGTAAGAATTCATATACATCTCCCGTCACCCGGTGTTGATCTTTCGCGAAGCGGGTTGGATGCAGATGAGGCCATCGTGATTTCGGTAATCGATACCGGTATCGGAATTCCAAAAGAAAAGCAGATGGCAATATGGGAGGCTTTTCAGCAGGCCGAAGGTGGTACAAGTCGTAAATATGGGGGTACTGGTCTCGGGCTTTCAATTTCGAGGGAACTTGCAAAGCTTCTCGGCGGCGAGATACTATTGAGAAGTGAAGTTGGCAAAGGTGCAACATTTGCATTATATATTCCCATAAAAAAAGCTGAAGCAGAGCCGGAAGAAGATGAAAAGAAAGGTGATATCAGGATGATAGCCAGGCCAAAGTCTTCACAAAAAGGACCCGCGAAAATTGCCGAAGTTTATAATTCCGCTTCAAATGTACGTCCTTCGGAGGATCAGACAAAGCAAATTCCTGACGATCGTGATAACTTAAGCAAAGAAGATAAGGTGATCCTTATAATTGAGGATGATCCTACTTTTTCTCAAACATTAATCAAGCAGGGAAATCAGAAAGGATTTAAGTGTATTGCAAGTCCTACAGGTGAAGAAGGTCTTAGATTGGCCGAAAAATTTATTCCGGATGCCATCATACTTGATATAAAACTTCCTGGTATTGATGGCTTGGCGGTACTCGAAAAGCTTAAAGATGATTCCAAAACCCGACACATCCCCGTTCATGTTATGTCGGCATTCGAGGAAACTATTGAAGTGTATAAAAAAGGAGCCATCGGATTTCTCAATAAACCTGCAAAACCGGATGAACTGATCGGTGCCTTCGGTAGAATTGAACATTTTATCGAGCGCAAGATGAAAGACCTGCTGATTGTGGAGGATGACGATGCAATGCGAAAAAGTATAAAAGTGGTTATAGGTGAGGGCGATGTAAAAATTACGGAAGTACAAAATGGTGAAGAAGCATTTCAGGCTATAAAAGCAAGCCAGTTCGATTGTATGGTGCTCGATTTAGGTTTGCCCGATATGACTGGTTTCGATTTATTAAAAATGCTTGAAAAGGATAAAGATATAAGTATTCCACCAATTATTGTTTACACCGGAAAAGATCTTTCAAAAGAGGAGAATGATGAGCTACAGGTTTATACAAATTCCATTATTATAAAAGGTGTAAAATCGGATGAACGTTTGCTGGATGAAACCGCACTGTTCCTTCACAGGGTTGTTGATGATTTGCCCGATAAGAAGCAAAAAATTATTGCCAACCTCCATAATAAAGAGAAACTATTTCAGGGAAAGAAAATTATGGTGGTTGATGATGATATGAGAAATGTATTCGCCCTGAGTAAAGTATTGAAGGGGAAGGGTATGGAAGTGGTAAAGGCTGTAAATGGTCAAATGGCCCTGGAGGTATTGGAAAAAAATGAAGATATCGATCTCATATTTATGGATATCATGATGCCGGTTTTGGATGGCTACGAAGCTACGCGGAAAATTCGTGGGATGAAAAAATATGATAAACTTCCGGTTATTGCTCTAACGGCAAAGGCAATGAAAGAAGATCGTCAGAAATGCATTGAAGCCGGAGCAAACGATTACATGTCGAAACCCGTGAATGTTGAAAAACTACTTTCACTTATGAGGGTATGGCTGTACAAGTAAGCGGGGTGTTTTGAAAGTGGAAAATTTGTGAATTTTTAGTAAATTAATAAAATACTATCGTCCATGAAAAATATAAATCTATTGTTTTTAGTCGGACAGTAGTGAAAATAAAACTTCGCGATTTTACAACAATGCAAACGGACTACACAACAACGAATGGTAATTTTAAATTTTTGGGGAAACCCATTAAACCAATAACTTATAAACCTCAAAATCCTCAATCAAAGTGAATCCAAAAATACTGATAGTTGATGACAAACTTGAGAATCTCATAGCACTTGAAAAGGTGCTGAATACTTTTGAAGTAGATTTTATCCGGGCAGCTTCAGGAAATGAAGCGCTGGTAATGACTCTCATGTATGATTTTGCACTGGCGATTGTAGATATCCAAATGCCCGAAATGGATGGATACGAAACAGTTGAATTATTGCGGCAGGAAGAAAAGACAAAATTACTTCCTGTAATTTTTGTGTCGGCAATTTATACCGAGGACATTCATATTGTAAAAGGAATCGAAACCGGAGCGGTGGATTTTATCCCAAAGCCTATTGTTCCCGTAATTTTGCGTGGAAAAGTAAGGGTATTTCTTGATTTGTACATCCATCAAACCCAATTGGAAAAATTGGTCAGGCAACGTACCCGTGAGTTGAAAGTGATTAATATAAAACTCGAGGAGGAAGTTTCGGAACGTAAAAAAGCAAACCTGATAGCGGAAGATGCAAAAGCCAAAGCTATTGCAGCCGACAAGCATAAGTCAACCTTTTTGGCCAACATGAGCCATGAAATACGCACCCCGCTAAACGGAATTATTGGGATGACCCAAATATTGGCTGAAACAAAGCTTGAAGATAAACAAAAGGAATACGTAGAATTGATCAGTGATTCAGGGAGCAGTTTATTGAGTATTATCAACGATATTCTTGATTTCTCAAAAATAGAATCAGGGCAAATAGAACTCGAAGAAATAAACTTCAACCTTAAGAAAAAAGTAGATCAAATTCATAAACTGATGAATCTAAAGGCATCTGAAAAGAACCTTAATCTTCAGTTCAAAATATTTGCAGATGTGCCGGAGTTCGTTGTTGGCGATCCATTGAGGCTAAAGCAAATTATTATAAACCTCGTAAACAATGCCATAAAATTTACCGAAAAGGGTACGGTAAAACTTGAAGTTTCCATCATGAAAAAAAATGAGGAAAACCCGAAGATTATGTTTAAGATAATCGACACCGGAGTGGGTATTTCTGCGAAAGCAAAAAAGAAACTCTTTAAAGAATTTTCGCAGGCCGATGCTTCTATTTCACGAAAACACGGTGGCTCGGGTTTAGGATTATCAATTTCAAAAAACCTTGCAAAAATGATGGGTGGCGATATTGGAGTTATCAGCGAAGAAGGGAAAGGCTCTACGTTTTGGTTTACAGTTGTTTTTGGAATTGGGAATGAGGTGACCGACAGAGATGATGAAATGATTCATTCCAAAGGTGAAGCTAAACCTAGAAAGCTACGGGTTTTGTTAGCCGAAGATAATAAGATAAACCAACGGGTGGCAATGGTTAATCTTCAAAAAATGGGTCATGTTGTTGATATTGCCGAAAATGGAAATATTGCAGTTGAAATGTTCAGGGATAATTTATATGATGTTGTATTAATGGACATAATGATGCCAATAATGGACGGTATAGAAGCTACAGGCAGGATAAAAAAAATGCAGGAGGATCAGGTGCTTAAAAGGGGTATTCCGGTTATTGCTATGACTGCCAATGCGCTAAAAGGTGACAAAGAGCGATTGATTGCACAGGGCCTGGATGGATATATATGTAAACCTTTTAAAGCAGATGATTTAAAGCAAGAGTTAGCTGCTCATTTTAACAATATCAAAATCTAATTTTTTTCAAAAGTTAAATCAATAATAGTCATGTCATCCAACGATAAACCAAAAATACTCATAGTTGACGATAGGATAGAAAACCTGATTGCGCTTGAGAAAATCCTCTATGATTTCAATGTGGAATTTATTAGATCCTTATCAGGAAACGAAGCACTGGTTAATACATTCCTTCATGACTTTGCCCTTGCTATTGTCGATATTCAAATGCCTGAAATGGATGGTTATGAAACTGTTGAATATTTAAGACAGGAAGAGCGGACCAAATTTCTCCCGGTTATTTTTGTGTCGGCAATTTATAAAGACGATTTTTATGTTGTAAAAGGCATCGAAAGCGGAGCCGTTGACCTAATATCCAAACCAATTAATCAAGACATATTGCGGGGAAAAGTAAAGGTTTTCCTTGATCTGTACAAGCAAAAACGTGAATTGGAGCGCATGAATGCCGAATTAAAAATTGCAAAGGATAAAGCCGAAGCAGCAACCCATACAAAATCGCTTTTTCTTGCCAGCATGTCCCACGAAATCAGAACACCACTCAATGGCATTATAGGCATGACAAATATTATGAGGGATACTTCACTGGATAAGGAGCAAAAAGATTACCTCGATATTATTAATATTTCCGGAAATAATTTACTTGCAATTATTAATGATATCCTTGATTTTTCAAAAATAGAATCCGGACAGGTGGATCTGGAAGATATCAATTTCGATCTCATAAAAGAAGTTGAGGATATAGTAAAGCTGCTATCATTAAGGGCGAAGGAAAAACGACTTGTTTTGCTTTCAGAAATCAGCGATGGGGTGCCAAGGTATCTTAAAGGAGATCCTTTGCGCTTGAAACAGGTGATTATTAATCTAATAAACAATGCAATAAAATTTACTACCTCGGGAAGTGTTACCCTTACAATTGATGTGTTGCAAGTTGATGGTTTGATGTTAATGAAAAAGAAAAATGCCACCAAACTAATCTTCAAAGTGATCGATACCGGAATAGGTATTTCTGAAGATGGTAAAAAAAGATTATTTAAAGCATTTTCCCAAACCGACAGCTCTATAACACGAAAATATGGAGGTACGGGACTTGGGCTGGCTATATCAAAAAATCTTTCCAAATTGATGAATGGAGAAATTGGCGTTGAAAGCGAGCTTGGTAAAGGTTCAAAATTTTGGTTCACCGGTGAATTTGAAATTAGTGAAGGAAGCGTAAAGGAAATTGAATTGAACATAAAAACGGAAACCCAGGGTAAAGAATCGCTTACAATTTTACTTGTCGAAGATAACCTGATCAATCAAAAGGTTGCCCTGTTTAATCTTAAAAAAATGGGGCACGAAGTAACCATCGCTGAAAATGGAAAAATTGCTTTGGACTTGTTCAAGAAAAACAACTACGATGCAATACTTATGGATGTGCTAATGCCTGTTATGGATGGCATAGAAGCCACTCATAAAATCAGGGAATATGAAAAAAATAAAGCCGTGGATAAGTCGATACATATTATTGCAATGACTGCAAATGCCCTAAAAGGTGAGCGCGAAAAAATGATTGCCGAGGGGATGAACGATTACATTAGTAAACCTTTTAAGCCCGAAGATTTGATAAAATTGCTTAGAATGGCCTCGTGATGCCTTCACTATCAGCAAATTTAGTATGTTGGATTTTTGATATTGCAATGCAAAAGTGCTTAATTTTATAAACGATAATGATCTATTACCAGAAATCGAAACTATGAATATTTCCTGTAACGAGGTTCAGATATTAATGGATAAAACCGGTAATAGCGCCGCCGGAGAAATTGCATTAATGCCCGGCATTGTGCAAAACCTAACCGAAAAATGGACCTACCCCGAAAATATGCCCGACTCGATGGTGTTCGACCTTTGGAAAGATGAAAAGATAATCGGGCAGGCTGCTTTTAAATCCATCCGCTGGTTCAACCGAAAGGCCGAACTGAGCTTATTTATCCATCCCGACTACCAGCAAAAAAAGATTGGTTTTAAAGTAATGGAAGCGATGATAAGCCATGCCTTCAACCATTTAAACCTCCACCGGCTCGAAGCCGAAATTATCGATTACAACCCGGCGGCAATAAGGCTTGTCGAAAAGTTGGGTTTTGTGTATGAAGGCCGATTGCGCGAAGCAAGGTATTTTGATGGGGAATACTACGATATTTTGCGTTATGGTTTGTTAAGGTCTGATTATCGAAAAAATCATTAGAAAAAAAAACAATATCACTACTGTCCGGGTAAATTTAACAGATTTCCTTCCGCCAACTGGCGGCAAGAAATCTATTCCTTTGTCATTTCACTTTGAAGCCACTTTTTCAGGGGCTTGAAACTCGGAATAACAAGGCATTGAAAATCTGAAAATTCCTGTATTTGGTATTTCCCCCCGCAATTTATTCTAAATAAATTAAAATTCCAAATACATTTTTCTACCTTTGTTCGCACTGAAAAACAACTCAACTTTAACTATCAGTGTTTTACAAATCTATACATATAATCTCTTTTTTTATCTTCCTTCATTTCAGCGTATCTGCCCAGGAAATTCATTTTTCTCAAATCGCCAACAATCCACTTTCCCTCAATCCCGCATCGGCAGGGCTGTTCGATGGTGCATTACGTTTGGGCGCAAGCTACCGAAGCCAGGGAAGGAGCATCTCTGTACCTTACAATACCTATTCGGGATGGGGCGACATGCATCTTAACCTAAACAAAACAGGAAGCACAGGACTGGGATTAGGCATGTCGGTTTTTTCGGATAATGCCGGGGAAGGCAGTCTTAAAACTACCTCAGGATATTTCAATGCTTCACTCATCAAAGGATTTAACAGGGATAATACTTTCAGGGCTGCACTTGGATTTTCTGTGGGTTTCATCAATAAATCGGTGGATTTTACGAAGCTGGTTTTCGACAGGCAATGGAATGAAACCATTTTCGACCCGGATGCACAAAGCGGAGAACCTTACAATGGCAACTCCATAATTTCACCCGATTTTGCAATTGGGGGAATCATTTGCTGGGATATCAATAAGGAGATAAAAGCCACTTTTGGTACCTCACTAAATCATATTAATAAACCAAAAATTTCATTCTACGAAAGTGAAAACAGGATGGAATACAAGCTGATAATACACACCATGATAAACTTTAAGGTGAACGAACAAATCCAGCTTGCACCGGGAGCGTATTTTGCAGTACAGCAATTTGCCAATGAGTTGATGTTTGGGACGAATGTACTTTTCGTGAAAAACAACATGAAATTTATTACCGGACTTTGGTATCGCCACGAAAGAGCCATCATTCCGCATCTTGGTTTTTTTGTGCAGGATTTCACCGTGGAATTCAGTTACGATATCAACATTTCCAGGCTTCACATCGCTTCAAATTACCGCGGTGGAATTGAGATTTCGCTCCTAAAAACCCTATCATTTAAAAACAAAACACCAGGCTGCAATGCATTTTAAGAATACAGAAAATATCAATTTTAATAAAAGAAGTTTTCTTTATATCCTTCTATTCATTGCGTTCATTAATCCTGTTAAGCTTAACGCTGATGATTATTTTTGGGTTGGAGGAAGCGGAAACTGGAGCGATATCAACCATTGGGCAACCATTAGTGGTGGATCGGTTTTGCACATACAGGCACCCACGGTTGCAGACAATGTATTTTTTGACGGAAATTCATTTTCGCCCGGAAACAACCTCCTGACCATCAATCAAAAAAATGCCATCTGCCACGATATGACATGGATTAATGTTTCAAACCAGCCTTTTTTATCTGGAAACGATACCACCAGCTTAAGGATATACGGATCGTTGAACCTTGCCCCGGATATGACATTTGACTATGAAGGTGATCTGTATTTTGAAGCAACAACAACAGGACAGGTAATTGCAAGTGCTGACAATGAATTTCTCTGCGATATTTTCCTTCAGGGAAATGGCGGTGGTTGGGAATTAACAAATGCGTTTCAATCATCCCGAAACCTGAATTTGATACGTGGCAACTTTAATACAAACGGAAATAGTTTTACTGCCGGAAGTTTCATGTCCACAACAAATGAGCAGCGTGAACTATTGCTCGGGAACTCATTCATAAGCGTGAATGCCTGGAGCTTGAATGCCGAAAACCTTATTTTGGAAGCATCGCGAACCAACTTTGAAGTAGAAGGGACTTTACAAAACCAAAACGGAACTCGACTCATTTATAACAATGCCACCTTTACAGGAATATCTTCCAGCATCATAGGTCAAAATAGCTATGCAGTTTTTAATATGGTAAGCTTTCAGAACGGAAGTGTTTCCGGTAATTTCACCATCGACACACTTACTTTTACCGGTGATGGGCAAGTTAGTGGAAGTGATTCGATAAACTATTTAAAGTATGCGGGCTTTGGAAGCCTTGTGGGAGGTGAGCATACGGTAAAGTTTTTAAAAGCTTTTGATTATTGCAGCATCGAAGGCAATAACCTGATCGACAGCCTTTGGATTGCAGGTGCCGCCATTATTAGTAACATGAATACAATTGAATATGCCAAATTAAAAAATACTGCGCTTATTACCGAACAGAACACTTTTAATGAACTCTACATCAGCCGGGAGGCTTACATATTTGGAAACAATCAGGCCAATATTGCATATTTAAATGGCAATTCGTGGATTACGGGAAACAATAGTTTCGCTTACCTGAATTTTAAGGAGGGCTGTACTTATACCCTGGGATCGTATTCGGTGCTTACTGTCAACAACCAGCTCAATGCCATCGGAACCTGCTACGAGCCTATCAGGATAATCTCGGACACCAACGGAGTTCAATCCACCATAATAAAAAACAACGGCCCCTTTGTGGGCGAATACCTTTCGTTGAGAGACATCAAAGCCGAAGGCTCCACACCTTTTATCGCTAACACATCGGTGGATTTGGGAAACAATGCAAACTGGAACATCGAAACCACCAATGGCCTCAACCTGTTTTGGGTGAACGGGCAAGGCAACTGGAACGATCCTTCGCATTGGGACGAAACCACTGGCGGGCCGGGAGGACATTGCCCACCCACAGAAATCGACAATGCCATTTTTGACGGGAATTCATTTTCATCTCCCGGTCAGCAAGTGCTCATCAATATTTACAATGCCGTTTGCCGGGATATGAACTGGGAAGAAGCAACAAGCCCCGCTCCCACCCTGGTTGGCCCCGACACCTGCAACATACGAATTTTCGGCTCCCTGTATTTTAATCCGGCCATGAACAATTCCTTTTTGGGAGATGTATTTTTTGAAGCCACAGATCCAGGTAAGATTATCAGATCATCTGAAAACACATTTAACTACAATGTTTGGTTTAATGGCAGGAACGGCTTTTGGGATTTGGAAGATAAGCTTACAGTTTTAAATGATATATTTTTTCAGCAGGGCGGCGTAAAAACCCGTGGAAACAATATTCGCTGCCGTACTTTTAGCTCAAGCGACACCACCACCCGACATCTGAATTTAGGCATCTCAACAGTTACAATGCTTGGATTATTAACTGACGTTTGGGTCATGAACGGGATGAACCTGAGCCTGCATGCTGATTCGTCATTATTGATATCACAGCGAACCGAAGCTGACATCGTTTCGATGAATGCCCCTGTGCAAAATCCACTGATTTATCATAATGTTGAGTTTTATGGTGATAAATCAAGGCTTAGGAATCAAGGCGCGTATTGCAATTATAACCTTGTAACATTTTCTGGAAATGCAAACGAAACCCGTGGCGATTGCACCATCGATACCATTACTTATCATGGCATTGCGGGACAAATATTTAACAGCGACACCATTAAAACTGCAATTTTTAATGCACCCGGTGGGTGGGTTGAAGGAGAACATATTATCGAAATCGCTTACTTTTATGATGATGCCACTGTAACTGGAAAAAGTAAAATTGATACTGCTTTGTTCTATAGCCGGGCGGTAATATTAGATTCAAACTACATCGACACTGCCATTATTTATCACAAAGCACTAATTGAAGGCCATAATACTTTCAGGACAGCCACACTGTTGGGTGACGGCGATTTTTACGGCGAAAACACCTTCGATGATCTTACCTTGAGTAAAGCCCGAAACTACTACCTGGAATATTCAAAAACTCAAACCATAAACGAAAATCTAAACCTAAATGGCCGCTGCACTGGCCCCATCATTATTCAATCGACCGAAAATACTTTTGAGGCCAACATCCACAAAGTCAATGGCCCGGTGGAAGGGCAATATCTTTCGCTTAGAGATATTCATGCTTCCGGTGGCAGCCTGCCTTTCAAAGCTTTGAACTCCGTTGATTTGGGCAATAATGAAGGCTGGGATATTACTACTGCTGACCCGCTGGAATTGTATTGGGTAAACGGCACCGGCTATTGGAGCGATTCACTGCACTGGGCCGGGGCTTCGGGAGGCGATGGCGGGTTTTGTGTCCCCACACCCATCGACAATGTTTATTTTGATGAGAATTCATTTTCCCAACAAGGCGAAACGGTAACTATTGATTTCACCAATGCCACCTGCCATAACATGACATGGATCGGGACAAAAACACAATCGATGCTTTATGGCCACGACACCACCAACTTACGGATTTATGGTTCCTTAAAACTCAATCCCACAATGGTGAATAACTTTGAAGGAAACTGGTATTTTGAAAGCACTGAAAAAGACCATACTCTCCAAACTTTCGGGCAAAAGTTTCTAAACACCATAACTTTCCAGGGAATAGGAAGTGAATGGACACTGCTCGACAATCCGGATACTATATCGGGGATAGTATTCAAACACGGCGTTTTGGATTTGAGTAACAGGAAAATAATTTGTGGATTTTTTAATTCAAACTTTATTAATCCCCGCACACTTGATATTTCAAATGATTCCATCAATACCATTAAAGATAATACAAACTGTTGGCACCTTAACACAGCCAATCTTACATTTAATAGTGAAAACTCAGTGATTACTTCGGCAGCGAACAATGGAATTGTGCGAACCGAAGGAGGCGGAATAATCCATTACAACAATGTAAACTTTAACAAATCTTCAAGGATTTACAGCATTGCCACCGAAGCAAAGTACAACAACATTATTTTCGAATCGAATGGCAGTGTAATTGGCAATTGCACCATCGACACCATAATAATACAAGGCTCCGGGAGCATCAACGATTCCGACACCATAAACTATGCACACTTCCTTGGGTTGAGTGGAAATCTTATCGGCGGGAGTCATCAGGTAAATACAATCATTTTCGATAATGCCGGCACCATCAGCGGAAGCAACATTATCGACAGCACAATAATCCATGGAGCAGGCAATATTGACGGTTCAAATCAAATCAATAAAACACTGATTATTGGTGGCAAGGCAGTTATTTCAGGACAAAATAATCTTGGACCTACTATCCTGCTGGGAAACGGACTCATAAACGGCGCCAATCAATTTACAAGTCTAAAGCTTACCCCTGGTAATATTTATGAACTGGAAGAAAACACTACCCAGTTTATTTCAGAAAACCTGTTTGTAAGGGGCAACAACTGCTTCCCGATTACGCTACGCTCGCAATTGCAGGGAAGCCAGGCCATAATTTCCATGCCCGACAACAGGGAGGTGAGCGGCGATTTTCTCGAAATACGCGACATCAACGCAAGTGGCGGTGCAATATACTATGCCGGAAATTTCAGCTCGGATTTGTCGAATAATAATGGATGGATTTTCGATAACGCACCCGGCTATATTTATGGATTTGCCAACGATACCACTATATGTGAAGCCGATGTTACGATAATTGGAACGCAAAATTTCAATCCCGACAACAACACTACTTTTTTGTGGCACGATGGAAGTTCAGGTTCGGAATATTTGGTAAAACCTGACGACACCATTGCTTATGTTACCGTTAATTATGCCAACGATTGTGCCTATCAGGATACCATCTCAATCCATCGTTTTCCTTCGCCCGATGTTGATCTAGGAGGCGATAGATCAGTGTGTACACACGACACCATTTTCCCTTTGCAATATACAGCGGGTGTTGATTTTTTGTGGCACGATGGAACAACCAGGCCATTTATCATCACTTCCAACACTGAAATTTATACCCTTGAAGTAAGTAATGAATTTGGCTGCACCCGGCAGGATGATATTTATGTGGAGGTAGTTCCTGCGCCCATTGTTTTTCTGGGAAACGACACCATCATCAGGCAGGGCGAACAGATTTTGCTCGATGCCGGAAATCCAGGGGCAAGCTATTTCTGGTCAAGCGGCGATACCACCCAAAGCATTTTTGGGCAAAGTAAGCAAACGTATTGGGTAGGAGTAAACAATTTGGGCTGCATGGCTTTCGACACCATTTTTATTGATGAATTCCCACCCTGCATTATTGCAGTGCCCACAGCGTTTTCGCCCAATGGCGATGGTATCAACGATATTTTGTATGTGCGGGGCAATAATTTTACGGAGTTTGAATTGATGATTTTCAACCGCTGGGGCGAACTGGTTTTCAGAACAACAGATGCCGGAACCGGCTGGGACGGAACCTATCAGGGCGAACCACAAGCCATGGATGTATATAATTATTATTTGAAAGGTTTATGTGTTGATGGACAAATAACATCAAGCAAAGGAACAATTACATTATTAAGGTAGATGAAACAGATTTTGTTAGCTATATTTTTACACTACTGTCCGAGTAAATTTAACAGATTCCTTGCCGCAGGTGCGGCATCGGAATGACAAGGCATTGGAGAGATGAGAGGAGTGGTGGGGGGGGGGGGGGGGGGGGGCCCCCCCCCCCCCCCCCCCCCCCCACCACTCGAATAGCTAAAGCCTTGTCATTCCGAACGCAATCCCGAAACTTCGGGATGAAGTGAGTAATCTTTTTTTCTTTCTATCATTTTTTCGGATACTAATGATATTTATATCAATTATTTTATTTGGAAATCCAGCCATTTCTCAATCTACAATAACGCTGCAACCAAATGCTGAGGAGGGAAAAGACGCCTTAGCATTTTCACTTTATCCTGATTCTTCTCATGCTCTAACTATGTACTTTAGTGCTTTCGATTGGACTTTCCAGGGTGATCCGGGTACTGGCAGAAGTTTTATCGATTTTGATTTATCTGAAATTCCTGAGAATGCAACGGTGCTTGATGCCAGGTTATCTTTATACTACCATCATATCTATGGCGATGTTGAGCAATTCCACTGGTCGTTGAGCGGCTCTAACAAAAGTTACCTTCAGCGAATTATAAGTCCATGGGAAGAAGATGAGGTAACATGGAATTTCCAGCCTGATGTCGATACAACACACCAGGTAGAAGTACACGAGAGTGATTCGGCCCGGCAGGATTATCCCGATATTGATGTTACAGCACTTGTGCAGGATATGGTGGAAAACCCTGCCACCAGTTTTGGTTTTAGATTTATTTTACAAATAGAGGCGTATTACCGTAGATTGTTTTTTGCATCTTCAGATCATCAGGTGGATAGTTTACATCCAAAAATTGTAATCACCTACTCGGTGTGCAGTGCCAGCCTGGGAAACGACACCACGATTTGCAATGGAGATGCACTTCTGCTAAGCCCCGGCGAGGGCTATTCAAACTATTTATGGCAAAATGGATCAAACGAAACGTTTTTGATGGCTGACACTTCAGGTGTGTATTGGGTTGAAATTTCCGATTCGCTGGGTTGTGTTGCACGCGACTCAATCCTGGTGTTAATATCTCCTCCCATCGATACCCAATTGGGAAATGATACTTCGTTTTGCTACGGACAAAGTTACTTTTTGGATGCCGGAGCTGGTTTCGCATCCTACCTGTGGAGTGATGGATCAGTAAGCCAAACAAACCAGGTTTCATCGGGAGGCTACCATTGGGTGGAGGTAGCTGACTCGTTGGGCTGTACTGCCATAGATTCGATTTTTGTGGAAGTTTACAACGATTTTGAAATTTCACTCGGTGAGGACAGCGCCCGGATATGCAAAGGCGAATACATTTTCCTTACCGGGCCTGATGGCTATGAAAATTACCTTTGGCAGGATGGCTCGGATTACCCCCTCGATTCTGGCAGATACTGCCGGAACTTACTGGCTGGAAGTAAGCGATGAAAACGGATGCGCCGCGAGAGATTCGATGGTTTTGATGGTGAATATCATCCCTGAAAACCTACTGGGCAACGACACAATTATCTGCCCTGAAAGCGAAATCACGATCCAGGCAGCGCCGGGATATTCAAATTATGTTTGGCACAATGGCTCAGGCGGAAGCACATTCACCACCAACCATGCAGGAATATTTTGGCTTTCGGTTCAGGATGAAATCGGATGCACGGGAAGCGACACCATCACAATTGCTGATTTTGAAATTCCGGGACTTGGAATGGCTGCCGAAGAAATGATATGCCCCGATGACACCCTGCTCCTCGATGCTGGCCAGGGCTGCCTCTCCTACCTGTGGAACGATGGTTCACAAAACCAAACCCTGACTGTTTATCAAGCCGGAATTTATAATGTGGAGGTAGAAACTGTTTGTGGCTTGTATTCGGATACTGTTGAAATCAAATTGTACCAGGGAAACCTCGACCTTGGAAATGATACCATTTTATGTGATGGCGAGATTTTGTATTTGAATCCGGGATCTGACTACTCCAACTTTTTGTGGAACAGCGGCTCGTTCGACAGCATCTTACTTATTAAAAATCCCGGAACATATTGGCTGAATGCCTTTGACGGATTTTGCACCATCTCCGACACCATCGTGATGGATGCCTGTGCTGAAATTACTTTTCCAAATGTTTTTACTCCAAATGGTGATTACTACAACGAAACATTTTACGCGGTAACTAAAAACCCAGCCGGCATCATCAATTTCAAACTTGTGATTTTTAATCGCTGGGGCAGAATTGTACATACCCTCGATAATATCAATGATGTTTGGGATGGAAAAATCAACAACAGCAACGCTGCCGAAGGGGTTTATTTTTGGGTGTGCGATTACAGCGCCCGCGACAAAACAGGCAAAATTAATTTTCATTCAAAACAGGGAAGTGTTACGTTATTACGCTAATCAAATCATCTCATTCATCCATCATCATCATTACCTTTATTTTTTCTTTCTTCACGTTTTTGTTTTCGTTCCTCTTTTCTGTTGAGTTTCTTTTCCTGACACTCCTCTTTGTCTTTTCCCTTTTCGTATCTCTTTTTATCCGAACCAATGCCGGGCACAATGGTTGCTTTAATGCCACTAACCATCGCCTTCGCGAGGTAATTAAAAATCCCTTTGTTTTTGTCTCTTTCAAAAAATATTGTTGCAGGCCCGGGCTCCTCTTTACTTTTCCGTGGAGGATTAAAACTGCGAATCACTACATTTGCTAAAGCGCTTAAAAAGCCCAGTTCTTCTTTTTCCTTTTCTCTTACCTTTCTTAGCCCGGCAATACGAAGACTATCATATTTCAATACTAACTCACCCTCCACAAAATTTTCATTTGCATCAGCATAAAAAGTCATCGATTTTATAATGCCATACTCAATTCGTATATTCTCAGTGTTTTCAAGCATACAATTGAACGCTTTCATATCCATCTCACCCATTTTCCCTTTAAAGCTAAAATCAGGATTATGAATATTGTTTGTAAACAACACTTCGATCTCAAGTAGTCCGGCATCAAAAAAATTGGCGCGAACATCCCATTTCATTGGCCCCTTTTCTTCAATTACACTTTCGATATTGCTAACATTGGTGATGGTTGCATACAAATTATTAATCGGAACTTCCCCGGGAAATTCTGCACCTTCAGCCAATTGTTCGTATAAAATCGTAGAATTTTTAAGCTCTGTTTTTTCGATATTTAAACCCATTTTAAGCGCTGCCAATGACTGCTGCGGATATTTTGGAAAATGAGAATAATCGAAAGGCACACTTTTATCGCAATAAGCATTCAATACAAGTTCATCAACTATTATGTATTGAATATTTATCTCATTGTCGAGCAGGAATTTTTCCGGGTCAAAGCCGTCAATTTCAAGGGTCGATACTACCAAATCCAACCTGTCGGTTTGCTTTCCAAATTTTTTACCAAATGCTGACTTATCAAATTGAGGTATCAACTTTAAGCCATTCACGGTAATTTTTTTGTTGCCAACATTGTTTACTATTTCATCAATTTCAAGGGTATATAATCCGTTTTCCAGTGGATAACTAATTTCCCCAAGACTTACATAAGCGCTCTCAAAGGTTTTAGTTGCCAGGGTTTGTAAAAAATGGCCGGGGTTTAATTCAAGGTTAGTGATTTCAATATTTATTTTCCCGGTAGTAAATTCGGTCGTATTTTTTATCCTACTATAAAAATTAAAGTTCCCGTCCTTAACTGAAAAGCCCGACAGATTAAAACTTCCTAATCCCCTTTTGTTTTTTACACTATCCGCCTTATTGCTTTCGGCATAAGGCATCGCCAACTTTTTCTCATTATCAGACAGATGATCGATCATTGTAATACGTGGGGTACTAATTTTGATTTCATCCAAAATTATTTTTTCAAGATCAAGTGAGAAATTTTCGGATAATCCACTCACCGAAAATTCAGGAATCTCAATATTATAAACCAAAGGATATTTATACCGCAAGGTATCAGGGGCTATGAAAAAAGATTCGCGGGGAGAAATTACTAAATCTTCAACAATTAATTTTCCCGACACGAGGCTAATCTTAACATTGCTGTAGCTAATTTCGTAAACCTGGCTTAATGCTGATTTTTCAAATTCTTTTTCAAGAAAATCTTCGGCAATTTTTTCAACATTCTTGTCAAGATAAATTATCCCGCCCGCTGCAATCAAAATTACAACAGCGAGAATAATACCTGCAATTTTAAAAACTTTTACATTAAAATTTCTTTTCACCAGATATCAATTTTATTAAACCTGCTTCAAAAATAGGTAAAGATTTTCACTTCGTTCCGAGTAAATTTAACAGATTCCTTGCCGCATGTGGGGCACACTAATGACAACTATTAGTAAGGTGTTAAAAAAAGACCTCTCAATCGCAAGCTCCTTCGAGGTGACACCGTTAGCGTTGTGGTTGTGGGAGGAGGGGAATCGGGCGCTTCGCGCCCGATTCCCCTCCTCCAAATCAACCCATGGACGGGGTCATTTCGATGCCGCACATGCGGCGAGAAATCTACTCCTTTGTCATCACACTTTGAGGCCACTTTTTCAGGGGGTTGGGACTCGGAATAACAAAGCCTTGTCATTAGTATCCATCGGCTGACGGAGGGGAATCTTTTTATATCTTTCTATCATTTTGTCGGATATTAACGAAAGTTTTTATGGTGAATCACTCAATATCAGTTTCAAGTTGTAGATTTGCAGAAATAATTAAACAATCAACAGGATTTTGCTTTTATCATTCAATAATATAGGTATCGGTTTCAATGGCAAGTCGTTAATTTCAGGGCTTAGCTTTGATATTGAAAAAGAAGACAAACTGGTATTTAAAGGTAAATCAGGGTCAGGAAAAACCAGCATTTTAAACATGATCACCGGGTTTGTGAGGGCGGCTTATGGATCTGTATTGTTTGATGGAAATCCTTTAATAAAAAGCAATTTAAACGATCTTAGGAAAAAACTGGCTTACCTGCCTCAGCAGCTTAGCTTTAACAGCTATGGGGTTAAGCAATTTCTGGAAATGCCTTTTGGATTTGCAAATAATAAGCACCTCACCCCAAGCAAAAAAAAGATATTGGAATATTTCTCCTTGTTCGATTTAGACCATGATCTCCTGAATTCTAAAATGCAGGAAATTTCAGGAGGAGAAAAACAGCGGGTAGCGCTCATTTCGTGCTTGTTGCTCCAACGGGAAATCCTTTTGCTGGACGAACCTGTTTCGGCATTGGACAAAAACTCGAAGATGAAAGTGATTGAACATCTTTTTGAGATGGACAATCTTACCATTATTTCAGCCTCACACGATCCTGATTGGGTAGCTGCCTGCAATAAAATTGTTGATCTTGAAAACCGGTAATAATGGAAGCAATAGAAATTAGTTGGGGAAATTTATTTTTTGGATACCTGCTGATGGTTCTTCCCATTGGAGCGCTATGGTTTTATCGTACCGGACTTGTTAAAGATACCCTAATCGCAACTTTAAGAATGACCGTCCAGTTGCTGCTCATGGGACTCTACCTTACTGTACTTTTCGATTTTAATAGTACGTGGATGAACCTGCTTTGGCTCATTGTAATGATAGGGGTTTCAACCGGCACCACCATAAAACGCAGTGAGCTGAGCTGGCGAAAATTTGCAGTGCCGGTTACCATTGCTACCGTGATTTCCATTGTAATTGTTGATGGGGTATTTTTAGGAATAACCCTAAAACTCGAAAACTTTTTCGATGCACGCTATTTCATTACCATTACCGGAATGATTTTGGGCAATTCGATGAAACATAACATTATAGCCCTCAACGCATTTTATACCACATTAAGCGATCAAAAAGCAGATTATAAATATTGTATTGCCAATGGGGCTTCCAGGGTGGAAGCCTTGCAGCCATATATGAAATCAGCCATTAAACAAGCGTTTAACCCTCAAATTGCAACCATGGCTGTAATGGGGCTGATTGCTATGCCGGGAACTTTAACCGGGCAAATTCTTGGCGGCGCAAGCCCTGATGGAGCTATTAAATACCAGATTCTGCTCATGCTCGCCATTTTTGTTGCATGCATGATTACCATCGTGATAACCATCAACCTGGCCAATCATTTCCTGTTTGATGAATGGGACAACTTTGAGAAATTCTGATACTGTTTAGGGACTGCTGAACTGGATAATGTATTTCAATGAGTTTTTCGTGTTAAATCGTAATCCTCGTTTTTGTTAAAACAGATTCCTCCTCACTTCGCCCGGATCACACACGCTTAATACATGTCTTTTCGTGTTGCAAGCCTCCGCCAGTTGGCAAAAGCCTCAACGTTTAATAGTACCTATGTTTGCTAGTTCTATTGGAAAGGAAATATTCATATTTCCTTTTTCTCAGTGTGCTTTGCGTACTTTGCGGTTGGCTTTTATAACCGCAAAGAATGCTGAGAACGCAAAGAATTTTTCTAAAGAAAAATTAAAGATTCATCAACTAAATAGTGGGCTATTGATAAAAAAAAATCCCGGAATCCATTGATAAATCAACGAAACCGGGATTATTGGGTGCCTGATGGGATTTGAACCCACGACCCCTGGAACCACAATCCAGTGCTCTAACCAACTGAGCTACAAGCACCATTTAATGAACTCTCCCGTAAAACGGTATGCAAAAGTAAAACATTTTAGTTTTTCATGTAGTATTTATTAAAAATATTTTTTCAAAAGCCTGAATTTTTTGTCGCATCGCATAGTTAGTATCTGCAAGAAAACTATTAATGTTGAAAATCAGAATTCACCCCGACCCTAAAGGGAGTTCTGATTTTCAATAGTTTACTCCCTTTAGGGATGGGGTGAAAAAACTGTTGAAAATCTAATTGTTGGAGTTTTCTTGCAAGCACTATTTACGAAATCATAAATGGATAACTTTGCAAGCAAATAAATAGTTCAAAAACTCATTAAAAAAGAGATGAAACCCGGCGAAAGACTTCGCGTTGACACAGGATGCCTTGTTGCATTTGAGCCCTCGGTAGATTATGATATTAAATTTATAGGAGGTTTTAAAAATTCACTTTTTGGTGGAGAAGGACTTTTTCTTGCCGAGCTAACAGGCCCCGGGCTTGTTTATCTGCAAAGCCTTCCATTTTCAAGGCTTGCCGACCGCATTATGGCAGCAGCCAAATGGCAAAACCGAGGCGAAAGCAAAGGTATTGCCGGAGTTGGTGGTGGTATTCTCGGTGGTCTCCTGGGAGGAGATAATAAATTTTAAAAGTCATAATGACTGCAATCCGGGGTGGACTTATATCTTTTGCAAAATCCTTTTAGGATGTGGAATTTTGCAGAAAAATAAATGTCCATCCCGTAAAAATCATCAAAACCAAAAAAGCCACCCAGTTTGTCTGTTCCAAGTGTGAAATAGTAAAATCTGGCAGACAAACCAATACGTAGCTTTTTAAAATCGTACAAAGATACTGGAAGAGCAACTTCAAATTTATCGGTTTCGTAGCGAAGGCTTACCAGTGCCTGCCCGGGTCTGATTAACTGTGCATCGCGCAAGCGAAGTGGCACAACAACCAGGGATGAAATATGCCAGTTTGGATAGTAATTGTAATCGGACTGGATGCTGAGAGCGGCGGGCATTCCTAATAAAAATTCATCTGCCACTTTTGAGGCATTTGGATCTCCGTAAAATACTTCACTAAGCTGACGGGTTAAGGTGTTGATATTTGAAAACTCCAGGGTATCTACCTCATGCCAGTCTGCCGAAACATTATCATAATAATGCTCCTGCGCATTTTCTGTAAATCGCAGACCTCCAATATCAAGCAAGGATACACCAACTTTGTAAAGCACTTCCTCATATTCATACTGGCAAAAGTTTTTGTAGCTACGCCTGGCCGATACAGTTTGTTTTTTGGTGTAGGTAAGCCCAATATCAAATACCGTTCCCCGCCCCCTGATTGCTTTACCCGGGTCAGGAAAATCATTGGTTTCATAATCGATTGGAATGCTAAATCCAAGGCCTGCATCAAGATTCCTGATATCGATAATACTGTCGTTAACTACCGTATAGTCTGCATTATGGTTTGAAAGATACGCCCCCGCATACCCCCAAAGCTGTCGTACATTAACACCAAACGACCACTTATCAAACCTGCTTTTTTTAAAATCCTTCGCATAAGTTAATCCAACTTCCCACCATCCGGCAGAAGCTGCACTAAAGCGATCATGATTTTGAGGCAGACCATGAAGCGTGTCATATTGAAGCCCTTCAAACATAAGCTCACCGAGGTATTCGGGTAGATCAGTAACGGAGGTCATTGTAACTACCCTGATGGACAAGCCAAAAGCCTGGTCGCCTAAAACTATCGAAAACGAAGGCCCAAAAAAATCTGTTTGTACAAACCCACGAATAAACTTTCCTGAGCTATTATAATCGAGACCTTCAGCCGGCACATCGATCGAAGGAAGATCAGGGTTTTTGTTTAATAGTTTAAAAAAACCAAAATCATTTTTATGTATGAAAAGAAAATTATTTTCCAGGAAAATATCTCCGGCCAACAAGTTTACATCGTAATAAAGTTGGGAATTTACAAGATTTGAAGGATTTGATCTAACAGTATTAATCCCGCCGTAATTGCTTAAATTAACCCCTGACATCTCCTGACTATGTATCACTGGCGACAAAAAAAGAAACGCCCCAAATAGGAGGATTTGGACGGGAAGTTTACAGAAAGTAAAGTACTGATTATTATCTATAGAGTAAAATAGCAAATTAGGAAGAGGTTTTCGTGTTTACAAGTTAGCATAGAGTAAAAACTAGTAAAAATATCAGCAGTGTTCCATTTAAAAATCCAATTCGGCGAAAGTAGCAAAATGGCTGTTTATAGATTTGGAATTATAAATAGCTTGGTAGTAAGTCATAATTTTTTAAGGTTATTTAACATATTAAGGTTGTTATATTCAACTTGAGAAATCCCTAAAAAAAAACTAAGTTACTTTTGCTCAATTCAATGGTATTAATGTAAAGATATGGAAGTAATCAGGATTTTTGATTTACTTGAAAGATACGAGGAATTGTATCACAAAGATGATGTTTTAGCTAGTAAAGTAAATGGCAAATGGATAAAATACAGTTATCAGGACTATATTGAAAATTCAACATTTTTCGCTTATGGCCTCTTGTCGATGGGCTTTAAGCGAGGCGACAAAATTGCAACTGTTACCAACAATCGTCCCGAATGGAATTTTGCTGATATGGGAATGATGCTAACAGGCGTGGTTCATGTTCCGATTTACCCCACCATAAGCCTTGATGAGTACAAACACATTCTAATTCATTCAGACATACAAGCCATTATTATTTCCGATAAAAATCTATATGGTACATTGAAAGAGTTGATTGCCTCGATAAAAAGGATAAAAAGAGTATTTACCTTTAATGAAGTTGAAGGAGTTGAAAACTGGTCGAAGTTTATTGAAGCCGGAAAACTGAACCAGGAAAAATTCAGGGACGAGCTAACTCAAATTAAAAATGATATTAACCCCGATGAGATGGTTACCCTCATCTACACTTCAGGGACAACCGGCTCTTCCAAAGGTGTTATGCTATCGCACCGAAACATAGTAAGCAATTTTATTGCCACTGCAAAAATACAGCCACTCGATCACAATCATAAAGTACTAAGTTTTTTACCCCTGTGCCACATTTATGAACGGATGGTGAACTATAAATTCCAGTACAAAGGCATAAGTATATACTACGCCGAAAACTTTGGAACAATTGCTTCAAACCTTAAAGAGATAAAAGCTGATGGCTTTAATACAGTACCCAGACTGTTAGAAAGAATATTTGATAAAATTGTAGCCAAAGGGAAAGATTTAAAGGGCGCAAAAAAACGTATCTTTTTCTGGGCTTTAAACCTGGGTTTGCATTATGAATTAAATGGTGCCAATGGTGTTTTTTATGAAGCACAGCGTAAAATCGCCGATAAACTGGTTTTTAGTAAATGGCGGGAAGCACTTGGTGGACAGGTAAAAATTATTGTTTCGGGCGGGTCAGCACTTCAACCGCGACTTGCCCGGGTTTTTTGGGCAGCAGGAATGCGGGTTATCGAAGGCTATGGACTCACCGAAACTTCGCCGGTAATTGCCGTTAACCATGCCGAATGGCCAAATATTAAATTTGGAACCGTAGGGCCGCTGCTCGAGAATGTGGAGGTAAAATTTGCCGGGGATGGCGAAATATTAGCAAAAGGCCCCAACCTTATGCTGGGATATTATAAAGATTTAGACTATACCAAACAGGTGGTTGATAAGGACGGTTGGTTCCATACCGGAGATGTTGGGAAACTTGAGGATGGAAAGTTTTTAAAAATAACCGACAGAAAAAAGGAGATTTTTAAGCTTTCATCCGGAAAATATGTTGCTCCCCAGATGATTGAAAACAAATTCAAAGAATCAATTTTCATTGAACAAATAATGGTTGTTGGTGAAAATGAAAAATTTGCGAGCGCATTGATTTCACCCAACCTGGAATATCTACATTCCTGGGCCACCTTGCACAAAATACAATTTCGCGAAAACAAGGAACTGGTGGGCACCAAAGAAGTTATGGATAGATACCAAAAAGAGGTAGATGCCATAAATAAAACTTTGGGGGAACATGAAAAAATTAAACGCTTCAGGATTGTTTGTGAGGAGTGGTCGCCACAAAGCGGGGAGTTATCGCCTACCTTAAAACTTAAACGGGCTTTTATTTACAACAAATACGATCCTGTTTTAAGGGAAATTTACTACTACCCTAACTTGGACAAGCCAAAAACAAACAAGGTGATCATGTAAAACTTATGGTGTATTCCTGTTTTGATTTGTCCAAGTTAGTCGGCAAAATTTATAAATGCATATTTTGCAATTAAGAGTTTTATTATTCTCATCATTTCATATTAGCCACAATGCATTTTAAATTTTGCTTAGGTATCTTATCACTAATATTCTGCCAAAAAATGGCAGAATATTAGAGATAAGGTACTAAAAATGGAGAAACTAAAAACGGAAATTAGTCCCCCGCACATTTTTCAATATTCTAAAAAAAAATTCCCGCAGATTTCGCTGATTTGCGCAGATAATATCTGCACAAATCAGCGAAATCTGCGGGAAACAGCACTAAAAAGATAGGCTCTAATTAGACAAAAATAAGCTACCTCAAAATAATTCCCTGACTTCACTTTTCAGGAATTTGATTGCCAACGATAAATTATTCTTCTCAGCAATCATTTCACCACTAACAATTTTAATTGCAAGCTCGTTTGCAGAAGCATTTTTATCCAGAGCTTCGTCCGATTCGTTTACTAATTTCAATACCCATAAACGAGCCTGATTTATTTGTGACCAGGCTTCCTCCGAAACATAAATTTGTTGCACAAGGTTGTGTTCATACTCATCACGAATATTATCAACTAAAATATGCTGAAGCTCAATTGCTGAAATTCCCTGGTGTTGATGCCTGGTAGCAATTTGCTGTGGAGAAATCCTTTCGAGAAACAACACCAACCTTTCATAAGCCTGCAATCGAATTTTAAGAACTGAAGACGAATTAGAAAGCCTTAGCTTTTCCATATCGCTTCGTTTCTTCTCTTTTGAATAAAAATACATCCCCCAGATACCCGCAACAAGAACAAGTAAAAGAGGAATCGAATATCCTAAAACTGCTAAAAAATCTTCCATTATTAAATAGTATATTTTCAAATAATTTATTACCTGAAATTTTGGTTTTCAAAATAAAATGATTGCAAATTTATCCTAAAAAATCAAACATTCCAACAGCCATTTGTAAATCACTTTTTTATACATTTGCGGTTTTTTGATAATTGTTAATTGAAAAACAGTAGAACTTATGCATAATCATTTATCAAACCGTGTAAACAGTTTATCAGAATCTGCAACCCTTGCAATGACACGTCGAAGCAGAGAATTAAAAGAATCAGGAATCGACGTAATTAATCTCAGTATCGGCGAGCCTGATTTCAATACTCCTGCCTGCATAAAAGAAGCAGCTATTGATGCGATTCATAAAAACATTACACACTATCCACCTGTGGCAGGGTATAAAGCTTTGAAAGAAGCTATTTCCGAAAAATTTAAAAAAGAAAATAATTTGGAATATAGCGAGGATCAAATTGTGGTTTCGGGAGGTGCCAAACAATCCATAACCAATGCCATTCTGTGCCTTATTAATCCCGGCGATGAAGTGTTAATTCCTGAGCCTTACTGGGTATCCTATCCTGAAATGGTAAAGCTTGCCGAGGGAAAATCAGTTTACATTCCCTCCACTATCGATAATGATTTTAAAATCGATCCCAACGTTCTGGAAAAGAAAATCACCGACCGGTCGAAAGTTTTTTTGTTTAGTTCGCCATGCAACCCTTCAGGAACAATTTACACCAAAGACGAGCTTAAAGCCATTGCTGAGGTTCTTGCTAAAAAAGAAGACCTTTATATTATCAGCGATGAAATTTATGAACAAATAAATTTTACCGGCAAACACGAAAGTATCGGGCAGTTTGATTTTATAAAAGACCGTGTAATTACTGTAAACGGTGTTTCGAAAGGTTTTGCAATGACCGGCTGGCGTATTGGCTACATTGGGGCTCCCAAGAGTATAGCCCAAGCCTGCAACACCCTACAGGGGCAATATACTTCAGCAACCTCATCCATTTCACAAATGGCCGCCTTAAAAGCACTGCAAACAGACCCACTTACCATGGACGAAGTTCAGGAAATGAAAAAGGCATTTTTGGAGCGTAGAAACATGGTATTAAAAAGATTACAAAAAATTAAAGGTGTAAAAGCCAACGTACCCGGCGGAACATTTTATATTTTCCCCGACATGTCGTTGTATTACGGAAAAAGCAATGGCAAAGCCACCATTAACGATGGTATGGATCTATGCATGTATCTGCTCGATAAAGCCCAGGTAGCCCTTGTTCCGGGATCTGCATTCGGCAGCCCCGAGTACATCAGAATTTCTTATGCCAATTCCATAGAAAAACTCACTACCGCCCTCGACAGGATCGAAAAAGCCTTGTATGAGTTGAGATGAGAAGGGTAATTGGTTATTGATGGTCATTGATGGTCATTGATGGTCATTGATAGTCATTGATAGTCATTGATAGTCATTGATAGTCATTGATAGTCATTTGTAGTCATTTGTAGTCATTGATAGTCATTGATGGTCATTTGTAGTCATTTGTAGTCATTTGTAGTCATTTGTAGTCATTTGTAGTCATCCCGAAAAGTAAAAAATTTTTGATTTTTGTAACTTTTCGAGCCCACCTTGCCAGCCTTGCCGGCCAGGCAGGCTCGCCTCGTTACGAAGCGGGTCGCCAGCTTAGGCTATTGATATGGCGAGGCAGGGATGCACGGGCAAAACCCGGCATTAATTGTCATTAATGGTCATTAAATTCTTATGTGTACTTCTGTGCCCTTATGTGGTTAAGGAAAGTCATTTGTAGTCATTGATGGTCATTTGTAGTCATTTATAGTCATTTGTAGTCATTTATAGTCATCCCGAAAAGTAAAAAATCTTTGATTTTTGTAACTTTTCGAGCCAGCCTTGCCGGCCAGGCAGGCTCGCCTCGCTGCGAAGCGGGCCGCCAGCGTAGGCTATTGTTAAGGCGAGGCAGGGATGTTGCAAATCCGGGATTCTTGAATCCTGGGCTCGAAAAAATATGAAATCATATCCCGAACCTTCGGGATGTTTTTTCGGCATTTGTAGTCATTTGCTACTTTTGCAAAAAAAGTATTTATGAATATTAGAAGTATTGAAGGTGCCACAAAAGTTTTTGAGAAATTCAAACAGGTGAATATCCTCATCATAGGTGATGTGATGATAGATTCTTATTTATTTGGTCATGTTGACAGAATTTCACCTGAAGCTCCTGTTCCGATAGTTACAGTAAACAAACGGATAAACCGGCTTGGGGGAGCGGCTAACGTAGCATTGAATGTTAAAGCAATGGGTGCCAGGCCGGTGCTCTGCTCAGTTATCGGACAGGATGACAAATCGGAAACTTTTCATCAACTCCTCAGCCAAAACGACCTTTTTTCGGGTGGCATCCTCAGGAGTAAAAGCAGGATTACAACCACAAAGTTCAGGGTGTTTGGAAATAAAACTCAAATGTTGCGTGTTGATGAAGAAAGCACTGATTCGCTTAACGAAAAAGACCTTACTACTTTTAAGCACATTGTTGATGCTATGATGGAGGAACAAAACATTGATGCCATCATATTTCAGGATTATGATAAGGGGATAATTTCTCCTGCACTTATCGATTACATTACCGCCGTAGCGGCAAAAAGGAATATCCCCGTTTGCGTTGATCCTAAAAAGAAAAACTTTGGCGCTTACAAAAACCTTACGCTTTTTAAACCTAACCTCAAAGAGCTTAAGGAAGGTCTTTTGATGGAATTTGATAAAAACGACAGGGAAAAGCTAATGGAAGCTATTAAGATAATCCATAACAAACAGCATATTGATCTTGTTTTGGTAACGCTTTCAGAAGATGGTGTTTTAATCAGTCGTTGCAACGAAAACGGTGATTTCACATACCAGGAAATTCCTGCGCATCACCGCTCGATTGCCGATGTATCAGGAGCCGGCGATACGGTAATCAGCATTACGGCTATGTGCCTCGCCGCAGGATTGTCTGATATCGAAACTGCCGCATTGAGCAACCTGGCCGGTGGACAGGTCTGCGAATTTGTTGGTGTTGTTCCGGTAAACCGTGATAAATTGCTAAAGGAAATTTCTAACCTGAAATTTTAACTACATAACACAAAACAACTTGACAACTCATAAAACAAGTGCCGGGCAAAATTCCGGATCACTCATAAAAAAAGAAAAACCCACCATTGCACAAAAAGATCAGGTGCGCGATATGTTCAACAGCATTGCACCGAGGTATGATGTATTGAATCATGTCCTCTCTGTAGGGATTGATATCATTTGGCGTAAAAAAGTAATCAGGATTATTAAGCAACACGATCATCAAACGGTTTTGGATGTTGCCACCGGAACCGGCGACCTGGCCATTGCGGCAGCAAAACTAAATCCTGAAAAAATTGTCGGCATTGACATTTCGGGAGAAATGCTAAAATACCAGGCAATAAAACTAAAAAATAAAAACCTGGAAAATTTGATTGAACTTACGCTAGGCGATGGTGAATCACTTCCCTTTGAAGAAAGTTCCTTTGATGTTGCAATGGTCGCTTTTGGAGTTAGGAATTTTGAAAACCTTGAACAAGGATTAAAAGAAATGTACCGTGTACTTAAAAAAAATGGGATCATCGTAGTTCTTGAGTTTTCCAAACCCGAAAAATTTCCGGTGAAACAATTTTATAATTTTTATTTCAAAAGAATTCTGCCAATGGTTGGTAAATGGATTTCTCGCAGCGACCATGCCTATAATTACCTGCCCGATTCGGTGGGTCATTTTCCATCGGGCGAAGCATTTAATTCCTTTCTCCACGAGGCAGGGTTTCAAAAAACCAAAAACAGACCATTAACTTTTGGTATCGCCTCTATTTACACCGGCGAAAAATAAAAATATACTACTCCCGTTATTCCACCTAATTTTTAAATCAGGCATCGTTTGAAGATACTAAAGGTTTTAGGAACATTTTTCATCTTATTTTCCACATCCTCTTTTGCACAGCTCAATAAAGTTCCCAATCTGAAGCTTTATGATTATGATCAGTTACACTTTGGCTTTACACTGGTTGTAAACCAAATGGATTTTGTGATTGAAACAAAAGAAGATTTATACCAAATGTATTTCGATTCTCTCCCCAGCGACAGCGACCTTGCCGGAGCCTATGCCGCAAGAGTTTATGGTGTAACATCAAACCCCTCAACAGGATTTGCAGTTGGCATTGTTGGCGATTTGAGACTTGGTGACTATTTTAACCTTCGATTTATTCCTACCCTGTCATTTGGTAGGCGTGAGCTGCTATATGATGTAAGACTTTATGAAAAAGACGGCACTTTTAAATCCGAAAAATTAATCAATAAAAAAATCAATTCCACTTTTATTGAATTCCCCTTTTTATTAAAATACAAATCGATGCGGGTACATAACATACGGGCTTATGTTATTGGTGGAGTAAAGTTTGATTTTGACCTGGCATCGCAAGCCAATAAAAAAGAAGAATCTAATTACGATCCTAAACTATACAGAACAGATACCTACGGAACATTAGGAGCCGGCCTCGATATTTACATGAACTGGTTTAAGTTTGGCGTTGAACTCACCATGTCCTACGGTATGAGGGATATGTTGCTCAGGGAAGAAAACAACCGTATTTACACCAATAGTATTGAATCATTACGATCTAAAATTTTTATGCTTACTTTTACCTTCGAATAGCTGTATTGCCCCATCAATAAAGAAGAAAATGAAAACAAACAATGATAATAGCGAATTATTTGCTTCAATTGTAGAAAAAGCTTCCATAAAGCAAAACGTTTATCGGCACACTTACGAAACATTCAACAACTTCAAAAAAGTTATCAAACACCTGGTAAAGGAGTATCAAAACGATGACAACCAGAAAAGATCGCAAATCCCTTTTGAATATAAAAACCGAGGCGAATTTGAAGTTGAGTTAAAATTTGCCGGAGACATTCTTGTTTTCATTATGCACACCAATGTTTTTGAGTTTCCCCGCAACCATGAGATCATGAAACTGCCTTACATCCGCGAAGACAACAGCCGTTCCTATTGTGGAATAATTAACATCTATAATTTCCTTGGCGATTCATTTAAATACAAGCGCATAAACGACCTTGGCTATCTCATTGGCAGGGTATTTATCAATAAAGACCTACACTATTTTATCGAAGGAAAAAGAGAAATAGGGCTTCTTTATCAAAGTTTTGATGTAGCAAAAATGAATGATGATGCTGCGAAAAATATTATTAAATCATCCATAAAATACACCTTGAATTTTGACCTGCTTACTCCACCTTATGAGGAAGTTAAGCTACTTACTGTCCAGCAAATTCAAACAAGTCTCGACAATATGAAGATTATTACCGGGAAACGTCTTGGCTTTAAGTTTCAGGCCGACAGGGATGAAGAAGACAATAAGCCCTCAAAATTACTTTAATACCTTTGTCAAGGTTAAAACGCCAAATAATCAAAAAAAAATAATTAATTCTTTAAACAATGGGCATCAGGAAATTAAACAGCATATTCAGGCCAAAAAGAATTGCATTAATCGGAGTACCTGCCGATCCGAATTCAGTTGGAGGTTTAACCCTTAGAAACCTGGTAGGTGGAGGATTCATGGGGGTTGTTTATCCTGTAAATCCAAAACACGAGGCCGTTTTGGGTATATCGTGTTTCCCAAGTGTTAAAAGTCTTCCCAAAACACCTGACCTTGCGGTAATAACAACCAATGCAAGTGCGGTACCGGCTATTGTTGAAGAATGTGGCGAAGCGGGTATAAAAGGAATAATCATCATGTCGGCCGGTTTTAAGGAGGTTGGCGAAGAGGGAAAAGAACTCGAGAATCAGGTTAAACATATTGTTAAAAAATACCAAATGCGGGTTATTGGGCCCAACTGCCTCGGCATTATTGTACCCGGACAAAAACTAAATATCAGTTTTGCCAATAGCATGCCCAATAAGGGAAGTGTTGCATTTATTTCACAATCGGGAGCACTTTGCACAGCGGTGCTCGATTGGGCAATGGAAGAAAATATCGGGTTCTCCTACTTTGTCTCCATTGGAAACACAATGGATGTAGGTTTTGGTGATTTGATTGATTTTTTTGGCCAGGATGCAAGTACAAAATCCATAGTTTTATATGTCGAATCCATCTCGTTTGCCCAAGAATTTGTTACAGCAGCGAGAGCATTTGCACGGAAAAAACCAATCATTGTTTACAAAGCGGGTCGCTTTCCCGAATCAGCCAAAGCAGCAGCATCACATACCGGAGCCATGGCTTCTGAAGACGCAATTTACGATGCATTGTTTAGAAGAGCAGGTGTGGCCAGGGTTTACAACATTGGAAATATTTTTGATTTCACTGATTTTATTGGTAAAAAAAGAATCCCAAAAGGACCAAACCTTGCCATTGTAACAAATGCAGGCGGCCCCGGCGTTATGGCTACTGATAGTCTTATCGCGAATGGCGGACACCTTTGCAAGCTGGGTGAAGGAACCATGAAGAAACTTGATAATGCACTTCCTTCGTTCTGGTCACACAACAATCCGGTGGACGTGCTGGGTGATGCACACCCTGAGCTTGTTGCAAAGGCTACCGAAATTGTTTTGAACGATCCCGAAGTAGATGCCGTGTTGGTGATACTTACACCCCAGGCAATGACAAAACCAACGCATACAGCAAAAGCCATTATTGAATTGGCAAATGGGACATCCAAACCTATTTTGGCCACCTGGCTGGGCGGGAAAAGTATGCGCGAGTCGATGAACCTCTTTAGCAAATCAGGAATCGCGGCATACCGAACGCCTGAACAAGCCATCAGGGCATTTATGACCCTGGTTGATTATTCGAGAAACATGGAGGCCCTTTACGAAACACCGAAAGAAGTACCGGTTTCATTTCATTACGACAGGAATACCCTGCGCGAAAAATTTGTAAATGAAATATTTCCGAAACAAAAAATTATGTCGGTTGCTGACGCGAAAGCCCTCATCAACTCCTATGGCATTCAATCTACAAAACCGGTTTTGGTAAACTCGGTGGACGAAGCTGTAAATGAAGCAGCAAAAATTGGCTATCCTGTGGTGCTAAAAATAGATTCGCCCGATGCACCCCATAAATCAGAAATTGGCGGGGTGGTATTAAATATCGAAAACGAAGAAATGCTAATGGCAGCCTACCATGGCATGCTTGAAAAGGTTGTTAAAAAACTTCCCGGCATTAACATTACAGGGGTTACCGTTCAAAAAATGATCAGTGTAAACGACTCTGTTGAATTGATTTTAGGTGTTAAAAAAGACCCCATCTTTGGTACAGTGATTTTAATTGGTATGGGAGGAACTGAAGCTGAACTATTGCAGGATCAGCGACTTGAATTCCCTCCCTTAAACGAAAGTCTTGCCAGTCAAATGATCGAATCGTTAAAAATTTACCCAATGCTGAAAGGGTATAGAGGAAGCGCCCCAAAAAATATTGATAAACTTATCGAGGTAATGATTCGCCTTTCATATCTTGCTGCTGATTATCCTGAAATTGAAGAACTGGATATCAACCCGATAATTGTTACAGCTACTGACGTTGTTGCCCTTGATGCACGCGCGGTAATCGATGAGGAGACTTTGAAGAATCCTGTTCACCAATATTCTCACTTAATCCTGAGGCCTTACCCTGAAAGGTATATTAAAAAAACAAAACTCGGCGATGGCACCGAAACGCTTCTCAGGCCCATTAAACCTGAAGATGAACCCTTGTGGCTGGAAATGTTGGGCAGTTGCTCCAAAGAGGCCATTTATTCAAGATTCAGATATAATTTCCATTTCGACTCTCACGAAGTCGCCACCCAATTCTGCTACATCGACTATGCCCGCGAACTGGCCATTGTTGCCGAAATTGAAGAAAATGGAAGGCGCAAACTTATTGGTGTTGGCCGCTTAATTGGTGATCCCGACCTTGAAATTGTAGAATATGCAATTTTAATAACCGATGCATGGCAACGAAAAGATCTTGGTAAAATACTCACCGAATATTGTGTTGAAATAGCACGACATAACAATTTTAAAAAGGTATTTGCCGAAACTACCAAGGACAACAAAGCCATGATTTCTGTATTTAAGAAACTCGGGTTTACAGTGCATTTTGATGAAGACACAAACGTTTCGGTGTTTAAAAATTTATAATTAAATGGATAATTGAGTTTTTTTAATAATTATTTCTTATCACTGATGTACCAGGAATTGTATTGGTTTTTAAAATGTCGGCCACCATTAATTTCTTAACATAAATGGGTTTGGGATAGTCCCCTTTAGGGGATTTAGGGGTTTTGAGGCTTTTTAGACTGGTCTCATAAATATTCTGCTTTATTTTAAATCCTGACTAATGGTTCAGGCAGGAATTATATCTATTTTTGAAGGCTGAAAGAGCAGGATTTGTTAAAAAACACATTTATATTTTTACTTCCGGGGCAGCAATTACCGCCACAACATTCGCAAGATTTCCTTGTATCGGCTAATGACGAACCATTAACCGTAAAAGCAACTCAGGACACCACTAAAATTGAAAGATTTTTCAGCTCCGAAAGGGAAGGATCAGTACAATTTCGCCCTGAACCCATTATAAAACTTTCAGAAGATTGGCAGATTATTGCTCTTTTACTTTCTGTTTTGGCCATTGCATTTGTAAGGATTACGGGCAAGAATTTTTTTAAAAACCTACAATCGGGTTTTGTTTCAAGGCCAATCTTCAAACAACTTTCCCGCGATGGGCAACTGATCCCGACCAGAGCCAGGCTGCCACTTCTATTTTCATTTTTACTTGCAATTACAGTTTATTTATTTCAGTTGAATACAGAACACCCTTTTATTTCATTCCACAAAGCATCAAACCTTTACGCGAATATTATTACTATTTTTTTAATAGTGGGAATGTATGAACTATTAAAATTTATACTCACCAGTGCTTTGGGTTACATTTTTAAAACAAAAGGGACTACAAGGGAATTCATTGCCAACAATATTTTTTACAACTCCCTTACCACCATCTTAATTGTTCCCCTGCTGCTATTTTCCATTTATTCCACCACACCTGTAATATTATTTTTCGCCTCGGGTATTATCCTAATACTCTTTTTTATTAGGATATTCAGAGGATTTTTAATCGCCATTGAATTAAGAACTTATTCATTTTATCAAATTATTTTATACATTTGCACCCTCGAAATTTTGCCGGTTTTTGTACTCATCAAAACATTAACATTCAATATTTCAAAGATTTAGCGAGATAATTTTCGATTTAAATTCAGCAAAAATTTAGATTAATGGTAAAGACTATACTCATTTCACAACCACAACCATCAGACCCCATAAAAAATCCCTACAATGAGTTGGTAGAAAAATACAGCCTCAACATCGATTTCCACAAATTCATTAAAGTTGAAGGAATTCCGGCAAGAGAGTTTCGCAAAGACAGGGTTAACATTCTAAAACATACAGCAGTAATCTTTACAAGCAGAAACTCTGTTGACCACTTTTTTAGAATTTGTAAAGAGATGAGAGTTGAAGTCCCTGATACTATGAAATATTTCAGCATCTCTGAATCTACAAGTTATTATCTTCAAAAATACATTCAGTTTAGAAAACGGAAAGTTTTTCATGGCCAGCAAAATTTTAAAGATTTGCTGGAAATAATAAAAAAACATAAAGACGAAAACTTCTTGTTGCCTTGTTCCAATATTCATAAGCTATCCTTACCAAAATTATTAGAAGACAATAAGGTAAAGTTCACCAAAGCCATAATATACAAAACACTCGCAAGCGATCTATCACATTTAAAAATCAGCGAATACGATATGATCATATTCTTCAGCCCCTCGGGTGTTAAATCTCTGATGAAGAATTTTCCTGAATACGATCAGGGCAATACACGCATTGGCGTTTTTGGCCCAACAACCGCAAAAGCGGTAAAAGATGCAGGATTGAAACTCGACCTGAATGCCCCAACCAAATCTGCTCCATCGATGACAATGGCACTAACCCAATTCATCGATAAACTGTATAAAAAAAATGGGCAGAAAGTGGGTATGTAAACCCCAAACACTTACCAACAACCTAAGTGTCGTGTATATTATTGTTTTTATTTAACAGGCTTGCGCGACAAATTACTTCAAGGCATGCAGCCAAAACAAACATTTAAAAAACCTGAACGACTTTGTAATAAATCCATGATTGGAATGATGTTTAATCAAGGAAGGTCGTTTTTTAGCTACCCATTCAAATTGGTATATTTACAAGTTGAGGCTGAGTCCCCGGCTTTTGATGAGTTTCCGGCAAAAGTATTATTCGCGGTTTCGAAACGCCAATTTAAAAAAGCTGTGCATCGCAACAGGCTTAAACGTTTGATGCGTGAAGGATACAGAAAAAATAAATCAGAACTTTACGGTTTTCTAAGCGAAAATAAATTACAAATCACGCTTGCTTTTATGTTTACAGCAAAAGAAACAATGCCTTACCGGGAGATAGAAAAAAAAATAAAGGTCTCATTGTTGCGTTTACAACAGGATATTATAAAATTAAACAAGCATTAAATCTAATAACCACGATGAACCAGAAAAAACATTTCACGCTAAAGGCCTTAAAATTAATATCGTTTTTATTTGTGCTTATTTTCTTAGCAACAGGAATCAACGCACAAAATCAAAATAAAAACAATGATTTTGAAATTTCGAAAAACCTCGATGTTTTTAGCGAACTCTATAAGCAGTTAGACATAAATTACGTGGATGAAATAAGCCCGGGAGAGTTGATGAAAACAGGGATTGATGCCATGCTCGGGTCACTCGATCCTTTTACTAATTATATCCCCGAATCGCGGATTGAAGATTATAAAATGATAACCACCGGACAATATGGCGGAATTGGATCGCTCATCCATACCCACGACCATTATGTTGTTATTTCGGAACCCTACGAAGGGTTTCCGGCGCATAAAGCAGGTCTCAAGCCGGGAGATAAAATTCTTGAAGTAGATGGCAAACCAGCTATCGACAAAAAATCTGATGAGGTAAGTACAATTCTTAAGGGCGAACCCGGAACTTCTGTAACTTTACTTATCGAGCGCGAAGATACCCCGGCCCCGTTTGAGATTAAACTAAAACGTGAAAATATAAAAATCGACAACATCCCCTATTATGGCATGCTTAACGATAATGTCGGGTACATTAAACTGTCAGGGTTTACACAAAATGCAGGCAAGGAAGTAAAAAAAGCATTTCTTGAATTAAAGGAAAACAATAATCTCCAGGGACTGGTTTTAGACCTCCGGGGAAATGGCGGAGGCCTGCTAAATGAAGCAGTAAACATTGTAAACATATTTACCGATAAAGGCGAACTTGTGGTAAACACCAAAGGGAAAGACATTGCCCGAAACATATCGTATTACACAACCAGCCAACCCGAAGATACAGAAATTCCCCTGGTAGTATTGGTTGACCCAGGCTCAGCATCGGCATCTGAAATTGTTTCGGGAGCAATTCAAGACATAGACCGGGGTATAGTACTTGGCCAAAGAACTTATGGAAAAGGACTTGTCCAGAATGTACTTCCATTAAGCTACAATTCAAAAGTTAAGGTTACCGTTGCCAAATATTACATCCCCAGCGGTCGCTGCATACAAGCCATCGACTACTCGCACAAAGATGATGAAGGCATTGCACACAAAGTTCCCGATTCGTTAATATCAGAATTTAAAACAAAAAATGGCCGCAAAGTTTTTGATGGTGGTGGTATTGAACCCGATGTTGTAATAGAACCTGAAATGCTTAGCTCGATATCAATAGGACTGTTGACCGACTTTATCATTTTCGATTATGCCAATAAATTTTCACGTGAAAACGATTCAATTACTCCAGCAATAGAATTTGAAATTACAGATGAGATGTATGCTGATTTTGTTGCTTATGTCAAGAGTCTCGAAGACTTTAAATATGTTACAAATAGCGAAAAATATCTGGAGAAGTTAAAGAAAATGGCCGAAAGAGAAGACTATCTTGATGATATTAATTTGGAACTGGAGGCGCTTGAATCCAAATTGATGCATAATAAAGATGAAGACCTACAAAATCATCGCGATGAAATATCAGAAATGTTGAAACTTGAAATTGCATCGCGCTATTATTATCAAAAAGGAAGAATTATCGCAAACCTGCAAAGCGACCCTGAGGTGGAAAAAGCCATCGAAATTATAAACGATAAAAAGAACTATTCAGGAATTTTAGACGGAACCGTGACAAAAGCTTCTTTGAAATAGCAATTAGAATAAGCAGGATTTCCTGTGAAATTAAAAAAGCCACCATATCAATCAACGATACGATGGCTTTTTTTTGCCTTGGAATAGCGGGAAATTTGTAATTTCGCCAAAATAGTACAATCAAAACTTTTATGAAAGAATTTACTTTGAGTTGCTCATTTTCCTCATTCGAATCTGCTGATGAACTTCCAAAGGCTGATCTTGAATTACTGAATGAAGCAACAAAGGCAGCATCGGATGCTTACGCCCCATACTCAAAATTCAGTGTAGGTGCAGCTTTGCGCCTTGAGAGCGGTAAAATTATAAGGGGTAACAACCAGGAAAATGTAGCCTATCCTTCAGGACTATGCGCCGAAAGGGTAGCGCTTTTTTATGCATCGGCGACCTATCCAAACGAAAAGGTGGAATCGATTGCTGTAACCGCGAACACCGATGAATTAAAATTTGAAGACCCCGTATCGCCTTGTGGTTCATGCCGACAGGTGATGGCAGAAACTGAAAAAAAACAACATACCGGTATCAGGGTCATTATGAAAGGCGAAAATGGGAAAGTATATGTGTCTGAAAATGTAAAAAATTTACTTCCACTAATGTTCAAGGCCGATCAACTAAAAAAGTAGTCTTTAATTGCAAACAAAGCAAAAGCAGCAATGCTACATCTCTGTATCATTATTGGATTATCTGGCAAACCTTAATCATTTATTAATAAAAAATATGCGACTCATATCCACCAATTTATGCAAAACCAGCGACATTGGAATAAACAATAATTTGTTTGGTGGAAGAATGCTTTCGTGGCTCGACGAAGCCGGCGGAATAATGGCAGCAGAAGAAGTATGCTCGCGCAACATAGTAACTTTAAAAATGAACCAGGTGCTCTTTAAAAAGCCGGTGAAGGTAAACGACCACATCAGAATATACGGGCAAGTTGTGAATATCGGAAAATCATCAATTTCACTGTTTCTTGAGGCTCGCCGATTCGATTTCGACCAACATAATGAAATTGCTGTTTGTTCGACACAAATGACTTATGTAAAAATTGATAATACCGGAAAACCTGATCAGATCAATCAACCCATCAAAGAAAAATTTAAAAATAGCAACATTATAAAACATATTTAAAATGAGAAAAATCCACTTTTTACTTTTTATCGGGCTGGCATTTCTATTCATGGCAATGCAATCAGACCTTCCCGCATATAAATTATTCAACGAAAATGGAAAAGAAACAAAGTACAAAAAACTTGTAAAAGATGCATTAGATGCAGATATTGTGCTATTTGGTGAATTACATAACAACCCCATCAGCCATTGGATGCAATTAGAACTTACCAAAACACTGTTTGCCGAAAAAAGCTCCAACCTTATTTTAGGCGCTGAAATGTTTGAAACCGATAATCAAATGCTGATGGATGAATATTTATCAGGAAAGGTAAAAGGTAAAAACTTTGAAGATGAAGCCAAACTTTGGAAAAATTATTCAACTGATTATAAGCCACTCGTTGATTTCGCGAAAGAAAATCAACTCAGTTTTATTGCCGGCAATGTGCCGAGACGCTATGCTTCATTAGTTTACAGCGAAGGATTTGAAGGCTTAGATGAATTATCAGATGCCGCGAAAGCCTTGCTTCCTGAACTCCCCATCGATTACGACCCGGAGTTACCCGGATATAAAAGCATGTTGGAAATGATGGGCGGTATGGGTGGGAGCCATGCCCCAAACCCCAACCTTCCAATGGCACAAGCAATTAAAGATGCTACCATGGCAAACTCTATCCTGAAATATTTCGAACCGGGGAAACTCATTATTCATTACAATGGAGCCTATCATTCCAATAATTATGAAGGCATCAACTGGTATTTAAAACAAAAATACCCTGAGCTCAAAATTCTAACAATCACTTCGGTGGAACAGGAAAATATTGAAGATTTGGAAGATGAAAACGCAGGCCTGGCTGATTATACCATCTGCATCCCTGCCAACATGACCAAAACCTATTAGGCGCTTAAAAAGCCACTATTGCTAACATGTTAACGATATTTATGCAGCTGTTTTTTCCCTGAAATGCTTTTTTCTCTCAGGGAAAAATGTAGTGCCTTGGTGGCTGCTCTTGTTTAATTTGCCCCTAAAACGGAGTAGCAAAAATCTTCGGTGATGTTTATTGGGTTTATTATCACAGGCTGAAAGCCTGGA